>JGI24740J21852_10000363_pt1 | contig 19454 bp, 14 predicted proteins | sample KBSCornC6_FD_21852 | JGI IMG/M metagenome (IMG submission 21852) | reverse complement strand
ACGTCGAGATGTTCTACAACCCGGTGCGCAAGCAGGTCAGGAACGGGATGCTGTCGCCTGTCGAGTTCGAACGGCAGAAGATTTTGAAAGCGGAAGGCGTCTAGAAAACTAGGGGCTATTCACTTGTCACGCCGCTGAATTACCCAAAGGCTGCGAGGCTGGCATGGTCTAAAATCAGCTTTGTAATCCTCCTGTGATGAGAATCTGCATGAAAAAGATTGTTGCGGCAGCCCTAATCATCCACATTTCCATATCCTTTCCGGTTGCCGCCGGGCAGGAAAAGTCCCTCATTCTGCAAAATGGGCAACTCCGGCAGATCCAAGAGGCCGATACGTTCGACGCTAACCCGATGGCCAATATCCCGTTTTCCACGGGCGTTGCTGGAACACTGTCCGCAGCCAACGCACAGATCGGAACTGATAGCGCAACCGTTGCCCTTCTCAATGACGGGAATAGGTCGAACAGCCCGCAAACTATCCCGAAGGGGTTCCTTGGGGTGAACTATAACGTCCCTAACATCGTTACGGGCAGCACATTGGCTGCCAGCGCAAACGCCGCTGCAATTAACAGCGCTATGGCTACGGTGAACGCAGCCGGTGGTGGCACGGTCCAACTGCCCTGCGGCGCGATCTATGTTTCTAGCCCGATCGATAATGTCTATTCACGGGTACTTGTACGCGGTTGCGGCAGGGACAACTATCATGATGGCGGCGACACGGTTTCCTATGGGACTACAATTCTGCCGACAAACGCTATCAATGTATTGATCCATGAAACTCAGAGTGGCGTTGGCAACTCAAAAAATAGTGGCGGTGGGTTTCAGTGGATCACCGTCAATGGAAATAACCTTGGTCTCGATCTGCTGCGAGTCATCTCAGTCAATTCCGGCACTTATGATCTGACGCTGCTCAACAGCGTCGGTACCGAGGCCGCCTATTTCGGCACCCGGACAACCGGAGTCGATCTCGCAGAAGCGGCAGACATCCAATATGCCCACGTCAATCTGACGATCCGACAGCTCGACAGCGTGGCAGCGCGGGCCGCAAATGGCGTCGTCCTCGATGGTAGCGGCAACGCTAACTTCTCGGCCAATAACGATGTCGTTATCCAGGTGCAGCACGCCAATGGTAATGCGCTGGTTTGCAAGAACGCCGATAACAACAACATTTCGATCCGTGCCTACCGCGCTTACAGCGGGACCGGCCACACGATCTACGGCTACGGCGGCGGCATGGCGACCGGTTGCTATTCTAACATCTTTACCAACGTGTCGGGCGGTGGTCCGATTTATATGCGCGGCACGAGTGACGGGGATACCCGCGGCGTCGTCAACAAGATTGATTGGCTCGACACCGCCAATTCATCGCCTATCCCGATGGCTGGCACTGGGTCTTCCTGGCAGTGGACGGAGAGCGCCACCAACTCGCAGGCGAACATTCGGGGTTATCATATGCTGATAGGTAACAGCGCAGCTAACGTCATCAATGGTGCAACATCGCAAGCGTCGACGACATCACTTGACGTGATCAATGACAGTTCGGATGCACTGCGCATCCGCACGTCCTTAAACAGCGTCAGTTGGGGTGTAGCGATCAATAATCATAATTTGCGAGCGACTCAAATCAGTGGCTCAAATGGCGCGTTCGAGACCGCGCGGGTCAAGCTGACGGAGCAGGCGGTCAAGACGCTTCCGGCCTGTAGCTCAACTTATGCAGGCACGGTCGCTGCTGTCTCGGACGCAAACAACCCTATTTACAATGCAACCGTAACTGGAGGGGGTGCGGATCATATTCTCGCCTACTGCAACGGCACCAACTGGACGGCTCACTAAGCGTATCCGCCATTTACCGTAGACATGATCGTATGGGTCTTCGGCATTGTAGACGGGCTCAGGCAGAGCGTCGCCTTCCAGGATACCACAAATCAAATCATAGGTGGTTACCATGTCGCTTTTCTGGCCGGGTCCGCGAGTTCATAATAGCCTCTATATTAAAAATTTTTCGTATCCCAAAAGTTCAAAATCATCGGAGAATAGAGTATTGATCTTATCTATAGTTTTCTTAGATAGTCTATTGGTATAGCGGTAGCCCCGGCTCTCGTTCAAAGGCAAGCCTGACATATTCCGGACATTGGCGTTTGTAGGCGGCGTGGATGGAATGCCAAATTGACTGGTAAAACGTACAAAATCGTCTTCAAAATTCTCGACAAAACCGATAAATGACAGCGCCATTTCGCCATTACAATGAGTCCAGTAATGAGCCGGGTGTAATGGGAAATTGGTATTCCGCCCAGCTTCGAAGATCTGATCTTCACGAACCAGAGCAAACCACTCATCAACGTCATATCCAGAAAGTGCAAGTTGTCGCTCATTCTCTTCGAGCTGCGATAGAACCAGATCACGGATCCATGACGTATCAAATAATGCATCGCGCTGAGTTTTGACGTCATGCTGCAGTTGCATGAATCCAGAAAATACGCGGTCATAAGGATTGCGAACAAATGATGCCATGGCATAGCCAAGGCCACCTTCCGGCATCGCGCGAATATCTGAAAGGGTGGCATGTTGATGGACCACGCGACCCAAATATTTGTTAAAATAGAAGAATTTACTATAGGGACTTTTATCATAAGTCGACAAGCGAGCTACCAATGTCTGGCTCGCTGTTTTCCAAGGTAGTAACATCAGAAACGATTGCTCATCGCAGAGGATCATCGTGGCAGCCTCAAATCCAATTGTAATGCAATTATAACATAAAGGAGTGAAGCGCGAGCAGCTTTGTTATCTGTCCATGTTGGATAGGAATGACTTTAAACGCTTCTGTAAATATTCTACGCTCCTCCCCAAGTGTAGCCTATCCTCAGGCCTTGTGTTCCTGCAATGCCGCTTTACACGCACAAGCCGGTTTGCGTCGGCTTACCGCCAATCATGAAAGTCTGGGGAAAGTTCCCGTCCAACTTTACGCTAGGATACCGCGCAGATAGCGGCCGTAGTCCGACTTGCCGAGCTTGCCGATCGCCTGCTCCAGTCCGCCAGCATCGATGAAGCCTTGGCGGAAGGCAATCTCCTCTGGGCTGGCGATCTTGAAGCCCTGACGCTTTTCCAGCACGCGCACGAATTCAGCTGCGTCCAGTAGGCTATCGGGAGTACCTGTATCGAGCCAGGCGTAACCGCGCCCCATGATCTCCACCGAAAGTTCGCCACGTTCAAGATATACTCGGTTAACGTCGGTGATCTCCAACTCGCCGCGCGGTGAGGGCTGAAGATTGGCGGCGATGTCCACTACCTGTGCGTCGTAGAAATAGAGGCCGGTCACCGCCCAGCTGGATTGCGGTTTTTCCGGCTTCTCTTCGATCGAGAGGGCCTTCATCCCATCATCAAAGGCGACGACACCATATCGCTCAGGATCGTTGACATGATAAGCGAAGACACTGGCTCCACTGGTGCGCGAAGACGCGCTAGCCAGCAGTTCGGGGAGGCCGTGACCATAGTAAATGTTGTCGCCCAGGATCAGCGCCGAAGGCTGCCCGCCTACGAAGTTGGCGCCAATGATATAGGCCTGCGCCAGCCCCTCCGGGCTGGGCTGCTCGGCATATTCGAAGGACATGCCCCACTGTGATCCATCGCCCAGCAGTGAACGGAACGCCGGCAAATCACGCGGTGTGGAAATGATTAGCACCTCGCGGACGCCTGCCAGCATCAGGGTACTGAGCGGATAATAGATCATCGGCTTGTCATAGATTGGCATGAGCTGCTTCGATGCGGAAAGCGTCATAGGATAGAGACGGGTACCGCTGCCGCCAGCCAGGATAATGCCCTTCATCGTCGTCGAGTTCCTAAAGTCAGGCTAATGTGGTTTGCAAGCGGACGACAACAGTCTTCAGCGCCTCCCGCCAATCGGGCAGCACTATGCCGTGAACCTTTGCGATCCTGCCGCAGTCGAGCCGCGAGTTGGCTGGCCGCGTGGCTGGCGTTCGATATTCTGCGGTGGTGATGCGCTTTACGCTGGCGAAAGGGCCACCGTTCGCAACAGAAGCGACGAATATTTCTTCAGCAAAGTCAGCCCAGCTGGCTTCACCGCTTGCGGTCATATGGAAGATGCCGCGCAAGGCCATTTCGTCGCTTTTGGTAAGGTTAGTGGCTGCTATAAGGATACCATCAGCGATATCCAATGCGCTGGTTGGATTGCCCGCTTGATCTGCGACAACGGAAATTTCGTCGCGATTCTCAGCCAAGCTCAGCATAGTCCTAACAAAGTTGCCACCGAACGGGCTGTAGACCCAAGCCACGCGTAATATTGCGCTGCCCTCGGGATAAATGTCAAGCACCGCCTGCTCACCAGCCAGCTTGGAAGCGCCATAGATCCCGGTTGGGCCGGTTGCATCGTCTTCCAGATACGGGCGATCGAGACTGCCATCGAACACGTAGTCGGTGGACACGTGAACCAGGGGCACGCCGAGCGTTTTTGCTACCTGCGCGACGGCGCCTGCGCCCGTGCAGTTGACGGCGTAGGCAAGGTCAGCCTCGGTTTCGGCCCTGTCGACTGCGGTATAGGCAGCGGCAGAAACAATCACATCGGGTGCGACAGCTTGCAGTCCGCGCTCGACTGAAGCTGGATCGGCAAGGTCCAGTTCGGGGCGGCCTAACGCGATCACTTCATGGCCGGCAATCTTGCCGCGTTCCAGCAATGCGGTAACGACCTGTCCGGACTTGCCGGTGATGACCATCCTCACAGGGAAGCCTTTGCTAGAGGCTTCACTGCACCAAGGCCCAGCCTCTCGCCATCGTAGCGCTCACGCAAGGGCTGCCACCACCAGTCGTTCTCCAGATACCAGCGCACCGTCTTCTCAATACCGGTGTCGAAGGTCTCGGTTGCACGCCAGCCCAGTTCGTCTTCCAGCTTGGTTGCATCGATGGCGTAACGCGCATCATGGCCTGGGCGGTCAGTGACGAATGTGATCAGGTTTTCACGCGGGGTATCGCAGGGGACCAGTTCGTCGAGCACAGCGCAGATCCTGCGGACCACATCAATGTTGCGACGCTCGTTACGACCGCCCACATTGTAGGTTTCTCCTATCTGCCCCTTCTCGATGATTGTGTCGAGCGCGCGGACATGATCATCCACATAAAGCCAGTCACGCACGTTCTCACCCTTGCCGTAGACCGGTAAAGGTTTACCCGCGAGGGCATTGAGGATGGTCAACGGGATCAGCTTTTCGGGAAAGTGGTAAGGCCCGTAATTGTTTGAACAGTTGGAAACCACCAACGGCAGCCCGTAGGTTCGCTCCCACGCTTTTGCGAGATGGTCGGATGCGGCCTTGGATGCCGAATAGGGCGAACTGGGATTGTAAGACGTCGTTTCCTCGAACAGCCCTTCATCGCCCAGCGAACCGTAGACTTCATCAGTCGAGACATGCAGAAAGCGGAATGCCGCCTTCGCGTCGACATTGAGACCGCTCCAGTAGCCGCGTGCGGCTTCGAGCAAGGTGAAGGTGCCGACCACGTTGGTCTGGATAAAGTCCGCCGCACCAGTGATCGAGCGGTCGACGTGGCTCTCGGCAGCTAGGTGCATGATGCGATCAGGCCGGAAATCCGCAATCGCTGCATCCATGGCGGCGCGATCGCAGATATTGGCTTTGAGGAAACGGTGAGTGCCGCAGCCTTCCACCGCACGCAATGATGCTTCACAACCTGCATAGGTTAGTGCGTCAAGGGTGAGAACGTTATAGCCCTTGTCAAGCACTAGGTGGCGCACGAGAGCAGAGCCAATGAAGCCGGCACCGCCGGTAACGATCACGCGCATGAGGTCACTGAACTCCAAGTGAAATATTCGGGAAGATTGGCAAGCAGCGGTTGTGCGCGGTCTTTGCCGGAAAGGGTTTCCGGGTCAGCGATGTCAGGCCAAGTCACACAGATGATACGGTCATTCCAGGCTAGACCCTTGTCGCATTCGGCGCTGTAGTAGCCGGTGACCTTGTAGCAAATGACAGTATCGGGCTCGAGTGAGCAGAACCCGTGGGCAAAACCGGGCGGAATCCACAGCTGCCTACCGTTGTCTGGCGTTAGCATTTCGCCGACCCATTGGCCGTAAGTCGGCGAACCCCGGCGGATGTCTACGGCAACATCGAAGAGCGCGCCGGCGGTGCAGCGGACGAGCTTGCCTTGCGCATGTGGTTCGCTCTGGAAATGCAAACCACGCACGGTGCCGGCCCTTGCGCTGCGGGATTCATTGTCTTGCACAAACGTCCAGTTGCCGCAAGTCTGCTCAAACAGATCGGCGCGGAAGGTTTCCGCAAAGTAGCCTCGCTCATCCCCTATGTGGCGGGGTGTGAGCAACATAACGTCAGGAATGCTGAGGTGTTTGATGTCCATAGCGTTGTCTTTAACCGGCTTTCATGACTCGTAAAACCCTGCTTGCAAAACACTCCGCCGGTTGGTCGCATGGTGGCGCCGCGCGGCGAGAAAAAACGGAACCCCGGAACTGATGCAGTCTTCTAATCACAGATCTCCTGGCAAGCAGAATCGGATAGAGCCATTTGCCCGGTTCCTGTGCGCGATTATCGATAGTGATCTCCTGATTGACTGTCACAAGCGCTTGGCCCGAGCTTTCGAGGCTCCGGGTATCGCTTTCGTGATGCTGAGCGTGCTGGATTGCGGTACTTGGAGAAAATGGCGAAGCTCTTGGTATTTTGACGCTGATATTGTTTTCAGGTCTTGTGAGCCAGCGCTAATTTGGTATCGGTGGCCGCATATATATCAGCGCCGCCCAACCCTGCCATAACTAGGCACCGAACCGACCGACAGCCGTGACCGTTCCGTTTCCTATCCGACACCCACTGCCTTGGCGCAACGGAGCCAGCTTCCGTGCGGTGCTGTGCCTTGCACTGGCCGCAGCACCAGGTCGTTCGCTCGGCGCGCTATTCGATCTGGTGCGCGGGAAACGGGTGCGGGCCTGGAACCTGCTCTGCCTTCTCGCCTCGCGCAACCCGGATCACTATGCGCGCTGGATCGCCGTTGCCGAGCCGGTGATTGCGCAGACCCTGCTCGGCGAAATGCCGCGCGAAACAGCGACCGCTATCCCGGTGATGTGCGTGATATCGGGTTGCGGGGAGGATAGCGAGGTGTCTCATCGCGCATCCGCTCGCACTGCAGCAAGCGCGAGGGCGGCGTTCGGGCCTGGAATCCGCATAGCTATGATCGACGCTGCGCACGCGGGCCGTGCGCCCAGCCCAGGTGATGAGCTCGCCGCCCTTCTCGACGGGTTGGAAAATGATTGCTGGTTGGTGCCGCTGCGTGCGGGAGATTTGCTGTCGTCCCGGTGCGGACAGGCTTTGGCAATGGCTGTGAACCGGCAGCGCGGCGATACCGATTGTTGCATCGTTTACTGGGACAGCGATGAACTGGCCGATACCGGATCGGACACCACGAGCCGTAGCGCGCCTTGGATCAAGGGCGAGTGGGATCCGCTGCTTTATCTTTCCCGCGACAGCCTGACCCGCAGCTGCGCTTTGCGGGCCGATGCAGCAAAACGCGTCCTTTCTCAGGCACTGCCTAGGCGCGACGCGCATCTTTCCGGCTGCGAGTTGCTGGCTGCCTTAATTATGGTGGCCGTCGGGGTCCCTGGCGTGTCGCCGCCCGCGCATATCCCACTTATCCTTACGCACCGCGGACCGTCCCAGCAACGGTCCGTCCCCTTTTGGACCCGATTGGTCGCGCGACACTGGGCCGAACCGGTCGAGCTGACCCAGGACGACATCGTGCCGTCCTTCCATCGCGTCTCGCCGCCTCAGCCGTTATCGTGGCCATCGGTCTCGATCATCATCCCGACCCGTGACAAGGTTGAGTTGATCGCTGCATGCCTCGGCGGCTTGGAGCGGCTGCGATATCCCGGCGACGTCGAGATTCTGGTGGTTGACAACGGCACGACCCAGCCCGAAGCTCTACGCCTTCTTGAAGCCCGGCAGCGGAGCGGCGCCATCCACGTCATTCGCGACGACGGTTGCTTCAACTTTGCGCGCCTGAACAACCGAGCCGCCGCGTTGGTCCGCGGCGAGGTGCTGTGCCTCCTCAACAACGACGTCGAGCCGCTCGACGGTGACTGGCTCGCGGCCATGGTGCGCCATGCTGTTCGCCCAGATACCGGGGCGGTGGGCGCACTGCTGCTCTATCCGGACGGTTCGGTGCAGCATGCTGGAGTGTCGATCGGCACCGGTGGTGCGGCCGGTCACCTGGCCCGCCACGCGATGCCCGATGATCCCGTCCACTTCGCTTGGCACGGTATCACCCGCAGTGTCTCGGCTGTCACCGCCGCCTGTCTGGTGGTGCGGAGCGATGCCTACGACGATGTGGCTGGTCTCGACGAACAGGCATTCGCCGTCGCCTTCAATGACGTTGACTTCTGCCTGAAGCTGCAGCAGCGCGGACTCCGCAACGTATTTGTCGCGCAAAGCCGACTTGTGCATCACGAATCAGTATCGCGGGGCAAAGACCATGCCTCTGCCAATATCGCCCGATTCAGCGGTGAACTGGCGCGCTTTCGCCAGAAATGGGGCAGCGCGGATTGCATTGACCCCCATTATAGCCCGCTGTTCTCGCGATCGGCGGAATCGTGTATTCTGGCGTTCTGATGTCGCCCGCCACCGTGCGCGTCGCGCTACAAGAAGTGACACTCGTGGCAGTGACCTGCGTGGCGCTTTCTGCCACTATGCTCGCGCTGGCCAGGAGTATGGAGCAGGCCCGTTTCGGGCGGGTTTTGCTACTGTCTGACCGACCGCCGGCTGCGCTCGATACGCTGAGGCTGAGCGGCATCGAATGGCGCCAGATTGCGCCGATCCGGTCGCGTGCGGCCTATTCGCGCTTCATGCTCGATCACCTGGCCCCACATATCGAAACGCGCTTCGCACTTGTCGCGCAGTGGGACGGCTATGTCATCAATGGTGCAGGCTGGCGTGACGAGTTCTTCGACTACGACTATATCGGCGCGCCTTGGCCTCAGTTTGACGATGGTCGCACGGTGGGCAACGGCGGCTTCTCGCTGCGTTCGAAACGCCTGTTGGACGCCTGTCGCGACCTGTCGCTAACCGATGGCGAGGCTGAGGATGTGGCGATCTGCCGCACCGCCCGGGACGAACTGGAGCGCGACCATGGCTTGCGCTTCGCTTCCGAGTCGCTGGCTCGCCTTTTTGCGTACGAGCGCACGCGAAGGCAGGGGGGCGAATTCGGCTTCCATGGCGTCTTCAATATGATCCGCGACTTACCGCGCGCCGAATTTGCCGCGGTGCTCGCATCGCTGGAGCCGCGCCTGCTGGGACGGCGCGAAAGCGGTGAGATTCTGCGCGCGGCCCTGCGTGCAGGGCACCTGCCGACTGTGGTGCAGGCACTGCGTCAGAAGTTCGCGTCCAAATCCTCCGGTAAATCGATCAGGAATGGCGCGTAATGCTGGGGACATTCCATGGAAGAAAACTGGACCTGGCCCCTGCGAGCGGTTACCGCAGGATTACAAGCCCCGCATGAACGTCGATGATTTCCGGAAGAAAAAGTGATGGATATGGAATTGGAGCGGTTCGACCTTTCGCAGTTCCGCGGACGGATCTCCTATGAACATGTGCACCGTTATGCTCTGTGTCGCGAAAGCGTGGCGGGCAAGCGTGTGCTCGACCTGGCTTGCGGGACGGGATACGGATCAGCGCTGCTGGCGCAAGCTGGCGCAAGCGTCACCGCGGTCGATATCAGCCCCGAGGCGATCCGCACGGCCAAGGCCCGTCACGGTGACGCCGTGACCTTTCTGATCGCAGACTGCTATGATCTGCCTTTCGACGATGGCGTCTTCGACGTCGTCGTCGCTAACGAGATGATCGAACACGTCGAGGATCATGATGCGCTGATCACCCAGGCTAAGCGGGTGCTCGCCAAGGACGGCTTGTTCCTGGTCTCGACGCCGAACAAACCGGTCTATAACCGCTATAAGGCGCCCAACGTCTTTCACGTCTCGGAGATGGACACTGGAGAGTTCCGGCGCCTGCTCTTGCGTCATTTCCGAGAAGTTCATCTGACCGGCACGCGCATGGCATTGGTCTCGGTCGGCTACGAACTGGAAGGGCCTACCAACAACGGTAACGCGGCCGCTGCCAATCTCTATCGCATGAGCGTGGACGAAAGTGCTAGGCCTAGCGTTGAGGGCGGCGAACTGTGGCTTGAGGATGCTGAATACGTGCTTGCCTCCTGCTCGCAGCAGCCCTTCGAGCCAGCTGCGCCGCGTTCCAGCTTGTTCTACTCGCGCGAGGACGATTTATGGCTCGAACACGAGAAAATTATGGCTTGGGCCTCGCAACTGCACCAAGAGGACGAGGAACTGCGGGCTGACCTGCTTTCCAGCTGTCGTGCCGTGGAAATGCGCGATGAGGCACTTGAGCGCGCGCGCCGTGATCATGCGGCACTTGAAGAGCGGGTCACGGACTTACGCCGCGCGAGCGAGTCTGTGAGCGATGCCCTGGTGCACCAGCGCGAGGGGATGCAGCGCGAGTTGGCCTTGGTGTCGCGTCTCATCGGCCGGGTTGCCGGTACTGAGACGGCCGCCGATTCCACCGCAATGGTGGAGCGTTTGTTCGATCTGGGCGAAACGCTGACGCAACTGCGTACCCAAGCCGCTGAGATGGGCCCGCTGCGCGACCGGTTAGGCGAAACCGAACGCGAAGTCGCGCAACTGCGCGCGCTGGCCGAAGGCGCAAAGTTGGACGCCGCGCGTGTGCGCAAGGACCTCGCTTCGACGCAGGCTGCAGCGAGGGCCGCGCAGGATCACTCCGAGGCAGCATGGGCCGAAGTACAAGCTGCGCAAACCGAAGCGCAGGCCGCGCGCGAGGAGCTTGACAAGGTTCGAGCCGAGTTGGCCCGAGAGCAGGCGCGCGCTGCAGGGCAAGCTTGCGACGCGCAATTCCCGGACGAGTGCGTTGAAACCGATCCGCACCATATCCGTAACCGCGAACGCTTCGACATGACCCATCGCCGCGTCCGCGCCGCACTCCAACGCGCTCCGCAGGCTATCCAGGGCCGCCTCACCGGGCGGCAGGATCCGCCGCCCGCGCGCACCCGGGGGTGGACCCGCGCACTGCTTGGCCATCACGCCGATCCGTTCCACACCGCTATCTTCGATGCTGGATGGGTCGCTACGCAGGCCCCTGATCTGCAGCGTGTGACGCTCGGAGACTTTCTTGCCGATCCGCGCGCGAGGGTCCTCGACCCGCACCCACTGTTTGCCTCGGCGCAGTACATCGCTGCGCACCATGACGTGGCCGTAAGCGGTATGGCCCCGCTTGACCACTACGTGCGCCACGGCTGGCGTGAGGGACGCAACCCGCACCCGCTGTTCGCCAACGACTGGTATCTGGAACAAAACCCGGATGTGCTGGCTGCGGGCCGGATCAACCCCTTAGACCATTACCTACAGTTCGGATGGCGCGAAGGACGCTGGCCCAACCCCGTGTTCGATCCGCGCGCCTACCTCGATCGCTATCCCGACATCGAAGAAGCGGGCGTCGAGCCGTTGACCCATTTCGTCGCTTACGGACTTTCCGAGGGACGCGATGCCCAGTTTCGCGCGATGGACCCCGAATGGCGCCGTTTCGTGCCGAAGTCGGCCAGCGTGGGTTCTCTGATCGAATATCTGCTCTCGGCCGAGCCTGCTGAGGCAGCTCCCGCTCTCATTATACAGACCGGAGCGGGCTCCGATGCCGCTTGGCCGCCGCGGCCGCTCGGTGACTTCTGGCCGCCCCAGACGTTGCGCGACTTCGTCATCGATGGCTACGGCGACGAGGCCATTGACCTGTACTGGTACCTCTATTCGGTCATGGACGCCTTTAGCGACCGGCAGGAGGAATTCGCTGCCTCGGCGGTCTGTGCCAGTTTGGTTACTCGCGCACGTGAGCGCGCTACGGCCCGGATCGTACCGGCCGATGGGGTGCCCGACGCCTCGATCATCGTGCCGGTCTATAACAACATCTTAGACACGCTGCTGTGCGTGGTCTCCTTGCTCGAGACGAATTCCGAACGCAGCTTCGAGATCATCGTCGCTGACGATGGATCGACCGATGCCACCCCGCAGATCATCACCGCGATTGGTGGCGCGGTGCGCTACCTGCGGCAGCCGCGTAACCATGGCTTCCTGGGCAACTGCAACGAAGCCGCGAAGCAAGCGACCGGACGCTACGTCGTGCTGCTCAACAACGATACGCTGGTCATGCCGCACTGGCTGGACGAGCTGCTGATGCCGTTCAGTGCCTTTGCTAATGTTGGTCTCACCGGTTCGAAGTTGGTCAATTGGGATGGATCATTGCAGGAAGCGGGGGGAATCTTTTGGAGCGACGGGTCGGCTTGGAACTTTGGTCGCAACCAGGACGCCCGCGCGCCCGAGTTCAACTACATCAAGGACGTGGATTACTGCTCGGGCGCGGCGATTGCCGTCCCAGCGGACGTCTGGCGCGAACTGGACGGCTTCGACCCAGCCTACACGCCCGCTTATTGCGAAGATTCCGATATCGCGTTTCGCTTGCGGGACGCAGGCTATCGCACCCTCTATAGCCCGGGTTCCGAAGTGGTCCACCACGAGGGACGTAGCCATGGCCGCGATGTGACGTCGGGCATCAAAGCCTACCAAACCGCCAATCAAAAGCGTCTGCTGGAGCGCTGGTTGCCGGTGTTGGAGCGCGATCACTACCCCAACGGCCAAAACGTGCTGCGTGCTCGCGACCGCTCGTTCGCCCGGCGGCACATGCTGATCATCGATCACTATGTGCCGCAGTTCGACCGCGACGCGGGGTCGCGCACGATCTTCGACTTCGTACAAACCCTGCTCGACGATGGCTGGTCGGTCACCTTCTGGCCTGACAACCTGTGGCGCGATCCGGACTACACCCCTAGATTGCAGAGGCTGGGCGTGGAGGTCATCTTCGGCGCAAAGTACCGCAACGGCTTTGACGAGTTTCTGCGCGAACGCGAGGGCCTGTACGACGCGGTGATGCTCAGCCGCCCGCACATCGCCAAGGACTACGTGACGGCAGTCCACAGACTGACCTCGGCGAAGATCGTCTACTATGGCCACGATATCCATTTCCGCCGAATGGCCGCTCAAGCCAAGCTGGAGGGAGGCGACGAGAACGATCCGCGCATCGCCGAGATGAAAGCGCTGGAACTGTCAATCTGCAACGCTTCGCACATCGTGCTTTATCCGAGCGAAGACGAGGCGCACACGATCGGTGCCCTCGTCGCCCCAGATGTGCGTGCTGAGGCGATCCCGGCCTACCGGTTTGACGAACCGCAGCTGCAGGCCGCTCAAATCCGAATCGACAACCGCGCAGTCGTTTCCGGACCGCTCAGACTGCTGTTCGTCGGCGGCTTTAGGCACCAGCCTAACGTCGATGGCATCCTATGGTTCTGCGACAAGGTGGCCCCGCTGCTGCGCGAGGCCGAGATTCCCTTTGTGCTCAAAGTGGTCGGCTCCAACCCCAACGAGACGGTCATGGCACTGGCTGAGCCAGATATCGACATTGTCGGCTTCGTCAGTGACGAAACTCTCGATGCTCTCTATCGTGAGAGCGACATAGTTGTCGCCCCGCTGCGCTATGGTGCGGGCGTCAAGGGCAAGGTAGTGGAGGCGATGGCGCGTGGCGCGCCGGTGGTGACGACCGAAGTGGGCGCGCAAGGCATCGACCCTGGGGGCAGGTTTCTATTCATCGGTAACGAACCGCAGGACTTTGTGCGTAATATCACCCTCGCCACCGATCCCGATACCGTGCACCAGTCCACCTCCCAGGCCTTGGACTTCGTGCGCGAACATTATTCGCAAGGTGCCATGACCCGCATGTTCCGCTCTTTCCTCGGCTGAGCAGCCTCCTTTCATGAGATTCGGAAAGACCATTCCCATGCCGTTCCTCAATGATAACGTTCGCGCGCGTGTCCCCCTGCGACTGGGGTTCGGCGGCGGCGGCACAGATCTTGCTGCCTATTGCGACAAGCATGGCGGTGTCGTGCTCAATGCAACGATTGACCGCTATGCTTATGCCCACCTAACACGGCACACCGAAGGCGAAATCGTCTTCAAGGCCGACGATCTAGGGACCGAAGAGGTGCTCCCCTGCTCGCTCAACTTCGACACTCGCGAAGGGCTATGCTTGCACCGTGCAGTCTACCGGCACATGATGTGCGAATACAACGAGGGTCGCGCTGAGCCGATGACCATCACTACCACGATTGACGTTCCTGCTGGCTCGGGCTTGGGTGCATCCTCGGCGCTGATGGTGGCGCTGATCGAAGCATTCGTCCATGCTATGCAGTTGCCACTCGGCCCTTACGAGATTGCCCGGCTGGCCTTTCATATCGAGCGTATCGAACTGGGGTTGATGGGCGGCATGCAGGACCAATATGCTGCAGCCTTCGGCGGCTTTAACTTCATCGAGTTTCTGCAGGGCGGCGCCGGTGTCATCGTCAATCCGCTGCGTCTGCGGCGTGATTACCTCAACGAATTCGAATCTTCGCTAGTGATTTGCTTTAGTGGCCAGTCGCGGGAGTCCGCCGACATCATTAAGCAGCAGGTCGGCGGCCTTAAGGAAATGAACGACGCCACGCTGGCTGCGATGCACCAAATCAAGCAGGATGCGCACCGCATGAAGTTGGACATCCTCTCCGGCGACGTCCGCGCCATGGCCGAGGTGTTGCGCAGTTCATGGCTGTCGAAGAAGCGCACGGCATCCTCTGTCTCCAACTCAACCATTGAAAGGCTGCTGGAAGTCGCAATGGATAGCGGTGCTTGGGCTGGCAAGGTATCGGGGGCAGGCGGCGGCGGCTTCATCATGCTGCTGACTGACCCAGAACTGCGCTTTGGCCTGATCCGCAGACTGAACGAAGAGGGTGGTGACGCTAGCGCTGTCAAGTTGACCTTCGAGGGCGCCGAAGCATGGGCGGTACCCTAATCGTGTCTGCGAGTAACCCTGTCCCAGTCGACCAGTGCGTGATCTTGCTAGGCGGTCTCGGCACCCGGCTTGGCGAACTTACGCGCGACATTCCCAAGCCGTTGCTGCCGGTGGGCGAAAGGCCTTTCATCGATGTGCTTATCGGCGAAGCCGTGCGGCGTGGCTTTCGCGACATCTTGCTGTTAGCTGGTTTCCGTTCGGAAGTGGTCACTGACTACGTCGCGGGCCTTAAAACCCGGCTGCCTCAAGGCGCACGTGTTGCCCTGTCTGTCGAACCGGAACCGCTTGGCACCGGCGGGGCGCTAGCATTTGCGCGTATGCAACTGGCCGGCCGCTTCCTGTTGCTGAACGGCGATACTTGGTTCGATTTTAACTGGCTCGACCTTTTGGATGTGGCCGGCGAAGGGTCAGTAATTGCCGCGCGGGAAGTGCCCCTTGCCGATCGCTACGAGAGTCTTCTGGTTTCCCCGGATGGCCGGGTCGAGGCTATTGTACCGCGAGGCGCTGGGGCCTCGCCTGCGCTCATCAACGGTGGCGTCTACCTACTGCACCGCGACGATCTCGACGGTTTTTCGGGCAAGTTCTCGATCGAGGAGGACCTACTTCCTGCACTGGTCGCACGTGACCGGTTGCGAGCCCGCTCCTATAACGGGTTTTTCCTCGACATCGGCGTGCCTGAGACTTACGCTGCTGCGCAAATCGAAATCCCGGCCCGGCAGCGCCGTCCGGCGCTGTTCCTCGATCGTGACGGTGTACTCAACCATGATGACAATTATGTCGGATCGATCGAATGCCTGCGATGGATAGACGGCGCAGCCGAGGCGGTACGCCTTGCCAATGGTCTAGGGTTCTACGTTTTCGTAGTCACGAACCAGGCTGGTGTCGCACGCGGATTCTATGACGAGCTTGCAGTGGCCACCCTGCACGGCGAGATGGCGGCGAGGCTTCGCGCATCGGGTGCCACAATCGACGATTGGCGCTATTGTCCTTACCATCCCGAGGCAATATTGGATGCCTATCGCGGCGTTCACCCATGGCGCAAGCCACAACCTGGCATGCTACTTGATTTGATGGATCATTGGCCCGTCGATGTAGCGGCCAGCCTACTTGTCGGCGACCAACCCACCGACCTTGCCGCCGCTCAAGCAGCAGGTATCTCTGCGCTGCAATTTGCAGGCGGGAACCTTCGCGATTTCATCGCTCCCCATCTTGCGCGGATCGCCGCGCGCTCATTTGAAGGCCCTGTCGCATCATGACTCTCTCCGTGCCCTGCGATACTCCCGCCCAGACGGATCCCCAGATTACTCTCGACACGGCTATCCATTGCGCCTCCCAGTGGTTATGCGAGGTCACCGCGCCGCTCTGGTCCTCTCGCGGTCGCACCGCCTCGGGCTTCTTCCCGGAACGCATGACTCTTGCTGGCGAGCCCGACGCCTCTTACTTCCGCACCTTCGTGCAGGCGCGGCACGTCTTTTCGTTCTGTGCCGCCGGGCGGATGGGATGGCAGGGCCCCTGGCGCGAACTGGTGAGTGAGACTGTGGAGGCCCTGCTGGTCTGCGGTCGCCGAGCCGACGGTTTCTTCGTTCACAAGCTGGATGTCGAGGCGCGGCATCTAGACGCGCGCGCCGATCTCTACGATCAGGCCTTTGTGCTCTTCGCGCTGGGCACCGCCGGCGCGGTGCTGGGCCGCGAGGACTGGTTCGATGCGGCCGAAAGCCTGCTCGACACGATCGAGCGAGAATGGAGCCACCCGTTGGGCGGCTTCACCGAAGGCGAGATCGTCGATCCGCGCGTGCGGCGCCAGAATCCGCATATGCACTTGCTCGAGGCTGCTCAAGCTCTGTCCGAAGGCAGTGGTAGGGCGCGTTTCACGGCGCTGGCGCAAACCATCGCCACGCTGGCCTCGGAACAAATGATCGATCCAGCTAGCGGAGCGCTTCTGGAATATTTCACTGATGATTTCACTCCCGCGCCCGGTATTGAGGGCACTATCGTCGAACCGGGGCACTGCTTTGAATGGGCATGGCTGTTTGAGCGCTTGATCGCGAAAGGCTGGGAACAGGGAGCGATGATCTCAGATCGCTTAGTCGCCTTCGCCCGACGCCACGGCATCGACCACACTCGAGGCGTGGCGATCAACGAAGTACTCACTAATGGTAGCGTGCACGACGCCAAGGCCAGACTCTGGCCGCAAACCGAGCGCATCAAGGCTGCGATCGCCCGCCTGCGACGGACCGGCGATGCGTCTGAAGCAACGGAAGCCTTGAATGCGGTGAAAGGGCTGAAACTCTACTATGATGTACCCACCCCTGGCCTTTGGCGCGATAAGCTGCTGGCGGACGGCACTTGGTTGGAAGAATTCGTGCCTGGTAGTTCATTGTACCACATAAGCTGCGCATATGCGGAATTATATAATATTTATACTGAATAACATGATATTTATTCGTAATAAAGGTAGAATTGGTCCGATATATACGGGGATATGTAATGGAGAGTACTTTATTGAACGGCCCTGACTTCATGCAGATCCTATCGGACAAGACAGGATTCTTGTTTAGAGGCATGTTCTCGGAGAAATTTCCAAACGAAATTCCTAACCTAGAGTGGAGTAAGACAGACTTCCTCCTGAAGCTCCCCATGCAAGGCGTTATTCTTGACGTGGGGTGCGGCAACAACTCGCCCTTCTACACCAAGGGGTTTTTGCCCGCTTGGCACTATATCGGCATTGACGTAGCTGACTATAATCAGGAGCGGCCTGATTACGCCGACGAATACATCATCACCTCGGGAGAACTGTTTGCTTCGGAGATACTCAAGCAACAAGGCAAGGTCGATGCAGTTGTTTCGTCACACAATCTTGAACACTGCGACAATCGCAGGAATACCGTACGCTTCATGGCGCAGGCTCTACGCAAGGGAGGAAAAATCTTCATCTCCTTTCCTTCCGCAGATACTGTGAATTTTCCTGGCCGCGGCGGCTGCTTGAATTACTTCGACGATCACACTCATCAGGGCAGCCCGCCCGACTTCGGTGAAGTGATCTCCATTCTCGCTCAAGAAGGTATCAGAATCGTCTACGCGGCGACACGCTATCAGCCGCCGATGGGATGGCTGATGGGACTTCAGGACGAACCAGAATCCGCCGAAGCCCGGGAGGTCCGGCTCGGAACCTGGTGGTACTGGGGCTTCGAAACCGTGATCTGGGGCGAAAGGCTTTAGAAGCTAGGGCCAGTCTCACCGCGCCTGCGCGATGAGCGCCTGCGTGAAGGTGCCGATCGCGTCGAGATTAATCTCGACACCCTGCGCCCCCAGTTTCAGCTCATGATACGCCAAACGATGACCCATGGTGTGGCAAATGCCTGCGTGCCACAGATTATAACGGTCTTCCTGCATTAGCACGCCTAGCACCACACCCGGATCGGCGAGCATGATTGTGTGCAGCCCGCTGCCGTCCTCGCCCAGGATAATCTTGGCCTGGCTGAAATAATGGGCCTGATCCTGTAGGCTGTACTGTTCGGGGTGGAAGATTGTGAAACCAAGCGAGGCCATCAAACGCTCGAGAGCCTTATAATTGGCAAGACTGCGCTGCCCGGCCCACTTACTGCGACTGACGAATAACCGCTCTAGTCCGGTCGGGGCGCGTGTGCTGTTCAGATGGTTGAAGTGTGCCCGCAACCCGCTCCACGCTAAGGCGTTTATCGGCTGACCCAAGGCATAGCCGTTCTTCATGCCTGTCGGCATACGCAAGTTGACATGTTCAGTCAGGCGATGGCTGTAGCTGTCCACCGCAGTTATGCCAACCGCGTCAAGCAGGTCCTTCATCCAGTCAGTCAGGTGATCGAAGACGAATTTCGTGCCTTCGGGCAGTTCCATGTAGCGAGACGCAGTAAGTTGCGGGACGAAGTCCAGCAGCCAGTGCCCGAAGATCCCGTAGCCGGGGTACTTCATCATGACGATGTTATCGTCGCGGCGTTCCGGCTCACCGAAGTCGGCGCGGAAGGCATCGGCCGAAACCCATTCGACGAAACCGACCTGCGAGTAGTCGATCCACCAGTCGAAATATTCCCGGCCCCAATTGACGGTGTGGCCGATGAAGACGACACCGTTCTCGATATCGACGCGCAGGCCGTCCCGGCCCAGGCACCATATGTGCTCGAAATGCAGTTCCCCGCATGGCGCGATCGCATGGGCCTGCCCGGCCATGTCCCAGTAGCCTTGGGCAAGCCGCGCGTTGTAGGGGTCGTCCAGGCAGAACAAAGTTTCGTCGCGCTGTTGGAGCCAATTGCGCAGAAGCGGTCGGTATATCACCCGAGCCAGTGCCTTGATGATCGCCGGATCGTCGCGATAGGCCTGCGGCATTTCACCTGAGACCAGGTGATCTAGAGCGACAATCTTGTATTCCTTAATCATCAGGTCTCCGCCTCCACCGGCTTGAAGGTGCCGGTTCGCATATATTCGTCATGTGCTTCCTGCGCCTCGATGAGGCTGGGATAGTG
>JGI24740J21852_10000362_pt1 | contig 19455 bp, 18 predicted proteins | sample KBSCornC6_FD_21852 | JGI IMG/M metagenome (IMG submission 21852) | reverse complement strand
AAGCCAGCAGCGCCGACAGCGCTGGCGGTAAGCCGCGGTTCGGCTTGTGCGGCGGGCGTGCAAAGCTGCCTTCGGCAGCGCCCGTCGGCGCCAGCGCGATCAGGCTCTCGCAATGGCGAATGGCGCTGGATACACCGTCGACCACCGGCACGGGAATGCGGTCCTTGAGTGTGCGAGCCAGCCCCGCAAGCGGTGCGCCGGCCACGATGATGACGTCGGCGCCGTCTTCACGCACGGCCTGCAAGCTCATCTCTTCCAGCCGCGCAGCGTGGTCTTCCTGGACGCTGCCGATATCACGCAGCGGCTGCTGCAACGAACGCACGCTCGCCAGGCGCGACGACAGCCCGTTGGCGGCCACACACTCGCGGTACCACGCCTGGATGCGGTTTGAGATCGCAATGATGGAAAAGCGCTGACCGAGCAGGCAGGCGCTGGCGAGCGCCGCTTCCGTCATCCCGACCACCGGCACGTTGCACAGCTCTTTGATGCCGGCCAGGCCCGGATCACCAAACGCCGCCACGACCACACCGTCGTACTGGCCCTGATGTTCAGCGACCACGCATGCGGTGGCATAGCCGCCCACCAGCGCCTCGAAGCGCGTTTCGATATAGGCCACGCCAAACGGCGCGGTTGCCATGGTGAGCGTGGTGCCCGGCGATACGGAGCGCTGTGCCTCCGCATGGATCAAGTCCGTCACGCTCTCGGAGATGTTGGGATTGACGACCAGAATACGCATGATGAAACCCTAAGATCAGATGAGAGGCGTCAGACCAGCGACGGCGCACCCGCCGGCAGGAACTGCCCGCGCCCTGGTGCCGGTTCGAGGTACTTGCCGTTCTCGACCAGTTGCTCGCCGCGCGAGAAGCAATGCACCGGCCAGCCGGTCACTTCAATACCCTCGTACGGGGTGTAGTCCACCGCGTGATGCAGCGCATCGTTGGTGATGCGCACACGGCGCTCCGGATCCCACAGCGCGATGTCGGCATCGGCGCCCACAGCGATGGTGCCCTTGCGCGGATACAGGCCGTACAGACGGGCCGGGCGATACGAGGTCAGCTCCACGAACTGATGCAGCGACAGCTTGCCCTGCGCGATGCCGTTAAACAGCAGTGGCAGGCGCGTTTCAATGCCGGGCACGCCGTTGGGGATATGGTCGAAGGGCTGCGCCTGGCCACCAAGCTTCTTGCCTTCCGGATCGTCGTAATTGAACGGTGCATGGTCGGACGAGAACACACTGAACACGCCCCCGGCCAGTGCGCGCCATACGGCGGCCTGGTTTTCGGGATCGCGCGGCGGCGGGCTGCAGACGCACTTGGCGCCTTCGTAGCCATCGTCGCCTTGCAGGCCCATGTCGTCAGCGGTCAGGTAGAGGTACTGCGGGCAGGTTTCGGCCAGGATCTGCAGGCCGCGGCTTTGCGCCCAGCGGATCTGCTCGATAGCTTCCTTGCCCGACACGTGCACGATCAGGATGGGCACGTCCACCAGTTCGGCAAAGGTGATGGCGCGGTGCGTGGCTTCGCGCTCCACCGCAGCAGGGCGCGACAGGCCGTGGAAGCGCGGCGAGATGCGGCCCTCGCCGACCAGCTTCTCGGTCAGCCACGAGATGCAGTCAGCGTTCTCGGCATGCACCATCACCAGCGCGTTGTTCTGCTTGGCCACGTCCAGCACGTCCAGCATCTCGCGGTCCGACAGCTTCAGGTCGTCGTAGGTCATGTAGACCTTGAACGAGGTGTAGCCCTTGCGGATCAGCTCCGGCAGTTCATGCTTCAGCACCTCGGGCGTCGGGTCGGCCACGATCAGGTGGAAGCCGTAATCGGCCACCGCGCGGCCCTCGGCGCGGCGATGGTAGTCGTCCACCGCCGCCTTGAGCGAATGCCCCTTCTCCTGCGCGGCAAACGGGATGACCGTGGTGGTACCGCCGCACACCGCGGCACGCGTGCCGGTGAAGAAGTCATCGGCCATGCGCATGCCGTCTGGCATGGGCTGGTCGAGGTGGCAATGGCCGTCGACACCGCCGGGCAACGCCAGCAGGCCGCTGGCATCGATCTCTCGCGCGCCACGCGGCAGGCCGCGGCCAAGCATGGCAATGCGCCCCTCGCGCACGCCGATATCGCACGTAAAGCGGTCGGAAGCGGTGACGACATCCGCGTTGCGGATCACCAGGTCGAGTTCGGTGGACATGCTGGGTGCTCCTTGATTCCGGGTTCCGTTAAGCCACTTCCGCAAACAGGCGGCCCCAGCCGCGCAATTCACGCGTGTCGACGCCGGCCAGGCGCAGCGATTTCCACACCACGGTGGAGACGGTGTCGTAGACGGGGATACCGGTTTCCGCTTCCAGCGCTTCCACCAGATGCGCCGCGCGCAGGTTCGTGCAGAACGTGGTAATCGCTGCCGGCTTTTGCTGTGCCACCTCGCGCACCATGGCGCGGATCGTGTCTTCTTCCACGTCGGCAAAGCTGTGGTTGACGTGCAGGTCCAAGTGGCGCTCCGCCACACAGCGCACGCCACTGCGCGCGTAGTTCTGCACGATCAGTTGCTGCACATCATTGAGGTACGGCGTGACGAGGGCAAAGTCCTGCGCGCCCGTCTTCTTCAGAATCTCGTTGAGCGCCAGCACCGAGGTGGTGGCCGGAATGCCCGTAGCTTCCGTGATCTGACGGCACAGCGCTTCGTCTTTCTCAAAGCCGAGCCAGCCGGAGGACGTGCCGTTCCAGGCGATCACGTCCACGTGCGCGTCGGCCAGCAGCCGCGCGGCGTTGAGGATCTTCTCCAGATCGAACTGGCCCAGCGCTTGGTCGCGCAGGGAGATTTCAGTGACGGTGAAGCGCGAGAAATGCGCGCTGACCTGTACCTTGGAATTTTGCAAACCGCTCACCATGGCGCTGGTGATGGGTTCCAGTGCCGTGTTGGACGACGGCGTGAGCATGCCGAGCTTGATGCGTTTGGTCATGGGAGTCTTCTTCGTGGTTGGCGCGGCCCTGACGCGCAGGACACTGCGCGCCGGACCGTGCTCGTTGTTTTGGTGATTATTTTTCCGGCTTGTCGTTGAAGGCCATGGCGGTGCCCGGCTTGCCGTGGCTCGCGTTGGCCAGCGCCAGTTCCTGTGCGAGCGCGGCCTTGCGTTCGGCATCGGGCTTGACGGTGTTACCGGCCTTCAGTGCGGGCAGCACATAGTCGTTGACCATCGAGCGGTACAGGTTGAGGTACCTCGCATCACGCAGGCCGCCTTCGGTCGACATGATGCTGTTCATCACGATCACCGCGTTCTGCTGAGGCAGCACCGTGATGAACTGGCCCTTGTAGCCCATGGCGCTGAACTCGCGCTCGCTCTTGACGATGTTGTTGACCCAGCAATAGAAGCCGTAGTCGGGTGCCGGGCCCGACGGCGTGGTCATGCGTGCCACCCAGCTGGCCGGCACGATCTGCTGGCCGTTCCAGCGGCCCTGGTTCAGCATCAGCAGGCCAAGCCGTGCCATGTCAGCCGAGCGCAGGCGCAAGCCCCAGCCGCCCGACACCGCACCCTTGCCGTCAGCGCCGTCCCAGCGGTAGTGCTGCATGCCGAGTGGCTTGAACAGGCGGGCTTCTGCGTAGCGCTGCTCCGGCTGGCCAGTGATCTGCGAGATGGTGGCGCCCACCAGTACCGGATTCACGTCGATGTAGTCGAACTCGGTGCCGGGCTTGGCGCGCACGCTGGCAGAGGCTGCTACCTTCAGACGATCAGGCACGCCGTAGTACAGCGTGTCGGTGCCTTCCACCAGTTTGTACGACAGGCCGCTGGACATCGACATCAGGTCTTGCAGGCGGATGTCTTTCTTGTCCGCCAGCGACGTAGCCAGGTCCGGCCGCGCAGCGGCCAGCAACGGCGCGGGCTTGTCCTGCGCACTGAGCTTGCCGTCGCCCACCAGCGTTCCCACCAGCAGCGCGCTGATGAACTTGGTGACGGAGTAAAGCTCATGGTTGTAGTCGCGGCCGAGTTCGTCGCCGTAACGCTCGAAGACGACCTTGCCATCCTTGATGACGAGCAGGCTGCGTACGTCGAGCTGATCACGGCGGATCCATTGCGAGAGTTCGATCAGCTTGCGCGAATCGACACCGACGGCTTCGGGCTGCGCGGTCGGCAATTCCTGTGTGGCCTGCTGCTTGGCTGCCGGCGTGGCCCCCTGAAGTGGAGCCTGGCCGCACAGGCACAGCGCTGCAACAGCGGCTGCGCTCAGCAGATGGCGTTGGATGGTTTTCATGGATGGGTCTCCTCCGCCGCTCCGCGCAAGCTGCGCGGGCGTGGATTGTGTTGTGCGATGGGGTTGTGGTCTGGTGGGGCGATCAGATCGGCAGCTTCTTGCTGTAATCGATCAGCATCGTCGAGCAGATGAACAGGCCGGCACCGGCAGCCGCAAACAGCATCAGCGCCATGTCGTACGAGCCCGTGGCCTGCACGATCACACCCACGATGATGGGCATGCCGATACCCGCAACGTTGCCGCCGAGGTTCATCGTGCCACCCAGGAAACCGACGCGCTTGCGCGTGCCCAGGATCGACGGAACGCACCAGAACAGACCGCACCAGCGCAGGAAGAACAGCGTGACCGACAGCAGCACCACAACGACGACCGGGTCCTTGAAGCGTGCCACGGTGTAGATGGCAATCGTGGCGACCACGGAAGCAATGCCGAACAGCGTGCGCAGCACCTTGGCCTGCGATGCGCCGGCAGCCTTCCACTTGTCGGCCAGCCAGCCGCCGAACATTTCACCGACGAAGCCGGAGAAGAACATGATGAACACGGCGCCGCCCATCTGTTTGATGTCCAGGCCGTGCACCTTCGACAGGTAGGTCGGCATCCAGGTCAGCAGGCCGTAGAACAATGCGTTGAAGCACATCCAGCCGAAGAACATGCCCCACACCGAGCGGTACTTGAAGAAGTCCAGCACGTTGCCGCTCAGGTTGGCCGGCTCTGCGGCCAGGTCGGCAGCGTGTGCGGCCTCGATGTAGGACGCTTCAGCGTCATTGACAGACGGATGCTGGCGCGGGTGGTTACGGACATACCACCAGGCGAAGAAGCCCGCGACCATGGTTCCGATACCGGCCACCACGAACGAGGTACGCCACGATTGGAATTCGCTGATCAAGCCCGCGATGATCAGGGCGCCCAGTGCGGCACCCAGCGGCGCACCGCCATCGAGCAGCGTGGCACCGCGGCCACGCTCGTTCTGCGTCATCCAGATCGCGTTGAGCTTGCCGCCGGCCGGATAGATCGGCGCTTCAGCGGCACCCAGGCCCAAGCGCGTGAACATCAGCGATACCCAGCCGGTACAGATTGCCGCAACCGCCTGGAAGAAGCCCCACCCCAGCGTGGCGCCCGCAATCACGACGCGCGGGCCGAAGCGGTCGGCCAGCATGCCGCCCGGGATCTGCATGAACGCGTACGTCCAGAAAAACGAACTCAGCAGCAGGCCTTGCACTGCGGGACCGATGTCGAACTCCTTGGCGATCAGCGGCATAGCCACTGACAGCGATGCCCGGTCGATGTAGTTGATGGAAATCAGCATCAACATCATCAAAAAGATTCTCCAGCGCACGGAGCTCTTCGTCTCCGTTAACGCCACGGCCGGGGCCTGGCTTGCGGTTTCCATTACGCCTGTCTCCTGTAGCTCCTGAAGCCGTTTCGAAAAGCGCGCCTGGCCGGCCTGGCGCTGCCGCCGGTAGCGCTTGTCGAAACGACCTCCTGAGGTGGTTTGGTTGATTTGTGTTGCGCAACGTGGCCGAGTATAGGATACGTAATCTGTAATTACAACATCCGTAAGTCATTGATTTTATGCAGTTGTGAATGCAAACTCTTGGCGTGTGATAGCCTTTTGTGGTGCATCCTCCCCCATCTTGGTGACGCCTGTGACTCAACCGCTGCTCCAATCCACGCGCCTGCGCACGCTCGGCATGTCCGCCGAAATCGCCTCGCGCTTGCGTACGCTGATCGAAGAAGGCGAGCTGCCGCCCGGCGCCCGTATCGACGAACGCGCCTTCTGCGAAATGTTCGATGTGTCCAAGACCCCGCTGCGCGAGGCGCTCAAGGTACTGGTGGCCGAGGGGCTGGTGCTGCACCGGCAATACATCGGCTACCGCGTGGCACCGCTGGACCTCGATGAACTGCGCGCGACCTTCGAGACCCTGCACGGGCTGGAGGCGACCGCCGGAGAACTGGCGGCACTGCGCCTGTCCGAGGTGACCATGGCGCGCCTGGAACGCAAGCACCAGGCCATGCTCGATGCACACGCGGCTGGGCGGCGCACCGAATACTTCCGGATCAACCAGGAGATCCATCAACTCATCATCGACGGCGCGGCCAACCCGGTGCTGGCGAATATCTACGCGGCGCTGATGAGCAAGGTGCACCGCGCGCGCGGGGCGGCCAACGCCGACACGCTGCGCTGGCAGGAGTCGCACGAAGAACATGAACTGATCATGGCTGCCCTGCGCGAGCCGGGCCGTCCGCGCTTGGCGCAGGTGCTGCGCCAACACTCCGAGAACACCGCCAAGGAAGTGCTGAGCGTGGTCGCACGCAGCCTGTCCGAACCCGGCCAGACCAAGAACGAAGCCAAAGAAGACCAATGAAACTCGTACGTGTAGGCCCGCGTGGCACGGAACGCCCGGGGCTGATCGATACACAGGGCCGCGTGCGCGACCTGTCCGGCGTGCTGGCCGAACTGGGGCCGCAGCAGTTGTCCGACGCCGCGCTGGCACAGTTGGCGAACATGGATACGTCGGCGTTGCCGGTAGTGCCCGACCCGCGCTTCGGCGTGCCCTGGACCGGCATCGGAAAGATCATCGCCATCGGCCTGAACTACGCCGACCACGCCGCCGAAGCCGGCCTGCCGCCGCCTGCCGAGCCCATCATCTTCCTGAAAGCCAACAGCGCATTGAATGGGCCCAACGATGCCGTGATGCTGCCGCGCGGCTCGGAGAAGACTGACTGGGAAGTCGAGCTGGGCGTGGTGATCGGCAAGACGGCGAGCGACGTTTCCCGCGAAGAGGCGCTCTCGCACGTCGCGGGCTATTGCGTGGTGAACGACGTGTCAGAGCGCGAGTTCCAGCTTGAACGCGGTGGCACGTGGGACAAGGGCAAGGGCTGCGATACCTTCTGCCCCGTCGGCCCGTGGCTGGTCACGCGTGATGAAGTGCCCGACCCGCAGGCGCTGAACCTGTGGCTCGAAGTCAACGGCGAGCGCACGCAGAAGGGCAATACCGCCACCATGATCTTTGGCGTGGCCCATCTCGTGAGCTACGTGAGCCGCTTCATGACGCTGCACCCCGGCGACCTGATCTGCACCGGCACGCCGCCTGGCGTGGGCATGGGCGCCAAACCGCCGCGCTATCTCAAGGCCGGTGACACGATGCGCCTCGGCGTTGACGGCCTTGGCGTGCAGGCACAGACGGTGGTGGCGCACACCAAGGCGTAAGCCTCATGCCAGGGGATATCGTCTTCGCCATCGGTGCGCTTGTCGATATGGGTATCAGGTATCAGAAAACGCGACCTTCCTTCAGGTGCTGCGCTTCGCCGTTCAGGTGATACGCCCCCACCACACGCGCCTTATGCAGCAGCGGGTTGTGGCTGAAGATCGTGCGCAGGTTGCGCCAGTGGCGGTCAAAGTTGTGCGTGCGCGCCGTCATGGAAGCCCTGCCGGCTTCAAACAACTGCTGCGCGGCATGCAACGCCAGCTTGCTCACCACCAGTTGTGTTTGCGCAGTCGCCACGGCGCCTTCCAGCACGAGGGCGTCGGCGTCAGCCCGCTGATCGCGGATGGCGTCTGCAGATCGGTCCAGCACCCGCGCGTTCTCACGCACCAGGGCATCGATGGCATGGCTGTGCGCGGCAATGTCACCCACCACCTGCTGGATGAAGTGGTCCTCCCGCGCGGAGGGCGCCGGGCTGTGCAATACCGGCCGCCCATGGTTGACCACGTACCGCCGCGCGTCCGCCGCTACATTGCGCACAATGCCTGCCGCCACGGCCACCAGATGCAACTGGCGCAGCGCACCCGTATGGCGCCCCACCAGCGAGCTGCTGACGCGTGAGGCCACTTCATCGGCGTGCACCCGCACATGCTCAAACACGATGCTGCCACTGGCCGTCATGCGCTGTCCCATGCCGTCCCAGTCGTCGATCACCTGCACGCCCTCGCGCGCGACCGGAATGATGATCTGCACGTTGTCGCCCGTCTCATCGTTGACGTTGAAGCGGCCGTAGTCGGCGAACGCCGTGCCGGTGGTGTAGTACTTGCGGCCGCTCAAGCGATAGTCGGCGCCATCGCGTTGCAGCGTGGTGGTGACCTCACCCGGGCGCGATGTGCCGCGCTCGGTGGAGCCGCCACCGAAGAGGGCACCCTCCAGCAGCCGATCCAACTGCGTCTGGTGAAACGCATCGAGCGGCGACAGACGGATCACCTCGGTCAGGTCGTAGTGAATGCGCAGCGCGTGCGCGACGTTCGACTCATGGGCGGCCAGCGTGCTGATCGTCTCAAACAGGTCGACCAGCGAGCCGCCCAGGCCACCCCACTCCACCGGAATGCGCAGCAACCCCAGACCGGAGGCGCGAAAGTGTGTAAAGCCCTCGTACGGCAGCACACGCCGGGCTTCGCGCGCGGCGGCATCCGCCCCGATGCGTTCGGCCACGGCGGGCAACGCGGCCAGCGCATCCTGCAACCGGTTGGGAAAATGAAGATCGCGTGGCTTGTTCATGAGATCAATACGATGAATGCGGCTATGCTGCCGCGCGATTGGCAGCGTCGAAAGCAGGCCGCGCCAAACCGAAATGCGCCCGCAAGGTGTGGCCAGCGTATTCGGTACGGAACAGTCCGCGCCGCTGCAGGATGGGCACAACGCCGTCGACAAAGTCCTGCAGCCCGCCGGGCAACACATCGGGCATGAGGTTGAAGCCGTCGGCCGCGCCATGGCGGAACCAGTGTTCGATGTCGTCCGCAATCTGCTCCGGCGTGCCCACCAGCACGCGGTGTCCGCCGCCACCGGCCAGCTCGCGGATCAGCGCGCGCACCGTCAGCTGCTGTTTGCGCGCCAACGCGAGCGTGGCGTTGAAGAACGTGTGATTGCCATTGCCGTTGTTGGGCAACGGCAAGTCGTCCGGCAGACGCGTATCGAGCTGCAAGCGTTCCACCGGCACACCGAGCGTGCCGGCCAGCCGCGTCAGGCTGTAGTCCCACGGGATCAGGTCGACCAGTTCATCGCGCCGGGCACGCGCCTGCGCTTGCGTCGCCCCGATGATGGTCGTCAAGCCCGGCAACACACGGATCGCCTCAGACCCGCGCCCCAGCGCCTGCGCACGCGCCTTGAGCCCGCGCGCATAGGCCAAGGCCTCTTCAAACCCTTGCGATGCCGAGAACACGGCCTCGGCATGGCGAGCGGCCAGCTCTCGACCATCAGCAGAGCCGCCCGCCTGCACGAGCACCGCGTGCCCCTGCGGCGAGCGCGGCAGGTTCAGCGGCCCCTGCACACGAAAGAACTCACCGCGATGCGCAATGGGCTGCACCTTGCTCGTATCGACAAAACTTCCGCTGGCCTTGTCGCCGACAAACGCATCGTCTTCCCAACTGTTCCAGAGGGCCTTGACCACGCTGGTGAATTCATCAGCACGCGCGTAACGCTCTGCGTGGTCGGGCACCGCATCGCGGCCAAAGTTGCGCGCCGACGGCAAATCGGCCGTGGTGACAACATTCCACCCCGCGCGGCCACCGCTCACATGATCGAGCGTGGCGAAGCGCCGGGCGATGTTGTACGGCTCGTTGTAGCTGGTGGAGGCGGTGCCGATCAGGCCGATATGCGTGGTGGCCGCTGCGATGCTGGCGAGCAGCACGGTCGGCTCCAGCGCGGTGATGGGCCGAAAGTGGATCTGGTCCACGATGGCCGCGTTGTCGGCCAGGAACACCGCATCGAACTTGGCGGACTCGGCGATTCGCGCGACGTTCACGTAGTGCTGCACGTCAACGAAGGCGTGTGGGCCGCTCTCGGCCAATCGCCAGGCTGACGGCACAAACCCCGCGTGCAGGATGTTGACGTTCAGGTGCAGTTGCCGCGGTACCTGCGTGTCGCTCACGAGGGGTCTCCGCTTTTTGGACAAGCGCTCACCATACCGGCCACGCCATGCTGCTCCAACGAAGCAATCGTTGCTTCGATATGCGGAATCAAAACGGCGGCGGCAGTGCATGAGCCGCGAATTTGCTACTTCGGTTTTGTTCTTGGACCGGCAAGGCGCGCCGCTTCTAGACTGGCGCCACGCTTTCACAACATGCGAGTCCACACTCATGAAACGACGCCATTTTTTCCGTGCCCTGTTGGCTGCCACGACCGTCCTGACCGTGTGCACTGGCTCGGTATTCGCTGCCGACAAACCGATCAAGGTGGGCGTGCGCGGCGGCGTTGACGAAGAAATCTGGGAGGTAGTGACTCGCGTGGCCGAAAAGCAGGGCCTGAAGGTCCAGCCCATCGTCATCACCGGCACGGCCAGCCCAAACGAGGCACTCAATAACGGCGACCTCGACGCCAACGCCTTCCAGCACATTCCCTTCCTGCGCGACCAGATCAAGCAGCGCGGCTACAAGCTGGTGACGGTGGGCAACACGCTCATCTCGCCCATCGCCTTCTATTCGCGCAAATACAAGTCGCTCGAAGCCCTGCCGGCCGGTGCCCGCATCGGCCTGCCCAACGACCCGAGCAACCAGACGCGCGCGCTCGTCATCCTGCGCGATCACGGCCTGATCAAACTGCGTGATGGCTTCGACCCCTTTACGGGCACCGCCACGCTGGCCGACGTGACGGCCAATCCGAAAAAGCTGGAGTGGGTGGAAAGTGCCTCGGTAGTGCTCGCGCGCTCGCTGCCCGACGTGGACACAGCGGCCATCGTCAACACGTTCGCCTACCAGGCCGGGCTGATTGCCACACGCGACGGCATTGCGGTGGAGAAGAAGGAACGCAACCCGTACGTCAACGTCATCGTGGTGCGAGAGCAGGACAAGAGCGCGCCGTGGGTGGCGCCGCTGGTGAAGGCGTATCAGTCTGAAGAGGTGCGCCAGTTCATCCTGAGCAAGTACCAGGGCTCGGTGATCCCGGCGTTCTGAGGCAACCGATCGTGTCCCACCTCAGTGCAATACCAAGCCCTGCGCCGCATATCACCTTCGAACGCGTCAGCAAGACCTACCCCGGTGCGAGCACGCTTGCACTGGACGCCATCTCATTCAGCATCGCGCGCGGCGAGGTGTTCGGCATCATCGGCCGCAGCGGCGCGGGCAAGTCCACGCTGTTGCGCACGATCAACATGCTGGAGCGCCCCGATGCGGGCACGGTGCAGATCGATGACGTGGATGTCGGCCTGCTGGATGAAGATGGCTTGGTCGCACTACGCCGCCGTGTCGGCATGATCTTCCAGCACTTCAACCTGCTGTCGGCCAAGACCGTGTTTGAAAACGTTGCGCTGCCGCTTCGCGTGGCCGGCGTGCCGCGCGAGGCCATCGCATCGCGCGTGACGGAGCTGCTTGCGCTGGTCGGCCTGTCGGAGAAGGCACACGTGTATCCGGCCAAGCTGTCGGGCGGGCAAAAACAGCGTGTCGGCATTGCCCGTGCGCTGGTGCATCGTCCCGAGATCTTGCTGTGTGACGAGGCCACCTCCGCGCTGGACCCGGAAACCACCGAACAGATTCTCGCGCTGCTGGGTGACATCAACCACCGCCTGGGGCTGACCGTGGTGCTGGTGACGCATGACATGGCGGTGATCCGCGATGCCTGCGATCGTGTGCTGGTGCTCGATCACGGCCGCGTGGTGGAGCACGGCACGGTCGGCCAGGTGTTTGCCGATCCGCATGCAGAAGCCACGCTGGCGCTGCTGCGTCCGCTGCGCCAGCGCTCGGGCCAGCGCTCGGACATCACGCCCGCCAAACCCAGTGCTGCCAATTTGGCCAACCTGGCCGATCCGTCGGATCGCGCTTACGTCCATGCTTGAAAAATACACACGCGCATTCGGCGAAACGCTGTTGATGGTCAGCAGCGCATGCCTGGTGGTGTTCATCGTCGGGCTTGCGCTGGCCATCGTGCTCACCACATCGGCGCCGGGCGGCTTGCGGCCCCGGCCACGCCTGCACCGCGCGCTGTCGGTGCTGGTCAATACCTTCCGCTCCATCCCCTTCATCATCCTGCTGGTGGCGATGCTGCCCGTGACCCGCCTCATTGTCGGCACGACCATGGGCACCTGGGCCGCCGTGGTGCCGTTGAGCGCGCACCTGATCCCCTTCTTTGCGCGCGTCTCGCAGGTCGGGCTCAATGAGGTGGATCGCGGTCTGGTGGAAGCGGCACGCGCCATGGGCTGCCGCCGCTGGCACATCGTGCGCCACGTACTGTTGCCGGAAGCGCTGCCAGCGCTCATCGGCGGCGCCACCGTCACAGTCATCGCCATGATCGGCGCATCGGCCATGGCCGGTGCCGTGGGTGCGGGCGGCCTGGGCGATCTGGCCATCCGTTATGGCTACGAGCGTTACGAAACCGCGGTCATGTTCAACGTAATCGCCATCCTCATCGCACTGGTGACGGTCGTGCAATTCGGCGGCGAACGGCTGGCGCGCCGGTTTGACCATCGCCACTGACTGGCGCTGCGGATGATCCCGCAGGCCTAGTCCACTGAATCACTGAAATTGGTCGGTGCCTGCCACGCCATGCGGGCGCATCGCGTCGTTGCAAATGCTCGCAATAGCCAGCTATTGCTGCGCTTTGCGCCTAGCGCTGCATCCCGCATGGCATGTCCTTCACCTCCCATTTCAATGATTCAGCGGACTAGTTGTGGCAGACCAGTCCATCCTGCAACTGGCCCACCTCGAAGGCGATGTCTCCGGCGCGCTGCTCACGCGCATGCGTCAGCGGACCGCCGGTCTTCCAGAAACGCACCGTGCGGTCCACGTACTCCGCCGAGACGGGGTCATCACCGCGCAAGGCGATCTGGGCGGTGGCATTGTCCGGGGCGATGTCGTTGTCCAGCGTGCGGTAGAAGCGCCATTCGGGCAATTGCATGAGCCGCTGCAATACCTGGGCATCGTCAGCCAGTGCCTGGCAATCGCCGGAGAGGAACCCCCAGATGGCGCGAATCGCCGAGGGATAGAGGAGGGGCTCGGCGCCGTAACGCGCGGCCAATCCACTCGCATAAGGGCTGCCCTGCGCAACGCAGACCGTGTGTGCGCGCAGATCCGTGGCAGCGCGATACGGGGTATTGCGCAACACCACCAGCGCGCCCCGTCCACCGGTGTACGCCGTCGGCACGGTCTGCCACCCTGCCGGCACCGCTTGTGCTCCGGCCAGAATCAGGTCGACACGGGCACCGCGGGGAAGCTGGCCCTGCGCCGACAGGTTGACCAGCCGCAGCTTGAGTTGCAGGTGCTGTGCCAGCGTGTGCGCGAGTTCGGCGTCAAAGTTGTCGGGCTCAAGCGGGGTCGGCACACCGGGCGGGGCGGGCCGTGCATAGGCGCGTACGGCCACTGCCAGTTCACCGTTGCGTTGGGCTTCACGCAGCACGGGGCCGAGCGGCAACGCCGTCCAGTCGGGTTCCGGCTGATGGTGGGCCCACCAGGCCTGCACGCGGGTCGGCCAACGCTCGGGCCAATGCGGTACGTAGGCGGCGAGGTGAGGCACACCGAACCATGCCAGCGCGCCCGCCACGGCAATCCCCAGCGCCCCCGCCAGCGGCTTGCGCCATGCCGGCGCGAGCGGCGACACGGGGCCCCGCAATGCCTGACCGTCTTCAGGCATTGAGCGTCAGACCCTTGCGCCAGCGGGTCAGGCGACGTTCGATGGACGCCAGGATGGTGTTCAACGCCAGCCCCAGCAGGGCAAGCAGCAGGATGCCCGCATACATCGTCGGGATCTGGAACACCTCCTGCGAATTCAGCGTCAGGAACCCCAGCCCGGAATGCGCGCCGATCATCTCCGCCGCCACCAGCGCGGTCACGCAATACGTGCCTGCGAGGCGGATGCCGGTGAAGATCGACGGCGTAGCGGCCGGCAACACCACCTTGCGGAACACGAACAGGTTCGACGCTCCCATCGAGCGGGCCGAGTGGATCAGCAGCTTGTCGACCTGGCGCACGCCGCCGATCGTGCTCAGCAGCACCGGCCAGAAAGACGCCCAGAAGATGATCGCCACCTTCGACAGCTCGCCAATGCCCAAAAAGAGGATGAACACCGGAAACAGCGCAAACGCCGAGGTCTGCCGGAACAGCTGGAGGATCGGATCGACAATCGCCTCGAAGCGCGTGAACCAGCCCATCAGCAAGCCAAGCGTCACGCCCAGCCCGATTGCCAGCAGCAGCCCCCACAGTGAGCGCTGCAGGCTCGCGGCCACGTGCTTGAGCAGCGCTCCGCTATGCGCCAGTTGCCAGATAGCCTCGGCCACCTGCGACGGCGGGCTCAGGTAGGCATCGCTCACGATGCCCAGACGCGGCACGAGTTCCCATAGCAGCAGAAACCCCACCACACCGGCCAAGCCCCATGCGTGGTCGCCCAGCCGGACAGCAAGCTTGCGCGTGCTCATCGTGCGGCCTCCGGCACGACCGCCTGGCCGACGGCATCGTGCCGATCAGGACGGTGTACGGCGTCGCCTTCGGCGCGCTCGCGTGGGTCAGCAGTGACCCCAAGCGGCCGTGGCGCTGCGCTCGTGCTGGCAAACTGCACTTCGTCCTTGAGGATGTCCCACGCCTGCTGGCGCAAGGCGACGAAGGCCTCGGAGTTGCGCAGCTCCGGCAGGCGCGGGCGTGGCAGCGGCACCTCCAGGATCTGCTTGACGGTGCCGGGCCGGCGCGTCATCACCGCAATGCGGTCTGACAGGAAGATGGCTTCGTCCAGGCTATGCGTGATGAAGACGATGGTCTTGCGGTATTGCTCCCAGATACGCAGCAGCTCGCCCTGCAGGATCTCGCGCGTTTGCGCGTCGAGCGCGGCAAACGGTTCGTCCATCAGCAGCACGTCGGGCTTGTAGGCAAGTGAGCGCGCAATCGCCACACGCTGCTTCATGCCGCCCGAAATTTCATGCGGATAGCGGGCACCCGCACCCGTCAGGCCCACCAGCTCCAGATGCTCCTGCGCGATGCGGCGGCGCTCCGCTTTGGGCACGCCGCGAATCTCCAGCCCGACTTCGATGTTCTCCAGCACGGTGCGCCATGGAAACAGCGCATACCCCTGGAACACCACGCCCTGCTGCGGGTTGATACCCGCGAGCGCCTGGCCATCAATGCGGATGCTGCCGCCGGTGCGCTCCGTGAGTCCGGCCAGGATGCTCAGGAAAGTCGACTTGCCGCAGCCCGATGGCCCGAGCACCGAGAGGAACTCGCCCTCGCGAATGTCCAAATCGAAATCCCGCAAGACGGCCACATCTTCCGTCTGCCCGGCATCGTTGCGCACGGTGTAATCCATGCGCACGCCGCGGGCCACGATCTTGCTGCTCATCGTCGTGTCCTTCAGGCCTTGGCGTACGGATTGAACTGATTGGTGTAGATGTCGCGTGCGGCCACCTTGCCCTTGGCCAGCTTGCCTTCGCGCTCCAGCACGTCGATGTAGTACTGAATGGGCGGCTCGGTGATAACCAGGTCATCTACGTAAGCGAAGCGATCGACAAACGGCAGCTCCAGCTTGATGCGCTGCGAGACCAGCTTGCGCGCATCCTCCGGATTGGCGTTGACCCAGTTCCCGGCCTTGGCCAATGCCGTCACCACGTCACGCACGGCTTCCGGTTGTTCGCGGATGAACTTGCCGTGCGCGCTGTACGGCGCCATGCCACCCAGGCCGCCGTCGAGGTCGTAGTCGCTCCACAACCGCACGAGGCTATTGGCGTGATCGGCACGTCCGGAGAATGGCGCGTGGATGATCGCCAGATCGGTGTTGCCCGACACCAGCGTCTGTTCGGCCTGGTCGTCGGGAATGACCACGAAGTTGATCTTGTTGACGTCCACGCCCTTCTGTCGCAGGAAGGTCTTGGTCACAAACTCCGCGCACGCGCCAAAGCTGTTGAAACCGATGGTCTTGCCTTCCAGGTCCTTCGGCTGGCGGATGCCGGAATCCTTGCGCACGAAGTACTTCATGTGCGGCGCCTCTTCCAGCGTCTTGCCGCCGGCGGCCACCACCTTGATATCGGCGCCGCTGGCATATGCGGAGATGACCAACGGCACCATGCGCGAGCCGAAGTCGATCTCACCCGTACCCACCAGTGGAATGATTTGCGGCGCCGCCACCTTGCCGATGTAGTTGGGCCGCGTGTTGGTGCCTTCGAAATAGCCGAGCTGGTCCGCCAGGTAGATCAGGTCGAAGGCCGGGTTATCGGGATACTTGAACGTGACCTTGTCGCCCGCCTTCTTGATGACGGCGGGGCCGCCGGCAACCTTGGCATCCTGCGGCCCGTCGCCACGCGAGCAGCCCACCAGACCGAGCCCCGTGCTGCCCATTGCGGCAAGCGCTGCAAGCTGTTTCAACGCCTGTCGGCGCGACTTGGGAGAAAGGGCGTTGGATGGCATCAGGCGTTCCGCAAAGGTGGACAGTCAGCAAGCGCCCAGAGCATGGGCGGAGCCTAGTATTGGATAGGCCTTCCCACATCACAACGAAGCTTTTCGCGCATCCATATCGGTTGCACGTTCGCTGTCTGATCTCTGGGCGCGGGTTTTCCTCTAATGCCCGCCGCCCCCAAGCTCCCTACAATGGTCAGTCATATAGATGAATAGTTGACTACCCTGCACACCATGCCCGCCGATCTCCGCCTGCCCCGCTACCAGCAACTGCGCGACGACCTGGCCGCGCAGATCGCCCAGCAGCACTGGCGCCCCGGTGACGCCATCCCCACCGAAGCCGAGCTGGCCAAGACGTACAACGTGGCCGTTGGCACCGTCCGTAAGGCGGTGGACGTCCTCGTGGCTGAAGGCCTGCTGGAGCGCTTTCAAGGGCGTGGCACCTTTGTGCGGCGGGCCAGCTTTGCCAGTTCCTTGTTCCGCTTCTTCCGCTTTCAGACCGAAAGCGGCGAGCGCCGCATTCCCGAGAGCCGCATCCTCAAGCGCGATGTGCTCGATGCGCCGTCCGCGCCCGCTGCCGGCCTGCAGATCGAGACCGGCGCGCCGGTCATTCGCCTGACGCGTCTGCGCCTGCTGGATGGCGAGCCCATGCTGGCCGAAGAAATCTGGCTGCCGCACGACCGCTTTGCCGACCTCGCCACGCTCGACCTGAGCGAATTTGGCGACCTGCTCTACCCGCTGTACGAATCGCACTGCGGCCAGATCATCGCGAGCGCCGAAGAAACGCTCACCGCCGAGGCCGTTAACGCCACCTACGCGCGCCTGCTGCGCATCCAGCCCGGTGACCCCGTGATGGTCATTGAACGCATCGCGCGCGGTTACGACCGCGTACCGCTCGAATGGCGGCGCTCGCGCGGCGCAGCGGCGCATTTCCGGTACCACGTCGACATCCGCTAGCGCCCTTCGGCTCTGGACACCCATACCTACAAGACACACACAGGAGACAACACCATGCAGGCAACCTCACCGCCGTTGCTGGACGTACGCGGCGTGACGCTGCAGTACAAGACACGCCAGCATCTGGTCACAGCAACCTATCGCGTCGACTTCCAGGTCTACCCCGGCGAGCGCTATATCCTGCTCGGCCCATCAGGCTGCGGCAAATCGACGTTGCTCAAAGCCATCGGCGGCTACCTCACGCCCACTGAAGGCGAGATCCGCTTGAAGGGTCAGCCGGTCACCAAGCCCGGGCCGGATCGCATGATGGTGTTCCAGGAGTTCGACCAGCTCCTGCCGTGGAAGACGGTGAAAGAGAACGTGCTGTTTCCGCTGCTCGCCACCGGCAAGCTCGGTGCGCGCGAAGCCGAAGAACGCGCGCTGCACTACATCAACAAGGTGAACCTCACCAAATTTGCCGACCACCACCCGCACATGCTCTCTGGCGGGATGAAGCAACGCGTGGCCATCGCCCGCGGCATGGCGATGGAGCCCGACGTGCTGCTGATGGACGAGCCGTTTGCTGCGCTCGACGCACTCACGCGCCGCAAGATGCAGGACGAACTGCTGCAACTGTGGGACGAGACGCGCTTCACGGTCCTGTTCGTCACGCACTCGATTCCAGAAGCGATCCGCTGCGGCAGCCGCATCCTGATCCTCTCGCCGCACCCCGGCCAGGTGCGCGCCGAACTGCCAAGCCTCACGCGCGGCGACGAAGACCCCGAGCGCTTCAAGGCCCTCGAAGCCGAAATCCACGACATGCTGTTCGCCCGCGCGGTGGAGGAAACCCATGCAGACTGAAACCCTTTCCATGCCCACCACCAACGTCAGCGAACGCGCGCCCGTCTACAACACGCCCGTCGCGTTCGAGCGCATCGGCGTGGTGGAAAAACCGCTATCGATTGCCGAGCGTTTGTACGAACAGGTATGGCTGCGCAAGCTGGTCATCCTCATCGCGCTCGCCCTCATCTGGGAAGGCGGCGCACGCTGGCTCGACAACCCGCTGCTGCTGCCGACCTTCTCCGACACCGTGCAAGCCCTCTGGGCAGGCCTCGCCAGCGGCACGCTGTTCGCGCGCATCGGCACCTCCATGGAGACATTGCTTGCCGGCTATGCATTGGGCCTGGCGCTGTCATGCGCACTGGTGGTGCTCGGCATCAGCAACCGGCTCGGCCAGGACTTCCTGGAAACGCTCACCGCCATGTTCAACCCCCTGCCCGCCATCGCCCTGCTGCCGATTGCACTGGTGTGGTTCGGCCTGGGCAACGGTAGCCTGATCTTCGTGATCGTGCACTCGGTGGTGTGGGCCGTATCGCTCAACACGCACGCAGGCTTCCTCTCGGTCTCGAACACGCTGCGCATGGTCGGCCGCAACTACGGGCTCTCGGGGATGGGGTACCTGACCAAGATCCTGATCCCGGCCGCGTTCCCCTCCATCCTCACCGGCCTGAAGATCGGCTGGGCATTCGCATGGCGCACGTTGATCGCATCGGAACTGGTGTTTGGCGTCAGCTCCGGCCAGGGCGGCCTAGGCTGGTACATCTACGAAAACAAGAACCAGCTCCAGATCCCCGAAGTATTCGCCGGCCTGCTCACCGTCATCATCATCGGCCTGCTGGTGGAGAACCTGGTGTTCCGCACGCTGGAGGCCCGCACCATCAAACGCTGGGGCATGCAGAACTAAGCCACCACCATCACGGCGCCCACACATGCGCCGTGATGGTTTGGCCGTTGACGTTCCTGCCCTTGATGGCGCCTTGAATTTTTGTAAGCGGGCGGAAAAAAGACGGGGAACTGTTTGAGCGAAGCGAGTTTTCCCCGTCTCCGCCCGGTTACGGAAATTCAAGGAGTCTTTCGCCATCTCGGGCGCGCCTTTCTTTGCTTACTTTCTTTGGCAAGACAAAGAAAGTGAGTCGGCCCCGGCAGGGGACG
>JGI24740J21852_10000361_pt1 | contig 19463 bp, 18 predicted proteins | sample KBSCornC6_FD_21852 | JGI IMG/M metagenome (IMG submission 21852) | reverse complement strand
CGGCATTGGGCACGCTACATGGGCGGCGGCGCGATCGCCGCGGGCGTGGCAGTCGCCGCGCTGATGTTGAACACCCCGAATCCCCGTGTGGGCGCACCGGCGACGGTCACGCAGTCCAGCACCAGCACCGCGCCCACATCGGCCGCGGCAACTGCGCTGGCCGAAGCCGCGCCTGCGGGGAACCAGATTACGCCGCCGTGGTTGTTGTCGCGTCAGCCGACGGTATTGTCGGCACAACCCGCGTCCGCCAACGTCGTCTACGGCACCGGCTTGATGCAGCCCGATTACCTGCGCCGCGCCACCTACGCGCGTGACACGGCGTTGTCGTTGACGCCGTCATTCCAGTCCCGCCAGTCCGGGTTGCCGTTCTCGATCGTGCTGCTTCCGGAGCCGCCGCCGGCCAGCAGTTCCGCTGCCCGGCACTGAGAGCGGCCACGCCGCGCAGCGCGGCAGGCCTGATCGTTTCGCGGACGCGCGCCGCATTCCTTGATTTGCGCCGCGCCCGGTTTGGGCGGGTGCATGCGCGCGTGCGCTCGGCCGAAAAAGTATCCTGTTTTGAAAATCGAATGAGGAGAACACCATGTTGAAGCGGGCGAGGCGGATGACCGCCGTATTCGTTCTGTTGTGTTTTTCCGGCGTCGCGAGCGTGGCAGTGGCGGCAACGCCGACCGCGGCGCTGCCGGACTTCACCAGCATCGTGCAGAAATACGGGCCGGCGGTGGTGAACGTGGTGGCGCATTACAACCACGCCAGCGAGATGGGCAGCGACAGCCCGGACCAGCAGCAGACCCAGGAGCAGCAGCAGATGCCCGACATCCTGCGGCACTTCTTCGGCATGCCGTTCGGGCCGCAGTTCCAGCAGCCCGATCGCGGTGGCGAATCGTTGGGTTCGGGTTTCATCATTTCGTCCGACGGCTACATCCTCACCAACCGCCACGTGGTGGCCAACGCCGATTCGGTGAAGGTGCACTTGTCCGACCATCGCACCTTCACGGCGAAGGTCATCGGCACCGACAAGGGTTACGACATCGCGTTGCTGAAGATCGACGCCAGCAACCTGCCGACGGTGCAGATCGGCAATTCCAATGCCCTGCAACCCGGCCAGTGGGTGGTGGCGATCGGTTCGCCGTACGGACTCGACCATTCGGTCAGCGCGGGAATCGTCAGTTACGTTGGACGCAATCTCGGGAGCCAGGACCAGCAGGACGTACCGTTCATCCAGACCGATGTGCCGATCAATCGTGGCAACTCGGGCGGCCCGCTGTTCAACCTCGCGGGCCAGGTGGTCGGCATCAACTCGCAAATCTTCTCAACCGACGGCGGCGCGATGGGCCTGTCGTTCTCGATTCCGATCAACATCGCGATGACTGCAGCGCATCAACTCAAGACCAAGGGTTACGTCAGCCGAGGAATGCTGGGAGTTGGCGTGCAGAATGTCAGCGAAGGCTTCGCCAAGACCTACCACCTGTCGAACCAGAACGGTGCCGCGGTGGCCCAGGTGCAGCCCGACAGCCCGGCCTCCAAGGCGGGCATGCAGATCGGCGACGTGATCACGGGATTCGACGGCCGCAAGATCTACGATTCGTCCGAACTGCCGCCGCTGGTCGCGATGACCGCGCCGGGTACCGAAGCAAACGTGGACATCCTGCGCAACGGCAAGCCGATGACGCTGAAGGTCAAGGTGGGCGAGATGCCGCGCAATGGCCTGTCACAGCAATACCTCGCAAATGCGCCGGCCGCCGCCAGCGGCAGCAGCCTGCTGGGCCTCAAGGTTCAGGACATCACACCCGGCATGCGCCAGCAGCTCGGCTACAACGGCAAGGGCGGCGTGGTGATCACCGACGTGGAAGGTCCGGCCGCGCAAGCGCAGTTGTCGCCCGGCGACGTGATCCTGCGCGTCGGCAACAAGCCGGTGAACGGCGTTGCCGAGTTCCGCCGCGAGACTGCCAACTTGAAACCGGGTGACACGGTACTGCTGCTGGTTTCGCATCAGGGCCAGAACCTGTTCATCGCGGTGAGCGTGCCGGCGAAATGATGCGCTCGCGTTGTTGAAATCCTGGAGCGAAAGGCTCGCCGTCTGGCGGGCTTTTCGTTTGCGCCAGCTGCGCTAAGCTGGTGAAAGGAATTCGCAGGACGTGTGCATGAAACTCTGGTCGATCGAAGGCAACACCCAGCGATTGGATGGCGGGGCGATGTTTGGTAATGCCCCAAAGGCCATGTGGTCGAAGTGGATTCCCGCGGATGACCAGAACCGCATTCCGCTGGCCTGCCGTTGTCTGCTGGCGACAGATATGGACGGCCGCAACGTGCTGTTCGAAACCGGCATCGGTGCGTTCTTCGAACCGAAGTTGCGCGAGCGTTATGGCGTGGTCGAGGATCGCCACGTGCTGCTGGATTCGCTGAAGGTTGCCGGGCTGTCACATGAAGACATCGACGTGGTGGTGCTGTCGCACCTGCATTTCGATCACGTCGGCGGACTGCTTGCGGCGTGGGAACCGGCCCAAGAGCAGCCCCCATCCGGCCCTCCGGGCCACCTTCCCCCGCGAGCGGGGGAAGGAAAGCCCATGAAATTGCTGTTTCCCAACGCGCAATACCTGGTGGGCGCGATGCACTGGGGTCGTGCCACGCATCCGCATCCGCGCGATCGCGCATCGTTCATTCCAGGCGTTGCGGAGTTGCTGGAGCAGAGCGGGCGTCTTGAAAAGGTCGAGGGCGAGTATTCGCGCACGCTCGGCAAGACGGTGCGGTTCCACTATTCGCAGGGCCATACGCCGGGGCTGATGCTTTCGGAAATCGCGGGTCCGCACGGCAAGGACGGCGTGGTGTATTGCGCCGACCTGATCCCGGGCACGGCATGGGTGCATCTGCCGGTGACGATGGGTTACGATCGCGCACCGGAAATGCTGATCGACGAAAAGCGGGCGTTCCTGGACGACAAGCTGGAGCGCGGCGTCAGGCTGTTCTTCACCCACGATCATGCAGTCGCGATGGCCTCGCCGCGGCGCGACGAACGCGGTCGCTACGGGGTGGCCGATCAGCAGGCGCACTTCGCGGGTGCACTGTTGTAAGCTCGCCGCGTGAGCCGGTTTTCCGTATTCCTCGACAATCCTTCGCGCAACACCGCCGTACTGGGCGGCGTGTTGCTGCTGGTCGGCTTGTTGCTGCTCGGATTCACCGAACACGCCGATCGCCTGCGCGTGATGGGCGAGGATGCCCTGGGTGGTTTCGTCCTCACTGGCAGTGCGGCGACACCGGGTCCCGCGGCGAACGGCAAGCTTGTGCTGGCGGTTGGCGCGCCCGAAATAAAAGCGCCTGCGCGCGATGCACAATTTGGCGTCGCGGCTGATGCACCGGCGCTGCTGCGCAAGGTCGAGATGTTCCAGTGGAACGAGACCCGTTTCGGCGGCGTCCGCAATTACGACCAGAACTGGTATGACCATCCGATCGATTCGACCGCCTTCGGCGATCCGGCGGCGCACGCCAACCCCGGCGCGTTTCCGATCAGTGCGGCGCGTTTCGATTCCACCGGCGTCGCGGTGGGCGGGTTCATGCTCGCGCCGGAACTGGTGCACATGATCGACGGCCCCGAACCCTTCGAGCCCGATCTTTCGCACTTGCCGCCCAACATGGCGGCGACATTCCAGGTGCGGGACGGAACGCTGGTGACCAGCGTCAATTCCGCGCATCCGCAGGTGGGCGACCTGCGCATCAGCTGGATGCAGATTGTGCCGTCGTATCTGACGGTGTTCGCGCGCGACGATGGCGGCACGCTGGTGCCAGCGAGCAATCCGGCCGGCGTTGCGATCGCGCAGGTGCTGATCGGCCGGCATTCGCTGACCGACGTGTTGACCGATGCGCCGCAACCGCCGCGGTTCAAGTGGGCGCGTCGCGTGCTCGCTGTATTGCTGTGTTGGGCGGGCGCCGCGATGTTGCTGCCGCGCNCGCAACGGCGCGATCGCGTGCTGGCCTTGGCGATCGCGGTGGTTCCGCTCGCGCTGCTCGCGGCGGTGTGCTGGTTCGACGTCAGGATGCTGGCGTTCGTGCTGCTGCTGGTGGTCGCGATACTGGCCGGCGTGTTCGCGGCCTGGCGCTGGCGGCATGGCGCGGAGAGTGGCAGGCAATCGCATTGATCGCTGCTGCGACAGATCGATGCCTCAGCTTTCCGCGTTGTCGAGAAACCACAACCCGGCGAAAAGCTTGGGATCGATCGAATAACCCTTTCCCGCCATCGCGCGCAGCCACGTGCCGGCCTCCCTGCACGACACTTCGTGCACGATGATGTCTTCGGTGTCGTCGCCGCCGCCTTCGCCGACCTTGCGCAAATCCAGCGCGCGCACGAAGTGCATCATTTCGGTGCTCATGCCCGCGGACGATGGCCCGGAATGAAGCGGGACGACGCGGCCGCAGGTCCAGCCGGTTTCCTCTTCCAGTTCGCGCCGTGCCGCTTCCACCACGCCATCGTCGTCGGCATGGCCGGCATCACCGATCAGGCCGGCCGGCATTTCGATCGTGAATTGCCGGATCGGTACGCGGTACTGTTCGACGAACAACACGCGATCGTCCGGCGTCACCGCCACGATGATCACCGCGCCTTGCGGGTTGTTGCGTTCGACGAATTCCCAGCGCCCGCGCCGTTTCAGCGTCAGCCACTTGCCCGCGTACAGCGTTTCGTCAGCCGCCTCGGCGCCGGTCGGGATACGCAGTTCGCGGGTCACGTCACCGTCTCCGTTTTGATCTGCAAGAGCTGGTGCGCGCGCGTGCGCGTGAGTGGGCCGATCTTGAGCTTCTCGCACAGCGCATCCAGTACCGCCGCGTCCGCTGCGCGCCGCAACAGGCCATCGGGATGGCCCGGCACCGGCGCATCCAGCGCGATGCGCGCGAGGCGTTGCGACAGCAGCGCGCTGCCGGTGTGTGCGCGCAATTTCTCCGCGAGGGCCTTGGCGCCGCGCAGGCGGAGGAACGCGACTTCATCCACGCGCGCGAGCAGGTTTTCCAAGGTGCCGAAGTGCGCCAGCAACGCCGCGGCGCCCTTGGCGCCGATGCCGGGCACGCCGGGAATGTTGTCGGTCGCATCGCCGGTCAGCGCGAGGTAATCGACGACCTGGTGCGCTTCCACGCCCAGCCGTGCAGGCACGCCCGCGGCGCCCCAACGCTGGCCACGCGCGTAATCCCATTGCTCGACGTCGTGGTCCAGCAGTTGCCCGAAATCCTTGTCTGCCGACACGATCACCGCGCGCAGGCCGTGCGCGCGCGTAGCCTGCAGCACGCTTCCGATCAGGTCGTCGGCCTCGTACGCGGCATCGGCAAGCACGGTGAAGCCGAATGCTGTGGCGAGTTCGCGGCAATATTCGAACTGCCGCTTCAGTTCGGGGGGCGCAGGGTCGCGATTGGCCTTGTAGGCGGGATAGATCGCGTTGCGGAAGGAACTGGTGAGCGCAATGTCGAATGCCGCGATGGCGTGGCTGGCGCGGGTGCGTTCGACGAAATCCAGCAGGAATCGCGCGAAGCCGTGCACCGCGTTGACCGGCGTTCCTTCGGTGTCGAAGAACACGTCCGGCATCGAATGCCAGGCGCGGAATACGTACATGCTGGCGTCGATCAGGTACAGCGTTTTGCTCGCCGCAGCGGCTGGCGTCGCAGTGACGGCGTTCATTCCTGCCACGCACTCGAGACCTGGTCGACGGCCGGACGGTTGCGTTCGGGCGGTTCCTCGCCGCGATTGCCGATGTGGATGTACGCGATCGCGCGTTCGTTGTTGGACAGGCCGAGCAGCTTGGCGGCGTCGCGGTCGTAGCACGACCAGCCGGTCAGCCATTGCGCGGCGAAGCCCGCGGCCTGCGCGGCGAGCAGCAGGTTGTACGCAAGGCAGCCTGCCGACAAGAGCTGCTCCTGCGCAGGAATCTTGGGGTGCGCTTCGTCGATGCGCGCGATCACCGCGAGCACGACGGGCGAATGCGCGAAGCGGTCGCGATCCTTCGCAAGTTTCGCGGCCGGCACGCCGGGATCGACTTGCGCGTGCAGCGCCGCCAACGCTTCGCCATAACGCGTACGCGCGTCGCCCGTGAATTCAACCAGCCGCCATGGCGTCAGCTTGCCGTGGTCGGGCACGCGGATCGCGGCGGCGATGATTTCGCGCAGTTGCTCCGGCGAGGGGCCGGGCGGTTGCAGTTGCGCGGCGGGAACGGAACGGCGGTCACGCAGGAACTGGAGAGCTGTTTCGTTTCGCATCGCGCGAGTTTACCAGCCGTGCGCGCCTTCTTTGCGCTACGATGCGGCGATCGCAATGGGAGACGCGTCATGCTCACAATAGCCGCCTTGCGCGAAACCGCCGACGGGGAACGCCGTGTCGCGGTGACGCCGGAGACCGCAAAAAAGTACGCGTCGCGCGGCATGCGGGTGTTGCTGGAACGCGGTGCGGGCGAGCCGGCCGGATTTCCCGATGCGGCGTATGCCGGCGTCGAATTCGCCGACGCCACCTCGGTGGCGGGTCAGGCCGACGTGTTGCTTTGCGTGCAACCGCCGTCGGATGGCGCGACATCTTCGATGAAAGAAGGCGCGGCGCTGGTCGGGCAACTGCGTCCGCACAACGCCGCCGACAGGCTGGCCACCTACGCGCAGCGCAAGCTCGCCGCGTTCTCGCTGGAACTGTTGCCGCGCACCACGCGTGCGCAGGCGATGGACGTGTTGTCCTCGCAGGCCGCGGTTGCCGGCTATCGCGCGATGCTGATCGCGGCCGAAGCCGCGCCGAAATTCTTCCCGATGCTCACCACCGCAGCGGGCACGTTGCGACCATCGAAAGTGCTGGTGATCGGTGCGGGCGTGGCAGGGTTGCAGGCGATCGCGACCGCGCGCCGGCTGGGCGCGATGACCGAAGGTTTCGACGTGCGCCCGGAAACGCGCGAGCAGATCGAATCACTGGGCGCGAAGTTCCTCGACCTTGGCGTCAGCGCCGCAGGGCAGGGCGGTTATGCGCGCGAGCTGACCGCGGAAGAGCGCGCCGCGCAGCAGGCGAAGCTGGCCGAACACGTGAAGACGGTGGACGTGATCGTCACCACCGCGGCGGTTCCGGGGCGTCCGTCGCCGAAAATCATTCCGTTGTCGATGGTCGACGGCATGAAGGCCAGTGCGGTGATCGTCGATCTCGCGGCCGAGGGCGGCGGGAACTGCGAAGCCACGCAACCGGGCGAGCGCGTGCAGCGCCGGGGCGTCACGATCATCGGTCCGTTGAACCTTCCTTCGGGCGCGCCGCTGCACGCGTCGGAGATGTACGCGCGCAACCTCGCGCATTTCAGCGAACTCGTGGTCGCAGACGGCGCGTGGAAGCCGGACTTCGAAGACGAGCTGGTCGCGAAGACCTGCGTCGCGCGCGATGGCGAGGTGGTGTTCGGCAAGGCCTAGCAAGGCCATCCCGGATTGCGCTGCGCTTCTCCGGGCTACAAGCGGTCGTCGCACTCAATGCCCGTGTGCGCCTTTCGGCGGATGCATCGGAATCGGTTGGCCGCCGTGCTGTTCCGCCCAACGCATGCGCTGTTGCGGCGGCATGGCGCGCCAGCGTTCGCGCAACGCGCGTCGTTCCGCGGGGGGAAGGGACTGGAACTTGCGGAACGCTTCGCTGACCTTGGCGCGTTCTTCGGGCGTGAGGTTGTGGAAGGCGCGCGCGTTTTCGCGCAACTGGCGGCGTTGCTCGGGCGTCATCGCGGCCCAGCGCGTCAGGCGTTCCCGGATTTGTTGCTGGCGCGCGGGCGGCAGCGTCGCCCAATGCCCGGCGTTTTGCGCGAGGTGGTGCTGGCGTCCGGGCTTCATTTGGTCCCACTGTCCCTGCAACGGGGCGAGCATGCGCTGTTGCGCGGACGAAAGGCTGGACCATGCGATGCGTTGCCGGGGTGCGTCGTTCCCGGCCGGTGCGCCCTGCATCGGGATGGCCGTTTGCGCCAGCGCTGCGCAGGGCGCGCCGAGCACGCACGCGGCAGCCAGGAACATCGCGAGCGTGGCGCCGCGCATCATCAACGTCCGCTCCCGGCCGGTGTGGCGGAAGCCATCGCCGGCTGAGCCGCAAGCCAGCGATAGAAATCGAGGTCCTGCACTACTTCCATCTGGTTGCTGGCGACGTCCGGGATCGCTTCGTCCGCATCGCCTTGACTGGAGACGGCAGGCGTCGCCATGGCGATCGGCGAGGACGGTTGCAACCGGTTGGCAGGATGCAGCCAGACCACGCCAATCACCAACGCGCAACAGGCGGCTGCGCCCGCGAGCGGCGCCCAGACCTTCAACGCGCCGTGGGCGGGACGGGCGCTCGATGCCTTGCGGCGCGCCAATCCCAGGCGCAGCGTGTGGTAGGAATCGGCCTGTTCGCAGGCGGTCCTGAAGATGGCGCGGGCGCGCGATGCGATTTCGTCGTCGCCCGGCAAACCGTTGAGTATGTTTTCGTGCATCTCGTTCATCGCCAATCCTCGAGTTGTGTACGCAGGGCATCCATGGCCCGCGAAAGATGCGTCTTGACGCTGCCGGCGCTGCAGCCCATCGCCTTCGCCGTGTCCGCCACGTCCAGTCCTTCCAGCACCCGCAGCATGAAGGCTTGTTGCTGGCGGCGCGGGAGCGCGCGGATCGCCTTCGACATCGCCGCGTGCGCCTGCCGCGATGCCAGCGCGCGCGACGGATCGGGTCCGAGGTCCGGCGCTTCCCATGCCGGCAATTCCTCGTCGTCATCGTTCGTTGCGCGCCCGGTCCAGACCAGGATCCGGTTGCGCACGGTGCGCCGCCGCTGCAGGTCCGTGATGCGCCGGCGCAGGATGCCCCAGAACAACGGTGGCCATTCCCCGGCCGGCTTGGCGGAGTAGTGCCTGACCAGCCGCAGCATCGCGTCCTGCACCGCGTCCAGCGCCTCGTCCGGATCGTGCAGCGCGATTTCCGCGACGCGCCAGGCACGCCGTTCCACCGAAGCCAGGAACGCTTCGATGGTCGCGGCCACCGGCCGTGCAGACTCCGTCAACGGCGCGGATGCCGTTTCGAGCGCCGCGGCGGCGTTCATCGCAGCCCCGCTGGCGGGAATCGGTTCGACATCTGTCGTCTCGTGCATCCTGGCTTGCCTTTGATAACGCGGCGGCCGGAAATGGGTTGACCCGCAGCACCCCGGCCGCGCATGCCGTTATGATGGCCTTGGGGTCTGCGAATGCTATGCCAAACGGTCGCGCCGTCGGCTGTTTCCTCGCAGGGCAAGGAAGAGTGAGGAAGATGTATGTCGATACATAGACGAGCGATGACACAGCCATGCGGGCAAAGGGCCCCGGCCCGAGGGGTTGCTCCGCAGTGGCCGCCATCCATCGGTGCGCGCCTTGACCAGAGAACCACTCTGGTGCTGCGGCGCGCGCCTCGTCTGGCGGCCGCTGCGGAAGCAACGCGATCCGCTTGGCATAGCGTTCACAGACCCTTCTGCAGGAGGGAAACATGATCACCGGCTTTCTCGCACTGTACATCTTCATGTTGGCGGCATTTACCGGCTACGAGATCATCGGTCGGGTTCCAGTCATCTTGCACACGCCGCTGATGTCGGGTTCCAACTTCGTGCACGGCATCGTGCTGGTCGGCGCGATGGTGGCGCTGGGGCATGCCCAGGGCGCCATCGAAATCGCCATCGGCGTGATCGCGGTGCTGCTGGCCGCGGGCAACGTGGCCGGTGGTTATGTCGTCACCGAACGCATGCTGGAGATGTTCAAATCCAGCAAACCGGCTTCTCCGCCATCCACGGAGAAAAAATAATGGCGCTTCCAACCTGGATGCCGACCTTCGTCGAAGCGATCTATTTCATCGCCGCCGTTCTTTTCATCTGGGGCCTGAAGCGCATGAGCTCGCCGCGCACCGCGCGCACGGGCATCGTGTGGGCCGGTGCCGGCATGGCGGCGGCGATCATCGTGACGTTCTTCCTGCCGGGCATGCACAACCTCTGGTGGATGATCGGCGCGATCGTGATCGGCGTGGTGCTGTCGTGGATCGTCGGGCGGCGCGTACCGATGACCGCGATGCCGCAGATGGTGGCGCTGTTCAACGGCATGGGCGGCGGCGCGGCCGCGGCGATCGGCGCGGTGGAGCTGATCAGGTTCAACGCGGCGCTGATGCCGGCAGGGCTGAACACCTGGCCGATCCAGCCGGAGGCGTGGGCGCGTGGTGCGTCCACACTGCCTTCGCTCACGCCGGTCGAACTGGTGCTGGCGTTCGTCGGCGTGCTGATCGGCGCGGTCTCGTTCACGGGTTCCCTGATCGCGTTCGCGAAACTGCAGGGCTGGATGGACCGCCGCTTCGTGTTTCCGCTGCAGCGCTGGGTGAACCTCGCGATCTTTGCGGCGGCGGTGGTGTGCGGCGCGCTCGCGCTGGCCGCCGGCATCGAGGGCCACGCCTTTGCGTGGGGGCTGCTGGTCGGGTTTGTCGTGCTGTCGCTGGTGTTCGGCATCGCGATGACACTACCGATCGGCGGCGCCGACATGCCGGTGGTGATCTCGATGTACAACGCCTTCACCGGTCTCGCGGTGGCATTCGAAGGCTTCGTGCTGCAGAACGAGGCGATGATCATCGCGGGCATGGTGGTGGGCGCGGCCGGCACGCTGCTGACGCAGTTGATGGCGAAGGCGATGAATCGTTCGCTCGGCAACGTCCTGTTCGGCAACTTCGGTGGCGGCGGCGGCGCGGCGCAGCAGGAAATCGCGGGCGCGCTGAAACCGATCGACGCCAACGACGCCGCGGTGATGATGGCGTACGCCGAGCGCGTCGCGATCGTGCCGGGCTACGGCATGGCGGTCGCGCAGGCGCAGCACAAGATCTGGGAGTTCGCCAAGCTGCTGATCGAGCGCGGCGTCAAGGTGAAGTTCGCGATCCATCCGGTCGCGGGCCGCATGCCCGGACACATGAACGTGCTGCTGGCGGAAGCCGGCGTGCCGTACGACCTGATCGAGGACATGGACGACATCAATCCCGAGTTTCCCAACATCGACGTCGCGCTGGTGATCGGCGCCAACGACGTCGTCAATCCGGTCGCGCGCACCGACAAGAATTCGCCGATCTACGGCATGCCGATCCTGGACGTCGCCAGGGCGAAGAACGTCATCGTGATCAAGCGCGGCCGCGGCAAGGGTTTCGCGGGCATCGAGAATGCGCTGTTCTACGCCGACAATACGCGCATGCTTTACGGCGACGGCCAGGCCGCGGCGGGCGAACTGGTGGCCGGTTTGAAGACGCTGGACGTGTGATTGCTCAGCCGCGCGCCGTCGGTCGTACCAGCCAGGTCGCAAGAATCGCTGCCAGCACCGCGGCGCCCGCGTAGAGCAGCACGGATGCGGCACTCAAGCCGAGCTTGGCTACCTGCAACGTGAGCCCGATGCCGCCGGTGCGGAACGCCTCGCCGAAGGGATAGCCGGTCACCGCGGCCACTCGCGCGACCGCGACCAGAGAGGCGGCGTATGCACCGGCCAGCAACACGGCCAGCGCGGCGACGCTTCCCGCCCAGCGTGCGTACAGGCAGCCGCAGAACTTCAACACCAGCGTCAACGGGATGGCCAGCAGCAGGATCATCCAGCTCGGACGAACGCCCAATACGAGCGCGGCGAATGCCGCGACGGCGCCCGTCGCGAGCGTGCACATCAACCAGCCGAAGCCCGCGGCCACGCCCGCCGAAATGCGCGCGACCGCAGATCGCGATGTGCGCTCGGAGTTGACAGACGACGACGGGATGGTTTGATCCACGTGGTTTCGCTTGGGCGACGGCATCCCCGATGATAGAACAGGCGCGCCGCGAACGGCGCAACCGTCCGCACGCTTCGCCATCGGGCAACCGGCTGATCTCCATCAGGCGCAGCCTTGACACGTGTTGTTATCCTTGTCGGATCGCGCCGCGACCCCAATGTCTCAAGCAATGTCCGGATTCAGTGCCAGCAGCGAACCCTTCACCCTGCAACGCGATTGCCACGCCGTGCACGTGCCGTACGGCGACGTCGTCAATCTGCCCGCCGGACAGACCGGCTACATCACGCAGTCGCTCGGCGGCAGTTTCACTGTTTACGTCGAAGGCAGCCTGTTCCGCATCGACGGCAAGGATGCGGACGCGCTGGGCAAGCCGCCGCCGGAGCCGCTGAGCGTTCCCGAGGACGCCGGAGACGAGGACGTCGAACGTGTGGTGTGGGAGCAGTTGCGCACCTGCTTCGATCCGGAAATCCCGATCAACGTGGTCGATCTTGGGCTCGTGTATGACCTCAGCCTCGAGCACCTCGACGACGGCCAGCGCAAGGTGTACGTCAAGCTCACGCTGACTGCGCCGGGTTGCGGCATGGGCGACATCCTGGTCGAGGACGCGCGCACCAAGCTGGAAATGATTCCCACGATCAAGGAAGCGCAGATCGACCTGGTGTTCGATCCGCCCTGGAACCAGTCCATGATGTCCGACGAAGCGAAGTTGCAGACCGGCATGATGTGAATGCCGCGATCGGCGTGTGGGTCGGCCAAGCTGGCTCGCCTGGTCCGGGCATTTGCCCGCACGGCTCGGGATCCGAAAGCATGCACGAACCACCGGTGCCGGATGTCGCGAAGATCGGCGATGCGGCGGGTGCGCTGATCGATCGGGGCAACGCGTTGGTGCGGCAGGGTCGTGTCGCCGACGCGCTGGAGCTCTATTTCGCCGCGGTGCAGGCACAGCCGGACCGCTTCGAAGCGCACGCCAACCTCGGTACGCTGCTGCTTGCCGCCAATCGTTTCGGCGAGGCGGAAACGCACCTGCGTCGCGCGCTTGCGCTGTGTCCGGAACAGGTTCCGTTGCACGTCGCGTTGGGGCAGGCCTGCAGTGTGCAGGGCCGCGCCGCGGAAGCCGAATCCTGTTTCATGCACGCACTCGCGATCGCGCCCGATGACGCCGGGGCACTGGTCGCGCGGGCTGGCGTGCTTCGGCAGCGTGGGCAGTTCGCGCAAGCGGCCGAGGCATATCGGCGCGTGCTGGAGCGGCAGCCGCGACACGCGCTGGCGCATTACGGACTCGGGCATTGCCTGCGCGAGCAAGGTTTGGGGACGGAAGCAGCGGACAGTTTCGCGCGCGCCGTCGCGGCGCAACCCGACTACGTCGACGCTCACTACCGCCTGGCGGTGCTGCGACCGGGCGAAGCGGACGGTGCGTACCTCGCGCAACTGGAGTCGCTGCGCCCGCGCGTCGCGACGCTGCCGTTGCCGCAGCAGGTCCGCTACTGGTTCACGCTCGGCCGGCGGTGCGAAGACGGTGGCGCGTACGACGACGCATTCGCCGCGTACGCGGAAGGCAACCGGTTGCAATACCAGTCCTTGGCGCCGCCGGATCGTCACGCGGCGCAGGAAACGCTCAATGCGAGGTTCGTGGAGCGCATCCGGTCCGTCTTCGACGGAGAGCGCTTGCGCGCGGCGGCACGCACAGGTGAGGCGGATGCGCGCGTACCGGTTTTCGTCGTCGGCATGCCGCGTTCCGGCACGAGCCTGGTCGAGCAGATGTTGGCATCACATCCGGCCGTACACGGCGGGGGCGAAATGCGGCACCTGCCCGCCGTGCTGGAAGAGACTTTCGGTTTCGAGGAATCGGAATCGTCCAACACTTACCCGGAAATCGTTCCTTCGCTTCACGCGGACGCACTGGAACGGGTGGGGCGCTCTTACCTCGATCGTGCGTGGCGTGGAGCGCGTGAAGCGAGCCACGTCACCGACAAGTTGACCGGCAATTTCCTGCACCTCGGCATGATCGCGCTGTCGCTGCCACGGGCGAAGATCGTCCATGTGACCAGGGATCCGCGTGACGCCTGCTTTTCCTGCTTCGCAAACCTGTTCGGGCAGGGCGACATCGCGTACAGCTACGACCTCGGCACGCTCGGCCGGCATTGCGTGCGCCGGCGGTCGCTGATGGCGCACTGGTACGCGTTGTTGCCTGCGAATCGCATCATGACGCTGCGTTACGAGGAACTGGTCGGCGACACGGAGCACGTATTGCGCGGGCTGCTGGATTTCCTCGAACTCCCTTGGGACGAACGCTGCCTCGAATTCCATCGGCAGCAGCGCGCGGTGCACACGGTGAGCGTCGGCCAGGTCGGGCGGCCGGTGTATGCGACCTCCGTGGAACGCTGGCGCCATTTCGAACCGCACCTCAAGCCCTTGCTCGACATCCTTGAAAAGGGTCGTTGAACGCCGGCAGGCGGCGTCGGTTTTACTGGTGAACGGCCGCAGCGCGATGGCTGTCTGCACGCTGAACGCCTTGCTGCGTTGCAGCGTGACCGATAGTTGACAATTGTTTACGTTGCCGGGGCTCGCTGGTGTGAGGGCGCCGTCCGGGCAGTCCGCGCACACACCGTCCGGTGTGTTGCTTGCAAGGTTTCAAGCAGGGCTTGGCGGCCAACGCGCCGCCGGGTGGGGAGTATGCATGGCGGATTTTGCGTCGCGCGATCGCGTGTTCGCAACACGCAGCCGTGCGTATCCCCTACCAGCAAGGAGCTCTGTGATGCCAAGCAATCTCCGATTGAAGGCCCTGGTCGTTGCCATGGGTCTGGCTGCCGGTTCGGCAGCCTTTGCTGCAATGCCCGCCGCCGTCCTCGCCAATACGTCCGTCGTCACGCTGGCCACCCAGCTGCGCGCCGGTGACTCGGTGGCCGGCCCGATGGCCCTTACGAAATCGATGCGCGTGACGCTGTCGTTGCACTGGCGCAACGAAGCGGGACTGAAAGCGTTCATCGCCAATCCCCACCACCAGAACCTGACCCGTGCCGAGTTCATGGCCAAGTACGGCCCGGACCGGGCACAGGTCGATCAGGTCAAGGCGTTCCTGCACCAGCAGGGGTTCCACAACATCCAGGTGTCGCCCGACAACCTGCTCGTGTCCGGCGAAGCGCCGGTCTCGACCGTGCAGACGGCGTTCCACACCAGCATGGTGAACGTGCGCACCAGGAATGGCCGGATGGCGTTCGCCAACGCGACCGAAGCGCGCATCCCCAATGCGTTGCAGGGCGTCGTGCACGAAGTATTGGGCTTGCAAAACGTGCACCGCTTCCACGTGTTGCCGCACACCCTGGCCACCGGCTCGGCCACGGGCCACAACCCGACCGAGTTCGCGTCGATCTACAACGCCGGCAGCACCGCAACGGCGTCCACGGTCAACGTGGGCATCATCACGCAAGGCAGCATGACCAACGTGCTGAGCGACTTCAAGTCGTTCCTGAGCCAGAACGGGCTCGCCAGCATCCCGATGAATGTGGTCAAGGTCGACGGTGGCGGTACCAGTACCAGCGGCGACGGCGAATGGGATCTGGACAGCCAGGACATCGTCGGCATTTCCGGCGGCGTCAAGGCGTTGTACCTGTACGACACGGCCTCGCTGTCCACCCAGGATCTGGTCGATGACTTCAGCAAGGCCACCACCGACAACGTGGTGCGCGCGGTCAACGTGTCGATCGGCGGTTGCGAAACCGGTTCCGAAACCAACGGTGCCGCCACCGGCGACAATGTATTCCAGGAAGCCGATTCCGAAGGCATGACGTTCTCGGTTTCGTCGGGCGACTCGGGCGCGGACGAGTGCGGCAACGGCGGCACCACGCCGAGTTGGCCGGCCGATTCGGAATACGTGGTCGCGGTCGGTGGCACCGAGTTGTACACCTCGGGTACCACCTGGGAAAACGAAACCGTCTGGAACAACCTGAGTTCCAACGAAGGTGCCACCGGCGGCAGCCCCTCGACCTTCGAGCCGATGCCGAGCTGGCAGCAGAATGTCGGACAGAATGCCGGGCACACGACGCGTGGCGTGCCCGACGTCGCGTTCGATGCCAGCCCGGTTTCCGGCGCCACGGTGATCGTCGACGGCTCCTCGCAGCAGATCGGCGGCACCAGCCTGGCTTCGCCGCTGTTCGTCGGCGTGTGGGCGCGCACCCTGGCTGCGAACCCGAACCTCGGGTTCGCCGCACCCTTGATCTATCAGGATGCCGCATCGCACTATGCGAGCGACTTCCACGACGTGACTTCCGGCAACAACAGCGGCGAGACGGCCGCGGTGGGTTGGGACTACACCACGGGCTTCGGCTCGATCAACATCGCGAACTTCATCGCGAACGTCGCCGGTGGCGTGAGCCCGCCGCCACCGCCGCCGCCGCCACCACCGCCGCCGCCACCGCCGCCACCGCCGCCGCCGCCGCCGCCCAGCGGGACGTTCTCCAACAACACGGTGTATCCGATCGCGGACGACGCCACGGTGACCAGCAAGATCGGGGTGACGGGTGAGTCCGGCTACGCGCCATCGAACCTGGCGGTGCACGTCAACATTACCCACAACTGGTCGGGCGATCTGGAGATCGTGTTGTACGCGCCGAACGGGTCGTACGCGGTCCTGCAGTACCCCGACTACAACAATGACGGCAACATCAGCACCACGTACGACGTCAATGCCTCGTCGGTGCTGGGCGACGGTACCTGGAAGCTCAAGGTCATCGACGACGACGTCTGGGGTGATGGTGGCGACTACGGCACGTTGAACGGTTGGAGCTTGACGTTCTGAGTGTCGCAGCAGCCATCCGAAGCGTCAGCCATCACGCATGGCGCGCAATGAAGTCCTGGCCCGGTCGTTCGCGACCGGGCCATGTTGCCGGGTCCTCCGGTCGTGCCTTGCACTCGTGCGGGGCAACGCGGCGCGGCGTGTTGCGCCGCAGCGTGACAATTTGTTGCAAGTGCAATTAGCGTGCGTTCGCCTGTTCGTGTGAGGGCGCGCGCAGACGGTCTTCAAAGCGTCGAGCTTCAGCCTTGTGCGTGCTTGCGCGGGTGATCAGGCCAATGTGATCCAGAGAGATTGGCCGGTAGCTGCTCCCGGTGTTGCACGCGAGTGCCTGCAAGCTCGATCCCATTTCGTGCATTTCGAGGAGATTTCGATGTCGAACATGTTCCGATTGAAGAGCTTGGTCGTGGGTTTGGGGCTTGCGGTAGGTTCGTTGGCCTGCGCCGCAGCGCCGGCTGGCACCAGGGTCGTGGCGCAAGCTGCCGCGTTGCACGCGGGCGACACGGTGACGGGGCCGATGTCCCTCGCCGCGCCAATGCGCGTTTCGGTTTCGTTGCAGTTGCGCAACGAGGCGCAACTGCAGGCTTTCATTGCCAACCCAAACCATCCCAATCTCACGCCCGCCCAGTTCACCGCCCAATATGGGCCGAGCGAGGCGGACGCGAATGCCGTTGCGGCCTGGTTGACGCAACACGGCTTCTCCCAGGTCACCATTTCCCCGAACCGGCTGCTGGTCTCCGCGACTGCGCCCGCGGCGGCGGTGCAGTCCGCGTTCCACACCAGCATGGAACGCGTCCACACCCACGACGGCCGTGACGCGTTCGCCAACGCCAGCGATGCGGTCATTCCCGCTTCGCTGCACGGCGTGAGCGGCGTGATCGGCTTGCAGACCGTGCACGTGCCGCACTTCATTGGCCGGACCCAGAAGGGCAGACCCGGTGGCGGCGGTGGTGGTGGTTCCATCATCGGCCACAACCCGACCCAGTTCCCCTCGATCTACGGCGGTACCAGCCTGCCCACCGCGGCGGGCGTGACCGTCGGCATCATCTCCAACGGGGATCTCACGCAGACGCTTTCCGATCTCAACACCTTCACCTCGCAGAATGGTCTTGCGGCGGTGACCACCCAGATCGTCAACACCGGTGGCACCGGCACCGACACCAGCGGCACGCCCGAGTGGGATCTGGACAGCCAGGACATCGTCGGCATGGGCGGCGGACAGGTCGGCAAGATCGTCTTCTACAACATCCCGACCCTGGCGAACTCAAGCATGGTGAGCGACTTCAACACCGTGGTCAGCGCGAACGCCGCCAAGGTCATCAACGTGTCGCTGGGTGAGTGCGAAACGTCCGCCAAGGGCGACGGTTCGGCGGCGGCGGCCGATGCAATCTTCCAGCAGGCCGATGCGCAGGGGCAGACCTTCTCGGTGTCGTCGGGCGATTCAGGTTCCAACGAATGCGGCGGCAGCCCGAAGGGCACCACGCCGAGCTGGCCGGCAAGTTCTCCCTATGTGGTGGCCGTCGGCGGCACCACGCTCAATGCCACGACCTCGACCTGGCAAGGCGAGACGGTATGGTCCAGCACCGGCGGCAGCCCCAGCACCTTTGAACCCATCCCGAGTTGGCAGGTGGGCGTCGGCCAGAATGCCGGCCACACCACCCGCGGCGTGCCCGACATCGCCTTCGACGCCGATCCCAACAGCGGCGCCATCATCGTCGTCAACGGCAGCCCCGCGCAGTACGGCGGCACTAGCCTGTCGTCGCCGCTGTTCGTCGGCTTCTGGGCGCGCATGATCGCGGCGAAGGGCACCGGCATCGGCTTCGCCGCGCCGAAGCTCTACCAGTTGCCGGCCTCGGCGTTCCATGACGTGACGTCTGGCGGCAACGGCGGCGAGACCGCGGCGCCGGGCTGGGACTACTGCACCGGTTTCGGCAGCATCATCATGAGCCAGGCGGCCGCGTCGCTTTGACCTCGCGTTGCCGTTGCAACTTCGAGCCCGGCATATGCCGGGCTCTTTTTTTTGGACGGCCGGTGCGGGGGGTTGCTGCTACGTAAGTTCCTCGAAGCGGTTGGCCGCGCGGTTCTTGCGCACGTGCCCGGGGTCCCAGATGCGGCCGTTCATGGCGATCCACACGCCGTCGCCCAGGCTCTGCACCGCGCCCACCGCGCAGCCGATGTTGAACACCGCATCCGAACCCTGGAAGCGCGCCGGGTTCAATGCGCCGGTCAACACGATGGTCTTGCCCGCGAGTCCGGCAAGCGCACGCGCGGTTTCGACCATGGTGTCGGTGCCGTGGGTGATGAGGACATGCCGGTGCGCCTGCCGCTCGATCGCGGCGCGGATCGCCTGGCGATCCGCGTCGGTCATTTCCAGGCTGTCCTTGCGCAGCACCGGCACCACGTCGAATTCGAACGCGACCCCGAGCTCGGCCAGGATGTCGCCGATCTGCGGCGCGCCGACCTGATAGTCGGACTTGGCGTCGAAATACACCTTGTCGATGGTGCCGCCGGTGGTGATCACGGTCAGGTGCTGCATCGTGGGGTGTCCTCGAAAAAAGTGTGGCTTGAGTATCGCAGCGCGTCCCGGGTTCGTCATCGCCACCGGGTATTCGGGGCGCGCCGGCATGCGCCGGCCGCCGACCCATGGCATAATCCGCTGTCTTTTGGGCAGACAAGCCGCCTTGCGGCCGCCCCGCAACCGAGAGTCCCGCATGTTGTCAACGATCATCGCCGCCGCCGCGGCGCCGGCCGCGCAGGCAAGTTCGAGCGCGCCAGCCACGCCCGGCAGCTTCTTCGATTCGCCGATCATCCTCATTTATGTCGTGGTGATCGCGGCGTTCTATTTCCTTTTCATCCGCCCGCAGTCGAAGCGCCAGAAGGAACAGCGCAAGATGATTTCCGATCTCGCCAAGGGCGATGAGGTGATCGCGGCCGGCATCCTGGG
>JGI24740J21852_10000360_pt1 | contig 19470 bp, 13 predicted proteins | sample KBSCornC6_FD_21852 | JGI IMG/M metagenome (IMG submission 21852) | reverse complement strand
TATGCGCCGATATAAGGCGCAGTCGAGCCGGCACTGCCCGCGCTGCTCATCCGTCCCATCTGAATCAACTGCATTTGATAACTGCCCGGAATGTCGTTGGCAGCCATCCAGTCCATGTCGTCGTAATAAGCGTTGATCTGGTTGGCTCGCGCCGCGTCAGCACCGGCTAGCGCTCGGGCGCGTTGCGCCGCCAGCGCCGTCCGCGCCTCCGGTCGGCCAAGCGGTGTCATTTCATGCGCTTGCCTCGCCATACTCTCCTGGTTATTGAGCGCTTGCTCCATGCGAGACTGAACGATCTTGTGCGCGGCATCGATGTTATGCATCGCGGTAACCTGCAGCGCGCGCTCGGTGACGTACTGATCAAACCACGACGCGGGATCGTTGCGGAATCCGTTCAATTCGTGCACGTTACCGATGCCGTCCCACAAGGCCAGCAGCATTGGCGGGTGATGCTTGCGGTCTTCCGTCTCGCCAACGTTGTTCATCAATTTAACGAGCGAACCACTCGCCGACGCAGGGGTGGCTTGACGGACGTGCAGCGGGTACCGCGTCGCTTCTTTCCTCACCCAGTCTTCTTTGTAATTGCCGCTCTCGTCGCTTAGCGCAGCATTTTTTGGGTCGAGCAACCGCTGCGGTTCCAACAGTTTCGGATCCAGGCCAGGCATGTACTCGACCACATCGTCGATACTTGCTTCGGTGGCAATGACAGCATGACCGTTTTCGTCTTTGCTGCCCTTAATCCATCTCGCAGGCTCGATCCACTGCATCCTCTTGTTTCGGAATGTCTCGTTGTCTGCGTACTGTTTGAAGATATCGCTATGCCAGGTGATCTCGGAAAACGCAATGTACACGCGGCCTGTGCATTTTTCCGGTTGCTCAATCGCAATGAGGTCCATTGGCACGGCGATGCTCTTTTGCGCGCAGGCGGGATGTGTAGTTGGCGCATTCGTGAGAGGTAGCGTTTGCTTCCACAAACGACCATCTTGTGTGACCTTGTACGCCTCCCAGTAGTTACTACCGCGCGCGCCCTTGACGTAAAACAGGTATAGCCAGCCTTCACGCAATGTGCGCAAGCCGTAGTGATGCTCATGCAGCTCGATGTTCGTGACACCTGTACCGCTCATACCGCCCGGCAGCTTCGCAGTAACGGTTTTCGGGAGCACGGTATAGCGCACAGGCAAGATGGGCAACCCGGATTTTTTGCAATTAACGCAGTGTTGTTCGGTCGGATCCATACGTACTCTGACGGCTTGAAAATGGTTTGACGTCGATTACCGCGCCGCGGACGAAAGCGACTTGTCGTCCACCCAGTTACCGCGCCGGATTTCTTCTATTTCGTCCGGAGACAGTTCGCTCACAGCCGCCGTATAAAAGTCGTCCGGTTCTCTCTGTCGCAGTGCCCGTGTCACTTTTGGATGTCGATCGAATATAGGGTGCCAGGCCAGCGCATGGCCGATGAACGCGATGATGTCATCGCGGTCGCTTAATCCGTATTGCTCCGCACGAGCGGCGCTAGCGACTGCCGCCTCGACCTCTTGCGGATCGGGCTGCCGCCCCGTTGCCTGCATATGCAGGCCAAGTGCGCGGTTGACCAGTCCGTGGCGATGAGTTGCCTGCCACTGTGCATCGGTTAGAGTCAGATCGGCTAGTGATGTATCCGTACTCGTGTAAATGCATGGCTTGCCGCACGCATCTAATGCGTGCCAAGCGCTCACCGGTCCTAGTAGTGCTTGCTGCTGACCGGGTGACAACATCGGCCAAAGCAGGCTGAGCGCGCGCGAGTCGTAAAAGCGCAATGCGCACTGGCGCCCGCGGTTATCCGCCTGCAATACTTGTTGTGACCAATGTGCGGCGACGACGTCAGCCGAGCCGTTGCTGGCCAGCCAGCCGCCGACACGTTGTCCAAGGCCTTGCGCTATGGAGTCCGGATNCCGATCATCGAACGCAAGGCGCACGCTTTCCGCCAGCAAGTCCACGCCGTCCGGCGTTGAGAGATCGAGTTCGACGAGGTAAGGACGGTGTTCGTCAGGAAATGCTTCGTGCGCGATTGTTACGATCGCGTGAGGTTGTTCGGAGATGGGTATCTTTTGTTCCAGACTCTCCGGGAAACCGAGTCGACTCGGATCGATCGCAAGGAGACAATGCATATCAGGACGTTGGCTGAAATACGCCCTCAGCACGCGGACTGTCTGCTCAACGGCCGAAACTTCAGCCGCTTGCTCTTTCGTATGCGCTGCAACGCGCGGCGCACTCGCATCGCGATAGTTCAACGATTCCATGGCCGCCTCAGTCCAGTATGACGCTAGACGCACTGTCCGCCGATGCCGCCGCGGTCTTCCACGAACAACCCTTCACTACGCTAGTGAGGGGGGAGGGAATACGCATCGACGCGGGCCCGGATTTGTCCCATGCCGCGCATTTTTCGAGGATCTTGCCCGCTGTCCCGTTCTCGATCCCGTCGGGTGTGATCTTGATATACGATCCGCCTGCGCCGATCCAGACTTCCTTGTCGGCCGATAGCACGAGTTTGCCTTCGCTGCTGGTGATCGTGAAATCCTTGAGCGCGGCGAGCGTCATCTCGTCGCTTAGTGCTTTCATTTCTACTTTGCCCTTGGCCGCGAACAGCTTCATTCCCGCGTTCTGCACGAAGAGACTGATTTTTTCCGAAACGCTTGCGAGCAAAGACTTACCCGTTGCGATGTGAGTACTTTGCCCACTTACGATATTGACGTGCTGATTGGCCGTGATTTGCGTCGAGTCCTGCGTCGACAGGCCCAAGCCGGAAGGACTCGCCACCAGCATGATCGGTGCCGAGAAACCGTTGGCGTTACCTGTGCCACCGCCGGCAGTATGGCCACCTGAGCCGCTGCTGCCGGACGTGCTGTATTGGGTGGCATCAGTGAACTTTTTCAGTGCATTCTGACCGTCCTCGAGACTCTCCGCCTGGTTCGCGCTACTTGCCTCCGACAGCATCTCGACCACGCTTTCCGCGCTGACCAGTTGTTTGTTCGCCTCGCTTACATCGAGCGGCTGGTTGACCGTGGCCGAATACGTGGATACGTACAAACCTCGCCCTGCACGAATTGCGCCGTAGGCATCCGATTTCAGATCGAAGCCGTTGCCGAGAAACGCACCGCGGTTGTTAGTCGTGTGCTGCACGAGATAGCCGAGGTGCAAATGCGAATTCGCGCTGCTGCTATAGAGTTGCACGCGGTTCTGGCCCGTGGAATCGTCCATCACCATCTGGTTATAACCGGTGCCTCCGTACTCTTTCGAGCGGTAGCCGGACAGCAAACCGTTGGAATGCCATTGCGGCTTGGTGTCGCCGTTATAGAGCCGCGATATGACAACCGGCCTGTCCAAATCACCGCCGACATAATCGATCAACACTTCTTCACCGACTCGGGGCATGTGAACGCCGCCGTAGCCGTTCCCGGTATCCGCTTGTGCCGCGCGCACCCAACACGAAGCCTGTTCGTCGCCGCTGTTCAGGCGGTCCCAAATGAACTGCACCTTGATGCGGTTCAGTTCGTCTGTATAAACCTCTTCACCGCTCGGTCCGACGACGATCGCCGACTCGAGATGCGTCTGCGGCTTCCTGTGTTCGAATGGGCTGCGATATGGAACCGTCGTGCGCTGAGCTTCTATCTCTACGCGATAAAACCCTTCCGAGCCATCCGCGTGCGGCACTTTGAATGTGCCCACTCCCGTGTGGCTGTCGCGCACTTGCAGCAATGTCGCTTCCAGGCTGTTCGGGAAACCCGCCGCCGGTCCGCCGATCGGCAAGTTGTTTTCGATTACCCACGCGGCCTCGATCACGGCGAACTCTCTCTGATCAGCCGCGTCCCGATCGTGATCGGGATGGCCGCTCAGTGTAAAGCGCAGTCCGGCGTCGATCCCTCGCAAACCACCTTCGCCATGGAAACGCTTTGCGCGCGATTCCCATTCTTCCATCCGGAATTTGGACAACTGGTCTCCGCGTTCCTGTTTCGGATAGGTGTACGCTCCGGTGTACTCGTAAACCTCGGCTTGATCCGGTAGCGAGCCCTGATTGGGCATGGTCGGCACGTTGGTGCCTTTCGGGTTGAATTGGGTGGAGGGACTTTTGTAGTCGAAGGTGCGTGTGGTGAGCGTCGTGCTCTGCAACGTGCGCGTACCCGACCACTGCGTCAGCGCGTCAGTCTCGCTGCTGATCCCCGCCCGGTAGAACTTGACCGTTTCAGGAGACATGGCCTTCGCAGTTGCCAATCGATCTGTGATCACCAGCGTATGCGATTTGCCGTCCTGCGCCTGTTGCCAGAGACCGAACAAACCTTCCGACTCCAGCAAGCGATGCACAAAGTTCCAGTCGTCTTCATCTTGCCGGCAGTATGAACGGGACGGCAATGGCTGCGACAAGGCGAACTGAAACATCCCATGCGCCTGAGGATGGGCATTGAATACGTCCGTCACGATTTCATCAGCGGTCTTGTCCTGCCAGATGCGCTGGTCGCGGCGAAACTTCAGAAAGTACATCCACGACGCGAAGCCCAATTGATAGCTCGTGAGCCCACTGTCCGAACCGAGACGTCGTGCGGTGTGCACATAGCCGTTGTGCGGCAGATATGATTTGTCGGCCTGCTGGATCCACAGCGTAACTGGCTGCGCGATCAGGGTCTTGAGCTCGACGCTGCTCGACGCGGATACCACGTCGATGGTGAATTCGAAGTGGCGGCCAATACGCGAGCGGCCTACCGCACGCTGGGGTACCAGCGCGTTCGCCCCCAACGGCGTATCGAGTTTAAGCAGGCGGTCTTGCTGAATTAATCCGCCCGTGATGGCGTTTATCCCGTCTTGCGTGCTCATCGCGAATCCTTTCGTTTTTCGCTTTCTTATGGATGAAAGCCCACCCGGTTATTGCCGTCGGTCATCACATAAGACCGACCGCACTGTTAAAAAGCAACCGGGCGCAATTCCAATCTGTTAATGCATCAATCGCAGCGCGTCAAACTCGTGCCAAACGCTGACCCGCATTGGTGTCGAATGGAATATGCGAATGGCACCGCGCGACGCCACGGGCGAAGCTCGCAGCATTATCCGCGATAATACAAAAGGTAAGACAAAAGCAGCAATCTAAACGGGAAATCAATTGTTAAACCGGTAGTTATTGCGGAGTGGCCCCGGCACGCGCGTTGCTCGCGAACTTTTTACTTGCATCTTGGCGACGGACCGCCGGCCACCCAATTGTTTGTTGTTAGACGACCCACCTGACATACCGAAAGCACTGAGCGCGTGGCGCACGGGCGACGAGAGCGAACCGCCCGACAAATGCTTGCCACCCCTTGGTGGCTACACCGAGTGAATTGCCCGACTCGGCGCGAGCGGCGAGCCCAGCTCAAGGAGCTCGTAAACAGTGGCGACAATCCGTTGCCTGCGTGTTGGAAAACCGGCTTTCCAGCGCCAGCGCAGCGTAAGAAGCGGTATAGCGACGGCAGACCAGACAGCGAGTACTCCACAAAAGAAGAACGCGACAAATGACGGATCTTTCCGCTGCAGCACGGCTAGCGCCAGGAACAGCGCGAGCATTAACGCGGCAAGCGCGAGCAGGTAGCGGTGTTCGCTCCCCGGCGGAATGCGCGTTGCGGCAATCCGTGCATCGTCCCCTTGCCACCGATAGTGGGCCACATAGGCGCAATCGTCTTCAGCGTTCTGCAGCGCGTACACGCGCCTTGCTCCGCCCGGCACAGTAACTTCGTCGAGCACGGCGACGATCGCCCGATCACCTTCGGCTAGAAACGGCTCCGAGTCCCATTGCCAGTGGCTGGTGAAGAACACCATCTTTTCGCCGGCGATCTCAAATCTGTAGGTTGCGATCTCAAGGAGTGACGTAGTAGCGAATGGGGTAGATGTGTCCAGCGCCACGTTCTTTAGACGTCCCTCAATGCGCTTGATGTTGGGCAATTCAGCTGACATGAGATTCACCGTCTGGTTCGACTGCTGCACGCGCGGACGATCGGGCAAGATAGCGCGCCATCACCGTTTCCATCAGGTCGAGGACGCGGCGACGCCGAAAGCAGTTCCACAGCTTGCCGATAGACCCAAGGCACATCACCAGGGCGAATGTGGCGACGGAGCCGGCCAGTGCGCCTGCGACTCCAAACAGTAGAGCCCACCCGTATGGGACATGGAGCATCAGGAAAAACATCAGACCCGCGATTGCCGAGCCCATGCCCAGAAACTTCAACGTCGTGGGCATCTCTCGCCATGTTTGCTGTGTCAGCGCTTGCCTCGAATCCCGCGCGACGATTGCATGGCCCTGATAGATCAGCCAGTCAAGTTCATGTGTGCCATCGATCTTTTCGTAGACGCCGGCCATCACCGATGCACGATCGTCGGCGATTTCCCGCAGCGATTGCGAGTTAGCATGAAGCCAACGTAGTTCGCCATCGATTCTGGTTCCATTCAGAACGAAACGCACGCGGCCGCGGTCAGGCGGACGGGTGACGGCTACGCGGTAGTGTTCAATTGTCCCTTCCAGTACCTTGATCGCCAACGCATAGCGGTCGCATTCGAGTGGAATCGTTTCTTTCATTGCGGTGTGATCGCGATGTACCGTTCGAATAGTACCGGCGAACGGCTCGCTGTAGTGACACCGTGACGGACACTCACACCGAATATGCAAAATGCTTTAATCGCATTAATCGAATGCCTGCAGAGATCCGCCGGGGGTATTTTTCGGCAAACTGACGCGCTGATTACACGATGTTTCTCAGGAATAGTCTTGGACTAACCTTCTTGTTCTTCCGCTTATTAGGCTGCTAATAGTCATGGGTATCATTGTGATGCCGTTCATGTCCAGCAGTTTCAAAGACAGTCCGCGCCAATTGGCGCGGATCGCATAAGCCGAATCGTCGACGCAACGATATCCAGCGGACTGCCCCACCATCAACTGCTGCTAGCTTCGCCTCTTTCTGACGTCGCGCGAAAGCGCTCAAACATCAATATTCCCCGCCCTCAACGCATTCGACTCAATGAAAGCCCGCCGCGGCTCCACATCATCCCCCATCAGCGTCGTGAAAATGCCATCAGCCGCGATAGCATCCTCAATCTGCACACGAAGAAGACGACGCACGGTCGGGTCCATCGTAGTCTCCCAAAGCTGCCCGGGGTTCATCTCACCGAGCCCCTTATAGCGTTGCTTCGAGATATTGCGTTCGGCATCAGCCAGCAACCACTTCATCGCAGACTTGAAGTCAGTAACAGCCATACTCCGCTCACCGCGCTTGATAACGGCGCCAGCGCCAATCAACCCCTTAAACGTATTCGCGGTGTTCACCAACTGCTGATAGTCGGCAGTCAATTGAAACTCTTCATCGAACACGGAGATTTTCTGATTGCCGTGATGCGTCCGCGCGACCTTCAGCGAGCGCAATTCACGCACCGGGTCATACATGGTCGTAACCCTAACCTCGGGCTTCAGAGCATCATCGCGAAGCTTAGCCTCAAGCGCTTTAGCCGATGTCTCAGCGGCCGCCTCGCTGGAAAGGTCAATAACGACCCCGTCCATCACAGCCTCTAGCGCGCCCGCGTCATACAAGCGGCTCAACCGGTTCACCACCGCCTGCGCCAGCAAATAAGCCCGAGCCAATTCGCCCAACGCATCGCCGGTAATCGGCGTTGCATTCTCAGAAGCCAACAGTTCCGAACCCTGCAACGCGAGCTTGAGGATGTGAGCATTAACCTCGCTCTCGTCCTTCAGATACCGCTCGTCCTTGCCCGCCTTGATCTTGAACAACGGCGGCTGCGCGATGTAGATATACCCACGCTCGATCATCTCCGGCATCTGCCGATAGAAGAACGTCAGCAGCAGCGTGCGGATGTGCGCGCCGTCCACGTCAGCATCGGTCATGATGATGATGCGGTGATAACGCAGCTTATCGAGGTTGTAGTCTTCCTTGCCGATACCGCAGCCGAGCGCCGTGATCAGCGTCACGATCTGCTCCGAAGAAAGCAGCTTGTCATAACGCGCCTTCTCCACGTTCAGCACCTTGCCGCGCAGCGGCAAGATCGCCTGGAACTTNCGGTCGCGNCCCTGCTTCGCCGAGCCGCCTGCCGAGTCGCCCTCGACGATATAAATCTCCGACTTCGCCGGGTCCTTCTCCTGGCAATCCGCGAGCTTGCCCGGCAGACCGACGCCATCGAGCACGCCCTTGCGGCGCGTCATCTCACGCGCCTTGCGAGCGGCGTCACGAGCGCGCGCGGCGTCGACGATCTTGCCGCAAATGATCTTGGCGTCATTCGGCGTTTCCAGCAGGAATTCCTCGAGCGCCTTCGCGACNACGTCTTCCACGGGCGCGCGCACTTCCGACGACACCAGCTTGTCCTTCGTCTGCGCGCTGAACTTAGGCTCCGGCACCTTCACCGACAACACGCACGAAAGCCCTTCGCGCATGTCGTCGCCGGACGTCTCGACCTTCGCCTTCTTCGCGACTTCATGATCGGCGATGTACTTGTTCAGCACACGCGTCATGGCCGCGCGCAGGCCGGTCAAGTGCGTGCCGCCGTCGCGCTGCGGAATGTTGTTCGTGAAGCACAGCACGTTTTCGTTGTAGCTGTCGTTCCACTGCATNGCCACCTCCACGCCCACGCCGTCTTTCTCGCCGCTCACGTGGAAAATGGTCGGATGCAANACGCTCTTGGTCTTGTTGATGTACTCGACAAAACCCTTCACGCCGCCGACAAACGCGAAATCGTCCTCTTTGCCCGTNCGCTGATCGGTCAAACGAATCCGCACGCCGTTATTCAGGAACGACAGTTCGCGGATGCGCTTGGCCAGAATGTCGTAGTGATATTCGACGTTGCCGAAGATCGTCTCGTCGGCCATGAAATGCACTTCGGTGCCGCGGTTTTCGGTATCGCCCACCACTTGAATCGGCGACACGGCCACGCCGTCGATCTCTTCGATCACGCGATTCTGCGGCACGCCACGGTGGAATTCCATGAAGTGCTTTTTGCCGTCGCGGCGAATCGTCAAACGCAGCCACGCCGACAGCGCNTTCACGCACGACACGCCGACGCCGTGCAAGCCGCCCGACACCTTGTAGCTGTTCTGGTCGAACTTGCCGCCNGCGTGCAACTCGGTCATCACGATTTCGGCGGCGCTGCGCTTCGGCTCGTGCTTGTCGTCCATCTTGAGACCGGTCGGCACGCCGCGGCCGTTGTCGGTGATCGAGATGGAGTTGTCCGCGTGAATGATCACCTGGATGTCGTTGCAATAGCCGGCCAACGCTTCGTCGATCGAGTTGTCGAGCACTTCGAACACGAGGTGGTGCAAACCGGTGCCATCCGATGTATCCCCGATGTACATCCCCGGCCGCTTGCGCACCGCCTCCAGACCTTCGAGGATCTGAATGGACGAGGCGCCGTAGCTGTTGTCGGGTTGCGTATTGTTCGTTTCAGTCATGGATTTTTTCCGGTTCTGCATTACTGCTGGGTTGCTGCTCGGGACTTTTCAAAACACCATAAAAACGCCAAAGGGGCGCTGCGCCCCTTGGTGTGTTCTTGGTGTTGGACGCGTTAGATGCGCATCGGCATCACGACGTATTTGAATTCGTCGTTCTCGGGAATCGTGATCAGCGCACTCGAGCTGGCGTCGCCAAGGCTCACTTGCAGCGTGTCGACCTTCAGGTTCGCGAGCACGTCGAGCAGATACGTGACGTTGAACCCGATATCGACGCTGTCGCCGTCGTACGCGATTTCCAGTTCTTCCTGCGCCTCTTCCTGGTCGGCGTTGGTCGACATGATCTTCAACTGGCCCGGCTCGATGATGCAGCGCACGCCCTTGAATTTGTCCGACGTCAGAATCGCGGCGCGTTGCAGCGAACGCTGCAATTCTTCACGGCCGATCACGAACTGATTCTTGTGCGACTTCGGAATCACGCGCTGGAAGTCGGGGAATTTGCCTTCCACCAGCTTCGACACGAGTTCGACCTGGCCAAACGTGAACTTCACCTGCGTTTGCGCGATGTCGATCTTCAGCGTGTCGTCGATGTCTTCCAGCAGACGCTGCAACTCCAGAATCGTCTTACGCGGAATGATCACTTCCTGGCGCGCAAACGAGCCTTCAATCTTCATCGACGAAAACGCGAGGCGGTGGCCGTCTGTCGCGACCGCCATCAACTGGTCGCCGTCCACCACCAGCAGCATGCCGTTCAGGTAGTAGCGAATGTCCTGCTGCGCCATCGAAAAATGGACCATGCCGAGCAACTGGCGGAACGTCTTTTGGGGAACCACAAGGTTCGCGCCGTAGTCTTTAGCTTGCGCGACGGTCGGGAACTCGTCCGCGGCGAGCGTTTGCAGCGCGAAGCGGCTCTTGCCGGATTGCACCGTCAGACGCTTGTCGTTCAGCGTGAGCGTGACCTGGCCGTCGGGCATGGCGCGCAGGATGTCGAGGAGCTTTCGCGCTGCCACCGTGGTCGCCACGGTATCGCCGCCCACGCCGAAATCGGCGCGCGTGGTGATCTGCAACTCCAGGTCGGTTGACAGGAACGACACGTCGGGACCGTTCTTGGTAATCAGCAAATTGGCGAGGATCGGCAACGTATGGCGGCGTTCGACAATGCCGCTCACGGTTTGCAGCGGCCTGAGGAGGTTATCGCGTTCGGTCTTGACCAGTTGCATAGAGTTCCTTCGTTGATATAACGGCCTGCGCGCCTTTGAGCCGTTCAAGGCATTTCCGGCATGCTGCCGTGGCTCCCCGCCGGCGCCACGCAGCGCCCGTCACGGCGTGAAATCCGCCCGCGGCCGCGCCGGGCGGTTAAACCTGTATTGTGCCTGAAAAAGGAACCGCCTCACTAAATTGGGGGCGACTTTGGAAATAAACAGGTCGATTTTCCCGCCCACCACCTAGCCCTTGCCTAGCCCTTCAGCGTCTGCTCCAGCACGTGCAATTCGTGATTCAGCTGCGCGTCCTTGCTGCGCTCGTCGGCGATTTTGCGCACCGCGTGCAGCACCGTGGTGTGGTCGCGTCCCCCGAAAAGCTCCCCGATTTCCGGCAGACTTTTCTGCGTGAGCTCCTTCGCCAGATACATCGCGATCTGCCGCGGCCGCGCGATGTTCGCCGGACGCTTCTTCGAATACATGTCCGCGACCTTGATGCTGTAGAAGTCAGCGACGGTCTTCTGAATGTTCTCCACCGAAATCTGCCGGTTCTGTACCGTCAGCAGATCTTTCAGCGCTTCTTTCGTCAGTTCGATCGTGATCTCGCGGCCGTGGAACTTCGAGTACGCGAGAATTTTCCGCAGCGCGCCTTCCAGTTCCCGCACGTTCGAGCGCAAATGTTTCGCGACGAAAAACGCCACATCTTCATTCAGGCTCACGAATTCCGACTGCGCCTTGCGCATCAGAATCGCGACGCGCATTTCCAGCTCGGGCGGCTCGATGGCGACCGTCAGGCCGGAGTCGAAGCGCGAGATCAGACGGTCGTCGATACCCGAAATTTCCTTCGGATACGTGTCGCTGGTGATGATCACCTGCGCCTTGTTCGCGACGAGCGCCTCGAACGCGTAGAAGAACTCCTCCTGCGTGCGCGATTTGCCCGAAAAGAACTGAATATCGTCGATCAGCAGCAGATCCAGCGAATGGTAGTAGCGCTTGAAGTCGTCGAACGCCTTACGCTGGTAAGCCTTCACGACATCGGACACGTACTGTTCCGCGTGGATGTAGCGGATGCGCGCGCCGGCCTTGTCCATCAGCAACTGGTTGCCGATTGCGTGGATCAGGTGAGTCTTGCCGAGGCCCACGCCGCCATACAGGAACAGCGGGTTGTACGAGATGCCGGGATTGTCCGCGACCTGGATTGCCGCGGCGCGCGCCAGCTGGTTCGCCTTACCGGTCACGAAGTTGTCGAAGGTCAGAACCGGGTTCAGCTTGGAACGCTCGTACATGGAGTCGTTTTCGCCGTTGCCGTTGGAGCTCGCGCTCTGGCCCGGACGCCATGTGCGGCGCGCCGCTGCGGCTTCGTTCGCGTCGAGGCTCGGCAGATCGAGGTCGGCGGCATCTTCGGCCGCCGCGCGTGCGTTGGCATTGTGCTCGGCTGCCGCGCGGGCATTCGCGTTGAGGTTGGCCATTGCGCTGTTAGCGCTGTTCGGGCCGTTCGCGCGCGTGGCCTGCGCCGCTTGCACGGCGCCAACGGCCGCGTCCACGGCAGCGGCATTGCCCGCGCTGCCGCCCATGGAATTCGGCGCGGAAGCCGGACGCGCCGCAGCCGGCGCGGCTGCCGCAGGGGCGCGCATGCCGGCTTTCGGGTCCAGTACGAATTGCACGTCGACAGGCGCCTGCCAGAAATCGCGGGCCATATCAGCGATGCGACCGGAGAACTGGCTCTTGACCCAGTCGAGCTTGAAGCGGTTCGGCGCGGCAATGCTGAGCGTGTTCGCAGCGGCGTCGAAGGCGACCGGGGCCAACGGTTTGATCCACGTCACGTACTGCTGGGGCGTGAGCTCACGCTCCAGCAATGCGGAACAGTGTTGCCAGAATTCGTTCATCGAGTGCTGTCGTTATGGTGTGCACGCGGTTCGCCGCAGCCCCCGTCGCGCGCACGCAACAAGGCCCGGAGCAGCCAGGCGTAACAGCTCCAGGCGCTTGCGCCACAAGGGTTTGCGGGACAAGCGAGCCGGAGCGGCGTGCAATATTTTTGGGAAGTAAGGCGAGATTCTAACGCCAAATCGGAGGCGAAAGGGAGTTATCCACAGGGACGGATCATCCGCCGAAGCAGGCCGCGCGCTCGCGCCGCACCGGCTAAACTATTGACGGTCAACGAAAAACGGGTTTAAATAGCGGGTTCCGCGAAAACCAATTCAGCAAACCTCCGGCCATTGCGCTTTCAGCGATGATCGCGCGGTTTTTTTTCGATCAAGTGAGAGCAACATGAAACGTACTTACCAACCTTCCGTTACCCGTCGCAAGCGCACCCACGGCTTTCGCGTTCGCATGAAGACCGCTGGCGGCCGCAAGGTCATCAACGCACGTCGCGCGAAGGGCCGCAAGCGCCTCGCCATCTAAGGCAGGCGAGCGGATTGCGCGCTCTGTCCGTGCCAGGCGACAACCGCGGCGAAGCGGAATCGGCAGAGGCGCCGCAGCAGGGCTCCGTACCGTTGCGAGCGCAAGCCGCCTTTCCCAAAGCCGCAAGGCTACTGAAAACGGATGAATTTTCATCCGTTTTTCGTTTGCGCCCCTGGCGCCGCACCGCGCACTTCGTCGTGTACGGCCGGCCCACCGGCAATGACGCTCGCCTCGGCCTCGTGATCGGCAAGAAGTATGCGCCGCGCGCGGCCACGCGTAATCTGGTGCGCCGGATCGCGCGCGAAGCCTTCCGGTTGCGTCGCGCGGAATTCGGCGGTTGGGATGTGCTGCTGCGTTTGCACACGCGCTTTGACAAGAAGGCTTTGCCGAGCGCCGCGTCGCCGCCGTTGAAGGCGCTGTGCCGCAGCGAAATCGAGGCGCTGCTCGACAAGGCAGCGCGCGAAATCACCCGTCGTCAGGCGCCGCCCGCGGAAGCGCCCAGGACGGAATGACGTTCAGATGACCGTCCGCCTTTTCGCTCGTGCCGCCACAGCTTCGGCAGCCACGGCCAGCGGGCGTCGTCCGGTATTTCACGTTGCGCGGCGCCGTCCGGCCGCATGAGCCATGCAAACGGTACTCATCGCTTTATTGCGCTTTTACAAGCTTGCCGTCAGCCCNATGCTCGGCAACCGGTGCCGTTTTTACCCTTCCTGCTCTGATTACGCGCGCGAAGCAATCCAGTATCATGGCGCCGCGCGCGGGACTTATCTCGCCGCCAGGCGTATTTGCCGCTGCCATCCGTTTTCCGCGGGCGGCATCGATCTCGTCCCGCCTCCCACTTCTGAAAAGCGCTGATGCGCCGTTCCATCGACACTGAGACAACGCATGGATATTAAACGCACCGTCCTATGGGTCATCTTCTTCATGTCAGCGGTCATGCTGTTCGACAACTGGCAACGCGACCACGGACGCCCGTCGATGTTCTTCCCGAGCGCCACGCCGACCAAGACGGCCGGCAGCGCCGCACCGGGAACCACGACGCCGGGAACCCAGCCCGCCGATTTGCCGGCCACCAACGCAGCCGCGCCGGCCAACACGCCGGCCGCCACGCAATCGCAGCTCGTCAAGTTCAGCACCGACGTCTATAGCGGCGAAATCGACACGCGCGGCGGCACGCTGTCGAAGCTGTCGCTCGTCAAGCAAGGCGACGGCAAGCAGCCGGATCTCGTCATCACGCTGTTCGACCGCGCGGGCAATCACACGTACCTCGCGCGCACGGGCCTGCTCGGCGGCGATTTCCCGAATCACAACGACATCTACACGCTGATGCCGAATCAGCAGACCGAGCTGAAGGGCGATCAGAAATCGTTCAGCCTGAGCTTCGAGTCGCCGGTCAAGGGTGGGCTGAAGGTCATCAAGACCTACACGTTCACGCGCGGCAGCTATGTGATCGGCGTCGACACGAAGATTCAGAACGTCGGCACCGCGCCGGTCAGCCCGTCGGTGTATATGGAACTGGTGCGCGACGACCAGCCGGTCGAAACGCCGCGCTTCTCGCACACGTTCATCGGCCCGGCTGTCTACACCGAACAGAATCACTTCCAGAAGATGACGTTCGGCGACATCGACAAGAACAAGGAAGACTACGCGAAGCAGGCCGACAACGGCTGGATCGCGATGGTGCAGCATTACTTCGCGTCGGCGTGGATTCCGCAGCAGGGCGTTAAGCGCGACATCTACGTCGAGAAGATCGATCCGGCGCTGTATCGCGTCGGCGTGAAGCAGCCGGTCGCGGCCATCGCGCCGGGCCAGACCGTGGACGTTTCCGCACGTCTTTTCGCCGGTCCCGAAGAAGAGCGCATGCTCGAAGGCATCGCGCCGGGCCTCGAACTGGTGAAGGACTACGGCTGGGTGACGATCATCGCGAAGCCGCTGTTCTGGCTGCTCGAAAAGATCCACAGCTATGTCGGCAACTGGGGCTGGGCAATCGTGTTGCTCACGCTGCTGATCAAGGCGGTGTTTTTCCCGCTGTCGGCCGCGAGCTACAAGTCGATGGCGCGCATGAAGGCGATCACGCCGCGCATGCAGGCGCTGCGCGAACGCTTCAAGGGCGATCCGCAGAAGATGAACGCCGCGCTCATGGANCTGTACAAGACCGAGAAGGTGAATCCGTTCGGCGGCTGTCTGCCGGTCGTGATCCAGATTCCGGTGTTCATTTCGCTGTACTGGGTGCTGCTGTCGTCGGTGGAAATGCGCGGCGCGCCGTGGGTTCTGTGGATTCACGATCTGTCGCAACAAGACCCGTACTTCATCCTGCCGGTGTTGATGGCCGTCTCGATGTTCCTGCAGACGAAGCTGAACCCGACGCCGCCCGATCCGGTTCAAGCCAAGATGATGATGTTCATGCCGATCGCGTTCTCGGTCATGTTCTTCTTCTTCCCGGCGGGTCTCGTGCTGTACTACGTGGTGAACAACGTGCTGTCGATCGCGCAGCAGTACTACATCACGCGCATGATGGGTCAGTCGAAGGCAAAGCCGGCCTGACGCCGGTCTGAAAAGACGCAGCAAACGTAGCCGCAAAAACGAAGCCGCCCGGTTCAACGAACCGGGCGGCTTTTTTCATGGACGCATGCGTGCGCATGAGACGTGTCCGCTACTCTTCTTCGTTATCCTCACCGTAGAAGCGCACAATCATTTCCTCGACGAGAAAGCGGTCCTTCGGCGTCAGCGACTGAATCTTGGAAGCGAGTTCAATGATTTCCGGCGATGGCGGATACTTCTCGCCGCGCGCCATGGGTCTGGCGCTCGCACCGGGCGAAGGTCCATAGTGGAGCCAATGCTCTTTCACGTTCAACCACTCGGCCAGCGTGCGTAACTTGTCCGGCTTCGGAATGGTCGTGCCCGTCAGCCACTTGTGCGCGGTTTGCGGCGTGACCGGACGATCGCCGCGATAGCGAAGGTTGAATTGCTCGGCGAGTTTGGTCCCGCCGCGAATTTTCAGCGGCTCCAGGCTGTCCTTCAGCCTCTTGGCGAAGGCGGCTTTTTCTTTTGGGGTTGGCATGGGCCAGATTGTGCAATTCAGCGTCCTCCCCGTTGACAACCAAACAAGTTCATGTTTAGCGTATTTGAGATACTTTTAGCTTGACGCGCCCAAGGCATCGGCAGTTCGGCGCGATGTCAAAATTTGCGAATTTTCCATGCTCGGCTTGAGTTCGTGCGATTCGCGTATCGCGTCGAATGTGTGGATTTGTGCTAATGCCGCAGTAACAATCCTAGCTTGATTAAGATCAATCTTACGCGGGGCAAAAAAAGCGCGCGCGGCGACCGGTAGGCGACCAACAGGCGGCTCCTCGGCAGGCTTGCCGCAGGCCCCGCGTTACAATGCCCAGCGCCGCGCNGCTGTGCGCGCCGCCCTCCCCGTTCTCCGATTTCGCCGCCCTTCTCTCATGCTGACCACCGANTCCGATCCCATCGTTGCCATTGCCACCGCGCCCGGCCGTGGAGGCATCGGCGTCGTGCGAATCTCGTTCGGGCGCGCGGGCGANGCTGCCGCGCAGCCGCTGATGCNGGCGCTCACCGGCCAGGCGCTTGCGCCCCGCCACGCGAGCTACGTGCCTTTNCTCGACGACAACGGCAACCCGCTCGATCGCGGCATCGCGCTGTACTTTCCCGCGCCGCATTCGTACACCGGCGAGCACGTGCTCGAGTTGCAAGGTCACGGCGGCCCGGTCGTGCTGCAACTGGTGCTGCAACGCTGCATCGACGCCGGTCGTGCGTTCGGTCTGCGGCTCGCCGAACCCGGCGAATTCACGCGCCGCGCGTTCCTTAATGACAAGCTCGATCTCGCGCAGGCCGAGGCCGTCGCCGATCTGATCGAGGCGAGTACAGAGGCCGCCGCGCGCTCGGCGGGCCGTTCGCTCGACGGCGCGTTCTCGCGCGACATCCACGCTCTGGTCGAAGAAGTGATCACGCTGCGCATGCTGGTCGAGGCCACGCTCGACTTCCCCGAAGAAGAGATCGACTTCCTCGAGGCCGCCGACGCCCGCGGCAAGCTCGCGCGCATTCGCGAGCGCCTCGCAAGTGTGCTCGCCGAGGCGCGGCAAGGTGCGCTGCTGCGCGAGGGGCTTTCGGTGGTGCTTGCGGGGCAACCGAATGTCGGCAAATCGTCGCTATTGAATGCGCTCGCGGGCGCCGAGCTCGCCATCGTCACGCCGATTGCGGGCACCACGCGCGACAAGGTCGCGCAGACCATCCAGATCGAAGGCATTCCTCTTCATGTGATCGACACCGCCGGCCTGCGCGATACCGAAGACGAGGTCGAGAAGATCGGCATTGCGCGCACCTGGAGCGAGATCGAGCGCGCGGACGTGGTGCTTCATCTGCTCGATGCACGCACCGGCATGACCGCCGAGGATGAAACCATCGCAAAGCGCTTTCCCTCGGGCGTGCCAGTCGTGCGCGTGCTGAACAAGACGGATCTGGTTGGCTTGCCGCCGCACACGCGCGCGCTCGACGCCGACCTTGAACTCAGCGAAGTCCGGCTGTCGGCGAAACAGGGCGACGGCGTGAGCCTTTTGCGTGATGAGTTGCTGCGCATCGCCGGCTGGCAGGCGGGCGCCGAGAGCGTCTACCTTGCGCGCGAGCGTCACCTGATCGCGTTGCGCGCGGCGCAGGAACACCTGGCGACGGCCGCCGCCCATGCCGATCAGAACTCGCAGGCACTGGATCTGTTCGCCGAGGAACTGCGGCTCGCGCAGGATCAGCTCAACTCGATTACCGGCGAGTTCAGTTCGGATGATCTTCTCGGAGTGATTTTTAGCAGGTTCTGTATTGGCAAGTGAAGCCGAAGTCGAATGCACCTATACAGGCACTGTAAACGGTAGCGCACGAGGGAACTCCGCCATTGCGAGCCAAGCGCGCCAGCCGCGTTTGTAGACCATCAGTGCCGCGATTACTTGGTACACAGCACCAAACAGTTTAAACTCGCGCTGTCGCCTCTCAGCCCTCCGAGCATGCCCCGCCGAGCCGTTCCCCTCACCGAATCCCAAGTGCGCGCGCTCGAACCGCGCGCCGCCCGCTACAGCCTCGCCGACGGCAACGGCCTCGTGATCGAAGTGATGACCACAGGCACCAAAGTCTGGCGCTTTCGCTATTCGCTGAACGGCAAGCGCCAGCCGCTCGCCACCATCGGCGATTACCGGATGATTTCGCTGCGCGTCGCACGAGCCAAGGCGCAAAAGTATGCGGAACTGGTCGCGCAAGGCATTTCGCCGGTCGCCACTGCGCGCCGCGATCGCGGCGCCGAAGCGAAAGCGGAGCTCTTGCGCGAAGCCGCGGAGCTCTACATGGCGACCGAAATGGCGGGCAAGTCGGACGAATATCGCCGCACCACGCGTCGCGCGCTCGACAAGGACGTGTTGCCCGCAATCGGCGGCCTGCCGGTGAAGGCCGTCACCGCGGAGCACGTCGTCGCCATCTGCGACAGGATCAAAAGCCGCGGTTCGCCCAAAATGGCGCTGCATACCCGCAACGTCATCAAGCGCCTGTACGAGTATCTGATCGCGCGACAGCTTGCGACCGCCAACCCGGCGGAAGTCGTGCCGGCGCGCTCCATCGCGACTTTCGAGAGCCGCACGCGCGTGCTGTCCGGCGATGAAATCGGCGCCATGCTGCATTCGATCGAAACGTCGAGCATTCGCCGGCCGCTCAAAATCGCGCTGCATCTGCTCGTGCTGACGATGGTTCGCAAATCGGACCTGGTGGAATCGACGTGGGACGAGTTCGACCTCGATAAAGCGCTATGGCGCATCGGCGCCGCGCGCCTGAAGAAGGACGCCGATCAGCTCGTCTACCTGCCGCTGCAAGCGGTGACGATGCTGCGCGAACTGCATCGCACGCGGGCGAGCGCCACGTTCGTCTTCCCGAGCGTGAGGGGCGACGACCGGCCGATCGCGAAGAGCACGCTGAACCAGGCCGTGAAGGCGCTCGGCCTCGACGTCGAGCATTTCGTTCTGCACGACTTCCGGCGAACGGCGGCCGCACATCTGCGGGGGATGACGGAGCACGCGCAAACGGACAAAAGTTCAGCGAAAACGCGACAAAGCGCGTCGCGCGAGGACAGCTCACGCGATGCCGCGGCACAGCGGCAAATCGCGCAGCGTTGGGCAGACTTTGTCGACGCCCAGCTTGACGCAGCGGGGCAAAGCGCGAGCCGCACGGGCTAACGAACGCCGCAGCGCCACGCGCGGACATGCAGTGGTCGCAAGCCCTCATTTTAGGTACACAGCGCCACCACGCCACGCGGTAACGCGTTGTCCGTAAGGAGAAACCGTGTGCGTTCATCAGGTTACTAAAACACTGCTCCGAGCCGCGAAGCACCCTGGCGGCCATAGCGTCACGCGGCACTTTTCTCCTGCAATTGATCGCCTA
>JGI24740J21852_10000359_pt1 | contig 19514 bp, 21 predicted proteins | sample KBSCornC6_FD_21852 | JGI IMG/M metagenome (IMG submission 21852) | reverse complement strand
ACATTGGTGCTGGTGCCGTTATGGTTATTTACCAGCACGCTGAATACCAGCGTTTTCCCTTTTTTTGTTACCAGGTATCCGCTTAAAGCCACACACCCGCTAAGGGTGCCGGTTTTGGCATGCACAAACTGCTCTTTATAATAATTGCGCAGCGTGCCTTTGCCCCCGGTTGGGAAAATGGCCCACAGCCTTTCTTCCGGGTATTGCTTGTACATAATGGTCAATACGCTCACAAAATCGCGCGGGCTAAACAGGTTGTAGCGGGAAAGCCCGGAGCCATCTACCCACTCCGGCTTATCCGGCAGGTTTTGCAGGTATTGCTGCTTCACATAGTCAATTACTTTGGCGCTGCTGATGGTGTCCCATAATTTGGCGCTGCTCATCATCAGCGTTTGTTCTGCAAAAAAGTTATCGCTACGGTGCATCATGGGAGTAAAAAGGGAATCCACCGGGCGGCTGTACAGCGTAGTAAATGCCCTGGCATTTACCGCAGGCATTTGCTCCGCCACGGTTACAGGCTTGTGCAGGGTATCCTGCAGGCGCTGGGCCAGGTCCTGCAGGCTGCCGGTAATATAAGGCACTTCTGCCAGCAGCAGGGCGGTATCCCGCTTTGCATACTGCAGGGAAAAGGTGTTGCTGCGTTCATCCCTGTCCGTTAGGGCTTCGCTTAGCGTATCATTTACCCGCCAGGAAAAATGCCCCCCGTAGGAAAAGGCCGGCGGCGTAATGCTAATGGTATCCCGGTGGTGTTTAATACGGGCCACATTGCCATACACCGGCAACTCATTCAGCTCCGGCTGGTAATAATCCGCATAGTCGCTCCAGCCCCAGCCCGGCCCAAAGCGTTTATTGGTAATCACGGCTGGTACCAGCACAATACGTTTATCCGTGCGGGTAAGCAGGTCCATAGCCGGTTGTGAAATATAGTCCGGATGCAAAAAAGAAGGATCGCCCATGCCCTTTACATACAGCACGCTGTCTGTTTCCAGGTACTTCAGCGCGGGCAGGCTATCGCCCAGCATTTGCAGGCCGGTAAATAAGGTGAATATTTTGGTGTTGGAGGCCGGCGTAAAATATTTATTATCCTGGTACTGGTACCAGTACTCCTGTTTGGCAGGATCGTAAATGCAAATACCTACATGCGCCTGGTTCAGCGGCTGGCTGTTTAGTAATTCCTGCGCCCCTTTACGGAGGTTGCTGTGCTGCGCCCACAGGGGTTGTGCGCAAAAGAGGGTAAGGCATAGCAGGGCGGTGTATTTTAGCGGGTGCTTGATCTTCATAGCCGTAAAATAATAGTTAGCCGGGGTTAGCGCAAAAAAAGATGGATGGGAGGCGGACAAAAACCAATGGTCCACCGCCTTCACCGTTCTACTTTAACAGCGATAAAAGCAATGGACCATCGGCCATCGACTATTGGACTATTTTAACTAAAATACTTCGTTTGCCCCGGCTTGGCATATGCGTAAAATCCTTCTGCATCCGGCATTACCGGCGGCTTGGCATCAAACGCATAGGTTTCAGGCTGCAGGTTTAAATTGGAATGCAGCGCCTTATCCCATGGAATAATTTGCCCGGAGTAAGTGGCCAGGCGGCCCATAATGGCAGATAATGTAGTCTGCGCACCCCGTTCTGCATCCCAGTATTTATACTCCCCTTTGGCTACGGCCGCAAACAGCTCATCATGCTCTGTTTGATAAGGGTTGTTCTCCTGTTTTTTATCAAACTGGTACAGCGTTTTGCCTTTGTAATCCTGTATCAGGCCTCTATCGCAAATAATACGGCCCTTGGTGCCAATGATCTCTTCATCCACCCGGCTGGCGCTGTCTTTCCAGTGGCGGCACTGGCTGTTCATTACAATACCATCATCATAGCGGTATTCTACATAATGGTGGTCATAGATCTCACCGGTATCCTTGCCGGTACGTACGGCCCGGCCGCCCATACCCACCGCAGTGGCGGGGGTAGCGCCTTTAAACCAGTTGCCTACGTCAATGTTGTGAATATGCTGCTCTACAATATGATCGCCGCACAGCCAGTTAAAGTAATACCAGTTGCGCATCTGGTATTCCATTTCCGTGTATTCCGGTTTGCGGGGCCGTATCCATAAAGCGCCCTGGTTCCACCATACCTGCATGGAAAGGATGTCGCCTATCATACCGTCCTGCACGCGTTTGTACAGCTCCCGGTAAGAGTTCTGGTAGCGGCGCTGCAGGCCTACTACTACGTTCAGCTTTTTTGCTTTTGCTTTTTCCGCAGCTGCCAGCACCCGCTGTATACCGGCAGGGTCGGTAGCTACCGGTTTTTCCATAAAAATATGTTTGCCCTGGTTCACCGCTTCTTCAAAATGTATGGGGCGGAAACCCGGCGGGGTAGCCAATATCACCACATCGGCCAGGGGAATGGCTTTTTTGTAGGCATCAAACCCGGTGAATTTATTTGCGTCCGGCACTTTCAGGCGGTCCGCCTTCCCTTTTTCTTCCAGGGCTTCCTTAATATTATTGTAGCTGTCGTTCAGGCGGTCGGGGAAAGCATCCGCCATAGCTATCAGCTCCACATTTTCTTTGGTGCTCAGCGCCTGGGTGGCGGCGCCGGTACCGCGGCCACCACAGCCTATCAGCACTACTTTAATAGTGTCTTTAGCGCCGGAAAAATAATTGGCGTGTGAGAGCATAGGCATAGCCAGCAGGCCGCCTGCCAGCAGGGTGGATTGTTTCATAAAATCCCGGCGGTTCTGTGCGTGGAATGTTTGTTTTTTTTCGTTTTCCATAAATCTTTGACGGTTTTTTAGTTGGGAGTAAGAAATAGGAAGTCAGAGGTACTTCGTTTACTTATCTCGCTCCAATATATTTATCTAATACCTCTGAAAAAAATTGCGCTGCTTCTTCTTTGCTAGGCTGCTTAACGGGCCGCACTATACGAAAACCAATAAACGGCGCGTCTGCATTCCACCACTTGCTTTTAGGGATCTGCGGATCCCGGCGGTTCCAGTCCGGGTCCGATTTCAGGCGTGCTGCGCTGCGTACATGTGCGGCATCATCCTGGTAGTTGCCGCCTTTAATAGTGCGCGGCGTTTTGGCGGTGGGTTTGGTCCAGGGGTCTGCAGCCGCGGCATGTTCCAGGTACTGCGGATCATATTGGTCCAGGGTCCATTCTGCAACATTGCCCAGCATATCATACAGGCCAAAACCATTGGGCTGCAGCCCTCCTACTTTATGATATTTTCCTTCGCTGTTAGCTGCATACCAGGCAAATCTTTTCAGCTCTCCGGCATCATCCCCAAAGGGATAGGCCGTGGCAGCGCCTGCGCGGCAGGCATATTCCCATTCTGCTTCGGTAGGCAGGCGGTAAAACACCCCGGTTTTTATATACAGCCAGCGGCAGTACATCAGCGCGCCATACTGGCTCATACTGTTGGCCGGAAAACCGCCCCCCTTGCCCATGCCCAGGGTAAGATCAATGTAGGGCGGGCTGGGGCGCGTCATACCATCAGGTATGGGCGTTTTATCTTTCTCCGCATCGGCATATACATCATATTCATCAAAGGTAACCTCATGGGCGCCCATCCAGAACGGGGCAATGGTTACCTGCTTTTGCGGGCCCTCATCTGCAGCACGGCCCTTTTCCGTGGCCGGGCTGCCCAATGTAACGGTGCCACCGGGTATGGGCATCATTTTAAAGGAAATGTCTGTGCCGGGCAGCTTTTCTTCATACGTTTTAAAATTAGCATCGCCGGGTGTTTGCGCCAGTACAGGCTGGGCTAACAATGCCACTAAAGCCAGTGCGGTAAGTTTTTTTTCCATGGAAATTTAGCGTGGTTGGGTGAATTTATTAAATCCATTAGTGGAATCCAATACTAATTTTTTACAGGGTTAGTATTTCCATCCAAAACCTATTAAATTTAATACCTCATAAAAGCATCACCCTTAACCCTTCTAAACGTTATGGAAAGAAGAACCTTCCTGCAACAAGGTACCCTGGCCAGTATATCGGCCCTGGCTTTTGGCGGCGTACAGGCAGCCGGTAAAACCGCTAATGGCATAACAGCGCCGGCAGCAGAAAAAACTTTTAACATGAACTACGCGCCGCATGATGGTATGTTCAAGAACAGCGCCGGCGACGATTTCCTGGACCAGATCCGGTTCATGCACGACCAGGGTTTCCGTTCCATTGAAGATAACGGCATGTTGAAACGGGAACCTGCCATGCAGGAAAAGATCGGTAACCTGCTGGCTAAGCTGGGTATGCAGATGGGCGTATTTGTAATTGACAGTGGCGATAACTGGAAAATATCCCTCACCACCGGCAAGCAGGAATTTGTAGATACCTTTTTAAAAACCTGCAAAACCTCCCTGGATACCGCCAAACGCTGTAATGCCAAATGGGCTACCGTAGTGCCTGGATTTTTTGAACGCAAGCTGCCTATAGGCGTGCAAACCGGCAATGTGATCGATGCGCTGCGCCGCGGTGCAGAAATACTGGAGCCACAGGGCCTGGTAATGGTGCTGGAACCGCTGAGCGATACGCCGGAGCTGTTCCTGCGCACCGCCGACCAAACCTACGAGATCTGCCGGGCGGTGAAGAGCCCCTCCTGCAAAATACTCTATGATATTTACCATATGCAGCGCAATACCGGCCACCTGATACCCATGATGGATATGTGCTGGGACGAAATTGCCTACATACAGATCGGCGATAACCCCGGCCGTAAAGAACCCGGCACCGGTGAGATCAACTATAAGAACATTTTTAAGCACCTGCACGAAAAAGGCTACAAAGGCGTGCTGGGTATGGAGCACGGTAATTCCGGCCAGGGTAAGGATGGAGAGCTGGCCGTAATAAAAGCCTACCGGGATAGCGATAACTTTCTTTGATCTTAGATCGCCTAAAACAGATCTAAGATCCCAAATAGAAAAGGATGGGCTTGCGCTCCATCCTTTTTTCATTTTTACTATAGAAAACTTGGCAGTTTACTTTTTCAGATAGAAGTATTCTTTACTGTAGTTACCATTCCCAAAATCCGTATCCGTAGAGGATAGTACCAGCTGCGTACTGTTCAAGGTCACAATGTTCACCTGCTGCGGCACGCTGCCATTGTTGCTTAGTTCCAGGGTGGTTGCATTTACCAGTGTATAAACGCCGCTAACCGTAGTGTCATTCAGGTTGGAAGAGAATTTGCCATCCTGCTGAAAAGTAATGTAAACACTATCCGCATTTTCCACATCCAGTGTGTCTACAGATACCAGCTGGAGCTCCTTATTAAACAGGGAATCAATGCCTACTTCAAAGTGCCAGGTACCCGCAATTACAGAATTATCCGGCTGCTGCTTATCATCGTCTTTGCTACAGGCGGCAAAAGCAATGGTGATCGTACCGGCCATTGCCAGTAACCAGGTAAATGGTTTTCGCATACACATATGGTTTATTAAATACAAAAATAATATGTTTGCCTGGAAGTTCGCCATTCAGGCTGTTACGTTTGCGTCATGTTTTTATAACGCTATTTTCTTATCTTTCTGTATAAATATCTGTTTATGAACTTTTTGATCCGCCTGCTGGTAAGTGCACTAGCCGCCATGGTCACCGCTTACCTGCTGCCCGGGGTTAAGATAGATAATTTCTTAACGGCGCTCATACTGGCCTTTGTGCTGGCTATCCTGAACCTGCTGGTACGGCCCGTACTGGTAATACTTACCCTGCCGGCTACGGTAGTTACCCTGGGCCTGTTCCTGTTTGTTATTAACGCCATTATTATTTTACTGGCCGCGCGGCTGGTATCCGGCTTCCGGGTAGAGGGTTTCTGGTGGGCATTGCTGTTCAGTATTGTTATGACCGTGATCAACAGCATTATGCACGGCCTGGCAGGTGGAGATAATGACCGGGACTAATTTTAATTACGAATTATCAGTTACGAATTACGAATTGGGTAGTACGAAGAGTAAGCAATCCGCAGCGGGTGCTTTGATCACCATTCGTAATTTATAATTGTCAATACGATAATTAACATTCGCTTCCATCACAATTTGTGAATTAGTAATCCCGATGAAAGATCGGCAGTCAATAGGCCAACCGTTACTAAATTCGCTTCCATCACATTCGTAATTGATAATTCGTAATTTCTAATTCAACCCAGCTCCGTTATGTACTTTAACAGGACATTGATCAGCGATGAGCAGTTGCTGGATTTTTACCACGCTATACTATATCCCAGGCTAATAGAAGAGAAAATGCTGTTGCTGCTGCGGCAGGGCAAGATCAGTAAATGGTTCTCCGGCATAGGCCAGGAAGCCATTGCCGTAGGCGCTACCCTGGCCCTGGCGCCGGATGAGTGGATCCTGCCCCTGCACCGCAACCTGGGCATCTTTACCACCCGCAATATGCCGCTGCACAAGCTCTTCCTGCAATGGCAGGGCAGCCAGCAGGGTTACAGCAAAGGGCGGGAACGCAGCTTTCACTTTGGCAGCCGGGAGCACCATATCTGCGGCATGATCTCCCACCTGGGCCCGCAGCTTTCTGTTGCAGACGGTATTGCCCTGGCCCATACCCTGCGCGGGCAGCAAAAAGTTACCCTGGTATTTACCGGCGAAGGCGGCACCAGTGAAGGCGAGTTTCATGAAGCGCTGAACGTGGCTGCCGTGTGGGACCTGCCGGTTATTTTCCTCATAGAAAATAACGGCTATGGCTTAAGCACCCCCGTAGCAGAACAATACCGCTGCCAGCAGCTAACAGACAGGGCCATTGGTTACGGCATGCACAGCATGCGTATGGATGGCAATAACCTGCTGGAAGTATATAACACAGTAGCAGAAGCAAAAGCCTATGCCCTGCGGGAGCAGAAGCCGGTGCTCATAGAGGCCCTTACCTTCCGCATGCGCGGGCATGAGGAGGCCAGCGGCACCAAATATGTACCCCCCGCCCTCCTGGAAGAATGGGCGCAGAAAGATCCTATCCACCACTATGAAGCCTTTCTGCGTTTTATAGGCCTGCTGGACGATGAGAAGATCAGCGCTATTCACCAGCAACAGAAACAATATATTGATGCCGCGGTAAATGACGCCTTAACAGAAACCCTCCTTGTAGCTGATACAGAGCAGGAGCTGGCAGATATTTACGCCCCGGCCCCGGCCATTCACCACACCTACGCCGCCACCACCCGCGAGCTGCGTTTTATAGACGCCATTGCCCTGGGCTTAAAAACCGCCATGGAGCAGTTTCCCAACCTGGTGCTCATGGGGCAGGATATTGCAGAATATGGCGGCGCTTTTAAGATCACAGATGGCCTGGTGGCGCAGTTTGGCAAAGCCCGCGTGCGCAACACTCCCCTGTGTGAAAGCGCTATCATTGGCGCTGGCCTGGGCCTTTCCATTATGGGCTATAAAAGCATGATAGAAATGCAGTTCGCTGATTTTGTGAGCTGCGGTTTTAACCAGATCGTAAATAACCTGGCTAAGATCCATTACCGCTGGGGGCAAAATGCCGATGTGGTTATCCGCCTGCCGGCGGGCGGCGGTGTAGGCGCAGGGCCCTTCCATTCCCAGAGTAATGAAGCCTGGTTTACCCATACCCCCGGGTTAAAGGTGGTATACCCCTCTTCCCCGGCAGATGCCTATGGCTTGCTGCTGGCGGCCCTGGCAGATCCTAACCCGGTATTATATTTTGAGCACAAAGCCCTGTACCGCAGCATTAGCGGCCCGGTGCCGGAAGGCTGGTTTCCCGTAGAAATAGGTAAGGCCAGCCTGGTACAGGAAGGCACAGACATAAGCATTATCACCTACGGCAGCGGGGTGCACTGGGCGCTGGACTATGCACGGCAACACCCGCAGCTATCCCTCCACATCCTGGACCTGCGCACCTTGCTGCCGCTAGACTATGATGCCATCAGCCAGGCGGTAGCCCAAACCGGTAAAGTGCTGATACTGCATGAAGATACGCTTACAGGTGGCCTGGGAGGAGAGATCAGTGCCTGGATAGCAGAACATTGCTTCCAGCAGCTGGATGCGCCTATTATGCGCTGTGGCAGCCTGGATACGCCGGTACCCTTTACGCTGGAGCTGGAAAAAAATTTTCTGGCAAAATCCCGCCTGGATCAATGTATTCAACAACTGGCCGCTTATTAAACCAGGGCTGCTATGGGATTTTTAAAGGGAATGCCCTAACTTGCAGGCACATTTAAATGCTTTAATCATGTTGCAGACATTCTTAACAGTACAAACCTCTGAGTTTTATAAGACTTTTGATAAGGTAGGCGGTTTCCTGGCGTACTTTTTTATTATCCTGTTTGGCTTGATGCTGCTGTTTGCTACTATAAAGTATGTAAAGCGCTAATAGCTTACTTAGATAAATTAATCTCTTTTATATACAGCCCCGTTATTCCGGGGCTTTTTTATTGCCTTTCCTGCAGCGCTGCCTGTGCGTACTGCAAACTTTCCCCGTCAAAACAAACCAGCATCACCTGCTCAATGCTATCCTCCTTTGTTAAAAAGTCCCGGATGGTTTCCACAGCGATCTTTGCCGCCTGCGCTTTGGGAAAATGATAAATACCGGTGCTGATGTTCGGGAAGGCAATGGTCTTTACTTCATTATTCACCGCCAGCTGCAGGGAGTTGCGGTAACAGCTGGCCAGGTTTTCCGCCTCTTTTTTATCGCCGCCGTTCCATACCGGGCCTACGGTATGGATCACGTATCTGGCCTGTAAGCGGCCGGCAGTGGTGATCACGGCTTCGCCGGTAGGGCAGCCCCCCTGCCTGGCTACTATCTTACGGCAGTCGTCCAGTATGGCCGGGCCTCCGGCCCGGTGTATAGCCCCATCCACCCCGCCACCGCCCATCAGGGAGGTATTGGCAGCATTCACAATGGCGTCGGCTTCCACTTTGGTAATATCACCCTGTATGGCAATGATCTTTGCCATATTATTTCACTTTTACGTATACCAGCTTGCCCATTTTCTTACCGCTGTCGCGGATGTCTATCTCAAACCGGTCAATGCTTTTAATAAGCTGTACCAGCTTGTTAAAGCCATAGTTGCGGGCATCAAAGTCCGGCTGTTTTTTCAGCAGCAGGTTGCCCAGCTCTCCCAGGTAGGCCCAGCCATCTTCATCCGCAATATCATTAATGCTGGATGAAAGCAGCTTTATCAATTCCCGGCCTGCTTTGTTGATACCCTTTGCCTTTGACTTTACCTTGCGGGTATTGTTTTTGGCTGCGGTGGTCTCTGTTTCGGTTTCTGTTTCCACTTCTGCCTCCTGGTTCTGCCGCAATATTTCCAGGTAAATGAACTTATCACAGGCGGCCCGGAAGGCAGTAGGTGTTTTCATCTCACCCAGGCCAAATACGCGCATGCCGGCTTCCCGCAGGCGGGTGGCCAGCCGCGTAAAATCGCTGTCGCTGCTTACCAGGCAAAACCCGTCCACACGCCCGGTGTACAGGATGTCCATGGCATCAATGATCATGGCAGAATCCGTTGCATTTTTCCCTACCGTGTAGCTGTATTGCTGTACAGGGTTAATAGCATTTTCCAGCAATACGGTTTTCCAGCCCGTAAGGTGAGGTTTGGTCCAGTCGCCATAAATTCTTTTGAAGGTAGGAATGCCGTATTTGGCTACTTCCTCCAGCATGGCTTTTATGTTGGAATGGGGAATGTTGTCAGCATCTATTAATACGGCAAGCCGCAGCTCATTGTTACCGTCCATAAGCCCGGGGGTTTAGTTGCGTAATATTACAAAAGATCTGGCGGCCTGCCGTTATTTTAAAGTAGTGCATTATTTCAGATAAGAGCGGATCATCCACGCGGTTTTTTCATGACTGGTCAGCAGGCCGGTCAGGAAGTCGCTGGTGCCTTTGTCTTTGTATTTTTCGTCCAGCTCGTCTATTAAACGGCGCAGGTTACGGATAATGGTCTCATGATCGTCCAGCAGGTGGCCAAGCTGTACTTGCTGATCATTGGTATACTCCTGCTCTACCAGGCTGGTAAGCTTCAGGAAGTCGCTCAGGCGGCCTTCTGCATAGTGGCCCAGGGCGCGGATGCGTTCTGCCATTTCATCGATCGCCTCTGCCAGCTCCTCATACTGGTTCTCGTAAAACTTGTGCATCTCCATAAAGTTGGAACCTTCAATGTTCCAATGGTAGTTGCGGGTTTTGGTGTATAACACCATCAGGTCTGCCAGGCATTTATTTAACTCCAATCCTACTGCCTGTAGGTTCTTTTCTGAAATGCCGATGTTTGCTTTCATCTCTTTGTGTTTGGTTTTTTCTGTTGTTGCTTTTGCGGTCATTGTGGTCATGATAGTTAATATTTTAGGTGGTTAAACAAGACGTGCCCTGAAAAATCCTACTAAAATAGTAGGCAGTGGTGTCGGTTACTTCGCTATTTTTGTGCCATACTTCCTAATTTTGTGGTATGGAACAGTCGTCGGGGAGAATATACACCATGCATTTCATTCTACTTTGCCTCAGTAATGCAGTATTCTCCGCTAGTTACAATATGTTGATCCCTGAGCTGCCTGCTTATCTTACCAGCATGGGTGGCGCGGATTATAAAGGTTATATCCTGGCGTTATTTACCTTAATGGCAGGTCTTTCCCGTCCTTTTAGCGGCAAATTGACAGATACCATAGGCCGTGTTCCGGTAATGATCTTCGGCTCTGTTGTATGTGTGGTTTGCAGCCTGTTATATCCGCTGATAAGTTCTGTAGGTGCGTTCCTGCTGTTGCGTTTCTTTCATGGTTTCTCCACGGGCTTTAAACCTACCGGTACTTCCGCTTACATCTCTGACCTGGTGCCCAATAACCGGCGTGCAGAGGCAATGGGCATGGTAGGGCTGTTTAGCACCATTGGCCTGGCTTTAGGCCCTGCCATTGGCGGTTTTATCGCTGCCCGCTGGAATATTTATGTAATGTTCCAGGTGTCTGCCGTATTTGCGTTACTGTCCGTCGTAATACTGATCGGCGGTCTTAGAGAAACCCTGCCTAAACCCAGCCGGCAACGCTTTAGCCTTTCCCTGCTGAAAATATCCCGTCACGAAATATTTGAGCCGCTGGTAATTGCGCCGGTGATCGTTACTTTTTTCTGTTTCCTAAGTTACGGCGCTTTACTCACAATTATTCCTGATTTTAGTCAATACCTGGGTATTCATAACAAAGGGTTGTTCTTTACTTTCTTTACCGCCGCATCTATCGGTATCCGTTTGCTGGCCGGTAAGGTTTCGGATAAATACGGCCGCTTACCCGTGCTCAAAATATCTACCGCTACCATGGCCATAGCGCTGTTTATGCTGGCCATGGCCACCACGCCGTATATGATGATGGTGGCGGCAATAATATACGGCGTATCCGTAGGGTTAAACTCTCCCGCCGTTACTGCCTGGACGGTTGACCTGGGCCATCCCTCCTACCGCGGCCGCGCGCTGGCTACCATGTACATTGCCATGGAAGCAGGTATTGGTTTAGGCGCTTATTTATCTGCCTATATCTATCATAACAACGCGTCCTATTTTCCCCTGGCCTTTGGTATAATGGGCGTAGGCTGCCTGGTAGCGCTTGTGTACATGATGCTGATCTACGACAACCGCCGCCTGAAAGTTATGTGGAGACTGGTACATATGAAAGCGCCTTTCAGAAGGTGGCTGTGAGAGGCTGAACGCTAAGTATAACACTTTATAAATGTAAAACGCCTGACGCTATTCCAAGCATCAGGCGTTTTACTTTATAACATTTCTGCATCTGCGCAATTAGCGTTTAGCGTTCCACGTTAAGCACTCAGCGTATTAAAGTTTCGTGTACAAAGCCCGCAGCCTTTCCCTCGTCATCTGCTGCTGCCAATCCTTACCCAGGGCATTTTCCCACAAAGGCGCCAGGCTTAAGGATACATCTATCATCTTATCCACATCCGCTGCGCTCATACCTTTGGTAATGCTCTGGGGAATGGTAACGTTATGGCGCTGCACCATTTCCTTAAACTCTTTCACCCCCTGCGGGTAAAACTCTTCCAGCTTATCAAACACTATACAGTTACCAACACCATGGTGGGTACCCAGCACATAGCTAAGGCCGTAGCTTACCGCATGCGCCACGCCTACCTGTGAGTAGGCAATGCTCATACCACCGGCATAAGAGGCCATCATCAGCTTTTCATCTGCATCATCATCCCAGTGTGGTTTTTTCAGGAATATTTCCTGGCACAGCTCCAGCGCTTTTTCGCCATAGGAGCGGCTAAAGGCATTCAGGTAAGTACCTTCCAGTGATTCTACGCAATGTATATAACAGTCCATAGCAGTATAGAACCGCTGGTTAATGGGTGCATCTTTTATTAACTCCGGGTCCAGCACAATCTGGTCAAAAGGTGTATAGTCTGAGTTCATGCCCAGCTTGCGGGTAGGCCCGGTAAGCACCGTAGTGCGGCTTACTTCTGCACCGGTACCGGAAAGGGTGGGTATGCCGGCTTTGTACACACCGGGTTGTTTTACCAGGTCCCAGCCCTGGTAGTCGGCAGAGGAGCCGGGGTTGGTCATCATCAGGCTTACGGCTTTTGCCATGTCCATGGTGGAGCCGCCGCCAATACCAATAATACCGGATACCTGTCCAAATTCCGCTTTCAGCTCATCGCGCAGCTGGTCCACGTACTTCGTCTTAGGCTCATGCGTTACATCAATGAACACTACCTTATCCTTGCCCTGCAAAGGTATACGGCCGGTAAAAGCCGGTTTATCTTTAAAGAACTGATCTACGAAAAAGATCATGGGTGCATCGCCCTTGCGCTGCGGCGCCAGTATCTCATCTAACTGGTTAAACGCACCCCGGCCAAATATTACATAACCTACCAGCTTAAAATTTCTGAATTTCATCCTTTACTGATTATACGTACAAATCAAAAATCCATTGAGCACCTGCCCCACGATTATTAATTATTCATTCTTCATTATTAATTACAGCAGCTTCGCTGCTTTTTCAAGATCCTCCGGCGTATCTATCTCCACACCCATATACTCCGTTACCACCATTTTCATGGGAATACCATTTTCCAGGTAGCGCAGGCATTCTATTTTTTCTGCTGCTTCCAGCGGGCTTACCGGCAGCTGTGTAAATTCCAGCAGGGTTTGTTTGCGGAAAGCGTAAATGCCTATATGCTCGTAGTAAATGCTTTTCACCTGTTTATCACGCGGGTAGGGTATTACGGAGCGGGAAAAGAACAGCGCGTTAAACTGCTTGTCCACAGCCACTTTTACGTAGTTAGGATCTTCAATGGAGCTCCATTCTTTCAGCTCCTGCATCAGGGAAGCTACCTGCACCTGTTTGCCGGCTTCGCCTTCAAAAATCTTTAATAGTTTTTCCAGCGGCGCCTTTTGGGTAAAGGGTTCATCGCCCTGTACATTCACTACAATATCTACATCCATCCCGGTTACGGCTTCGGCTATACGGTCTGTACCGCACTCATGCTCTTTTTTACTCATTACGGCTTTGCCGCCATTGCCGGTAATTTCCCGGTATATCACATCACTGTCCGTTACCACCATTACCTCATCAAACACGCCGGTATTCACCGTAGATTCATAGGTGCGCAGTATTACAGACTTCCCTCCCAGCTTGGCCATTAGCTTACCGGGAAAACGGGTGGCGCCGTAACGCGCAGGTATTAAAGCAATACTTTTCATAGTTGAATTATAATGCGCTCTTTACGGCCTTTACCAGCTTATCTGCTCTTTCTTTTATTTCGCTCTCGCTCCAGCCCAGGTTAATGGGGGTGCAGATGCAGCGGCTGATGATAGCGTCAGATACCGGGAACTGTTTGATCTTATATAATTCCAGCGCCTGTTGCAGGCCCGGTGCAAAGTGGTTCAGCGTAGCGCTTTGCTTAAAATGTTCCCAGTTGCGGATGTAGTGCCAGTTATTGTCAAACCAGTAAAAAGCAGCCAGGCCGGCGGCTTTCATGGCAGCGGCAGCAGCGCGGGCCTGGTTTTCTTCCGGCAGGAAAAAGCCCAGGAAAGTAGCGCTGTCACCCGCTTCATCCGGCAGGCGGCGGAAGCTTACTTCCGGTATGGTTGCTAAAGCATCTTTAAATATTTTCTTGGTGCTGCGTTGTATAGCCAGGAATTTATCCAGCTTACGCACCTGTGCCAGCCCTACGGCTGCATGCAGCTCAGAGATACGGAAGTTCTGCCCCATATACGGATGCAGGTCTGCCCCGCGGTCCACGCCCAGGTGATCATGCCCGTGGTCGGAGTAGGCATCGCATTTCAGGTACAGGTCTTTATCGTTGGTTACCACGGCGCCGCCTTCGGCACAGGTAACGGTTTTTACAAAGTCAAAAGAAAAAATGCCGGCATGCCCTATAGATCCCAGGGCCTTGCCTTTATAGCTGGCGCCAAAGCTTTGGGCAGCATCTTCCAGCAGTATCAGGTTATTCTTTTCGCAAATGGCTTTCAGCGCATCCAGATCGGCCATAGCGCCGCACATGTGCACGGGCATAATCACTTTGGTGCGCGGGGTAATGGCAGCTTCTACTGCGCGGGGATCCAGGGTAAGGGTATCATCCACATCTACCAGTACCGGGGTGGCCCCTACGGAAAATATACTTTCAAAGCTGGCTACAAAGGTGAAAGTAGGCATAATCACCTCATCACCGGCGCCTACGCCCAATGCTGCCAGGGCAGTAGTCAGGGCTGTAGTGCCGCTGGAGGTAAGCTGCGTATAAGGTACATTCAGCTTGCTGCTGATTGCCTGTTCCAGTTCTTTCGCTTTCCAGATGCCTTTACGGGGACCATCAAACCCGTAACGCATAAAAATGCCGGTTTCCAAAACATCATTTACCTCTTTCCTCTCCTCGGCGCCAAATAATTCAAATCCTGGCATAAGCTGTTGATTTTAACGTGTTGATAAAGCTATTTTTGTTGATCGTGCTTGCAAAGGTAGCATAATCATACTTGCCTCCTAGCTAAAAACTGTTTATCTTTTATTAAAAATTCAACATGCGTTTCCTCCTGTATGCTACCCTTTTGACCCTGTCGGCCCAGCTGCCATGTTCCCATATTAAAGCCCAGCAAACACCGGAAGCCGCCATCCGGCAGCTGATGCAGCAGCAAACCGATGCCTGGAACCAGGGCAACATCCCGGTTTTTATGCAAACCTACTGGCAGTCAGACTCTTTGCTGTTCATTGGCAAAAATGGCATTACCAAAGGCTGGCAGGCTACCCTGGACCGTTATAAAAAATCGTACCCCGATACGGCCGCTATGGGCCAGCTACACTTTAATTTACTGGAATTTAAACAATTAACGCCGGAGCTTTACTTCCTGGTGGGGCAATGGCACCTGCAACGCAGTGTGGGTAACCTGCAGGGGCATTTTACCCTGCTGATCCGGAAAATGAATGGCGCCTGGAAGATCATTGCAGATCATAGTAGTTAACAACTTCCCTAAAAAAAGAAAACCATCCCAGGAATGGGACGGCCTGCTATACACCACAACATTAAAGAAGAACTATGACTAAACACTGTTCCCTAAATAGTTAAAAATGTTGACGGGAGTTTCCAATTATAATCGATATGGTGAGTCAAGTGTTATCTTTCCTTCTCTCCTCACTATCTCTCACCGCCTTATTTTCTTTAGTAGGCTTTTCCGACAATTCTGCCCGCAGCGGGTTAGTGCGCGTATCAGCCTTGCTGGTTTTTAATATCTCTGCCGGCTTTTTGGAATGGTCTACTTTCGTATCCGTATCCTTTTTATCCGATGTATTTTTCTGTTGCGACATAGGCTACACTGTTTATGTCAGGTAAAGGAATAAGTAACAAAGTTTATTCCATTCATGTATCCCGCATCCATAGCGCCTTATAGCCGTTAATGTGATGCGTGAATTCCCCAACCTGTGCGGCAGCGCTCCACAAGTAGTGGGCCTGAAAATGGCCGGCAGCATGCTGTCACTCGATTGCAGCAGCACTTTTGCCCTGATAACCAGCTCTTAATGTGTGGGCATAGAAATTGAAAAGTCTTTTTTCTCATTTCCCCTATTTATTTTTTAAAATTTAAAGCTGTTGTTTATGAAGATCCAGTTGCACAACTGGTGGGAGCTGAAGAAGAGATTGCAAAAACGTTACTCCCACCTTTCAGAAGAAGACCTCACTTATGAGTATGGCAAAGAACAGGAACTGATTGTACGCCTGCAGAAAAAAACCGGCACCTCACATGAGGATATGGTGCGCATCATCAAAAGTTTTCAGGTAGCATATTTGCATCAGGAACTATTGTAGATCGTGACAACATTTAAGCACCTTTTAAAATGTGAGTTATGATAATGTACACAGATCTTGTTAATACGCTGAATGACCTGGTGCGGGTGAACAACGACCGATCGGCAGGTTATGCTACAGCGGCAGGGCAAACAGATGAACCTGGATTACAGCACATTTTTCAATCCATGGCCGACCAAAGCCGGGAATATGCTTTTGAGCTGAACCGGCAGCTGAAGGACATGGGCGGTGAAGAAGAAGTGGACACCAGCCTGGGTGGCGATCTATACCGCACCTGGATGGATCTGAAGGCCGACTTCACAGCGAATAGTGATACCAGTATCCTGGCCTCCTGCGAGTATGGGGAAGATGTAGCGCTGCGGGTGTATAATATGGCGCTGACCAATGAAATTGAGATACCGCAGCATGTACTGGATGTGATCACCCGCCAGTATGGCGAATTAAAAATGTCGCACGACAGGATTAAAAAACACCGTGATCTTAATAAAGCAATTAAATGATTTTAGCATCTGAGTTAACCCATTGACAGCCAGTTGCTCCCGGTCCCAAGGGAACAACTGGTTTTGTCTTTTATATATGCGGCGCAAATAAATCTGTTTTGGTCCATTTTAGTTTCATATCAGCCACTTATCTTTGATACCCAAGAGTCTGTTTTAACCCTTTCCTCTGAACAAAACCGGCAGTTAATTTTAACCCAATTCTATCTCAAACCGGTAACTGATTATTCCTAACTTTTTTAACTGGTAATAATGACCGGCTTTTTACGATTTATAGCCCCCGTATTTGTTGCGCTATTTTTTATTGATTGCGGAAAAGATAATAATGTGAACCCGCCCATTACTTCCATTACACCGGACAGCTCCGCACCGGTTACTGACAGCTTCCCGGAAAATGTGGTGAACAGAACCGCCTTATTACGCCTGGTAAATGGCCTGCGCAGCCGCGGCTGTAATTGCGGCAGCGATAAAATGCCGCCCGTGCCCGCCCTTACCTGGAACATAACGCTGGAAAAAGCCGCCTGGCTGCATAGCAAGGATATGTACACAAAGAATTACTTTGACCATAACTCACCGAATGGCACCAATCCCGGCCAGCGCCTGGATGCAGCTGGCTACCACTGGCTATATTATGGTGAAAATATTGCCAAAGGCCAGATGGATGGACAGGCCGTGGTACTGGGCTGGCTTAACAGTCCTAAACACTGCCATAATATGATGGATGCAAATTTTAAGGAGCTGGCCGTAGGTAAGTTTGATATTTACTGGACTATGGAGCTGGGGAACAGGAAATAGCGGGTAGTTATATCTCTATCTTCTTCCTCCACCACTTCCACACCATATACAAATAAGCGCATAGTGTGAGGGTAGCAAAGGCATAAAAAAATACCATGCGGCCCGGTGTGGACTCTTCCGGTACAGCAAAACCCAGGAACAGCCCCAGGAAAACATTTATCATCATCCAGAAAAAACCCAGGAACAAGGTGCGTGTGATCTTTATAAAATACAGCACTATCTCCGACTTAAAAGGGTCTTTCTGTTCTTCTGGTCCGGTGGGTTCCATTGGTGCAGGTATTTAGGTAAGCTTATTGAACCGCGTATCAGGGCAGGCACAATTTCATTAACGCCGCACTATCGCCCCGGAATACATTAAAGTCTACAATTGTTTTTATACCATTTACCCTGCCAATATCACTGTGCTGCCAAAACACCCATTCCCGGTCTACCCGGGGCCGCTCTTTCTGGTAGTAGTGCGCTATCCACAGCGGGTAATCATCAAACTCATCGCCCAGGTAAGTATTATAGAATTTCAGGTTGGTATAGATAATGGGTTTTATGCCATAAGCCTTTTCCAGCTCCTCCAGCCATATTTTAGCAGTGCTGCGTATCACTGCCGGCGGCTGGTTGTTATGCACTTCAATATCCAGTACCGGCGGCAGATCGCCGGAAGTAAGCTGCACTACGTTCTTAAAGTTAACCGCCTGCTTCAGCGGATCTCGGGTGGCATAAAAAAAATGGTAGGCGCCCCGTATCAGCCCGGCCTCCCCGGCCTTTTGCCAGTTGCGCTTAAAGGCGGCATCCTGGCGGGTAATACCTTCCGTTGCTTTTATAAACGCAAAGGATATACGTATTTTATCAACCTGCATCTGCTGCACGGCATCCCAGTTGATCTCTTTCTGGAATTTGGAAACATCTATGCCATGCACGGCATAGTTCACCGGCATATCTATCCCAAACTCCTCGTAACGTACAAAGTTCAGCGCTTCCTGCCGCTGCCACCACCACCATGCTGCCACGGCAATGGCTGCTGTTATTACACAAACTATTAATAAACGTCCCGCTTTATTGATGCGCATGTAGCCTTTTTACAAATGATAAGTGGGAGCAACAACCACCCCCCTGACATCTTACTATGCAGCTACAAGTATAGCGCAATATTTTATTACTGTTACATGTATAGTTGTGTTATTTTTACATACAAAGTACCGGTTCTATGCCTGAATTTAATCTGAATGATTCCTTAAACCTGCTTTCCAAGTTCACCCTTCGCCGGGCCTGGAATGCCGGTAAGGTGCTGAGCAGCTTTTTCGTGAGTAAGTGGACAGGCAAGCCCGTACAGTGGGGGTACCCGGTATCCATTTCTTTTGAGCCTACCACCTCCTGCAACCTGCGCTGCCCGGAATGCCCCAGCGGCCTGCGGGCTTTTACCCGGCCTACCGGTATGCTGCAGCAGGATTTTTTCAGGAAAACCATCGACGAAATTTCCAAAGACCTCCTATACCTCATCTTTTATTTCCAGGGAGAGCCTTACCTGAATCCCGGTTTCCTGGATATGGTGAAATATGCCGGCGATAAAGGCCTGTACACCGCCACCTCTACCAACGCGCATTACCTTACAGAGGCCAATGCCAAAAAAACAGTGGAAAGCGGGTTAGACAGGCTTATTATTTCTATAGACGGTACTACCCAGGACGTATATACGCAATACCGGGTAGGCGGCCAGCTGGATAAAGTGATCCAGGGCGCTAAGAACATTGTGAAATGGAAAAAAGAGCTTAATTCCAAAAAGCCCTTCGTATTCTTCCAGTTCCTGGTAGTAAAACCCAATGAGCACCAGATAGAGGATATTAAAAAGCTGGCAAAGGAGATCGGGGTTGATGAGGTGCGTTTTAAAACAGCCCAGGTATATGATTATGAAGAGGGTAACCGCCTGATACCAACTATTGATAAATACAGCCGCTACCGCCGTAAGGAAGATGGTACCTATGCCATCAAGAACAAGCT
>JGI24740J21852_10000356_pt1 | contig 19617 bp, 14 predicted proteins | sample KBSCornC6_FD_21852 | JGI IMG/M metagenome (IMG submission 21852) | reverse complement strand
GGCACCTCTTCGATCCCCAGGGGTGATATGCGGCCGGTCTTGAAATCGACCAGCTGCACGACATCGTCACTGATGCGCAGCCTGTCCACGGTCCCGGCGATTACCGCTTCCCCCACCACCGCGGCGATCGGGGCCTCAGCCAGCGCATCAGCATGGAACAGCGGCGCGAATCGCGGATCTTCAATGATCCGCATGGCCTGTTCGATGACGTCATGCCGCTGCGCCGGATCGCCAAGGCCCTGCTGCGCCAGCCAGTTGCCGGCACGTGCGCGGCGACTGTCCGGCGGCACGTCGGCCAGCCGTTCGAACAGCCGGTGCAGCCAGCGCCCTCGTTCGGCTGCGTCCCGCATGGCCGGGGTCGGCGGCGGATAGGGCACATCATCCTCGATGGCGGCGGAGGGCGCCAGGGGACGTGGCGGCCGGGCCTCCACAGGCGCGCGGCGGCGAAACCAGTCCGGTTCGACATGCGCTGTCCGGCTTTCGGGAATGCGTTGTTCCGCCGCCTTTGGAGGGAGCATTTCCCTGCCACGCCAGCGGCGGCGCGCCCCCCATAGCGGATCGGCCTCCCACTCCGCCTCCAGCGAAATCAGCGCGCCTTCGACGGCGGCGTACCAGCTTTCGGGCTTGACCTCGCCCTTGGCGCGCGGACCGAGCGAACCGGCGACCACCAGCCTTTCCTCCGCCCGTGTGAGGGCAACGTAGAGCAGACGCCAATGTTCGGCGCGCTCGACGGCACTGGCTTCCTCGGCCAGTTGGCCGATCGCTCCCTGCCGCTCGCTCTTTCGGGGGGCGATGATGGGCAGGCCATTCCACTCCAGCGAATCGGCCCGGTTGCCCGCGTCCGGATCAAGGCAGGCGTCGGCAAGAATGACGATGGGCGCCTGCAATCCCTTCGCCCCATGAACCGTGAGCAGGCGGAGCGAATCCCCCTGCGCGGCCGCGTCGCGCACGATCTCCACCTCTCCCCTGTCGAACCAGTCGATGAAGCGCTGAAGCGAGGGGTGATCATCATTCTCGAAGGCGAGCGCGGCGTTCAGCAATTCCTCTATCGGATCGGCCGCCTCCGAACCCAGTCTTTCGATCAGGCGACGACGGCCATCCATCGGGCCGGACAAGACCTCCTCCAGATAGCGATAAGGGGTGGTGAAGTCCGCCTGCGCCAGCAACTGCCGCAAGGGGTGCAGCAGTGTGTCGTCCAGCGTTCCCGTCAGATGCTGCCACAGTCCGACGCGGCGGCCGACAAGGCGACCCATCAGTTCGTCCTGCGTCCAGCCGACCAGCGGCGATACCAGCAGCGCCGCGAGGTTCAGGTCATCCTCCGGCTGAACCGCGAAGCGCAACGCGGCGAGCAGGTCACGCACGGCAAGCGGCTGGTTCAGGCGAAGGCGGTCAATGCCTGCAACCGCCACCTTCTCTTCATAGAGCCGCGCCACGATCAACCGCGCCAGTTCGGAGCGGCGGCGGACCAGGATCATGATGTCGCCCGCCGTTACCGGGCGGCCCCGGCTCTCCAGCATCAGCCCGTCATCGATCCACTGCCTGATCTGGCGGGCGATGCTCTGGGCCAGCACCCGTTCCTGGTCGGCGGCCCAATCCTCCTCCCCCTCCGCCTCGTCGGACAGCCCGGCGATGACAGGTTTCCAGAGCAGTACTTCGCCGGGAAAGCGGTTGGCGCTGATGTGCTGGACCTCGCCCGGCTCCAGGCCGAAGCGCTCGGCCCGCAGGGTCGCTATGGTGCGGTCGACCACGTCCAATATGGCGGGTGTCGAGCGGAAGCTGTGCTGAAGCGAGAGGTCGTGGAACATCTGGCTTGCATCTTCCGCATGGCGTTGGAAGACGATCTGCGCGGCGCGGAAGGCTTCGGGACTGGTGCCTTGAAATCCGAAGATCGCCTGCTTGAAATCACCCACCGTGAAGAGGGTGCGAACCCTGTCGCCCTTCGCGCCTTCGCCCGCGAAAAATTCCGCCGCCAATGCGCCGACAATCTGCCATTGGCTGATATTGGTATCCTGCGCCTCGTCCACCAATATGTGATCGATCCGCTGGTCCAGCTTGTAGCGAATCCAGTCGGCGATGCCGGGCTGGGACAGAAGGCGGGCCGCATTGGCGATCAGGTCGTCGAAATCGACGGCGCCGGCAAGGCGCTTGGCTTCGGCATAGGCTCGTGCGTAGACGCGCCCGGCATGCAACGCCCTGGCGAGCAGGCGGCATAGGCCGCCCGAACGCGCAGGCCCAGCAGTTCGGAACAGCATTCGTGCATCCGCGCAATCGCATCGCCATAACCATCCACTGACGGCGCCCAACCCTTGGCGGTTGAAAGCAGATCGCCATCGGCCTTCGCCCAGACCGCGTGGAGATCGACCAGCCCGGTGGCGCGCGCCGTCGGATCGAGAGCCCGCCAGCGCGCTATCCTGTCGCAGCGTTCGAGCGCGCGTCCCGTGCCCCAATCCGCATTGGCCTGAGCGATCCAGCCGAGCGTCCGCATGTCGAACAGATCGTCCGCGCATCGTTCGGCAATGTGGGCTTCAATGTCTCCTTCGGGCAGGTTCAGTTCCCGCAGCAGCCATGGCGCGATATCTTCCGGCAGGGCTTCGAGCGCATCCAGCCGGGCCGCGCAGCGCAGCAGGAAATTTTCCGCGCCGCCCTCCCCCATGCGCAGGCTCAGCGCCTGCAACGCTTCCATCAGGATGTCGTCGCCCTGCTCCTGCGCCACCACCACCATATCGGCCAGGGTCTGGCGCGCCAGCATCGCCTGCTCGCGCTGGTCGAGCGGGCGGAAACCGGGGGGCAGGTCGGCCTCCAGCGGGAAGGTGGTGAGCAATTGCTGGCAGAAGCCGTGGATCGTCTGGATGCGGAGGCCGCCGCCGGTCGATTCCAATACTTCGGCGAACAGGCGGCGGGCGCGGTCGCGGGCTTCCGGTCCCGACTCTTCGCCCAGCGCCTCCAGGTCATGAAAAAGGTCGGCCTCGTCCATGAGCACCCAGGCGGCGAGGCGATCATGGATGCGATCCGCCATTTCCGCGGCACCCGCCTTGGTGAAGGTGAGGCACAGGATATTTTCCGGCCGCACTCCCTGGAGCAGCAGACGGAAGACGCGGGCGGTCAGCACATGGGTCTTGCCCGTGCCGGCCGAAGCGGACAGCCACACATGCGCATCAGGTGCGGCGGCCTGCGCCTGCGCACCAGCCAGCGGTTGCAGTGCCCCAGGCTTTCTAGCCATCGTCCCGGCCATACCATTCCTCCAGCCGCATGAGCTGGTCATAATCACCATAGCTGGCGACTTCCGGATTTACCTGGGCGTCGAAGGGCGCCGATCCGTTGAGCCAAGCGGCGGCGATGCCCTCGAACTGGGCATGCACCCCGGACGTGAAGTCGGCGGTGATGATCTTGTCCCGCTTGCCCAGCGGATCGACCGGGCTTTCCCGATAGCCGAACGCCTCCCCCTTCCTGGCCAGCGACCAATATTCGAAACCCCCGACGACAGGCGCGGCGTCGGTGCCGGGAAAGCCGCCATGTTCCGCGATCAGGCCCAGCAGGCCGAGTTGCAGCGCATAGCCCGCCTTCACCTGCCGCGCGCTGGGCGGCTTGCCGGTCTTGTAATCCACAATGCCCAGCTTGCCGTCCGGCAGCAGGTCGATCCGGTCGGCCTTGCCGGTCAGCATCACTCCGGCAATCTCCGCCCGGCCTTCGGTCTCGACCGAGAGGATCCTGCGCCCGGCGGCAAGGTCGCTCGCGACTTCAGCGGCGATCCATCTTATGGCTTCGATAAGGCGCGGTTGCCAGAGAGCCCTGAGCAAGGGATGGACATCGGGCCGGTCGAACATCGCCCGGGCCCGCGCCTCCAGATCGGACAGCTTGCCATTGCCCTCCTCCGCCCATCGCTGAAGGATCTCATGGACGGCTGTCCCGCGCCAGGCGGGGCCGGCATCGGCATCCACCGGGTCGAGCCGCGCCAGGCGCAGGATGCGCTTGGCATAGAAGGCGTAGGGATCAGCCTTCAACCGATCGACATCGGTGACGGGAATGACCTTCGGTCGCACGGACAAAGGCGGCACAGGGGCCGGGCGCGCCGCGGGCCTGTGTTCCTCTGCCCGGTCGATCGCCTGCGCCAATGCGGCATAGCGGCCGGTATTCTTCCATTGCGGCCCGGCCATGGCCTTCAGCCGCAGCCAGAAGCGGGAGGCGACCGCCGGACCGCCCGCCCCGCGACGGGCGCGCGTGATCAGCACCTGCGGCGCGCCCAGGGCGCTGGCGAAGTCATGGGCGGCAAGGCCGATGCGGTTTTCGAGGCCCGGCAGTCCTATTTCCCGACGGATGCGCGGCGCGAGCCATGGATCGGGCGCGGGCAGGCCCGGCCAGGTACCCTCGTTGAGACCGGCCAATATCATGAGGTCGGTCTGCACCAGCCGCGCTTCGATGAGACCGAGGATGCTGATCCGGGGATGGCCACCCTGCGGCGGGCGAACCGACAGGCCGCCCAGAAGATGGTCGAACAGGGCAGGCAGCCCCCGTATGTCGGCCTGACGCGGCCCTTCGCTCGCCGCCTCCTCCATTTCCGCAAAGAGATCGGCGGCGGCGTGACCCTGATGCCCGGCCCAGACCGTATCATGGGAGAGACGACCGGCATGCTCGCGAATTGCCGCCAATTGGCCCGCAAGATCCGGCGCGGCCATGAAGGCCTGCTCCAGCGGTTCGAGCAGTTCTCGGGCTTCTGCCCACCATAGCCGCGTACGGTCGCGCAAGGCCCGCTGCCGGTCTTCGCCCTCCCGTTCGGCCAGCAACAGGTCGAGCCCATGAATGCCCGCCTGCGGCCTTGGCCCGCGCAGCAACAGGTCAAGCCCGCGCACGCCCTCCAGCCAGGCAAGCCGCCCCTCCCCCCGCATGACGAGCGGATGTTTGAGCAGGGTCAGCAGCGCAACAGGAGCAAAGCGCTCCGCCAGCGCCTCCGCCATCGCGATCAGCAGCGTTCCGGGCGGCAGGCGCGAGAGCGGCTGCCCGGCGGAATCGTCCGCCTCTATGCCCCAGCGGCGCAAATGGGCGGACACGCGGGTCGCCAATTGCCGGTCGGGCGTCACCAGCGCCGCCGTGCGTCCCGGCGTCTCGACCGCCTCGCGCAAGGCAATGGCGATGGCCTGCGCCTCTTCGCCCGGCGTNGCGACCTCCAGCGTCTCGACGCCGGCGAGCAGGCGGTCAGCGGTCCTGAGGTCTCGCCAGCGGCTGGTCAGCCGGGGCGGNAGCATGGCGTTTGAGATGTTGCGTCCCCGGACAGCGCGGGCGTCATGCTCGCTGCCCCAGCGCCAGAGCGCCACGTCATCGCGCGTGGCACTCATCCGGTCGAGCAGGCGTTTCAGCGCATATTGCGGATGGCTCTCAAGCCCACCGGGCCCGATACCGGTTGCGCTGCCGGCCNTGCTGCCGGTCGGGGTATCGGCATCCGATGGACCAATGGCGTTCCAGGCGTCGGCGTCCATCTCCTGATCCAGCCCGGCAAAGACAACCGCCCCCTTGGGCAGCATGGCAATCCGCCGGAGCAGCATGGCCACTGCAGGCGCCGTGGTGGACATTCCCGCCGCAATGACGAAGCCATCGGGCGGCGCCTTGGCCCAGCGCGCCGTCATGCGGTCCAGCAGGCGATTGCGTCGATCCGCGAGGTCGATGCACCCCAGTCGCGCCAGTTCCTGCGGCCATTGCGCCAGCAATATGCCGAACAGCCTGAGCGATGTCTGCCAATGCTGCGACAGGTCGTCCGACAGGCCAAGCTCTGCCAGCGCGCGCACGGGGACGCGCTCCACCTGCATCTGGTCGAGGACCGCGCCAAGCGCCTGGGCCAGCTTCAATGCCTGCCCCGCATCGATCGGGTGTGCCGATGCCTGCTGCACCATGCGCGCCAGGATCATCTGGCGGCGCATCGGCGCTATGGCGGGAGGGATCGGGTCATCCTCCCCCAACGGATCGAGCGCGCCACCCACCTGCTCGCCCAGATCGGGATCGCCCAGCGCGACGAGACGCGGCAACAACAGCCCGCCCCCCGATTTACGGACAAAGGCATCGCTCACCGACCGGATGGCGCGATTGTTGGGCAGCAGGATCATCCCCTGCGCCAACCGCACCAGATCATTGCCGTGCCGGGCCAGGATGCCCGTGACCAGCGCGTCGGAAAAGGCGCGATGCGCGGGGATATTGAACAATGCGGGGCGGGTGCGTTCACCCATGGGCCAGCATCGACTCCACGATGGGAATGGCCTGCGGCGTGCCGACATCGAACCAGAGCCCCTGGTGCGAGACACCGTAGAGGCGGCCCGACTCTATCGCACGGTTCCAGAAGACATTGGTGGAAAAGACATCGGACGGCGGATCGACCAGCAGCGTGGGAGACATGATCTGGACGCCGGTGAAGACAAAGGGCGCGACATGGGCAGTCTTGCGCCGCGTCAGTCGCCCGTTCGCGTCCATGTGAAAATCGCCCGGTCCCCGATGGCAATGGGCGCGGGCGAGCGGCACCAGCAGCAGCAGCGCGTCCATTCGATCCGGGTTCCAGATCCTGCGCATCATGCCCAGCGTTTCCTGCGGCCCATCGATCCACAGATTGTCGCTGTTGGCACAGAAAAATGGCGCGTCGCCCAACTGCGCCTTCGCGTGGATCAGCCCGCCGCCCGTCTCCAGCAGCTTCCCGCGTTCGTCCGAAATGGCGATCTGCATGCCTTCATTATGCGCCGCCAGATGCGCTTCGACCGTATCGGCCAGATAATGGACATTGACCACGAGCTTCCGGATGCCGCCAGCCGCCAGCCGGTCCAGTGCATGGTCCATCAGCGGCTTGCCGGCCACCCTGACCAGCGGCTTGGGGCGGGTCGCCGTCAACGGCCGCATGCGCTTGCCCAGTCCGGCCGCCATCAGCATCGCGGTGTCGATCATGCCGGGACATGGTCCTCTAGCGCATGGTGGCGCTTGTCCGGGGGGACGTTCGCGGCGAACCATTCCGCCACGGGCGCCAGCGCCGGATGGGCAAGGTCGCGTTCCAGCAAGTCCCACATGCGCGGCAGATAGGACAGGTAGCGCGGCTTCCCATCGCGCTTCCACAGCCGGGTGAATATGCCGATGATCTTCGCGTTGCGCTGCGCGCCCAGCACGGCATAGGCGGTGTCAAAGTCAGCCGGCGGATTGGCGATGGCGCGATAATGGTCCAGCATCGCCGCCTCCAGCGTGGGCGGCACGTCGCGCCGCGCATCCTGCAGCAGCGAGACGAGATCATAGGCCGGGTGCCCCGCAAGGGCATCCTGAAAGTCGAGCAGGCCCAACCCGTGCGATGCCGTCCCGTCGATCAGCATGATATTTTCGGCATGGTAATCACGCAGCACCGTGACCACCGGGCTGGACGATTGCTCGACGATCGGAAGGACCATGTCCCATGCCCGGACATAGCCCTCCTCATCCACCGGCAGGCCGACGGCGGGACAATAATATTGGGTGAGCAACCCGGCCTCCCGTTGATAGACGGCACGGTCATAGGGCGGCACGTCAGCGGCAGGCAGTCGATGCAGCGCGGCGAGCAGGTCCACGGCCCGGCGATACACATCCCGTTCCGCCTCCGGCTGATCCTCGACATGCTCCTTCACGCGCAGATCGCCGAAATCCTCGATCAGGACCAGGCCTTCCTCCAGGTCGCGCGCCAGTATCCGGGGTGCTGCGAAGCCATTTTCCGTCAGATGTTCGGCTATCGCGATGAAGGGGCGCGGATCCTCATGCGGCGGCGGCGCGTCCATCAGCACGGCGCGGCGCGCGCCGTCGATCACCCGAAAATACCGCCGGAAGGAGGCATCGCCGGCGAGGGGAACGACGGCGGCCTGACCCCACCCCACCTGCGCGAGGAAGGCGGGAGCGGCAACGGGCGGGATCATATCTGTGACCATCGCTCCGTCCAAGCGTCCGGCACGTCCGCTGTCAAGCGCCGAGCGCCGTCGGGTTCCGTGCCGATGTGGAAACGCAGCGCGCCGGGCCAGGCCCCGATGCCCATCCGTTCCGGCCATTCGACGATCAGCAGGCTGTCCATCAGATAGTCGTCAAGCGCCAGTTCCTGCGCCTCCTCCGGCCCGTCCAGCCGGTAGAGATCGACATGGGCGACAGGCAGCCTCACATCGGGAATATCATAGGGCTGGACAATGGCGAAGCTCGGGCTCGGCGCTTCCTCTTCCAACCCCAGTCCTTCCAAAATCCCGCGGGCGAGCGTTGTCTTGCCCGCGCCCAATCCGCCTTCCAGCGCAATGACGTCCCCAATGCGGACCAGCGCTGCCAGCCGATGCCCGAACGCCAGCATGTCGGCCTCCGTGGCCAGCAGGATACCGGCTTCAGCCACGGGGCAGCTCGATCACGACCATCGTTCCCTGCCCCGGCTCCGACACCAGTTGCAACGTGCCGCCATGGGCCTCTGCCAATTGTTTGGCGAGCGGAAGGCCGATCCCCGCCTTGCCGCCGTTGCGCGCCTGTTCGGTCCGGGAAGACGCGTCGAAGATCGTTGCCTGCCGCTTGATGCTGATGCCCGGACCATTGTCGGATACGACAAGGCGCGCCTTGTCGTTGCCGCCATCGCCGTGCAGCAGCACGCGCCCCCCCCGGGCGCAATAACGCACTGCATTTTCCAGAAGATGATCCAGCACCTGGCCGATCCTTCGCTTGTCGCCCTGCACGGTGCCCAGGCTGGACTGGAGCGACGTGGCAAGGTCGATCCCCTTGGCCGTCGCATCGCCCTTNATCCGCGCGACAGCGTCGCGCGCTTCCGCCGCAAGATCCACCGTCGCCTTTTCGATGGGCAGCATCCCCGCCTCGCCCTGCGTCAGGTCAAGCACATTGTCGATCAGCATGGAGAGGCGACTGGTGCTTTGCAGGATGCCATCGACATAGTCCTTGGCGGAATCGCTCAGTTCGCCCGCATAGCCCGCACTCATCATCTCCGCGAAACCAGCGATGGTGGTGAGCGGCGTGCGCAATTCATAGCTCATATTGGTGACGAAGGCTGTCTTCACCTTGTCCGCCTGCTCCAGCGCGTCATTGCGGTCGCGGAGCACCTGTTCCACCCGGCGGCTGTCGGTGACGTCGAGCATGGTGAACAGCGCATTGCCGTCGGGCAGCGGGATCGCCGCGAATTCGAAAATGCGCCCATCCGCAAAACCGACATGGCCGACGCGCTGCTTGCGCTCCACCGTGGCGGCGCGCACCAGTTCGCGGACGAGGTTCGCCTGCTGCGGCTTGGCTAGGCGCGACTGGACGGCGCGCATCAGTTCGTCGATCCGGGGATGTTTGGCCAGCAAATCCTCCGGCACCTCCCAGATCGACCGGAAACGACTGTTCCAAAGGTGCAGTCGTCCGTCCGAGGAAAAGACCCCGATCGATTCGAACAGATTGTCGAAAGTCGCTGTACGGACGCGCAGCAGAGTGTCGCGGGCGCTCGACAACTGAACCTGCTCTGTCCGATCCTCGAATATCAGCAGCAGACCGCCATCGGGCAAAGGCTGCCCATAGACGCGCAAATGGGTGCCGTCCGCCAGCAGCCAGTTTTCCTCTCGCGGATCGGGGGAGAGGAACCAGTCGCGCCGTTCCGCGCGCCAGGCCGGAAAATCCCTGTTCTCGGGCAGCCGCCGTGCTTCCCGCATCTGGTCCAGTACCCGCTCGAACGGCGGATTGTCGGCCAGCCGTTCCTGATCCAGTCCGAACAGACTCATGAAGGGCTGGTTCCAGAAGCGCAGCGCACGATCGGACCCGAAGCGCGCCACCCCTGCGGACAGCCGGTCCAGCAGGTCGCGCTGCGCCGCCTCCAGCCGCCGATGTTCGACGCGGGCCTGCTCCAGCTCATTCTGGTCCATGGCAAAGCCCGCGACGCCCGCCGCGCCGAGCGGAACGTCGACCACCCGCATCGTCCGCCTTTCGCCGTCGATGGTCGCGGGGACCAGACGTTCGACCGGCGCGCCGTCGGCCAGGGTCTGCGCCGCGGCAGCCTGCGGCGTGACGCCGCCCACCGTCTCCACCAGTTCAGTGCCGTTGGCGATGACCTCCCGCGCGCTTTCACCGTCCACTGCCCGGACATAGGCCGTGTTGACCAGGCTGAGCCGCATGTCGGCGGCGCGATGCCACATGGGAAAGGGCGCCGCCTCGACCAGCCCCGCCAGCGCCTCCAGCGCCTCGCGAAGCTGCTCCACCTTGCCCTTCAGCGCCTGTATCTCCGCCTGGCTGTCGGTCGCGTCGAAGATCCACAGGACGACGCCGCCGCTCTCGGCCAGCACCGGCCCGGCAGGCGCACCACGGACCAGCAGCAGGCGCGACGAATCGGCGCCCTTCACCGGCAGTGCAAAGCTGCGCCCGGCACGCTGGGCCGCAGCGATCTCCTGCGCCAGGGCGGCCGCATCACCGGGTTCCAGGCCGCCATCCGGTGCGGTGAATTCGGAAACGAAAGTGGGCACCCTGTCCTTGCCCAGCCATTTGGCGAGCCGGTCGGCCGCCTCCAGCCGCCCATCCGGGTGGATGACGATGGGCGCGGCCGGCGCCGAAGCGAGCAGGACAGACAGCCTGTCGAGCTTTCCCTGCGCCTGCATGCCTTCGCGGCGCCGACGCTGACCACTGGACAGAGCCCAGACCGCAGCACCCAGCCACAAGGCCAGCACGACGCCCAGGATCACGCCGGAAAGAGGGGTCAACGCCATTAGACCTGCTTCACCCTCATTGCCTGATATCTGCCCTGTCCATTGTTCTGAGGGGACTAACCCAAGTCCGATGCAGCGTGAAGCACCGAGATGGAAAGAATCGCGCTTTGCGCCGCGCCGTGCCTACGAGCCCGACGGAAGCGCCCTCACCCGGCCCGGAACACCCCGCCCAATGCCTCTCAAGCATGTCACCGGGCACAAAAAAAGGCCGATCCAAAAAGGACCGGCCGGAAAGTTTTAGGAGAGGATGCCTGAAAGGCCTTTCCTATGTGCAGTGCAGCACATTATTTTGCAAGTGCGAAAATGAAGCCCGTCATTGCAATGATTGCAATCCCTTGATCATCTCCGCACCGCATGGCGAAAATCAGCGCGTCAGCTTCTTATATGCGAGGCGCGTGGGACGATCCGCCGCATCGCCCAGACGGCGGCGCTTGTCCTCTTCATACATTTCGAAATTGCCCTCGAACCATTCGACATGGCTGTCGCCTTCGAAGGCCAGGATATGAGTCGCCAGGCGGTCCAGGAAGAAGCGATCGTGGCTGATCACCACGGCGCATCCCGCGAAATTCTCGATGGCTTCCTCCAGCGCCGCCAGCGTTTCCACGTCAAGGTCGTTGGTCGGTTCGTCGAGCAGCAGGACGTTGCCGCCCTTTTTCAGCATCTTGGCGATGTGCACGCGATTGCGCTCACCGCCGGATAGCTTGCCGACATTCTTTTGCTGGTCCTGCCCCTTGAAGTTGAAGGCGCCGACATAGGCGCGCGTCGACATGTCGTGGCCGTTCACCTTCACATAATCGAGCCCGTCCGACACTTCCTCCCAGACATTTTTCGACGCATCGAGGTGATCGCGGCTCTGGTCGACATAGCCCAGGCGCACGGTCGAACCGATGTCGATTTCGCCCGAATCGGGCTGTTCCTGTCCGGTGATCAGCTTGAACAGGGTCGACTTGCCCGCGCCGTTCGGCCCGATCACGCCGACAATGCCGCCCGGCGGCAGCATGAAGGAGAGATTTTCGAACAGCAGCTTGTCGCCATAGGCCTTGCTGATGTTCTTCGCCTCGATCACCTTGCCGCCCAGGCGCTCCGGCACCTGGATGACGATCTGGCCTTGCCGGGGGTGCGGTTCTCCTGGCTGGCGACCAGTTCCTCGAACTTCTTGATACGTGCCTTGGACTTGGTCTGGCGCCCCTTGGTGCCGGCCCTGATCCATTCCAGTTCGTCGTTGATCGCCTTCTGGCGACCCGTCGCCTCCCGGTCTTCCTGTTCCAGGCGCTTGGACTTCTTCTCCAGATAGGTGGAGTAGTTGCCTTCGTAGGGGAAATATTTGCCGCGATCGAGCTCGAGGATCCAGCCGACCACATTGTCCAGGAAGTAGCGGTCGTGGGTGATCATCAGCACCGCGCCGGCATATTCCTTCAGGTGATTTTCCAGCCATTCGACGCTCTCGGCATCAAGGTGGTTGGTCGGTTCGTCGAGCAGCAGGATGTCCGGCTTCTGGATCAGCAGGCGGGTCAGCGCGATGCGGCGCTTTTCACCGCCCGACAGGCTGTCGACCGGCCAGTCCGAAGGCGGGCAGCGCAGCGCTTCCATCGCGATCTCCAACTGGTTGTCGAGCGTCCAGCCGTCGACCGCGTCGATCTGTTCCTGCAACGTGCCCATTTCCTCCATCAGCGCGTCGAAATCGACGTCCTCCGGCGGATCGGCCATGATCATGCTGATCTCGTTGAAACGGTCCAGCTTGTCGGCGATTTCCCGCGCGCCGTCCTTGACGTTTTCCAGCACCGTCTTGCTGGGGTCGAGCTGCGGCTCCTGCGGCAGGTAACCGACAGTGATATTCTCGCCAGGCCAAGCCTCGCCGCTGAAATCAGTGTCGATGCCGGCCATGATCTTCATCAGCGTCGACTTGCCCGCGCCGTTGGGGCCGACGATGCCGATCTTCGCCCCGCGATAGAATTGCAGGTTGATCTGGTTGAGCACCGGCTTGGCGGCGCCGGGAAAGCTCTTGGTCATGCTCTTCATGACGAAGGCGTATTGGGAGGAGGCAGACATGGCTTGAAGCAGCTCCGAAGGAATTATGTGAAAATTTGCGGCGGAGTTAGCGGAGGCAGAACGCGTTGGCAAATGGGGGATGCCCCGCTAAGCCTGATCCATGCATAAAATCCGATCGGGCACGCTGGCCGCCCTTATCCTGGGCGGCATCCTTACACCCTCCCCGCTCCTTGCCGCGATTCGAACCGCTGCCCTGGCGGACGAGATCGCAATGGACTTCACCGAAGGCCTGACCACGGAGGTCGGCCCCCGCCCCGCCGGTACGCCCCAGGAGGCGCGGGCGCGCGATTGGGCCGTGGCGAAGCTTAAAAGCCTGGGCTTCTCGAACGTCCGCGCAGAGCCCTACACCATGCCGGTATGGCTGCGTGGACATGACGAAGCCCGCGTGATCGCGCCCTTCCCCCAAGCCCTGGTCCTCGCCGCCCTGGGCAACAGCGCGTCGACCCCGGACAAGGGGATTGAGGGCGACATCGCCTATTTCCCGACGCTCGCCGATCTGGAGGCGGTTCCTGACGGCAGCCTCAAAGGCAAGATCGCCTTTGTCAGTCATGCGATGCATGCGACGCAGGACGGCAGTTCCTATGGCTATTTCGGTGCAACCCGTCGGCAGGGCCCCAGCGTCGCCTCCAAAAAGGGCGCCATCGCCATCCTGATCCGATCGATCGGCACCGACAATCACCGCCAGCCGCATAGCGGCGTCCAGATGTGGGCGGACGGCGTAAAGCCCATCCCCGCCGCCGCGCTAAGCGTGCCGGATGCGGACCAACTCGTCCGGATCGTCTCGCGGGGACAGGCCGTGCGGCTTCATCTCACGCTCACCTCGAAGATGCTCAAGGACCAGCCCTCGGGCAATGTCCTCGCTGAAATTCCCGGCAGCGATCCCAAGGCCGGCATCGTCGTCGCCGCATGTCATCTCGACAGCTGGGACCAGGGAACGGGGGCAATCGACGATGGCGCGGGCTGCGGCATCGTCGCGGCCGCCGCGCTCCAGGCGAGCAAGACAGGACCGCTCCGCCGCACCATCCGCGTGCTGATGGCCGGCGCAGAGGAAGTGGGCGGAAATGGCGGGCGCGCCTATTTCGACGCGCATGGCAAGGAAGCGCATGCCATGGCGATGGAATCGGATTTCGGCGCGGATCGCGTGTGGCGCGTGGATTTCAAGCTGCCGCAGGGTCAGGACGCTCTTGCCCGCCGTGTCATCGCCGGACTGGCTCCGCTCGGCATCGGCGCCAGCCGGTTGCCCGCTGGCGGCGGCTCCGACATCGAACCGCTGGTGAAGGCGGGCGTTCCCGTGATCGACCTCCAGCAGGACGGCACCCGCTATTTCGACATCCATCACACACCGGACGACACGTTGGACAAGATCGACCCGGCGCAGCTTCGGCAGAATGTCGCGGCATGGGCAGTTGCACTTTTCGAAATCGCAAATGCGCCGGAATCGCTAGGAAGTAACTGAACTTTTATTGTAGACAACACCCTGTCGCGTGATTCTGTCGCTTCACCGACGCAGAAAAGCATTGATTTGTGCAGCGCACACGTTAATGCGGGTCGCTCGCGTAGGTCACGTTTTTTGGCGTGACGACGCGGCAAAATGCTATGGGAGCCGTACACAATGAAGAAGATCGCTGTTGTTTTCGCTTCGGCCGGCCTGATGGCCCTCGCCGCTTGCGGTGAGAAGCCGGCCAACGAGACCGCGAACGCTTCGAACGCTGTTGTTGAGAACGTTGTCGAAAACGCCACCAACGCTGCTGACAACGCCGCGAATGCCGCTGACAACGCCGCCAACGCTGCGAACGTCGCTGGCAACGCCGCCAACGCCAAATAATCTTCGCTTCNGCGAGATTTTCGAAAGGGCGGATCGTCTTGGCGATCCGCCCTTTTTCTATGCCAACGGAAATGAAGGCAAAAGCGCGATTGACGGGCGGCCNGCTTCACCGCTAAGGCCCGCGGGCGCCGGGGAGTAGCGCAGTCTGGTAGCGCGCCTGCTTTGGGAGCAGGATGTCGCAGGTTCGAATCCTGTCTCCCCGACCATTACCCGAATATATTGTGGATGCCGGTCATGCCGGTTGTTCAGTTCAATGGAACAGAAGCCACAGGACGATGATGACGGGAATGGGCACGCCCAGCAGCCACAGCAGAATGCCCTTGCCCATATAGTCGGTCCTCCGTCGTCTGGCTTTGCATGCTGAACGACAGGGGAAGCTCCGAAGTTCCCGTTCCTAAAGGCACGCCGTTCTGGCAGCGCGCCGGCTTATCCTTGCGTCCGGTGCCGGAACAGCCGACCGCCCGGAACAGCCGCCTGCGAAGCAAAAACCATCNCTGCCAACCCTGGGTCGGCAGCGATGGCTCATGATACCGGCATTCACGCCGGACAGGCGATATCAGAGCGCGTAGTCGATCTGCGCCCAGAACTTCCTGGTGTCGGCATCGCCGGCATAGCTGGCGATCCCCTTGCGATCATATTCGGCATATTTGACGAGCGCGCTCAAATGCTTGTTCAGCTTCAGCGTTATCTGCGCATTATATTCGTCGCCATAATGGATCGACAGCCGATCGCTGCTGAAATGATGGTAGATGAAGGAGGCGACGAGCGGCCCGGCCTTGCCGACCTTCGGCACGGTATAGGCGATGCCGGCATAATAATCCTGAAGGCCGGTGCCGGGTGTCGCCAGGAACTTGTCGGCCCAGCCGTTGAACTTGTGCAGCGTCGCGAAGGGCGTCTGAAAGGCAAAGCCGCCCGCGATACCGGTCGCGCCCGCATCCGACCCCAACAGTTCATAGCCGGCCGTCAGTTTGAACGCCGCAACATCCAACCCCAGTTCCGCCGTGGCATAGTCCGCCGAATAGTCGACCGGATTGGTCGCATAGTTGCTCTGCCGCGCATAGCTGGCGAGGTAGCTGAGCTTCACCTTCTTCGTCAGCGGCTGCGCGCCCATGAAGCGGACGCCATATGTCTGGCTGCTGTTGCGCCTCAGCGCGGCCACGGCCTCATCCTCGTCCACCAGATAGGCAAAGCCGGTCAGCGTCCCCAGCTTGGTCTTGTAGGAGATGTTCGCGAAAATATCGTCGCCGTCGATCTGCGTCGGTCGGTTGACGGAGCCGAACTTGCCCCCGTCAATGCCCCAGATGGTGCGCGCCGAAATGGCGTAGCTCAGGTCGATCTTCAGGTTTTTCACGCCCATATATTCGACGCGCACGGCATCGAATGTCTGCTCATTCTGCCGCCATGCGACGGAGCCGACGAAACGCTGGTCGTCCAGGTTGATCCGCTGGCGCCCCACGGTCACGATCAGCGGCTTGGTGCGATACTGGATCTGCACCCGGTTGGCCTCGACATTTTCCGGATCGGGGACGATGGGGTAGAGCGTCTTGCCGTTGACGCCGCTGTTATAATCCTCATCGATCGCCAGCGTGCCTTCCCCTTCAACCAGCAGCGCCCAGGGGCCCTTCGAAATCTCGCCCCCCGCACGCAGTCGCATTGTCACGGCATTGGCATCCCGGCTGCTGCTGAGCGGCGCCGGGCCGGCCTGATCGACCGTCTCATAGCGCAGGCGCGCTTCCACGATCGGTTTGAACACGACCTCCTGCGCCTGCGCAGCGGCCGCGGACAGACCGATTATCGGTGCCGACGCCGACAACAGGAAATAAACCTTCTTCATAAATCCCCCTTCATTTGCTCCCGATGGCTATTCTGGGCCTTTTCAGGGCAGCCTCTCCAAACCCGATTGTTCCTTTGATTTCAGGCCGCGAGCGTCGCCGGATTGCGATAGCGCTCATGCAGGAAGTGGATCACCGCCGAACGCGCTTCGGCATATTCGACGGTATCTATGGCCTCCAGCCGGTTCCGGGGACGCGCCAGCGACACCGTGAGATCCTCACCGATGCGGGCGGCCGGGCCGTTGGTCATCATGACGACCCTGTCCGCCAGCAAGACCGCCTCATCGACATCATGGGTGATCATCAACACGGTATTGTTCAGCCGTGCCTGCAAATTCATCACCACATCCTGCAACGCTGCCCGCGTCAGCGCGTCCAGCGCGCCGAACGGTTCGTCCATCAGCAGCACGCGGGGGTTCATTGCGATAGCGCGGGCGATGCCGACGCGCTGCTTCATGCCGCCGGACAGTTCGCCGGGCCGCTTGCCCGCCGCGTGGGCCATCTGGACCAGTTCCAGATTATGGATCACCCAATCCTTGCGCTCGGCCTTGCTCTTGCCGCCCGCCGTCTTGTCGACCGCCAGGCGCACATTCTCCTCGACCGTGAGCCACGGCAGCAGGCTGTGGTCCTGGAAGACCACCGCGCGATCCGGCCCGGGCACATCGACCAGTTCGCCGTCGAGGAAGATCGCGCCTCGCGTTGGTTTGATCAGCCCCGCCACGGCGTTGAGCAAGGTCGACTTGCCGCAGCCCGAATGGCCGATCAGGGCGACGAACTGTCCCTTGTCCACCTCCAGGTCGATCCCGTCGAGCGCGCAGAAGCGCCCCGCCCTGGTCGGAAATTCGACGCTGATGCCCTCTAGTGCGAGATAACTGCGCTGTTTCATGCCAATCCCCCTTTTCAGCCGGCGCGGCCGATGATGCGGCCCGCAAGCGCGACCATCCGGTCGAGCGCGAAGCCCACCATGCCGATCCAGATCAGCGCGACGATGGTGTCGGTGAGGAGCGAGCTGTTGTAGCTGTCCCAGATGAAGAAGCCGACGCCAGTGCCGCCCTGCACCATTTCCGCAGCGACGATGGCGAGCCAGCTCATGCCGACGCCGATCCGCAGGCCGGTGAACATGTGCGGCACGGTGGCGGGCAGCATGATGCGGGCGAAATATTCGACCGGATTGAGCGCCAGTACCTTGGCCACGTTGCGATAGGCCGCCGGAATGGTCTGCACCCCCACCGCCGTGTTCAGGATGATCGGCCAGATCGCGGTGATGAAGATCAGGAAGATCGCGGACGGCTGCGCCTGCTGGAAAATGGCAAGGCTGATCGGCAGCCAGGCCAGCGGCGGCACGGTGCGCAGCACCTGGAACAGCGGGTCGAGCGCTCGGAAGGCAAACACGCTCTGTCCGATCAATATGCCCAGCGCTACGCCGATCACCGCCGCGATGCTGTAGCCGATCAGCACGCGGCCGAGGCTGGTCAGCACATGGCCGGCAATGCCGACATCGCCGCCGTCCTGGATGCTGAGATGGGTAAGGCCGATCTCCACGCCCTTGAACGGGTGAACGATGACGTCATGGCTCTCCTGCCAGACCTTGAGCGGACTGGGGAAAGTCGCATCCAGCGATCCGCAGAGCAATTGCCAGAAGGCCAGCAGGGCACCGACCATCAGCAGCGTCGGCGTGACGTTTGCGGCGACTGACCTGAGGCTGCGGATCAATGGATGAACCGGCGCCGCAACGGGTTCGAAGCTCCGGCGCGCAATGGCTTCCTCGGGATAGGGCAGGATGACCCCCAATTCGGTGGCGGACCCGCCGGTCGAAGCCGACGGTCCATTGGTCTTGCCGGGCGATGGCGATGCCATGCTGATCTCCTTCATCAGGCGCGCTTGATCGCCAGGCTGGCGAGGTAGGCCTTGGGGTTGGCGGGGTCGAAGGTCTTGCCGTCGAAGAACTTCTCGACGCCCCGGCTGTCGCTGGCCGGGCCCTTGCCGCCCAGCATGGCCGCTGCCTTCCGCCAGATGTCGGATCGGTTGACCTTTCCGATCACCCCCTTGGTGTCGAGGGACACGGGCAGCTTCCCCCAGCGCTGGTTTTCGGTGAGGAACCACAGATCGTGGCTCTTGTACGGGAAGGAGGCATAGCCCGCGAAGAACTTCATCTTGAAGGCCGCGTTCGGGAATTTGCGTCCATCCCCCATGTTGAAATTGCCCTGCAGGCGGTCGGCAATGTCGGTGATCGGGCACTTCAGATAATCGCGCCCGGCAATCGTTCCGGCAAGGCGCGTGATGTTGCCGGGATTGTCCGCCCAACGCTGCGCCTCGATGATCGCCGCCGTGATCGCGACGGCGGCCCTGGGATATTTCGCGACCCAGTCGGACCGCATGGCGAAGCTCTTTTCCGGGTGGTTCATCCACATCTGCCCGGTCGAAACCGCCGTGTAGCCCAGTTGCTGCGCGACGAGCTGGTCGTTCCACGGCTCACCCACGCAGAAGGCGTCCATCGTGTCCGCCTTCATGTTAGCGACCATCTGCGGCGGCGGCACGGTGATCAGCTCGACATCCTTGTCAGGATCGATCCCCCCGGCCGCCAGCCAATAGCGCAGCCACAGGTCATGTGTCCCGCCGGGGAAGGTCATGGCCATGGTGATCTTCTTTCCCGCCGCCTTGCGCTGCGCGATCACGCCCTTCATCTTGCCGGCGTTCTGGTCCGCCTTGGCGCCCAGATATTCCTTGGAAACGGAAATCGCCTGGCCGTTGACGTTGAGGCGGGCGAGGATGCTCATCGGCGTCGCCTTGCCGATTGCGCCCAGCGTCAACAGATAGGGCATGGGCGTCAGGATATGCGCCCCGTCGATGCCGCCGGCGGCGGAACCCAGAACCAGATTGTCACGCGTCGCGCCCCAACTCGCCTGCTTCGCCACCTGCACGTCAGGCATGCCATATTTGGCGAAGAAGCCCAGCTCCTTGGCGATGATCAGCGGCGCGGCATCGGTCAGCGCGATGAAGCCCAGCTTGGCGCCGGTGACTTCCGGTCCCGCACCTGCGGCGAATGCCCCGGATGGAAAGGCCTGCTGCACCGCGACAAGCACCGCCGCCGTTCCGCTGGTCTTCAACAGCCCACGGCGACTAACGCCATCCTGATTATCCCCCTCTGCCATTCCCCAATGTCCTTTCCTTGTTGATCGTGATCGCTGGAGGCGGCACGCGACTGGTCATCGCCGGAAAC
>JGI24740J21852_10000355_pt1 | contig 19623 bp, 21 predicted proteins | sample KBSCornC6_FD_21852 | JGI IMG/M metagenome (IMG submission 21852) | reverse complement strand
CCTGCCAGCCGAGACATCGGTTCGTGCCACGGTTGGGATCGGACCGAATGGCTCCGGCGGATACGGCTTGGCTGTCACGCTCTTCGCCGATGTGCCGGGTGTCAACCGCTCCGTTGCCGAGCATCTTGTCACGAGCGCCCACCAAGTGTGCCCCTACTCCAATGCGATCCGCAACAATGTGCCGGTGGAACTCAAAATCGCATAGTTTCGGCGCCGGCTGTTTCGGCCGGCGTTCCTCTGCCCCGTCAAAATCATATTTCAATCAAGCCGAGCGGACAGCCTTCGCAAGTAGCTGTCGCAAACAATGAGGATAGAAGCCGATGAGCCCCGAAACTTTCGACGCCATCATCATCGGAGCAGGACAAGCCGGACCGTCGCTTGCCGGGTGTTTGAACGATGCCGGCATGAAGGTCGCCATCATTGAGCGGCATCTCGTCGGTGGCACCTGCGTCAATACCGGCTGCAAACCGACCAAGACACTTGTTGCAAGTGCCTATGCGGCACATACCGCCCGTCGAGGGTCGGATTATGGTTTTACGACCGGCGGGCCTATCGAAATCGACATGCGGGCGGTTGCTGCGCGTGCCCAAAAAGTTATTCGCGACTCGCGTGCCGGGAACGAGAACTGGCTCGCCGAAATGGCGAACGTCGAACTGATCCGTGGCCATGCACGCTTTATAGCCCCCCACACGGTTGCGGTCGGCGAACGCGAGCTAACGGCGCGACTGATATTCATAAACGTTGGCGGTCGGGCGATTATTCCTGATGCACCCGGGATTGGCGAGGTTCCTCTCCTCACGAATACCGACATCGTGGCATTGGAAACGCTTCCCAGGCATCTCGTCGTCGTCGGCGGAAGTTACATCGGTCTTGAATTCGCGCAGATGTACCGCCGTTTTGGATCCGAGGTGACGATCGTGGAACGCAATGATCGATTAATCGCGCGCGAGGATCCCGATGTCTCCGATGAGATCCGCGCCATCCTTGAGCGTGAAGGCGTGACTGTAAGGCTCGGAGCCGACTGTATCGGCTTTGAGCGACGTGGCGATGGGATTGCCGTGTCGGTGAATTGCGAGAGCAACAGCGCGCCCGTGGTTGGGAGCCACGTCCTGATGGCGGTTGGCCGGCGGCCGAATACCGATGATCTCGGCCTCGACAAAGCCGGGATCGTTACGGATGACAAAGGTTATATTGTCGTTGACGATCGTCTACAGACCAACATTTCCGGCGTTTATGCCCTTGGAGACTGCAACGGACGCGGGGCTTTCACCCACACGGCATACAACGATTTCGAGATCGTTGCGGCCAATCTCCTCGACGGAGAAGATCGCACCGTTGGCCAGCGCACTGTCGGCTACGCTCTCTACATCGACCCACCTCTCGCCAGAATTGGCATGACAGACGAGGCTGCAGGAAAGAGCGGCCGTCGTCTTTTGTTCTCGAAGCGTCCGATGTCGCGCGTCGGTAGAGCCGTCGAAAAGGGAGAGAGCCAGGGATTCATGAAGATCGTGGCGGACGCGGACACTCGGCAGATTCTGGGTGCGGCAATCCTCGGCACTGGTGGGGATGAAGCCATCCACGGTGTCCTCGACATGATGCATGCTGGCCAGACGATCGACACGTTTCGCTGGGCTTTGCCTATCCATCCGACCGTCTCAGAGCTCCTGCCGACATTGTTATTGGACCTCAAGCCTCCTCAGTCGTGACGATCGCAAGCCTAAAAACCGCGCTTTGTAGCGAAACCAACTTGGCTTTCAGCCGCTTTCCGAGTCGCGCTCAAGCCTAGGAAGGCACTCTCCACGAGCGGCAATCGAGGCAGCGGGGCGGTGATGTTTACCTCGTGCACGTCCCCGATATCTACCAGCGTTGGCCGGGCTTGATCCAAATAAACTCTGCGGTCCCAGTATCATCTTTTGCGGCAGTTGAAGATGCTTCCAATCAATCCCAATTTGCCCCGACAAACCGGCGGATCTCTGATTCAAGTTCCTCGTCTTCAGGTGTCCCGCCCATGAAGCCGCCATGCGGCATGGCCTCGAAAACGTGCAATTCTGTTTCCACGCCAGCCTTTCGCAAGGCTCGATGCATTCTCACCGTGTTCGATAAAAGCAGGTCACGGGTGCCGGTCTGCAGAAACGTCGGCGGGAATTCAAGCGGCGACCATGTCCGACGACGGTGCTGCGATAGCCAGTTCGCTTGTTGCAACGTTTCGCGAACGCGGAGCTCTTCTGCCGGCGATCGACACGATCGAACGGATCGGCCTTGCCGGCCGTGCGATAGCCCGGCGCCGGGCAGAAAGAGCTCTGATTGAAGACATTCCACTCGATAGGCTTCAATCACTGGATAGGCTGTTGGAGGTTGACCCGTCGATCGGCCAGACGCGCTTTCATTGGCTGCGTTCGGCGCCAGAAGCGCCGGCTGCCTCGAACCTCGTCGGGCTGACCGAGCGGATAGCGTTTCTGCGGCGGCTGGAGATCGATGCGGAACTGCAGGCGCGCGTATCATCCGGACGGTGGGACCAGATGATCCGGGAGGGCAACGCAACCCCGGCCTGGCTTGCCAACGACTTCAACGCCAGTCGCCGCCACGCTCTGATCGTGGCTCAGGTCATCAAGCTTGGCCAGAAGCTCACGGACGACGCGGTAACGATGTTCATCAAGCTGATTGGCAAGTTGTTCTCGCAAGCCAACAATCGAAAGAAGCAGCGACAGATGGACTGCAGAGCGAATACCGCCAAAGCGCTGCGCATGTTTCTAGATACGATCACCGCCCTGCAGTCCGCCAACGACTACGCTGCCCACCGCGGTCTATGCATCGGATCGCGACTTCACGGAGTACGCCGTTTCCTCAGAGCAGCTTAGCAAGCGCATCGATGAAGCGGTCGGCGAAGTGGGCGCCTTCTTTCCCGCGATAACGGCCAATCGTGTGGCGGCCGAGTAGGCGGAACGCATAAAGGCACCTTACAAGAAACTGTCGGGGACAGCGCCACCCGACAGGCTACGGATACGCACCGCTTAATTTCCGAAAATTGCGGTTTTGGCAGGATTTTGATCTCAACGCGCGCCTGAAAACGAAACGCGAGCATGTTGATCGATTTAATCGAGATTAATACCCTCGACTGATCTCACGCGCCTCTTCCGGAGGAATGCGTGAAGAGCTGTGCATGCATGGCTTTTCGACACCGCAACGCCCGATACAGGAGCACGCATGCCGCAGCGTCAAATTTCAAAAAGCCGCCGCCATCTCAATTGGCCTAACGCGTTATTCCCAATCGCGGCTTCACTCGGTCTCATCGCCATGCTGGTGCCCGGGGAAGCTGCGGCCGAGGGCAAGATCCGCATCGCTCAGCAGTTCGGGATCTCCTACCTGACGCTCGATGTCATTCGCGATCAGAAGCTCATCGAGAAACATGGCAAGGAGGCAGGTCTCGACATAACGGTCGAATGGGCAACGGTGTCCGGTGCAACGGCAATGAACGAAGCTCTTCTTTCCGACAATCTCGATATCGCAGCGGCCGGCGTGCCGCCGGCGCTCACCACCTGGGATCGGACGAAGGGGCGCCAGGACGTCAAAATGGTCGCAGCACTCGGCGCCCAGCCCAACTACCTGCTGACGACCAATCCCAATATCCATTCTTTGAATGACTTTGGGCCCAACGATCGGATCGCGGTGCCTGCGGCCGGCGTCGGCTTTCAGTCCCGCACGCTACAGATCGAAGCTGCGAAGGTATTCGGCAAGGACAAGTTTCAGAAGCTAGACGATATCACCATCAGCCTGCCGCATCCGGACGCGACCGCGGCACTGATTTCCGGCGGAACGGAAGTGAACTCGCACTTCTCCTCCGCACCCTTTTATTATCAGGCGCTGCAGGGCAACAAGGCAGTCCACAAGGTCATCAGCTCCTATGATATTCTTGGTGGTCCCGCGACGTTCAACGTCCTCTACGCCACCACCGCTTTCCACGACAAGAATCCCAAGACCTATGCTGCGTTCTATGCAGCGCTGCGTGATGCCGCGGATTGGATCAGCACGCACAAGTCAGAAGCCGCTGACACCTTCATCCGGGAGCAGAAATCGAAGCTCCCACCGAAACTTGTTCTCGATATCCTCAATGATCCGGAGAATGATTTCTCGATCGTGCCGAAGAACACCTTCATCTACGCTTCGGAGCTCTACAAGATCGGCGTTTTGAAGAACGAGGCTAGCTCGTGGAAGGATTATTTCTTCCCGGAGGCGCAGGGCGACAACGGCAGCTAAGCACTCATCGGGCAAACCTGATCATGCAGCAGCGCGGCCCTCCGAGGCCGCGCAGAGCGTTTTGTGGAGAGAGTATGGACGGCACATCTACCGAACCCTTCAGCCGCGCTGCTGGTTCAACGCAAGCGCCGCTTCTATCGGTAAAGGGTGTCACGCTGGAGTACGCGGCACCCGGACGGATCGTACGCGCGACCCAGAATGTCAGCTTCGACGTCTGGGAAGCGGATCGCTTCATCCTGCTCGGCGCTTCCGGCTGCGGCAAATCCACCCTGTTGAAAGCCGTCGGCGGTTTTCTTGCGCCTGCCGAAGGACAAATCCTGCTTGATGGTCGCCCGGTCACCGGGCCGGGCTCGGATCGCGTGGTGGTGTTTCAGGAATTCGACCAGTTGCCGCCCTGGAAGACCATTCGCGAGAACGTGGCGTTCCCTGTGCGGGTCTCCGGTCGCCTTGGCCGAAAGGAGGCTCTCGAAAGAGCTGACTATTATCTGGAAAAGGTGGGATTATCTCGTTTTGCCGGGGCCTATCCGAACGCCTTGTCGGGAGGCATGAAGCAACGTGTTGCAATCGCACGGGCCCTTGCGATGGAGCCACGTGTCCTGCTGATGGATGAGCCCTTTGCAGCGCTTGATGCGCTGACTCGGCGCAAGATGCAGGAAGAACTCCTGGCACTGTGGGAAGAAGTGCGCTTCACCCTGCTCTTCGTCACCCATTCCATCGAAGAGGCCTTGGTCGTCGGAAATCGGATCGCACTGTTGTCTCCGCATCCGGGCCGCATGCGTGCCGAAATCAACAGCCATGAATGGGACCTGCAAAGCGGCGGAAGCCCTGAGTTTCAGTCCGCCGCAACCCGCATTCATCGCCTTCTCTTCGACGAGGCGCCCATTGCAACGGAAATCGATCATGCGTGACGCTGCTACCGCTGGGCCTGGTATACGGCCGACGCCGCCGATTAGACCTGAATACGAGCTGATGCCTGAGCCAATCGCCGGAAGCTCCATCGAACGGCGCGTGTCGCTGTCGCGGCGGCTCTGGCAGCAGGCATGGCTGCGTAAAGCTCTTATCCTGATCTTTCTCGCAACCTTGTGGGAGATTGTCGCAAGAATTCAGGACAATGACCTTCTCCTGCCGTCATTCACGCAGACACTTCAAGCCTTCTTCGACGATATCGCCAATGGGGTTTTGCCTAGTCGGGCAGGCAATTCCATCGATGTTCTGCTGAAAGGCTATGTCGCGGGGGTCGTTCTTGCCTTCGTCCTGACGTCGCTTGCGGTATCCAGCCAACTCGGTCGCGATTTCCTGTCGACCTTGACCTCCATGCTCAATCCTTTGCCTCCGATCGCTCTCCTGCCTCTCGGGCTTCTGTGGTTCGGGCTCGGCCAGGGAAGTCTGATTTTCGTGCTGATCCATTCGGTGCTCTGGCCGCTTGCTCTCAATATGTATACGGGCTTCACCAGTGTACCAGAGACCCTGCGCATGACGGGCCGAAATTATGGCCTGCGCGGATTGCGCTACGTCTTCCTTATTCTTGTGCCGGCAGCACTGCCGTCGATCATCGCAGGCCTCAAAATCGGCTGGGCCTTCGCGTGGCGGACATTGATTGCCGCTGAACTCGTCTTCGGCGCGTCCTCGGGCCGCGGCGGGCTGGGCTGGTACATCTTCCAGAACCGCAACGAACTCTACACCGACCGAGTGTTCGCCGGCCTGATGACGGTCATCCTGCTGGGTCTGCTCGTTGAGAATGTCCTGTTCCGGCAGTTGGAACAGCACACTATCCTGAAATGGGGCATGACACGATAGCATGACTGGCAAACGGGTATGACACAGAAAAAGTATGTGGTGGGCATCACCGATCATATGATTGGCACTCCCGACCTCGAGGCCGAAGTGCTCGGTAGTGATGTCGAGATCGACTTTTTTGCGACGACTGACGAGACGCTGTTTGACGCCGATCGCCTGGGGCGACTCGACGCGCTGATGGTCTGGGGCGCACGGCTGACTTCGCGCAGTATCTCCCGCCTTCATCGTTGCCGCGGCGTCGTCCGCTATGGCGTCGGCTACGAGAAGATCGATCTTGCGGCTCTTGCAAATGCCGGCATCCCCTTTGCCAATAATCCCGATTACGGCACCGAAGAAGTTGCTGATCACGCGATCGCCATGATCCTCTCGCTCCATCGCCGCCTTTGGGAACACGACGCCCGTGCTCGCGGCTACACATCCGGTTGGCAGGTCCATAGCCTCAAACCGCTTTCCCGGTCGAACCGCGCAACTATCGGCATCATCGGCGTCGGCAGGATCGGTACGGCGGTCGTAAACCGCCTGAAGCCCTTCGGTTTCCATATCCTCGGTTACGATCCAGGTCAGCCGCCCGGCCATGAGAAGGCTGTCGGTTATCAGCGTGTGGACCGCCTTGATGATATTCTTGCTCAGTCGGACATCGTCACACTGCATTGTCCGGCAACGGCCGAAAGCCGTGGCATGCTGGATGCCGACGGTCTTGCAAGGCTGAAACCAGGGGCAATCCTCGTCAACACCGCACGCGGAGAATTGCTTGGGGACCTCGACGCACTCGAAGCGGCTCTGCGCAGCGGCCATCTTGCGGCAGCGGCGATCGACACGCTGACACAGGAGCCGCCGGGCCACCATCCCCTCTTGTCTGCGTGGCGAGACCGTGAGGACTGGCTTGCCGGGCGGCTCGTCATCACGCCCCACAACGCTTTTTATTCCGACCACGCTGCCGTCGAAATGCGCACCAATGCGGCGCGGACGGTCAAAATCCTGCTTGATGAAGGCCGGTTGCGAAACCGTGTTACGGCCTGATCATTTTACAACTTTCCACGATCCGATCCGAACGATCCAGGCACAACCATGACCAATAGCTTCGAATTCCTGTGGTACATTCCAAACGACGTCAAGGCCGGCCATAGAGGCGATGCTGCCGCCGAAAATCACAACAGTCTGGAAGCGTTAACGGCACAAGCAGTTGCTCTGGAAGAGCATGGGTGGAAAGGGGCTCTGATTGGCACCGGATGGGGCCGCCCCGATACCTTTACGATCGCAGCAGCACTTGCTGCACGCACCACCACATTCGAACCCTTAATCGCTGCCCGACCTGGTTATTGGCGGCCTGCGAACTTCGCTTCCGCTGCCGCAACCCTTGACCAACTGACTGGCGGCCGGGTTCGGGTCAACATCGTCTCCGGTCAGGACGACCTCGCCGCCTATGGCGACGAGGAAGGCGACCAGACTCAGCGCTATGCACGCACGAAGGAATTCATGCGGCTGGTCCGCCGGCTATGGACCGAGGAAAATGTGACGTTCCACGGCCAGCATTTCCAGGTGACCGGCTCTACCGCTGCGCCACGGCTTGATGTGCTCAGCGGGCGCCGTCATCCGAAGATCTACTTTGGCGGCGCATCAGAGGCGGCCGAACAAGTGTCGGCGACAGAAGCCGACGTGCAGCTGTTCTGGGGGGAGCCTCTCGATGGCGTACGGGAGCGGATCGAGCGCTTGAAGACACTCAGCAAGGACTTGGACCGCGATCTCCCGCCCCTGGAGTTTGGACTCAGGATAACGACCCTGGTGCGCGACACGAGGGAAAAGGCATGGTCCGATGCGGAAGCGCGCGTTGCCAAGATGGCCGAAGGCAAAAGCGGTAGCTGGAACGACCACAAAGCAGGCGCAGTCGGCCAGCAGCGGTTGCTCGATCTGCACAAGCGGGGCGATGTGCTGGACGACAACCTTTACACTGCTCCGGGCAAGTTCGGTGGCGGTGGTGCCGGCACGACTTGGCTGGTCGGTTCGGCTGAAGACGTCGCCGGCTCGTTGAGAAGATACGCAGAGCTCGGCATCACGCATTTCATTCTGTCCGACACTCCGTATTTACAGGAGATCAAGCGGCAGGGTGAGCAATTGCTGCCGTTGCTGCGACAAAATTCTGGGCACGCCCTCTTTTGGTGATCTTCTGCTATGACCGAGGAATACCAGCATGGTTCGCCTTGATAGGAATCGAACGGCAAACCCGCGCCTGAGGCTTCGATAAGCTGTAGGAATTTTATCAAATTTCCTACAGCACTTTGGTCATCAAGCTACGCCTTGCGAAGTCGCTCAGCAAACTGCTGCGTCGCCTCGAAGGCGACTTTGAACTCCGTCCTCTCGCCGTAGACAAGGTCACCAAGCAATTTCGAATAGCCTGCCGCGAACTCCGTATGGCTGGCCATGACCTCGTACGTCCGGAGTGTCTCGGCCCTAGGATCATCCTTGTAAGCAGGATAGTCGCCCGCGCGTGTCGCGGCTTCCACCTTCATCGTCTCGAGCGCGATCGTGACCGCTGCATCCAGATCGTATTGACCGTCCATTCGCGATAGATCGTAGACGTGCCGGACGAGCGTGTGGTCAAGCTTACCAAGACCGGAAAAAGCGAAGCCGGCGCGACGCGCCAAAGCGACGAACTTGTCTGCGGCGGTTTCCACCAGCCTCACACACCTGACGTCGATTGCTTCCGGCTTCTCCTTCTTTGCCTCCGCTACGAACGATGATACCGAGCGCGTTTCCGGGGCTGCCGCGACCGGGAACGACGAGAGTTCGATCTTGATCTCCGGACGCAATACGCCTTCCCCTCTCGCAATCGGTTCATATGGCAAGTCGTATCGAACGTATTTGTCGTTTTGCTTCACCTCGTAGTGGCCGTCGACAGCGAAACCAGCCGCAGCCAGCCGGTCATTCACCTCGCCCCGAAGGCGCTTCAGCACGCTTCGCGAGGTGGATTTTTCGCCGACAATGCGGAGATCGATGTCTTCCGACATGCGCTCGAGTAGGCGGTAGGCGCGACCGAGCGCGGTCCCACCGCCGAACGCAAGAGTGAGGCCATCGACCTTGACATCGTGAATCGCTGCCAACGCTTGAACGACAAACCAGTCCTTCTCGACCAATGCCGCTGACGGAAGTCCGAAATACTCCTGCACTTCAAGAAGCGTCTGACGATCAGGCTTACCTTTCAACGCGAAGCTCCGTGCGGCCGTCAGAGAGCCGCCGGTTAAAACGCGTTTTGACCTTGACCGTCGGATTGACCGGAATCTGCGTCGAGCGGCCTTCGTTATAAGCCTTGATGCTGTCGCTCTGCTCCCAGGCGACACCGAGTTTGGTAAGGGCTTGAAGTGCCGCACTATGGAAACCATTCGAGCTCGAAATAATCGGCCGGCCCGATATTCGAGACCGCATCGCGCGGGCGTAGACGCCATAGCCGAGGCGCATCAGGCTGCCGTCCTTGACAAGCGAACGCAGAGCGCGAAGAACTTGATCCTCGCCACTGAGATCGGCAAAATCGCGAGGCAAGAAGACGTCGGTTTTCTTCGTCCTGGCGACGCGATTTTCAATTCGCTTTTTCAATGTCTTCGGCTGGCTCACGGTCAACCTCGTTGTTACAAAAACCCGACAACGTATATATGCAAAAACCCGACACCTGGCAAGGATTTATCCGTCTGATCATGCCACCTCCCATGCAAAGCATTTTCCCCCTCGCCTAGGCCCTACCTCGACGGTCAGAGGAACCGAACCCATCGTCCCCGGATTATCGCCTTGTGTTTGCATCTCGTACGAAACCGATGACTCCAATATACGGCGAGAGGGGTAGGAGGCAAAGAAACCCCTCACAGATCTTTACCTCGACCACGGATCAAAAGCGTCGATGTATCCCGGTCGCTGTCCGCAGATGTACGCCACGACGCCAACTGGTGTCATGTGCCTGCAGGAGTTGAAAGCGCCGGACGAGAGCATTTAAGAGGACGACTGACTTTGGATTAAAGAAGGCAGGAGGCGGAAATCTATGTTCCTGCCTGCTGATCCTAAAGAGCTTCGCCTTCGCTTCTATTCCAGGTAGGTGCTGCCAAGTATTCCGCAAGCTCGGCATCACTGATCGGCGGCCCGGTAATATCCATGCCGGCCTCATCCGCCACTCGCGTTAGTGCTTCAATGTCTTCAGCGGTCAGCCTCTGCTGCACAATCTTTGGGATGAAACACTCGAACTCACCGGGAGAGACAATGACCTGCAAGTGGATGGGATCATCGCCATAACCCTTCCACGTATGTTCCTTACCGCGCGGTAGAAATACGGTATCTCCAGCTTCAGCGGCTTGCACTTCGTCAGGTGTCCATATCAGAACAGACCCAGCGACAATCAGGAATAGTTCGTCGTCCTGTCTATGAACGTGTCGCGGTGGACCAAACTTTGCCGGCGCATAATAATCTAACATCGTATATGCGCCGTTTGTTTGAGTCCGACTTACTCGTAAGCGAACAGCCTCCCCCCACACGGTCGTTGCCAAACTATGGGCGCCCGCCTTATCGATCATGAAATTCTGGAGAGGTTGAACTGCGCGCTCCATGCTCGGTTCCTTTCTCAATATTCCGGACCTTTGAAGTTAGTTGAGGGTTTCAAGCAATTTCAATCGAATAAGACTTTCGGCACTTGCGACAATTGCTTCTACGCTTGTGCGCGGCTTCCAATCGAGCCTCTGCCTCGCCTTGTCACTGCTGGAGCGCCGGTGGTTCGTCTCGGAAGAAGTGGGCACGCCCCGGCGTGGTACGCGGGCTGCCCGTTCGCCGAATCGTTCGCGCAAAATGGCAGCTACATCCAACAGAGACACTGGCTCACCGCTGACGGCTATAAAGCGCTCGCCCGCCGCGGACGGATCAATCATGGCCTGCAGGTGCAGGTCTGCGACGTCGCGCACGTCTACTACACCAAACCACACATCCGGCAATTCAGGTGGGAAGGCTCCCTCCAGCAGTCCTTTGACAATTCGAATTGATGTCGAAAGTTGAGGACCGAGCACGGGTCCGAATATTCCGGTCGGGTTAACGACACTCAGCTCCGGTGTTCCGCGGTCCTTGACGAAATCCCATGCAGCACGCTCCGCGATGGCTTTCGACAGGATGTATGGCTGGTTTGGTGCACCGATCGGCGTCCAGTCGTCCTCGGTAAAGACATGGCTTGGTGCCTCCGGGCCATATCCAACGGCAGCAAAGGAGGATGTGAGGACAACGCGTCTCACGCCAGCATGACTGGCTGCGCGGAGAACACGCAACGTCCCGTCGCGCGCCGGCACAATCACATCGTTTGGGTCATCCGGCTGGGTCAGCGGAAACGGAGATGCAGTGTGCAGAACATAGTCGCAGCCGGCGACAGCGTCGCTCCAACCTTCGTCATTCCCCAGATCAGCTTCATAAAATGCGACCTCGCGCTTCGCATCGACACCGGCTGCCGCGAGCATGGCGCGGACTTCGCCTGCTTTGTCGAGACTGCGCAGCGTTGTGCAAACCTCATGCCCCGCGGCAAGCGCCGCTACGATGCAATGGCTGCCAAGAAACCCCGAACCACCCGTTATAAGAATCTTGCTCATATGATTTTCCATACCTTCACTTGTCCTTGCGACCAGTCATTGCGAAGCATATGAAAATTGGCAAGTAGGATGAATTTCCTGAGGTAGTATGAAAAACCAGACTATAGAACCACGCATATATGGCGAAGATTGCGATGGCTGCACCGGACCGGAGCCGATCGACGTCATGCGCTTCCAGCGGGCAATACGGGCGATCACCGGCAAGTGGAAAATCGAGATCGTCTGCAGCCTGGTTGCCGGCCCGATGCGTTTCGGCGAACTGCGTCGTGCATTGCCGGGTATTACTCAGCACATGTTGACCGAGCAGCTTCGCGACCTCGAGCGCAACGGCATCGTCATCCGCACCGCTTACGCAGAGATACCGCCACGTGTGGAGTATGCGCTGTCGCAGGCCGGGGTCGATCTTATGCCGACCTTCGCGACCTTGCGGGACTGGGCCTTGCGTTATGAAAACCAGTTGGCGGATCAGAGTTAAGGATGGCCAATGGGATCAGCCCTGTTGCCGAGAACATCCCGAGGAAAGCCGGCGGCGAGATGGTCGATCAGCGCGCGCACCGCAGGTGACAGGCCGCGCCTCGTCGTGAAGACCAAATGCACAATTCCCTGCACCCCACGCCAATCCGGCAATAGGCGCACGAGTTTACCCGCTTCCATCGCCTGGCGGCAGACATGATCCGGCAGGAGCGCGATACCGAGGCCATCGATTGCAGCATCGCGCACGGTAGCCATTTCCTCGCATCCCATGCGCGGCTGCACACGAACCACGTGCTTGCGTCCATCTTCTGCCTCCAAATGCCATTCGAGATCGTCCTCCGCATCATTGGTTGCGAGCGTCGGCAAGTTGGCCAGTTGCACAATGCTGCCGACCTGGCTGGCAAGCTGAGGGCAGGCCACCAGAATACGGGTCGATCGCCCCAGTGATCGCATGGTCAAGGCGGCGTCTGAGGTCAGGCTCGCACGCACACGAAGGGCGAGATCAATGCGCTCGCCGATCAGGTCCACCGCCCGGTCGGTTGCCACAAGCTGAAGCCGCACTTTCGGGAACCGTGTCAGGAAAGATGAGATCAGGCCCGAAATCGGGGCCACCATTCCCGTTGGACAGCTGAAGCGGATGCGGCCATGCGGTTCAGCCTGCGCCTGTGCGACCAGGGCTTCCGCCTGTTCGGCTTCCGCAAGTATTGCCCGACATCGTTGGTAAAATGCCTGGCCGGTTTCTGTCACCCGGAAACGGCGGCTCGATCGCTCGATCAGGCGCAAGCCCAGCCTTTCCTCAAGCGCTGCGACCCGTCTGCTGAGCTTTGACTTGGGCTCGCGCAATGCACGGCCCGCGGCGGCAAAGCCGCCATGGGCCACAACCTCAGCGAAATAGGCATAGTCATTCAAATCGATGCGCATCAGCGTTCCTCTGACGGAACGTTACGTATCAAATTCGCTGACTACAAGGCTCATCGTTCCTCCCGTACATATCAGGACAACGGCGCTTGGCCGAGACTTGAAGGAGAAAGACGATGACAGACAGGTTCAACAACAAAGTCGTGGTGGTCACCGGTGGTTCGAGCGGCATTGGTCTCGCATCAGCAAAAGCCTTTGCAGCCGAAGGTGCCTCCGTCTTCATCACGGGACGCCGACAGGAGGCATTGGACGCAGCGGTGAAGCAGATTGGCGGTCGTGTGACCGCCGTGCGCGGCGACATGGCTGATCTCACCGATATCGATCGGCTCTACGACGCCGTCCAGCAAAAGCATGCACAGATCGACGTGCTATTCGCCAATGCCGGCGGCGGTGAAATGGTCGCGCTTGGCGCGATCACGGAGGAGCATTATCAGCGGACCTTTGATACAAACGTCAAGGGCGTGCTGTTCACGGTTCAGAAGGCGCTGCCGCTATTGAAAGACGGCGCCTCTATCATCCTGACCAGTTCCACCACCAGTATCTCCGGCACACCGGCCTTCAGCGTCTATTCGGCGACTAAGGCGGCGATACGCAACTTCGCCCGCAACTGGATGCTCGACCTGAAGGATCGCCACATTCGCGTCAATGCCATCAGCCCCGGCGTCACCGACACGGCAGGACTGGACGAACTGTTCGGTGGCGGCGCGCAGGCGCAGGGTACCAGGGATTATCTCGCAAGCCTGATCCCCGCCGGCCGTGTCGGCCAGCCGGACGAAATCGCCAAGGCTGTGCTGTTCCTCGCATCTGACGACGCAAGCTTCGTCAACGGTATCGAACTCTTCGTCGATGGCGGCCAGGCGCAGATCTAATCCTTCCCATCAAGCCCTTAGACTCAATGGGTGCCCAGGGCTCCAACTCGTCCAAGTCATTCAAGGAGATATGTCATGATACAGTCTAGCGAATCTGCGGAGCGTATCCGCGAACTGCTCGACCGGAACCTTCAGGAGGTCTTCGGCGAGGGCGACGACGCCCGGCGCCGTGCCGCGATTGCCGAACTCTGGGCAGCGGACGGAACCCTCTACGTACCCCCAGGCGCCATCATCGGGCATGACGCGATCAATAAGTTCGCTGGTGATCTCAGGGCGACGCACCCCCACTATGTCTACACACCGCATGGCAGGCCACAGGCGCTTCATAATGCGGGGCGGCTATCTTGGGGTTCCGGACCGCTCGGTGAGGCGCCCGAGTACACGGGCTGGGATGTCATCACCGTCCACGACGGCAAGATCACGGCGCTCTATGTCTTCCTGGACGAGACGTCAGAGGAGTTTCGCCGGGCCAGCGGCAAAACGGCTAGCTGAGTTGCTTTCCTGAGCCGGCAGGCATGCCGGGCGAAGACGGCTGAGCGGGCGCCATCCTGTATCATGGACTGACGGCGTCGGCCCAACCGGCCTCTCATCGACGCCCCGCCTGCCGCGGGGAAGTCGACCGAGTACTTTCCCTTTGTCTGACCTTTGCGGCGAGGGAACATCGTCCCGGCGTTGGCTCAGTGTCGCAAGGCTGCCGCGACCATGCTCTGCAAGACCGTGGTCGGCCGACCGATCAACCGTCCTAGCGCACCACCGTCGTCGAACAGCGCCCCGCGCGAGGCAGCGGTGTCGGCATCGGCCAGAAGGCCCGCGAGATCGGACGGGAGCCCGGCGCCCGTCAACACATCGCGAAAAGCTGCTTCGGACAGATCGTTGTAAATGACAGTCTTGCCCGACTGCCGCGAGACCTCTGAGGCCAGCTCGGCAAGGGAATAGGCACGGTCGCCCGCAAGCTCATACGTTTTTCCGGCGTGCCCTTCGGTCGCAAGCACCTTGGCTGCAGCCTCGGCGTAATCCTGCCGCGCCGCAGACGAAAAACGACCATTTTTCGCAGCGCCGACGAAGGCGCCATGCTCAAGCGCTATTGGGAGCGCCATCAGATGGTTCTCGGTGTACCAGCCGTTTCGCAAGATGACAGCAGGCAGGCCGGAAGCGACGATCAACTCCTCCGTCTGGCGATGCTCAACCGCGAGCGTCGCCGGCGAGGCGTCAGCGTGCAGCATGCTGGTGTAGGCGAACAACGAAACCCCGGCCTGCGTGGCGGCGTCGATCACGGCTCGATGACGCGGCAGGCGGCCACTGACCTCGGTCGAGGAAATCAGCAGCAGCTTCTCGACCCCGGCCAATGCCGGACCGAGCGTCTCAGGGCGGCTATAGTCAGCTTCACGAACGATCACGCCGCGCTCGGCGAGATCCTTGCTCTTTGCGGTATCTCGAACGGCCGCGACGATCCTCTCTGCTGGATTGGTCTTCAGCAACGCCTCGATTACGAGGCGGCCGAGTTTTCCTGTTGCTCCAGTCACTGCATACATAGGCCACTCCATTTCTTGGTTGTGGGATGGAAGAGCCTTTGATAGCGGCCATCGTTACCATGGGAAACCACGTATCTTGTAGTAACGTCCATTTTCCAGTAACCAGATGGAAACTGCCAACCAAGGAAGCGTGATGGTCCTCAAGGTGCGAAAGAAGGTGACGGCACTCCCCGGCTGTCCAATGTCGAAGTGCATGGACCTGCTCGGCGGTTGCTGGACGCCGGAAGTGCTCTGGTCTCTGAGCGAAGGGCCACGCCGGTTTTCGGAATTGCGCCGGGATTGTCCATTCATTTCGGCGAAGGTCATGACGAGCAGGCTGCGGGATCTGGAACAGCGAGGCGTCCTCACCCGCACGGTGATGCCGACATCCCCGCCGACTGTGGAATATGCGTTGACCGATTTGGGGAAGGAACTGCTCCCGGCGATCAGGTCGATCGTGGAAGTCGGGACCCGCCTCCTGTTGCGCGATCCGACGCCTTGATAGGATTCGAACGGGCGACCATGGTGAGAATTGATAATAATTTAGCTGCGCAAACATCCACTTAGCATATAAGCCGCGCGGGATCGGCGGCGCCCGCCCAATTCGAGGTTCAGGACGATACTCGTGACGAGGCCGGATCTGAAAGCTAACCAAGCCGCCGCCAAAGGCCGGCCCTCTGAGAGGGTGCGTTACTGAACAGTTCCAGATGAGGGGATCTTCATGCAACCAATCAAAACCGATACTCTTGAAATCGCATATTTCGAACACGGTTCGCCCGAAGGTTGGCCGGTGGTGCTGAACCATGGATTTCCTTACGACATCCACGCCTATGATGAGGTGGCACCTCGCCTAGCGGACGCGGGAGCACGGGTGATTGTGCCTTACCTGCGTGGCTTTGGCCCGACGCGCTTTCTGTCGAAGTCCACAATGCGAAGCGGTCAGCAAGCAGCTCTTGGCAAAGACGTCATTGACCTGCTGGACGCTCTTGGCATCGAAAAGGCCATTCTCGCCGGGTATGACTGGGGCGGCCTTGCTTCATGCGTTGCATCGGTATTGTGGCCCGATCGAGTGGCCGGTCTGGTTTCCTATGCGGGCTACGACATTATCGACGTGAAGCGCCTCGGCCACGCCTACCAGCCGAGCCTTGAACATGCCGTCTGGTATCAACATCTGTTCCAGCAGGAGCGCGGCCGCGAATGCCTGTCTCTCCACCGTCGTGATTTGTGCCGGATGCTCTGGAGACAGTGGTCGCCCACCTGGGCCTTTAACAACGAGACATTCGACCGGACAGCGGCCTCTTTCGACAATCCGGACTTCGTTGATGTCGTCATCCATTCCTATCGCTTCGACTTCGGGAATGCTGCAGGAGACCCGGCGCTGGCTGACCTGGAAGCGCGACTGGCGCAAAAGCCACCCATCACTGTTCCTGCCGTCACCATCGACGGGACACAGGACCCGCTTAAGCCTGGCGGTACGGCCGATCACGCCCCGATGTTCCAAGCACGACATGAGCATCGGGTTGTTGACTGCGGGCACAATCTGCCCTGGGAGGCACCCAACGATTTCGCTGGCGCTGTCGTAACCGTGCACGGTTGGGCTGCCTAGTCGAGAAGGTTGACGCTCGAATAAAGCGAGGCGGGATCGATTATGAGCGTGCGCGAACCCACACTACTGCCCATCACGGTACGTGCCTCGCCGGCTGCGTTGAGCAATGGGGTGGCTGGGGCACGCGAAGGCTGAGAGATTCACTTCGAAGGTGGACTTGATATCCTCCGCTCGCGCTTCGCTTGGCGTCCTATTCGCGTCGACCAAAGTCCCGGCGTCGTTGACGAGAATCCAGCGCGTCGATTTCTCCGGAAAGCCGTCCGACGGCCTCCGAGACGTTGCTCAACGGCAACAATCGTGCAAAAACATGATATCCGTAGTCAAGAATATACCGGATGGCACATGATGCGACCCCAAATAAAAGCAGGTACTTATTACCTCAGCACGCTCGTATCTTTGGAGCACTTTAGAAGCCATCTAAGAATTTGAGTTTGCAGTTCATTTTTCGATCACCTACAGCCGGCACGAGGGCCTGTCGAGTTTTGAAACCTGGATGAAGTCTATGAGTGCCAAGACGTTTGATATTGCTGCTTTATACATCTCCGAGCAAAGGCGCTTGCGACAGCTCATTCGACGTCTCGTCGGCAACAAGGCGACAACGGAAGATCTTGTCCACCAGGCGTTCGCCAAATTGCTCGCGGCCGCAGATACCGGCGATCTCAACAACTGCCCGGCCTATCTGACGACGACCGCGCGCAATCTCGCGCTCAATCATCTCCGGGATCTCAAGCGACACGGCGAAGTGGGCATTCCGGATGCAGAGCTTCACGCCATACCGGATGCTAACCCCTCGCCAGAAATGACAGCGGTCTATCGTTGTGAACTGCGGCGTGTTCTCCAGGCGGTCGCATCTCTACCGGTAAAACGCCGCGAGGCCTTCATCCTCAACAAGTTCGAAGGCATGAGCTATGACGAAATCGCCGATCGTCAAGGTATTTCCCGTAACACCGTGATTTCCCACATCGTTATCGCTCTCGCCGACCTCGACAGGAAGATCGGTCGCAATTAATCCGGTTTCCCATTCATTAGATTGCGCGCTTGCAGTGTCATGAAGAATAGAGGCCTTGGCATACCCGGGTGGGTAAAGCGGCCCGGACTGTGAAGCGATATGAACGAAGACGCAACCGATCCGACCGTTATGGAAGCCCTGGAATGGTTCGTGCGGATGCGCGACGACAAGGTTACGGCCGCCGAGCGACAGGCCTTCGAAGCCTGGCTCGCCGCGGATGAAGCCCATGCCGAAGCCTGGAAGCACGCGCAAGCCCTCTGGGCGCGTTTCGATATCATGCAGCCGGAATTCGATCGACTGCGCCGCGGTCCTCCGCTGCTATCGCGGCGCAATTTCATCCTGGGTTCCGTCGCGATGATCGGTGGACTGGGCGGCCTTTTTGCCATCGATCAAACCGGCCTTTTTGCAGAACACAAAACTGATATTGGCGAACGCAGGACAATCAGTCTGCCCGACGGAAGCACTGTCGAGCTTGGCAGCTACTCGGCGCTTTCGACGCATTTCAGCGAGATGGAACGGCGTGTGGAGCTTTATCGTGGCGAAGGCTTCTTCGATGTCTCGCATGATCCGGCGCGCGCATTCCTGGTCAGCGCCGGCGATGGAACCACCCAGGCGCTCGGGACGAAGTTCGATATCAAGTTCGTCGACGATCTTGTCACCGTCGCTGTCAGCGAGCATGCCGTCCAAGTCCAAGGACGCCGTTTCTCCGACCTGCGGCTGGAAGAGGGATGGCAAGTCAGTTATGGCCGCGACGGGCTCGGCCAGCCGACCGAGGCAAGTCTCGACACGGTGGAGGCATGGCGCAGCGACCGCATCATCTTCCAGGACGTGCCCCTGCGGCGCGTATTGGCGGAACTGGAGCGCTACCGGCGCGGCCGCATCATTCTGATGGATAGCAGCATCGGGGACATACCGGTTACGGCGATTTTTCAAACGGCCCGTACCGAGAGCGCCTTGCAGACGATTGCAGATACGCTCGGGGTTCGCCTCCTGAACGCAGCCAATTATGTCACGCTCGTCTACCGCGCCGGTTAGTTTTTAAAAACATGATTTTATTTCTCAACTCATTCATTAGCTCCGTCCCCTCGGGTGTCTAACTTTTCGAGGCCATCGAACCGGGGCCTTTTGAGCAGCAATGCCGCGATGGCGGGCACAGGATGCAGGTGGGCGATGCAGTACCGCAAAAATGACAATCAGATATCCCGGCAAAAAGAGCGAAGCGGCAATTTGCGCCGTGAACCTTCTCTTGCATTCGCGCTGCTGGTCACGACTGCGCTTGGCACCATCATTGCCGCCCCTGTGCCTGTCTTCGCGCAAGCGGCCGAGAAGACCGGCCGGGTCGCCTACAACATCCCGCCGCAGCCTCTGTCCCAAGCTCTCGTTCAATTCTCCAAAGTGACCGGCATCCAGCTTTTTTTCAGCGCCGATGTCGCCCGAGGGATAAGCTCGCAAGGGGCCAGAGGTCCACTTACCCGAGCGGAAGCGCTGGAGAAGATCCTGACAGGATCGGGCCTGACCTATCATTTCACCAACGCAACGACGGTGACGATTTCCAATCCGAGCGCTGCAGCCGCGGGCTCGTCGG
>JGI24740J21852_10000350_pt1 | contig 19707 bp, 16 predicted proteins | sample KBSCornC6_FD_21852 | JGI IMG/M metagenome (IMG submission 21852) | reverse complement strand
CGCAAGCCCAGCGGCGCGACGAGATCGCGGTAGCCGTCCCACAGCGGATCGGTCTCGATGTCTTCGACGATCACGCACTTGTTCAGGAACATGGCGGTGCCGCATGAGCCGACGGCCGAGCCGATCGCGATTCCGATCAGCGCCTGCGAGAGCAGATACGGCAACGACGGTGCCACCGCCTGCGTGATGTGCTCGCCATCGCCGGAGAGCAACACCGAGCAGATTGCCCCATCGCCGAGCAGCGCCTCCACCAGCCGGCACACCTCGGCAAGCAGATCGGGCAGCCGCACGTTGCGCGAGCTGAGTTCGAGTACGGTCTTTTCGCAGCGCAGCAATTCTTTCGCGCGTGCGGTTTCGGCGGCCAGCGCCCGGTAGTTGGCTTCGGATTCGCGCAGCGCCTGTTCGGCCAGCTTGCGCTGGCTGATGTCGCGTGCGACCACCTGAATGGCGGTGCGCCAGCCGAGCTGGACGGGGGCAGACAGCACCTCCACATCCACCGGCGTGCCATCGCAGCGCAGCAGCGTTTGTTCGGTGGGCGGCAGCCCCGCTCCGTGCGCGATCATCCACTCGCGGCGTTGGCGGGCAAGTGGCACCGAACTGTCGTGCACGAAGTCATCCAGCTCGCGGCCGACGATGTCGCGGGCGCTTTGTGCGCCAAATAGCCGAACGCCTGCCTCGTTGATGAAAACGATGATGTCGTCCGCCACGATGTACAGCGCATCCGGCATTTGCCGGACGAGCGCCTCGTAGCGGTCGTCAGCGAGCGGAAGCGGCTTGATGGTGCCCTCGACCACATCGGTGTCGGAACCATCGGACCGCTCGGCGGAGGTGGCGTCCATAGTTGGCTTGTTTTTATGGATATCGACCACCGTATCCGGAAAGTTAAGGTATTTGGAGGGGCCTCCCTACTTCAGAGTGGGGGAAATGACTGATACCGCATCAGACGGCACGCCGCTTGCGGCACAATGCCGGCACCCCACCCGTGCGCTAGAACACGGAAACCGTAGGTCGGTCTCGGATACTTGCCACATGCAATCGTTTTCGTCTTCGGTCGGCCACATTGCCGGCCTTGTCTCGCGACGTACCCTGCTGGCCGACAGTCTGGCGGAAGCGGCCGTGCAGTTTCGCGAGGGCCAGATTGGCCGGATTGCCGCGGGTGATGCCGGCCCCACGCGCGGCATGCTCGACTGCGGCGACCTGCTGGTGCTGCCTGGCATTGTCGATTTGCACGGCGATGCGTTTGAGCGCGCCGTCATGCCCCGTCCCGGCGTGGCCTTTCCGTACGAAACCGCGCTGGCCGATGTGGATGCCCAACTGCTCGCCAGCGGCATCACCACCGAATTCCACGGTGTGACGTACTCATGGGAAGGCGGCTTGCGCGGCCACGCCTATGCCGTGCGTATGCTCGACACGCTGGATGCCATGCGCCCACACTTGGGCGCCGAGCACCTGATGCACCTGCGCTTCGAACTGCACCACGCCGACGGGCTGGCCGATGCCCTGGCCTGGATGCACGCCGGCCGCGTGCACTTCCTCTCGTTCAACGACCATCTGCCGATGATGCGCAACAAGCTCGGCGATGCGCGCAAGCTGGCGCAATACGCCGACCGCGCCGAGTGCGATGTCGACACCTTCCTCGCCCGCCTGCATGCCGCTGCCGTCCACACCGACAAGCTGGACGCGGTGACCAGCACGCTCGCGCAGGCGGCACGGCAACGCGGCATCCGCATGGCCTCGCACGACGAGCCGGACGTGGCCACACGCAGCGCCTTCCACGCCCACGGTTGCACGGTGACGGAATTCCCGCTGACGGAGGCCGTCGCCCGTGCTGCGCGTGCACACGGCGCGCACACCGTGTTTGGCGCACCTAACGTGGTCCGCGGCGGCAGCCACAACGGCGCGCCCGATGCGGCGGCCATGGTGGCGTCAGGGCTGGGCACGGTGCTGGCCTCCGACTACTACTACCCCGCGCTGCTGGCCGCGCCGTTCAAACTGGCCGAACGCGGCATCGCCCCATTGGCGCAAGCGTGGGCGCTGGTGGCCGCCAATCCTGCAGAGGCCGCCGGCTTGGCCGACCGTGGACGCCTCGCGAGCGGCCTGCGCGCCGATGCCATTGTGGTGGATGATCGCCGCCCCGGCCTGCCGCGCGTGGTGGCCGCCGTCGTGGGTGGCCGGCTACGTCACGCAACAGCGCATCTGCCGCTCATCAGCTAAGTGCAGGATGGACGCCGCCCTGCAACCCGTGCAGCCCGCTGAGCAAACGCTGCCCACGGCTTGGCGGTACGCGCTCTACCTGCTGCCGCCGGAGCCGTGGTACAGGTTGGGCACCCGCTGGCTGGGCCGCTGCGCGCTGCACAATAAAGCCATCCCCCCCGACCAGCGGCAAGACTTGGCCGACGATGCCCAAATCGACCTGGCCACGCTCAACCGCTGGACCGAGGCACCTCGCCACTACGGCCTGCACGCCACATTCAAGCCGCCGTTCCGCCTGGCCGACACGCATAGCGTCGATGCACTCGATGCTGCACTGCGCCGGTTTGCAGCGCAGCACACGCCCTTCACCATCGAACCCGCCTTGCAAACGCTGCGCGGTTTCCTGGCCTGGCGTCTGCGCCACGGTGACCCTGCCCGCGACGCCCTGCACGCCTTCGCCGATGCCTGCGTGCGCGAGTTCGACGGCTTCCGCGCCCCCGCGCCGGCCACCGAGCTGGCACGCCGCCGCAAGGCCGGCCTCTCGCACATGCAAGAGCGCCACCTGCAGCGCTGGGGCTATCCGTACGTGTTCGATACGTTCACGTTTCACATCACGCTCACAGGGCAGTTGAGCCATGACGAGCAGCTCGCCTGCTACCGCGCGCTCGAAGCCGCCAGCGTGGCGCTGTCGCCCACGCTGTCGATCGACCACGTCGCGCTGTTCACGCAAGCGGCGCCCAATGCGCCCTTTACCGTGGCGCGCATCTACCGCTTTGATGGCGGCATCGAATGATGTCGTGATGGAGCGATGTGTCGCCGGGGCGCTCAGCGCTTCAGGTCGACCACGTCGATGACTTCCGTCTGGCCGTGCTGCTCGACCTCCTGGCGCATCACCACGGCAGCTTCGGGGCAGAACCAGTCGGTAATGTGGGCCACGGTCGGCGCGGGTTCGAGCGATTCATTGCCCAGCCGCAGCACACCCAGCGTTGCGGTGCGCGTATAGCGGATCGGCCGGCATTGCAGGACGCCCACCACCGTGTTCATCGGCTGCGGGGGGCCTACCTCGCGCTCAGACACCTCCACCTTGGCATGCTCAGCGCGCATGCGGCCCACCGAAATCCCCAGCCGGGGCGATACCACGTCAAAGTCGAAGCTCGATTCGTACGTGTCGCCGGGCAGCATCTCGGCCTCGGGCGCCAGGCCCGCGCCATAGAGGAACATGCCCGAGATGGCGGTGCTGACCGTGCCGACCAGATCGGCATGCTCGCTTTGCGCAAAAACACGGCCGTTGATACTGACGATGCGTGTGACCACGCCCGCTTCATCCACCAGCAGTTGGTGCTCCTGCACCGTCTCGATCGGCCGGCCCCCGAGCGCCACGAGGCCCGACTTGGCGTAGATGTGCAGGCCGATTTCGCAGCCGTCCTGGATGTCGCGGTTGACGTCGTGCAGCGTGAACTCGACGATCATCGGCGTCTTGCCATTGCCGTCCAGCCGCACGCGGCTGCCGTCGTGCACCCACGGTGCCGTGCACAGCCCCGCCGCATACGCTGGCGTTGCCAGCGCCAGAACAGCGATGGCGGCAGCAATGGCGCCCCACAAAGAAAAACGCCGATGCATCGGGCGATGCATCAGCGTCTTCATGAACCAGAATGCCACGGGCTTACTGCTTGGGCGCGTCCTTCTTGTTAGCGCCTTCGCTGTACGGGTCGAACTTGCCGGCCTTCGCGCCGTCTGTGTACGGATCGTACTTTCCTGCCTTGGCGCCCTGGGTGTACGGGTCGTATTTGCCCTTTTCGACATTCGCCGGCTGGGCCCCCGGGTTGAGTGCGCTGGCGGTGCTGTCGTTCTTGTTAGCGCCCTGCGAATACGGATCGAATTTATCGCCGGCCTTGGCCCCTTGGGTGTACGGGTCAAACTTGTCACCGGCCTTGGCGCCTTGCGTGTAGGGGTCGAACTTCTTCTGGTCGGTCTGCGCGTGGGCCATGCCACTGACGGCTGCCACGACAGCCACCGCTGCCACGAGGTTGAGACGTTTGTACGGCATCTGAAGCTCCTTTCCTATGGGTCGTTTGGGCTGATAGCACAGCCTCGTTTTGAACGTATCCCGATGCCGCCATCACGGTTTGGACATGACCGCAGCGCCGGAAAACCCCCTCTCCTCGCCGTAAGCTATGGCATGCGCAGGCGAAAGTCAACGCACAGGAGTTGCCCGCTTTTTAGGCAGATTGACAAAGATCAGCCGCGTGCATCGGGATGTTTTGGGCGAATCGCGCCGGGCCCCATGATGGCGATCAACGCCATCGTCAATGCCACAACCGACAGGCCCCAGCGCAAGTCCGACCGATGCGCGATCAGCCCGATGATGACGGGGCCGATCAGCAGCCCGACATACGCGAACCGCGCCACTGCTGCAATGCCTTCCGCTGCAGGCACCCCGGGCAAGCGCGATGCGGTAATGAAGAAGATCGGCACCATGTTGGCCGCGCCCACGCCCATCAGCGCGAAGCCGGCCAGCACGGCAGCCGGATCGGGCCACAGCAATGCGAGCAGGATGCCGCCCGTGGCCAGCACACCGCTGGTGCCGAGCACGCGCATGTTGCCCCAGCGCCCGCGCGCGAAATCCCCACCGAAGCGGGCCAGCGCCATGCCGCCCGAAAACGCCGCATAACCGGCACTGGCAATGGCCTCGGGCGATTGCGCAATCTCGCGCATGTACACCGTCGTCCAGTCGTACATCGCCCCTTCGCCAACCAGGCCCAGGAATGCCAGCACGCCGAGCACGAACAGCGTGCGACCCGTGGTCGGGTGCGCAGGCTCCCCTTCGGCATGCACATGGTCCGGCAACATGAACGGACCGGCGCACAGCGCAGTCGCCATGACCACGAGCGCCATGGCGCCGCAGTGCACCGCAGGTGGCACGCCGAGCTCCAGCAGCACGCCGCCCATTGCGGCACCCGCCATGCCACCCAGGCTGAACATGCCGTGCAGCGACGAAATGATGGGCTTGTGATGATTGGCTTCCACCGTGGCGGCCTGCGCATTCATGGCCACGTCAAAACCCGCGTTAGTGATGCCGAACAGCAGCAGCACCGCCAGCAGCGTCGGGTAAGTGGGCATCAGCATCAGCAGCGCGGTCATCACGCCGAATGCCACGCCGCCCTGCACGCTGGCGCGTCGCGTGCCGATGCGCGCCACCCATTTGCCGGCGAATTTCATGGCGAGGATGGCGCCGGTGGCCACCATGAACATCGCCAGTGACAGCGACGCCTCGGACAACCCGAAGCGCGCCTTCACCGTAGGGATGTGGATGCCCCAGGTGGCAAACGTTGCACCGTTGACGAAAAAGAGTGCCATCGTCGCTGCACGCGCCGATAGAGGAAGCCGACGCGGCTGCAGCGCGCCGGCGGACTGAATGAATTCGGAAGACATGAAGGACCGCGGAGAAATGCGATGCGGCGCAAATCGGTCGCGCCGCAAAAGCACCATGCTACCGCGCCCCGCTGAGGAACGTATGAGGCCCGCCCCAAGCGCCATGCAGCGCAGCGCGCACATGCGCTGGGTATGCCGCTTGCGTCACCAGTCAGCAGCATTGCATCCAACGCATCGGGAGACCCGTCATGCCCCGCGTGATCTGGAAAGGCGCCGTCAGCTTCGGCCTCGTCCACATTCCCGTCGCGCTATATCCGGCCACCCGCAGCGACGACCTCGACTTCGACTGGCTCGACCGCCGCACCATGGACCGCGTCGGCTACAAGCGCGTCAACAAGGCCACCGGCAAGGAAGTGCCACGCGAGCAGATCGTGCGCGGTTACGCCTACGAGAAAGACCGCTACGTCATCCTGACCGACGACGACATCCGCGCTGCCAACCCGGTCTCCACGCAGACGGTGGACTTGCTGGCGTTCGTCAACGCGGCGGAAATCCCGTTTCTCTATCTCGACACGCCGTACTTCCTGGCGCCCGACCGGCGCGGCGAAAAGGTCTACGCGCTGCTGCGCGAGGCGCTGGTACGCACACAAAAGATCGGCGTGGCCAATGTCGTGCTGCACACCAAACAGCATCTGGCGGCGCTGATTCCGCTTGGGCCGGTGCTGGTACTGCACACGCTGCGGTGGTCCAATGAAGTGCGCGACTGGTCTGAATTGGACATCCCCGCCGAGGGCGCCAAGGCCGCCAAGCTCACCGCCAAGGAAATCGACATGGCCGAGAAGTTGATCGACGACATGGCCGATACGTGGGACCCAACCGCGTATCACGACACCTTCCGCGACGACATCCTCGCGCTGGTCGATCGCAAGGTGCGCGAGGGCCGCACGGAATCGATCGAACCGGTGGAAGGCGAGCGTGCTGCACCCCGCGCCGACAACGTGATCGACCTGACCGACCTGCTCCGCCAAAGCCTGGCACGACGCGGCAAGGGCAAAGGCGCATCCGATGACGAAGCCCAAGAAGAGGCTGCCCCGCGCAAACGCGCACCTCGCAAGGCGGCCGCCACCAAGACCACGCGCAAGACTGCCGCCCGCAAGCACGCATAACGTAGGGAATCGACGCCATGCCACGCCACCTTGCCGACTACCGCCGCAAGCGCGATTTCACGCAGACTCAAGAGCCCGCCGGCGCACGCCGCAAGGCCGACGAACGCCGTGGGCGCGGCGGCAACGGCGCTTTGCACTTCGTGATCCAGAAACACGATGCCACGCGGCTCCACTACGACTTCCGGCTGGAGCTCGATGGCACGCTTAAGAGTTGGGCCATTCCCAAAGGCCCGAGCCTGGACCCGCACGACAAACGCCTGGCCGTGCATGTGGAAGACCATCCGCTCGACTACGCAGACTTTGAAGGCTATATCCCCGAAGGCCAATATGGCGGCGGCGATGTGATCGTGTGGGACCGCGGTATCTGGCACCCGCATGGCGACCCGCGCAAGGCGTACCGCGAGGGCAAGCTCAAGTTCGATCTCGACGGCGAGAAACTGCATGGCGCGTGGGCGCTGGTGCGCACGCATTTGCGCGCCAGCGGCAGGCAACCCAAAGAGCAGTGGTTACTCATCAAAGAGCGCGATACCCAGGTGCGTGCCGCGTCGGATTACGACATCACGCGGGCACTGCCCGGCAGCGTCATCAGCGGTAAGCACGTCGGCGAGGATGCCCAAGACGCTCCCTCCACAAGCGTGCAACCGCCAGCCGGTGCCGTGCCGGCTGCGCTGCCACGTACGTTGGAACCGCAACTGGCCACGCTGGTGGACGCCGCCCCCACCCACGGCGAATGGGACTACGAAGTCAAGTTCGACGGCTACCGCATCCTCGCGCGCATCGACGGCAACACCATCCGCCTGTTCAGCCGCAACGGCCGCGACTGGACGGCCAAGCTGCCGCGCCAAGCGCGCACACTGCATGCGCTGGGTCTGCGGGAGGCGTGGCTCGATGGCGAGGTCGTCGTGATGGGCGAGCGCGGGGTGCCCGACTTTCAGGCGCTGCAAAACGCGTTTGAAACCGCGCATGCCGAGCACATCGTCTACTACCTCTTCGACGTGCCGTTCTGCAATGGCATGGACCTGCGCAACGTGCCGCTGCGCGAGCGGCGCGCGCTGCTACAGCGCATTCTGGAAGCGGCGCCCGGTGACTTGGACCGTGATGCCGTGCTGTTCTCGGGCACCTTCCACGCAGCGCCGGAAGACCTGCTCGCCTCGGCCTGCAGCATGTCGCTCGAAGGCGTGATCGGCAAACGCGCCGATGCCCCCTACCGCGCCGGCCGCAGCCCCGCGTGGATCAAGCTCAAGTGCGGCCAGCGACAGGAATTCGTGATCGGCGGCTACAGCGCGCCCAAGGGCAGCCGCAGCGGCTTTGGCGCGCTGCTGCTCGGGGTGTATGACGATGCTGGCACGCTGCGCTATGCGGGCCGCGTCGGTAGCGGCTTCAACGAGACCAGCCTGAACGCGCTGCACCACGAGCTCAGCGGCTTGACGATCGACTCGCCGCCCTTCGCCAACCCGCCCACCGGCGCCGATGCGCGCGATGTGCAATGGGTCAAACCCGAGCGCGTGGCGGAGATTGCCTTTGCAGAGTGGACGCGCGAGGGCATCGTCCGCCAGGCGGTATTCCAGGGCTTGCGCGATGACAAACCCGCGCGCAGCATCATGCGCGAGACTGCCAAGCCACCGCGTGCCGCCAGTCAGGACCACCGCAAGGAGACCCGTGCCGTGAGCGCTGCCGAACGCAAAGTCCGACCGGGCGCGGAACGCATTGCCGGGGTGGACGTCACGCATCCGGATCGCGTCATCGAAAAGGCCAGCGGCACCACCAAGGCCGATCTCGCACGCTATTACGCGAGCGTGGCCGATTGGCTGCTGCCGCATCTGCGCAACCGGCCAACCTCGCTCGTGCGCGCGCCGGATGGCATTGAAGGCGAGCGTTTTTTCCAGAAGCATTCCGCCGCGCTGAAGCTGCAGGGCATTACGCAACTCGATCCATCGCTGGACCCGGGGCACCCCCCGCTGCTGGCGATCAACTCGGCCGAAGCGCTGGTCGGCGCCGTGCAGATGGGCACGGTGGAATTCCACACATGGAATGCGCTGGCCGACCGCATCGAGCAGCCCGACCGCATCGTCTTCGATATCGACCCCGACCCGGCGCTGCCCTTTGCGCGCGTGATTGAAGCCACGCAACTCACGCTGGCGATGCTCGATGAACTGGGCCTGAAGGCGTTCCTGAAGACCAGCGGCGGCCATGGGCTACACGTGGTGGTGCCGCTCACGCGGCGGGAGTCTGCCGGCTGGGATCTGCTCAAAGGCTTTGCCCACGCCGTGGTGCAGCACATGGCGGCCACCTTCCCCGACCGCTTCGTCGCCAAGATGGGCCCGCAGAACCGCGTGGGCAAAATCTTCATCGACTATCTGCGCAACAACCGGGGGGCGAGCACGGTGGCGGCGTATTCGATTCGGGCGCGGACGGGGCTGCCGGTGTCCGTGCCCATCCGCCATGACGAACTGGAAGGGGTGCAATCGTCCGCCCAATGGACGCTGCGCACGCTGCCGGACCGGCTCGCCAAGCTCAAAGCCGACCCGTGGGCGGATTACGCCGGCACGCGCCAATCCGTGACCGCCGAGATGCGCAAACGCGTCGGCGCCGATGGCTGACGCGTCACCTGCGGACGGTTCACGCAGAATTGGGCGGTGAATTGGGTGGCGAATTGGGCGGTAAATGGCCGCCTGCTTGTCGGCCGAAGCATGGGGTTGCTGCGTTAACATGCCTGCGTCCGCACATGGCGCCTGCGCATGTGCCCCACTCCGCCCCCCTGCCCGATGGCCCGAATTCGTCCGACCCGTTTGCCGTATCTGTCGCGCTGCGCACTGGCCTGCGCGATGCTTCTCACCCTCACCGCTGCGCCGCCGGCACACGCCAAGAAAGCGAAAGCCCGTGTCGCGCATACCGCAGCCGCCACCGCGGCCCAAACACGCCAGGCTGCGAACAACCCCGCCGGCCTGCCCGCCAATGTGGCGCTGGCGTTTTCGCGCGCGCATATCCCGTTAAGTGCGGTGAGCGTGTTTGTCGTGCGCACGGGCAGCGCCTCACCCATCCTGCAATGGAACGCCGACACGGGCATGAACCCCGCGTCGACCATGAAGTTGCTGACCACCTTCGCGGGGCTGGACATGCTCGGCCCCGACTTCCGCTGGAAGACCAGCGCCTATGCCGACAAAGAGCCGGTGAACGGCACGCTCAACGGCAACCTCTACCTGCGCGGCCAGGGCGATCCGAAGCTGATTCCCGAAGAGCTGGTCAAGCTGGTGGCCGACGTGCGGCGCGCTGGCGTGAACGAGCTGGCCGGCAATATCGTGCTGGATCGCACGTACTTTGAGAGCGGTCTGTCCGAATCGGCACCGCTGGACGGCGACAGCGCACGCGCCTACAACGTGGCGCCCGATGCGCTGCTGTATTCGTTCAAGACACTGACGTTCACGCTCGCGCCAGATGCCGGCAACGGCGCGATCAACATCGACGTGTCGCCGCCGCTGGCGCAATTGCAGATCGACAACCAGTTGCGCGTGACGCGCGGCGGCTGCGGCGATTGGAAGACCAGCTCCGGCGCCAACATCAGCACGCAAACCGACGGCCACGTGCTCGCCAGCTTCGACGGCCGCTATGCCGCCGCATGCGGCGAGCGCGTCTTCAACATTGCCGCGCTCACGCATGCCGATTTCATCTGGGGTGGCTTCCTCGCCCTCTGGCAGCAAGCGGGTGGCACGACGCGCTTCACGCCGGGCCTGCCGGGGTTACGTGAAGGCAAGGTACCGCACCAGGCTGTGCTGCTGGCCACGCACTACGGCCCCACGCTGGCCGAAGTCGTGCACGACATCGACAAGTACTCGAACAACGTGATGGCGCGCCAGCTCTTCCTCACCATCGGCGCGGAGATCGGCCGCAAACCGGCATCAGTGCGCCAAACCACCGAAGTCATCAACCGCTGGCTCGCCAAGCAGAACCTGACGATGCCGGAACTGGTGCTGGAGAATGGCTCGGGCCTCTCGCGCATCGAGCGCATCAGCGCGCGCAACATGGGCCGTCTGCTGCAACAAGCCGATGCCAACCCGAATGGCGGCGTCCTGCGCGATGCGCTGCCCGTGGTGGGTGTGGACGGCACCATGCGCAACCGCCTCACCCGCGCGGGCGTCGCCGGCAACGCCGAGATCAAGACCGGCACGCTCAATGACGTGCGCGCCATTGCCGGCTATGTGGAAGGCGAAGGCGGCGAGCGCTTCGTGGTGGTCAGCATGATCAATCACCCCAACGCCAGCGCCGGCCAGGCCGCACATGATGCGCTGCTGCAGTGGATCTACCAGGGTGCGCCGCGATGAGCCCGCACGTTGCGCTGCTGGGCATCACGGGCACATCGGGCAGCGGCAAGACCACGCTCACCGAAAAGCTCATCGCCCGCTTCGTGCGCGACGGCCGCCGCGTGGCGGCTATCAAGCACACGCATCACGGTTTCGACCTCGATTCGCCCGGCAAGGATTCGTACCGCATGCGCGAAGCCGGCAGCGCCGAAGTCGTGCTGGTGGGCGGCGAACGCCTGGTGCTGATGCGCGAATATGCGAACACGCGTGAGCCTGAACTGGCTGACGTGCTGGCGTTACTCTCGCCCGAGACCAACCTAGTTATCGTGGAAGGCTACAAGCGCAGCAACTTTCCGAAGATCGAGGTGTTCCGCCCCTCACTGGGCCGCGCCCCGCTGTGGCCGGAAATCGGCAGCGTGGTGGCCGTGGCCACCGACGCGCCTGAGGCCGTGGCCGTGCCCGCTGGCGTGGCGGTGCTCGATCTCAACGACGTGGATGCGGTGTATCGGTTTGCTGCACACCAAGTGGCGCAATTCACCAACATGAAGCGCCCTTAACCTTTGCACGGGGCCGCTTGGCTATGATGGGCTGGCTCGGTTTGCGCCAGCCCCCCAATGCTTGTCTAAGCGCGATGAGTGAAAACGCCCGCTTCGTGCGGGCGTTTTGCTGAGCGCCGACCTCAATCAGTGCGTCACACCGTCTGCCCGCAAACGCTGCAGCACATTGCTCGCAATCAGGCGATGGCCGCCCGTGGTCGGGTGTACGCCATCGGCGAACAGGTAGGTTTGATCAGCGCCGGGCGCCACCAGCGTATCGGCCGTGCAGAACAGCGTGCTACCGCCCGCACCTGGCACCAGCGCGTCGATCTTGGCTGGATCGCAGGCCGGCATGTTGGTGTTGACAAAACCAAACTGCGCACCGTTGTAAATAACATCCGCAAATTGCGTGTTGAAGTCGATCACGCGTGCGGTGGTACCCATCAACCCACTCTGCAGCGTCGCGTTGAACGCATTGACCAGTGGCGCATCGGCCGCCGAGCCCGCCGGTGTCAGGCTGCTGTCGGGCAGGTTGAGCACGTAGAGCTGCGTCGCGTTCTTGCTGATCATGTCGTTGACATAGCCAACCAGTTCACTTGCCACCCGTTGCACCTGCGCCATGGCGACCTCCGGCGTGACACCTGAGCCCGGCGTGTTGGCCATGTTGGCCCAATAGAAGACATCGTTGCTGCCTGCAAGCACGAAGACCACGTCGCTGTTGCCATTAAAGGTATGGTCGCTGGCCGCATAGAAATTGGCGAGCTGCTGCTCGACCGGATAGGGAAGCGCTCCGCCGATGTCGGTCACCCGTGCGCCACTCTGCGCGTAGTTGAAGCAACCTGGTTTCGGGCAGGCTTGTATCGCCCCGGTGGCGTCCGCCTCAACCGCTGGCGTGAGTGCCACGCCCAACTGCATAGCCACGGCTTCTGCCCACACGGGGCCGGGGTTGGTCGTGGCTTTGCCGCCACCCACCATGTGCGCCACGGGTGCCCAAGTACCGGAGTCGCTCAGGCTGTCGCCAAATACCACCACGCGCTGGACGTTGGGAACCTCGGGAGCCACAGGCTCAACACCCTCATCTCCGCCGCCACCGCATGCAGCCAAGCCCAAAGCCAGGACCACCGATGCGACGCTCACCCACTTGCGCTGTGCCATCACCTTCTCCTATATGCATTCTCGATCGTGGAGTTGGAACTCCGCGCGCTCAAGGCATATTGAAAAGCACAGCGCGAAAACGGAACAAAACAATTGACAGATGATGAACAGCTCGCGAGCTGGCGCCTGGCAGCAGGTGACCATATGACGCCAATCACCTGTAGGTTTGCCTTCAACCGCCCCTTTTGGGCTCGTTGGCATGCAAACAAGAACGCCCGCACAAGGCGGGCGTTTTGCGGAGTACGGTGTGCGGAATCAGTGCACCAGATTGTCCGCCAGCAAGCGTTGCAACACATTGCTGGCAATCAGGCGATGGCCACCCGTAGTCGGGTGCACGCCGTCTGCGAACAGGTAGGTCGTATCCGCGCCCGTGGCAACCAGCGTATTGGCCGAGCAAAACAGCGAGCTGCCGCCAGCGGTTGGCACCAGCGCGTTGATCTTCGTGGCATCGCAAGCCGGCGTGCTGGTGTTGGCAAAGCCAAACTGCGCGCCATTCTGGATCACGGCCGTCAGCTGCGAGTTGAAGTCGATCACGCGTGCGGTGGTGCCAGCCAGGCCATTCTGCAGCGTGGTGTTGAACGTGCCCACCAGCGAATGCAGCAGCGCTTGGCCCGCTACGCCGCCTGCTACGCCCTGCGGCGTCAGGCTGCTGTCGGGCAGGTTGAACACGTAGAGCTGCGTCGCGTTCTTGCTGATCATGTCCTTGATGTAGCCGACCAGGTCCGTCGCCGCCTGCTGGACCTGCGCCGTGGCGATCGCGGGCGTCACCGTGGTCGGGCTGGCAGCCACGGCGGCCGCCCAGAAGAAGATGTCGTTGTTGCCACCGAAGACGAACACCAGGTCACTGCTGCCGTTGAACGTGTTGTTGCTCGCCGTGTAGAAGTTGGCCAGTTGCTGCTTCACCGGATACGTCAGTGCGCCACCAGCGTGGCCGATGCCGTTCGGGTCCGTCACGCGCGCACCGCCTTGTGCATAGTCGAAACATCCAGCCTTCGGGCAGTTCTGCACCGAGGTGCCGAAACCCATGACGGCCGGCGTGAGCGCCACACCCATTTGGGAGGCCACCGTTTCGACCCACACCGGGCCCGGATTGGTGGTGAACCGGCCACCACCCACAGCGGCTGCCGCCGGCGTGTAGGTGCCGGCATCGCTCAGGCTATCGCCGAACACCACCACGCGCTGCACCTTGACAACGTTGTCGTTACCGCCCTGGTCGGATTCACCGCCGCCGCAAGCGCTCAAGCCCAAGGCCAGGGCCGCCGATGCGACGCCCATCCATTGACGCAACTTCATGGTCTGTCTCCCGTATGGAATTTTTATGATCTCTGGTGCCGCGGTATGTAACTTCGCCGCGCACCTTTGCGGCACGCGGAACGACACAACGACCCAGTGTAGCGAGGTAGACAGCCGTTCGACGAACGGTGGCGCCGGAAGAATTAGAGGCCTGACTCGAACGCGGCGGCGGCGCGACGCAGGCGATCGTTGACAGCCGCCCAGGCGGGCGTGTCGGCTAGGGTTTCCACCCAGATAGCGTCATACCCGCCGCGATCGAGCTCGCGCAGCAGCGCGTACAACGCATTCGCATACGCGGCCGGCGTTGCAGGCGCGGTGCGTTGATCGCAGCCGGCAGGCAACGCAAGCGGCGTGCCCAGCCACACGATGCGCTTGCCGGGCGGCAGCGCTGCAATGCGTGCAGGCACATCGGCGGCGCTCAGCAGATACAGCGGCGTGCGCGGCGCATAGTGCGCCTTCAGCGTGCCGGAAGCACGCGGTGCCGCCGCATCGGGGAGCGCGGGCAACTCGCCCGTCACGCGTTCGATGTCTTCTGGGGTGATGGCGCCTGGGCGCAACAGCACAGGGCCAATGCCCTGGTCCAGGCGCGAGAGATCGATGATGGTCGATTCAATGCCCACGTCCACGCCATCGCCTTCCAACACGAACACGGCATCACCGAATTCATCGCGCACGTGCTGGGCTGTGGTCGGGCTAACCTGGCCGAACTTGTTGGCCGATGGTGCCGCAATGCCACCGCGCCCACGCTTGAAGCGCGAGAGCAGCGCCTGCGCCACCGGATGCGACGGGCAACGCAGCCCGATGCTGTCCTGCCCGCCGGCCACGGCTGCGGGGATGTGGGGCGCACGCTTCAGAATCAACGTCAGCGGACCGGGCCAAAAGGCTCCAATGAGCTGCAGCGCGATGCCGGGCACCTCATCGGCCCAGTAAGAGATGTCCGCCCCATCGACCACGTGCACGATCACCGGATGATTGGAGGGCCGACCTTTGGCCGCGTAGATCTTGGCGATGGCCTGCGGGTTCTCCGCATCGGCGCCGAGGCCGTAGACGGTCTCGGTCGGGAAGGCGACCAGCTCGCCCGCCTCCAGCGCGCGGGCGGCCTCGTCGAGGCGCGCGGCGAGAGGCATCACGTAGGGCGTCTTGGTCCGATGCGGCATGGCGTGGCTCGCGCGTCTTCGTCTTAATCGGGCTGCAGGCCGAGCACGTGTGCAGCGTGGCGGAACGCTTCATCCACCACTTCCGGCGAGGTGCCGACACAGTTGACGTGGCCCATCTTGCGGCCGGGGCGCGCATCGGCCTTGCCGTACAAATGGACCTTGGCGCCGCTGTGGCGCATCACCTCTTGCCACGCCGGTGTGCGCTCCAGACCGTACTCGAACCACACATCGCCGAGCACATTCAGCATGCGCCCCGGCGAGTGCTGACGCGTGCTGCCCAGCGGCAGGCGGGCCATCGCACGCACCTGCTGCTCGAACTGGCTGGTCTCGCACACATCCATGGTGATGTGGCCAGAGTTGTGCGGGCGCGGCGCCATTTCATTGGCCACCAGCGAGCCATCCTGCAGCACGAAGAACTCGATGCACAGCACGCCGACGTAGCCCATCTCTTCCGCGATCATCGCGGCGGCGGCGCGGGTGCGCGTGGCAATGTCGTCCGACACGCTGCGCGACGGCATGATCGTCGAGAACAGGATGCCGTCACGGTGGGCGTTCTCTGCCAGCGGCCACGTAGCGGTCGTGCCGTCGGCGGCGCGGGCGGCCAGCACGGACACTTCGTAGGCCAGCGGCAGCATCTTCTCGAGCACGCATGGCACGTGCTGCATGGCACCCCAGGCGGCGCGCAATTCGTCGATGGTCAAGACGCGCGCCTGGCCCTTGCCGTCGTAGCCCATGCGGGCAATCTTCAGGATGCCGGGCAGCAGGTCGGCGGGCAGTTGCTCGATGTCGGCTTCGTGCTCGATCACCCAGCTTGGCGCGGGGTGGATGCCGGTGCGCGCCGCGCACAGCGCGAAGAACTTCTTCTCGGCGATGCGGTTCTGCGCGATCGACACGCAGTTGGCGCGCGGCGCAACGAATGCGCCAAGTTGCTCCAGACGGTCCAGCGCTTGCGCGGGCACGTTCTCGAATTCGGTGGTCACTGCCGGGCACAGCGCAGCCATCTCGGCCAGCGCGGCTTCATCGGTATAGCCAGCGCACAAGTGGCGCTCGGCGATGGTGCCGGCGGGGCTGCTTGGGTCCGGGTCCAGCACGCACACCTTGTAGCCCATCGCCTGCGCGGCGTGCGTGAACATGCGGCCAAGCTGGCCGCCGCCGAGCATGCCCAGCCAGGCATCGGGCAGGATTGCGTTGGGAACGTTCAGCGCGCGGGATTCCGCGGTGTGGGCTTGCGCCAGGCGCGGGTTCAGGTCGTCGGCCATGAATCAGGTCGTAGGTTACTTAAGCGCCGTGCACAGGGAGCGTCATGCCGCGCGCGACTTCTGTCTGCTGCGCGCGGAAGGCTTCGAGCTTGTCGGCAAGGGCCGAGTCGGTGGTGGCGATCGTCGCGATGGCCGCCAGCGCTGCGTTGGCGGCACCGGCTTCGCCAATCGCGAATGTCGACACCGGAATGCCCTTGGGCATCTGCACAATCGAGAGCAGCGAGTCTTCGCCGCGCAGGTACTTGGAGGGTACCGGCACGCCGAACACCGGCACGATCGTCTTGGCGGCGATCATGCCCGGCAGGTGCGCTGCGCCGCCCGCGCCAGCAATGATGGCGCGCAAACCACGGCTGCGTGCGGTTTCGGCGTAGCGGAACATGTCGTCCGGCATGCGGTGCGCCGAGACGACCTGCGCCTCGAACGGAATGCCGAACTGCGTGAGCATGTCGACGGCGTGGCGCATCACTTCCCAGTCGGAGCTGGAGCCCATCACCACGCCAACGAGCGGAGCGGATTGCTGTGCGGTCATCGTCATCGCTCCGGTTTAACGCAGGGATTCACCGGTCAGGCGGCTCAGCGCTTCGCGGTACTTGTCGGCGGTTTTTTCGATCACGTCGGCGGGCAGTTGTGGCGCCGGCGCAGTCTTCGGCCACGGCTTGCCATCAATGCGCACGGCTTCGAGCCAATCGCGCACGAACTGCTTGTCGAACGACGGCGGGTTCGTGCCGACCTGGTACGAATCGGCCGGCCAGAAGCGCGACGAATCGGCGGTGAGCGCCTCGTCCATCAGCGTGAGCGTGCCGTTCTCATCCAGACCGAATTCAAACTTGGTGTCGGCGATGATGATGCCGCGCGTGGCGGCAAAGTCGGACGCTTCCTTGTATAGGCGGATGCTCACGTCGCGGATCTGCGCGGCGAGGTCCGGACCGATGCGGCGTTCAACTTCATCGAAGGAGATGTTTTCGTCGTGCTCACCCATCTCGGCCTTGGCGGCGGGGGTGAAGATCGGCTCGGGCAGCTTCTGCGCGTTCTGCAGGCCGGGGGCCAGATGCACGCCGCAGACGGCGCCGGTGGCCTGGTAATCCTTCCAGCCGCTGCCGGCCAGGTAGCCGCGCACCACGGCCTCCACCAGGATCGGCTTCAGGCGCTTGACCACGATGGCGCGGCCGCGCACCTGGTCGACTTCATTCGGGGCCACCACGGTTTCCGGGGCGATGCCGGTCTCGTGCGTCGGCACGATATGGCGCAGCTTGTTGAACCAGAAATCCGACATCTGCGCGAGCACGCGGCCCTTGTCCGGAATCGGCTGGCCGAGAATCACGTCAAACGCCGAGAGGCGGTCGGTGGTGACCATCAGCAGCTTGTCGTCGCCGACAGCGTAGTTCTCGCGCACCTTGCCACGGCCGAGCAACGGCAGGCTGGTGATCGACGATTCGTAAAGGGCGGAGGATGCAGGGGTGGCGGACACGGCGGAACCCGAGAGGAAATAAGAAAACGTGGAAGGCCAGCATTATACGTGGCCCATGGGGTGGCCCATAAGGTGGCCCATGCAATGCAAAACGGCTGGCGCAGTGCCAGCCGTTTGCTAGATGTGACGCAAAATGCTTATTGCACCACTTGCGCCAGATCGCCGCTTTGGTACTTCTGCGCCATCACCGACAGGCCGATCGGCTTGATCTTGCCAGCCTGACCTTCGCAGCCGAACTCGATATAGCGCGCCTTGCAGATTTGCTTGGCGGCCTCGCGGGCGGGCTTGAGCCATTCGCGGGCGTCGAACTTGTCCGGGTTTTCGGCCAGGAACTTACGCACCGCTCCCGTCATTGCCAGACGAATGTCGGTGTCGATGTTGATCTTGCGCACGCCGTACTTGATGGCTTCCTGGATTTCCTCGACGGGCACGCCGTAGGTTTCCTTCATCTTGCCGCCGTACTGGTTGATGATGGCCAGCAGCTCTTGCGGCACGCTCGACGAGCCGTGCATCACCAGGTGGGTGTTCGGGATGCGGGCGTGGATTTCCTTCACGCGGCTGATGGCGAGGATGTCGCCGGTGGGCTTGCGCGTGAACTTGTAGGCGCCGTGGCTGGTGCCGATGGCGATGGCCAGCGCGTCCAGTTGGGTCGCCTTGACGAACTGGGCAGCCTCTTCGGGGTCGGTCAGCAGCGACGAGTGGTCGAGCTTCCCTTCCGCGCCGTGGCCATCTTCCTCGCCGGCCATACCGGTCTCCAGCGAGCCCAGGCAGCCGAGTTCGCCTTCCACGGTCACACCAACCTTGTGTGCCATCTCGACCACGCGACGCGTCACGTCGACGTTGTAGTCGAAATCGGCCGGGGTCTTGCCGTCTTCGCGCAGCGAGCCGTCCATCATGACCGAGCCGAAGCCTAGGTCAATTGCGCCCTGGCAGATTGCCGGGCTTTGGCCGTGATCCTGGTGCATGACCAGCGGAATCTCCGGATAAGCCTCGACCGCGGCCTGGATCAGGTGCTTGATGAACGATTCGCCAGCGTATTTGCGGGCGCCTGCGCTGGCCTGCAGGATGACGGGGGCGCCGGCTTCCTTGGCGGCTTCCATCACGGCCTGGACTTGCTCCAGGTTGTTCACGTTGAATGCCGGCAGGCCGTAGCCGTTTTCAGCGGCGTGGTCCAGCAGTTGGCGCATCGAGACGAGTGGCATGGTTTTCTCCTATGGATCGATCTGTATTCGGTCTCAGGAACGCGTGGGCGTCTGGTAGACGTAGCAAACGGCGTTCCGTCGTGGGCGTCAGTGCATGCCGACGCGAACAATCTTGAGCGTATTGGTGCCGCCGGCCTGACCCATCGGCTCGCCGACGGTCAGGACGATGAAGTCGCCGCGCTGCACGACGCCACGCGCGACCAGCAGTTCTTCGGCCTGATGCAACGCTTCGTCTCGGTCGGCGCTGTTGGCCAGCGGCAGCGACTGCACGTTGCGGTACAGGGCCATCTTGCGCTGCGAGGCCACATTGGGCGTCATCGCATAAATGGGAATATTGATGCCGTGTCGGCTCATCCACAGCGCCGTGGCGCCGGAATCGGTGAGCGCGGCAATTGCCTTGACCTGCAGGTGGTGCGCCGTGAACAGCGCCCCCATGGCGATCGACTGGTCGATACGGCTGAAGGTCTGGTCAAGAAAGTCTGCATCCAGATGCACGGTTTGCGACTTCTCGGCTTCCACGCAGATGGCAGCCATGGCTTCGATGGTCTCGACCGGATAGCGGCCGGCGGCGGTTTCCGCCGACAGCATCACCGCATCGGTGCCGTCGA
>JGI24740J21852_10000349_pt1 | contig 19736 bp, 18 predicted proteins | sample KBSCornC6_FD_21852 | JGI IMG/M metagenome (IMG submission 21852) | reverse complement strand
CATTTTCTGCAGGATCATGGCAGATATTTCCTGCGGCGTATATAATCTGCCGTCTATATCTATACGAGTGGTGTTATTATCGCCCTTGGCCACCTTATAGCTCCAGTGCGGTATTTCCTGGTTTACTTCGTCGTAATGACGGCCCATGAAACGCTTTACTGACATAATGGTGTTTACCGGGTTGGTAATAGCCTGGCGTTTAGCCGGATCACCCACTTTTCTTTCTCCATTCTTTAAAAAGGCCACTACGGAAGGGGTTGTCCGGCGCCCTTCGTCGTTGGCTATAACTACCGGCTCGTTACCTTCCATTACGGCAACGCATGAGTTGGTAGTTCCTAAGTCGATACCTATTATTTTTCCCATAATATTTAAGATTCTCCTTGAGTTGTAGATTGATTGTGTGTTTGCCTAAGGTTTGTCAATGATTATGCCAAGCAAAATTTTATGCAAATATGTCAGTTCATTGAACCCCGGGCGGTATTATTTGTTATGAACAGCAGTAACCCATGCTAACTGACGGACTGGACCATATTATGTCACTTAACTAACCTTCCATATTATGAAAACAACCTTCACCTTCCGGGCCACCTGCATTATACTGGCCCTCGCTACGCCACTTATTGGCCTGGCACAAACAAATACCCCAGCGGGCAGTACCACATCTGCAGGTATCTTCAACGGTACAAAAGATTACAAGACCTTTTCTATTGGGGTGAATGGCGGCCTGCTGGCGCCTGTATCGCCCACGGGGGGCAGTAATGATTTTACAAAATGGAAAGCCTCTGCGGGGTATGGGGCTTATGTTAAATGGCAGATCTTACATGCGCTGGGCATCAGGGCGGATTATATTGGCGGCAAGCTAAAGGCCGACAATAGCAAGGAGCTGGGCAATGGCAAGATGCCTAACCGGCCCTATGAATCTTTTGAAACCAGTTTAAAATGGTCTGCTGCTTTAAGCGCAGTAGTGAATGTGGCCACTATTAACTGGCTGTATAAGCAGAACTTTGTACAGATCTATGTTTCAGCAGGCGGCGGTTTAGCAGGCTACAGCCCTAAAATAACCCCCACCAATGGTACGCAAAGGGAATACAAACCCAATGGCTCCATTAAGGAGCTGATCATTCCCGTAGGTGCGGGATTGAAATTCAAATTATCGGACATGGTGAACCTGGATCTGGGTTATACCATACACTTCCTGGACGGGGATAACCTGGATGGCTTTAATTATGGCCCCAACCGCGATAAATATTCCTATGGATACGCCGGCCTGGAATTTAGCCTGGGCCCTACCCACAAACCACAGCTTACCTGGAACAACCCTGCCAAGGTAATGTATGATGATCTGGCAGCACAAAAGGCAGCCCTGCAAACGGAGCTGGAAAGCAGCCGTAGCGCCAATGCCCGCCTGAGCGCAGATGTAGATAAATTACTGAAAGACAGCGATGGGGATGGCGTATCCGACTTCTTCGATAAATGCCCCGGCACTGCACAAGGCAGCAAGGTGGATGGCGGCGGCTGCGACCTGCCTAAAGATACCACTCCCAGAGTTACCAAGGTGGTACAGCAGATCACGGAAGACGACCGCCGGCTGGTGCGCGAAGCCATTCAGAACCTGGAGTTTCAAACCGGTAAAGCCAGTATTAAACCCAGCTCCTACCCCTCCCTGGACCGCGTGGCAGCACTGCTGCAAGCCAAAGGCTTTAGCCTGAAACTGGCCGGCCACACGGATAATGTAGGTACAGATTCCAAGAATATGATCCTTTCCAAGGACCGGGCAGAATCTGTAAAACAATACCTGGTAAGCAAAGGCGCCAATCCATCACGGATAGAGGCTACCGGCTATGGTGAAACCCAGCCCATTGCCAGCAATAAAACCGCTGCCGGCAGACAGAAGAACAGGCGTGTAGAGTTTACGCTGTACTAAGCGTTATGCGCTTTAACCACAGTAACACTACCATTATTATACAGCAGCCGGGGAGTTCTGACAGAACGCCCCGGCTGTTTTTAGGTGGGGCAACATTTTGTGGCAGTAGGTGTTTCCCTCCTGCCCTAACCGTAAACCGGCATATAATTTGCCCCTTACGCACAACTATCTTTATATATTATGAAAAAACTTATCCTATCGATGCTACTGGCGGCTTCCGCCATTTTAACTGTACAGGCACAAAAAATTCACATTGGTGCTAAAGGCGGTTTAAACATTGCAAATCTGACAGAAATTGACAATTCCAAGGCCCGGGTATCCGGTCATGTTGGCGGTTTTGTAAATATCCGCTTTCATCAGTGGGCCCTGCAGCCGGAGCTTTACTTTTCCGGACAGGGAGCAAAACACAGCATCGCCAGTGCTGACCGTACACTGGCCCTCAATTACATTAACATGCCGGTAATGTTCCAGTATTACATTATTCCGCAGTTTTACATTGAAGCAGGTCCGCAACTGGGTTTGCTGGTAAGCGCCAAGGACAAAGGCGGCAATCTAACCATAGATGTAAAGGACGGATATAACAGCGCCGACATAAGCGCCGGCATTGGCCTGGGCGTGAAGCTGCCCTTTAATTTCGGCGTATATGGCCGCTATAATTTTGGTATTACAGATATTTATGACGGAGCTAATGACAGCCGTAACTCTGTTGGGCAGATAGGGGTGTCGTATACTTTCTTTTAACAGTCCACGGACCACAGACGACAGTCCACGGTCCTCGACTTATAAACTTTACGAAAGGCAGTAGGCAACTACTGCCTTTTCTTCTTTTATATCCCTGTTGATAAAGGCAATGGACCGTGGTCCATGGACCATGGACTTTTTTTATACCTTTGCTGCTACTTTGCATTAACAGTTTTCCACATGAGTGTTGTACAAACCATCAGATCAGCAGCAGCCACCGCTATTAAGGAGCTATATAAACAGGATATACCCGTTGCCGATATTTCCATTAATGTTACCAAGCCCGAATTTAAAGGGGAATATACCATTGTGGTATTTACCTTCACTAAGTTCAGCCGGCAAAAACCGGAAGAAACCGGCCATACCATTGGTACTTACCTTACTACTCACTTCCCGGAGCTGATAGCTGGTTTTAATGTGGTAAAGGGCTTCCTGAACCTGAGCATCAATACTGACTACTGGGTACAATACCTGCAAACGAATTTCAATAACCGCAACGTAGGCCGCAAGCCTGCCAATGGTAAAAAGGTAATGGTGGAGTACTCCTCTCCCAACACCAATAAACCCCTGCACCTGGGACACTTACGGAATAACTTTCTGGGTTACTCCATTGCGGAGATCTTAAAAGCCAATGGATATGAGGTGGTGAAAACCAACCTGGTGAACGACCGGGGTATCCATATCTGTAAATCCATGCTGGCCTGGCAGCTGTTTGCCCATGGCGATACGCCGGAATCTACCGGTATCAAGGGCGATCACCTGGTGGGCGATTATTACGTAAAGTTTGAAACCCTGCTGAAAGAACAGGCGGAACCCATTATTGCCAGGGTGCTGGAAAATGACTTCCGCGACTTTTCCGGCGCTGATCTGGAACGGATAGAAAAGCTGGGCGCTTTGCTGCATAAACCGGAAATACACGCCGATAAAGAAAAAGCCGATAAGATCCATGACGAAATAAAAGAGCTGGCCCGGAACAAAACGGAGATCATGCAGCAGGCTAAAATTATGCTGCAGCAGTGGGAAGCCGGCAACCCGGAAGTGCGTACCCTGTGGAACACCATGAACGGCTGGGTGTACCAGGGCTTTGATGTAACCTACAAACGCCTGGGTATTAACTTTGACAAGATCTATTACGAAAGCGAAACCTACCTGCTGGGTAAAGACCTGGTGGAAGACGGCTTACGTAAAGGCGTGCTGTTTAAAAAAGAAGATAACTCTGTTTGGATAGACCTGACCAATGATGGCCTGGACCAGAAGCTGCTGCTGCGCGGCGATGGCACCTCTGTGTACATGACGCAGGACCTGGGCACTGCCCGCCTGAAGTATGATGACTACCAGATGGACCTGAGCATATACGTGGTGGCTGATGAGCAGAACTACCACTTTAAGGTATTAAAGCTGATCCTGGAAAAGCTGCAAGAACCGGCTGCTGACGGGGTTTTCCACCTCTCCTACGGTATGGTGGAGCTGCCGCATGGCCGTATGAAAAGCCGGGAAGGCACCGTGGTGGATGCAGATGATATGATCACCGAAATGGTGAACACCTCTGCCCAGCACACCAAAGAATCCGGCAAGCTGAAAGATTTCAGCGAGGATGAACTGCAACGCCTGTACGAAGTAATCGGACTGGGCGCTATGAAATTCTTCCTGCTGCGGGTAGATCCTAAAAAGCGCATGATCTTTAACCCGGAAGAGTCTATTGACTTCCATGGTTTTACCGGGCCGTTTATTCAATATTCACATGCACGTATCAAATCTATCCTGCGTGAAGCCGGCGTGACAGATACCGGTCATTTGGACACTTACAGGCATAATGACAGTTTACTGCCATTAGAAAAATCACTGATCATGCTGAACGAGCAGTTTGGTGAAGTGCTGGAAGATGCGCAAAAAGAAATGAGCCCTTCTGTGATCGCCAACTATGCGTTTAAACTGGCGCAGGAGTTTAACTCTTTTTATGCGGAGAAGATAGAGGGCAAATACACCTACTCTATTGTAAATGCAGAATCCGAAGAAAAGAAGAACCTGCGTTTACAGATCATTACCCATACCGCGCATACCATCCGGCGTAGCATGGAGCTGCTGGGCATTGAAGTACCGGAGCGGATGTAATTAATAATGAAGAATGAATAATTAATAGTCGTGGGGCAGTTGGATCAGGGAAAGGTGATCACTGCAACCATAAAGTATAAACGAAAAGTCCTGCATCTTGAGATGCAGGACTTTTCGTTTTAATGATGTTATAGTTATTGCAAGCGTAAACCTGCTATGTGATTATTAATCCTTAATTATTCATTATTAATTGCTTACAGCCCTATCACAAAGCGCCTCCCCTTTCTGCTGCTCACCTGAACCGATATACGATTTTCCCAGCATGAACATGGCAAAGTAGTTCTGCGGCTGCAGGGCCAGCATACGGTTCCATAATACTACGGCGGCTTTGTAATTACCTTCGTAATAATATACATGGCCCAGGTCCTGCAATACCTGCAGGTCTTCGGGGCTGGTTACATTGCCGGTACTATCCAGCTTTGAAATTTGCCGGTAATAATAAGTGCTCTGGCGGTAGTTCTCCATCAAAGCGTAGATCTGGCCCAGCTCCAGGTAAGCGGGCGTATAATTCTTGTCTTCAATAATGGCGGCATGAAAGAACTTCAGGGCAGCATCCAGCTTACCTGATTTTTTCAATACTAAACCCTCCTTATACAAAGCCCTGGCTTTGTCTTTTGGGTGTGCAATGGCCAAATGTACTTGTACTGTGAAAACTGCTATTATCAGCAGACATAGGATACGCATCATAGAGAAAACATGGTCTATTGTCCCTAACGCAAATATACGTTATTTTCTTATATGAGATCACTCCATATCCTTTGCGGAAAAGGATAAAGGCAACAGCTGACCGGCAGCTGCTATCACATATACCTGGCCGCTTTGTCCGCTCAGGATCAGGCGGATAGGTTGCTGCAACCGCTGCTCATACTCTGCCAGCGACTGCCGGCAAATACCGCAGGGGGAAATGGGATGCCCGCTGCTGCCGTTTAAGTTATGGTAGCTAATGGCAATGGTATCTATGGGTAGATTGGGATACAATACGGTAGCTGCGGAAAGGGCCGTTCTTTCTGCACAGATGCCGGCGGGGAAAGAGGCGTTTTCCTGGTTAGTACCGCTTACCTGCTGTCCGTTGGCCAGGCGTATAACAGCACCTACCTGGAAATTAGAGTACGGCGCATAGGCTTCCGTAGTAACCGCACGGGCTGCCTGCAGCAGGGCGGCATCTTTTTCTTCCAGTTGGGAGATGTCGTCGTAGCGTTCGTATTCAAATGATTGCAGCAGTTTCATTGAATGAAGAATTAATAATGAATGATTAATAAGGGTGGTGCGAAGGTATTGATTAATAATAAAAAAGTCCTGCACCCTGAGGGATGCAGGACAGTATAAAAATTGCTTATTGATTATTTGATCGTTCTGAATAAACGGCTCCAGCGGATGCTGCCATGGCCGTAGCTCATCCAGATAAGCCAGGCTTTACCCACCACATGATCTTCCGGCACAAAGCCCCAGTAACGGGAATCCAGGGAGTTATTACGGTTATCTCCCATCATCCAGTAATAGTTCATTTTAAAGGTGTAGGAGTCAGTGGGTTTGTTGTTGATGTAGAACTGCCCGTTCTTAGCTTCCAGCGTATTGCCTTCATACACACGGATCACGCGGTCGTAAATGGCAATGTTGGTGCTGTCCAGCTTAACGGTAGCGCCTTTCTTGGGAATATACAGAGGGCCAAAGTTTTCCTCTGTCCAATGATAGTTGGCGGTATCATATGGAAATACGGATTGCTCCCCGCTGAAGTAAGGCTTAATGCTTTTTACCACCGGGAAGTTCTTTAACGCGGTTACGTTACCCGGGGTAAGGTTGTACAGGAATATGCCGGCGGATAAAGTGGCATCCGGGTTCGGCGTAATATCCAACTCATCCAGGCGGTCCGGGTTCAGGGGATCCCCATTGGTTTGCACGGTATATCTTCTTTCACTTTCCTGCGGAATGGGCGCCTGACGTCCGTTCACGAACACTACACCGTCTTTTATGCTTAGCGTGTCGCCGGATTCGGCTACGCAGCGTTTAATATAGTTTTCCCGTTTATCAACCGGGCGGGAGGTAACATGGTAAGATTCCCATACCGCATCGCGGCCCAGGCTGCGTACCAGCCCGTAGTAGCTTTGGTCCTGCTGTTCCAGGGCCACCGTATCGCCTTCGGGGAAGTTGAACACCACTACATCATTCCGCTTTACACGGGTAAAACCGGGCAGGCGTTTGTAAGGCCAGTGCACGGCTTCTGAATAAGCTTTGCTGTATTTGGTGCCGGGTAAGGTATGATGGGTAAAAGGAACTGCCAGCGGGGTATTGGGAATGCGCGGACCGTAACTGATCTTGCTAACGAACAGGAAATCGTTCACCAGCAATGTTTTTTCCATAGAGGGGGTTGGGATCGTATAGGCCTCGAAAATAAAAGTGCGGATCAGCGTGGCTGCTATGATAGCGAAGATGGCTGCATCCAGCCATTCACGTACTGCAGACTTTCTTTTCTTAGGCTGGCCGTCATTGCGCCTCCAAAATGCCAGGTTCATTCAGTTGAATTTGTGTGTATTTAAATATCTTAAAAGAACAAATATAATATTCTGTTGTCAGTCAGCTAATTTTCCTTGCAAAAGTTTTCTTAAAGTTCCCGGCTCAATATACGGTTAATCTCATCCGCCTGGTTCATGATCATAAAATGCCCCCCTCCATTTATGGTATAATCCGGCTTCACATACTTTAGCGGGAAAGTATGGTCCCTGCTGCCATGGATATGCACTACAGCCGGGTGCACCTCCTCATTTTCCCAGTGAATAACAGTGCGGATGGCCCAGTACATAAAGTCAAAATCGCTGTTATGCAGGTAATCCTTCAGCAGGGCAGCTTCCTCCGCTGTTTTGGCCGTCATGTAAAATTTTACCACAAAAGTGCGCTGTTTGAAGATCCAGCGGTTGGTCAGGCGGTATAATCCCAGCCTTCTTACCAGGTTAAAATAGGCAGGGCGCTCCCCGGTGTTTTTGATGGTGCTCACCAGGACGATCTTTTCAACCGGGCGCTGACGGGCTATTTCCAGGCTGATCATCCCCCCGAAGGAAAGCCCCAGCAGGGTTACCGGGCCTTCTGTAGTAATGCCGGCCGCCATGCGGGCTGCGTATTCCGTAAAAGGTTCATTGGGCTGTGGCTTTAACCAGGGCAGGTAGTGCACATCGTACTCCGGTGGAAACTGCAGGTAACGGAACATCCGCTCATCTGCCCCCATGCCGCTGATCAGGTATAACTGCTTCTTCATATGACAGTTGCAAGCTGGCAATTGATAATTGGCAGTCTGTGGGCGACTGCCTACTGTCAACTATATATTGGCTTTCTTTTTCTCCCGGGAAGGTAATACATAATCCTCCACATTATCTGCGGTGATGGTTTTGCCGGAGAGGATGACCAGCCTTTCCACCACATTACGCAGCTCGCGGATATTGCCTGACCAGTCGTGCTGCTGCAGGGCCTTGAGGGCCGGTGTATCAATCACCTTTTTTACAATGCCGTATTCCTGGCAAACGTTGTCCAGGAAATGATCTACCAGCAGGGGTACATCGTCCCGGCGATCATTCAGGGAAGGTACGTGGATCAGGATCACACTCAGCCGGTGGTACAGATCCAGGCGGAAGTTCTTCTCGTCCACCTCTTTCAGCAGATCCTTATTGGTGGCGGCTATTACGCGTACATCCACATTAATTTCCTTATCGCCGCCTACGCGGGTGATCTTTCCTTCCTGGAGGGCCCGCAGCACTTTGGCCTGGGCGCTCAGGCTCATATCGCCTATTTCATCCAGGAACAGGGTGCCACCGTTGGCCTGTTCAAACTTGCCGATGCGTTGTTTTACCGCGGAGGTGAAGGAGCCTTTTTCATGGCCAAACAGCTCGCTTTCAATCAGTTCACTGGGAATGGCGGCGCAGTTCACTTCTATCATAGGCCCGGTAGCGCGGCTGCTGCGCTCATGGATCCAGCGGGCCACCAGCTCCTTTCCTACCCCGTTCTCGCCGGTTACCAGCACACGGGCATCGGTGGGAGCCACTTTTTCGATGGTCTCTTTTATTTTCAGGATAGGCGCAGAACCGCCGATCATATCCTGGGTTTTGTTCACTTTGCGGCGCAGGCGCTTGGTTTCCGCCACCAGCGTGGTTTTATCCATAGCGTTGCGCAGGGTAATAAGCAGGCGGTTCAGATCCGGCGGTTTGGGAATATAGTCAAACGCGCCCTTCTTAACTGCTTCTACGGCTGTATCAATATTACCGTGGCCGGATACCATTATGATGGGAATATCTGGATTGGCTTCCTTGGCTTTTTCCAGGAATTCCAGGCCATCCATCTTGGGCATTTTGATGTCGCACAACACAGCATCATACTGCTTTTCCCTGAACATCTTAAAACCTTCTGCCCCATCTGCCGCTTCATCGAGCTTATATCCTTCGTAGGTCAGGATCTCAGACAATGTTTTACGGATGCTTTTTTCGTCATCAATAATCAGGATGTTCGCCATATTGGTGTTTTGTGAGGGAGCAAAGATAATGAAATCAATGGGCAGATGTGCAGAGCAATGTGCTGATGTGCTAATATGCTGATGTGCCGGTGTTTGTTATCATATTAGTACATCTCGCGCCGGTAGCTGGAAAAAAAACAAACCTGCGACTAACTTTACAGCCTTTATATGTATTTTTAAACTACATAAACATTATATCCTGTAATTCTAAGCCGCATATGGAAAAATTATTGGAGGAGTTAAAGCGCAGGCACCAGTGGGCGGCGGCCAATCCTTACCCTTGTACTACAGCGGTCAGCGATTTTGCCAACGACCTGGTAAACTGGTTATTTCCCGAACATACGGGTAAAGTGATGGCAGCGGCGGACCTGGCCCCCTATGCACTAAAGCTGGAACAGCAACTGCAACAGCTATTGCACACCATGCAGCCCCAGTTGCCGGATACGGCAGCACAACTGAGCCAGCATTTCATGGCCCAGGTACCGTTTATTTACGATGATCTTACCAAAGATGCCACCGCTATTTACCAGGGCGACCCGGCAGCTACCTGTTTATACGAAGTAATAAGGGCTTATCCCGGTTTTTATGCCATTGCCTTTTACCGTATTGCACATGCGCTGCATCAGCTGAACATACCTTTACTGCCACGCATGATCACGGAGCTGGCGCACGCCCGCACCGGTATCGACATTCACCCGGCAGCTATTATAGCGCCCTACTTTTGCATAGACCATGGCACCGGCATTGTGATCGGGGAAACCTCTGTGATAGGTGCGCATGTAAAGCTGTACCAGGGCGTTACCCTGGGTGCTTTGAGCATTGACAAAAGCATGGCTAAAAGCAAGCGTCATCCTACAATTGAGGAGCATGTAGTGATCTACGCCGGCGCTACCATTTTAGGCGGTGATACCACTATTGGCCACCATAGCGTAATTGGCGGTAATGTATGGCTGATCAAAAGTGTGGCGCCCTTCTCACGTATCTATTACAAGGCAGATGGTAGCATGAACGTAATAGAAGCCGTGTAACAACTCATTCAATTTTAGATCTTAGATTTACGATTTTAGATTTGGATGGAAGCGATCTCCAAAAACCGCATCATGCAATCTAAAATCGTAGATCTACGATCGTAAATAACATAACTGATGCTTTCAATTCTTGACCAGGTAGGTAATACACCTATTGTTTCACTGAAAAAACTTACGGCAAATCCCAACGTTACTATTTATGCCAAGCTGGAAGGTAATAACCCCGGCGGCAGCGTAAAAGACCGGGCCGCGTATGGCATGATCAAAGGCGCGCTGGACCGGGGCGAACTGAAACCCGGCATGAAGCTGATAGAAGCTACCAGCGGCAATACCGGTATTGCACTGGCTATGATCTCCACCCTGTTTGGGGTGGAAATAGAGCTGGTAATGCCGGAAGATGCTACCCGGGAACGGGTGCTGATCATGGAAGCATTTGGCGCAAAGGTGACCTTAACCCGCAAAGAGGATTCCATGGAAGGCTCTATTGACTATGCGCATGCGCAGGTAGCCAAAGGCGGTTATCATATGCTGAACCAATTCGCCAACCCGGATAATTACGGTATGCACTACCGCACTACCGGCCCTGAAATATGGCGCGATACCCAGGGCGAGGTTACACATTTTGTGAGCGCTATGGGCACTACCGGCACTATTATGGGCGTATCCCGCTACCTGAAGGAGCAGAACCCGCAGGTGCAGATCGTGGGCTGCCAGCCTACTGAAGGCTCCCGTATACCGGGTATCCGCAAGTGGCCGGAGGCTTATCTGCCGAAAATATTTGATAAAGATCGGGTAGACCGCACCATGGATATATCTGAGGACGAAGCCCGGCAAATGACGCGGCGCCTGGCGAGGGAAGAAGCCGTTTTCTGCGGCATGAGCAGCGGCGGTGCAGTATCTGCAGCGGTACGGTTATCGAAAGAATTAGAGCGGGGCGTGATCGTTTGTATTATTTGCGACCGGGGAGACAGGTATTTGTCGAGTGATCTTTTTGGTTGAGCAGAAAGCTGAAAGCATAAAGCAAAAAGCCGATTGTGTTATACAACCGGCTTTTTGCTTTTAGTATGTTTTGGGCTTCAAGCTTTATGCTTTTTGCTTTCAGCTTTTTGCTATTTCTTCATGTACATTACTTCCTTTACCAGCTTCACAGTACGCTCAATATCAGGCATGTACAGTTTTACCAGGTTGGGTGCGTAGTGCATGGGCGCATCCGGAGCAGTGATACGGCGGATGGGGGCATCCAGGTAATCAAAACCTTCCTTCTGGATCCGGTAAGTGATCTCAGAAGATACGCTGGAGAAAGGCCATTGCTCTTCCACGATCACCAGGCGGTTGGTTTTCTTTACAGATTCCAGGATGGTGAACCAGTCCAGCGGGCGGATGGTACGCAGGTCGATCACTTCGGCCTCAATACCTTCTTTAGCCAGCTCTTCTGCCGCGCCCAGGGCTACTTTCATCATTTTATTGAAAGAAACGATGGTTACATCCTTGCCGGCGCGTTTAATATCGGCCTTACCAATGGGAATAATGTATTCTTCTTCGGGTACGTCGCCCAGCTCGCCATACATTACTTCGCTTTCCATGAAAACCACCGGATCATCATCGCGGATAGCGGCTTTCAGCAAACCTTTGGCATCATATGGGTTGGAAACGGATACTACTTTTAAACCGGGGATGTTGGCATAATAGCTTTCAAAAGCAGTGGAGTGCTGGGCGCCCAGCTGACCGGCAGAACCGTTAGGTCCGCGGAAAACGATGGGGCAGCCTACCTGTCCGCCACTCATGGCCAGCATTTTGGAAGCGGTGTTCAGGATCTGGTCCAGGGCCAGTACGGCAAAGTTCCAGGTCATAAATTCCACTACAGGACGAAGGCCGTTCTGTGCAGCGCCAACGCCAATGGCAGCAAAGCCTAATTCTGCAATCGGGGTATCAATTACCCTTTTGGCCCCAAATTCATCCAGCATTCCCTGGCTCACTTTATAGGCACCATTGTATTCGGCTACTTCCTCTCCCATCAGGAATACGCGCTCGTCCCGGCGCATTTCTTCCTGGAGGGCTTCTCTTAAGGCTTGTCTGAAAGCTATCTGACGCATGCTATTGGTATAATGATTTGAAAGATTTAAAGTCCTTTCCTAAAAAGGCAGGGGCAAAATTATCGTTTGTTGGCGAAAATGCAAAGGATTTCAGGAAGGCTTATTTATTTAAATATTAATAAAATATATAAAATTATTAATATATTGTATGGTATTACCTGTCCTATGATCACCATTACCATCCTATCCCTGAGTTTTCTAACGGCCATTTCCTGCAAAATAAAGAAGGTAAAATCGCCGGATGCCGTACGCCTTTTGTGGTATGTGCACCTGGTATTGCTGTTCTTTTCCGCGCTTTGCGTGTTAATGATGCTGAACGGTTATGGCTTTAAAGGCGCTTTTACAGAGCGTGTATTCCTTTCGCTGTACGCCGGCTCCGGCGTAATTCTGTATGGGTTAACGCCCCAGGATGCCAGCGGCAAGTGGCTGTACCTGGCCTGCTTTTTCGGGTTTCCCTTTGTGCTGCTGTTTGGATTGCTGCTGCCGCCTTTACGCATTTTAACCATTATGGCGGGCGTAGCCCTGCTGTTTGATGGGAATGTGCGCCGCTACCCTATTGACGATGATTACACCCTGGAAACCCGCGATATGGGCATTTTATCCCGCTACCCTGCCTACAACATGGTAGCAGATAAATATTGGTTCTTTGAAAAGACCACACCGGATGTGGTATCCAAGAACTACTCCCTGCAGGCGCTGCAAACGGCGCAAAAGAACGGGGATAGCGTGAAGATCAGCATACTGGCATTTGACAGGAGTAAAATGCGGTTTGATACAACGATCGCACTGCAGTGAAAAAAGGGGTAAGCAGGATGGATAGGATGTTTATATGATTTTAATGAAGATCTATATAAAAAATGCAGCGAAGGGCTTCGCTGCATTTTTAGTTATATTTCGTGTAGCCGTGCTTATACCTTCTCAATAATAATGGCGCTGGCGCCGCCTCCGCCGTTACAGATACCGGCTACGCCATAACGGCCGCCGTGCTGGTGCAGGATGGAATTGAGCGTTACCACAATACGGGCGCCGCTGCAGCCAATAGGATGGCCCAGGGATACGGCCCCGCCCCATACGTTCAGCTTCTCCGGGTCTAATCCCAGGTCTTTCTGGTTGGCGATAGCCACGCAGGAAAATGCTTCATTGATCTCTGCATAATCCATATCGGATATTTTCAGCTGTGCTTTGGCAAGCGCCTTGTTAATGGCCTTTACCGGCGTAGTGGTGAACCATTCCGGGGCCTGGGAAGCATCTGCAAAACTGATGATCTTAGCCAGGGGCTTTAATCCCAGCGCCTTCAGCTTTTCGCCGCTTACCAGTACCACTGCGGCTGCACCGTCATTGATGTTGGAGGCATTGGCCGCTGTTACTGTTCCATCTTTCTGGAAAGTTGGTTTCAGCGTGGGGATCTTATCAAAATTCACCTTTTTGTAGTCTTCATCTTCCGTAACGGTTACTACCTGTTTGCCGGGCACTTCCACCGGAATGATCTCATTTTTGAAATACCCTTTTTCATATGCTGCAGCGGCGCGTTTGTAGCTACTGGCAGCATAGGCATCCTGGTCTTCCCGGGTGATCTTGTATTCTGCTGCGCAGATCTCAGCGGCATTGCCCATATGAAAATCCTTGTAGGGATCCCAGAGGCCATCGCGGAGAATACCGTCTATTACAGCGCCATGGCCCAGGCGGTAACCTGTGCGGGCTTTATCCAGGTAATAAGGAATGTTGCTCATGCTTTCCATACCGCCGGCTATCACTACATCATTATCTCCCAGCATAATGCTTTGCGCGCCCAGCATAATGGCTTTCATACCGGAGGCGCATACTTTATTTACGGTGGTGCAGGGCACATTAGTAGGAATGCCGGCATAAATACTGGCCTGATTGGCAGGGGCCTGGCCCACGTTGGCGCTGATCACATTGCCCATATACACTTCATTCACCTCTGTGGCGGCAATACCGGCTCTTTCCAGGGCTGCTTTTATAACCGTGGCGCCCAGCTGCGTAGCCGGTACGGCGGCCAGTGTGCCGCTTAATGCCCCGATGGGTGTACGAACCGTGGATACTATAAATACTTCTTTCATAACATAAGATTGTTTGGCTTGAACATTCAAATATAAAGGAAAAGGTGAAGAATGAAACGGCCATCGTTCCATTCTTCACCTTTCCCTGAAAAGTGTATATATAAGACGTAATTACTGGCGCACCGTTACCTTACGGGTTACGATATCCGCACAGCTGTTCTGGTATTCCATGTGCACTTCTATAGTATAATCGCCTGATGCTGCGTATTCATGGTCAAAGGTGAGCGCATGGCGGTTCTTTTCTACCAGGGTTTGGGAAGTATTATCTCCCCAGTTCAGCCACAAACGGTAGGGTACATTTTCATAAGCCGGCATCACGGTCAGGTCTACCTGACGGCTGCATAACCAGGTATAGGAAATGTCGGCCAGTGTTTCGCTTACGCGGGCAATTACCACGGTGGTATCGCTCAGCGTTTGACCGCACACGTTATAGGTTACAGAATAGGTACCGGGTGAGCAGGCACGCAGGGTGCTGGTAGTATCGCCGGTGGACCATAAGTACCATCCTGGATCGTGGTGGCCCTGCGCCATGGCTGTATTGCTGATAATGGGACAATAGTTACGGCACAACGGGTGCTGCACGCCAAGGTCCAATATGGGAAGAATATCAATTTCCTGGTAGCTGAACACTTTCATGGAGGTAGCTCCTGAAGGGAGTACCATGGTTAACCTTACCACATAGTGGCCGGGTGTGTTAAAAGTGTGTGTAGGCTGCGGGCCGGAGGCGGTGCCGCCATCCCCAAATTCCCAAAGCCAGTCAATCACAGACAGGGAAGAAGATGAATTCACATCAAACGTAATCTTCTTAGGCGCACAACCAATGGTGTCAGTTGCTTTGATCTTAAAGTCGAAATTCTGCGCCTTTAAACCGGAAATTGCAAACCATGAGCATGCAATCAGTAATAACAATCTTTTCATTAGGCTTAAGGAATAGGGTGAAAAATTATGTAAATATATAAAAATTAATATGTAAAATTAATAAAATTAGTACAAAACAATATACTAAAACGGTCCATATACCCACCTTCCGGGATAATTAACGCCAAAAGGCGTAAATTACCTATGTTTGCAGTTTGCATTCTTCCAGACTTTGATAGCACAACATACCATACAACAGATCCTGAGCCGCATTGACATTGTGGAGATCGTAGGCTCTTTCGTGAAGCTGAAAAAAAGGGGAACCAACTACCTGGGCCTCTGCCCTTTTCATAATGAAAAGTCGCCCTCCTTCACGGTTTCACCCAGCAAGGAGATCTATAAATGCTTCGGCTGCGGGGCCAGTGGCAATACTATCAGCTTCCTAATGGAGCATGAGAAGTACTCCTATGTGGAAGCCCTCCGCTGGCTGGCCCAGAAATACAATGTAGAAATTGAGGAGAAAGAGGTTAGCGCGGAGGTAAAACAGCAGCAGCTCCTGGCCGACAGCCTGTATATCATTAACAACTTTGCCCGGGAATATTTTACCAAAACCCTGCTGGAAACAGAGGAAGGGCAGAACATAGGGCTCAGCTACTTTGAGGAAAGGGGTTTTACAAAAGAAACCATCCAGAAGTTCCAGCTGGGCTACTGCAGCAATGAGCGGGACGCTTTTGCACGCACCGCCCTGGAAAAGGGCTATAACCTGGACTACCTGCAAAAGACCGGCCTGGTTACCATCCGTAATGAGCAGCCGGCGGATAACTACCGGGGCCGCGTTATTTTTCCCATTCACAACCAATCCGGCAAGGTGCTGGGTTTTGGCGCGCGCATCCTGGTTAAGAACGACCGGGCGCCCAAATACATCAACTCTCCTGAAAACGAGATCTATGTAAAAAGCAAGGTGTTGTACGGCACTTATTTTGCCCGCCACGCCATTGACCGCCTGAACGAATGTTTGCTGGTAGAGGGCTATACCGACGTAATTTCCCTGCACCAGGCAGGCATTGAGAACGTGGTGGCCTCCAGCGGTACTTCCCTGACAGTAGACCAGCTACGGCTGGTAAAGAAATATACCAATAACCTCACCATCCTCTATGATGGCGACAGCGCAGGCGTAAAAGCAGCGCTGCGCGGCCTGGATATGGCTGTGGAAGAAGGTCTGAACGTGAAGCTGGTGCTGATACCGGACAAGGAAGACCCGGACAGCTATGTGCAGAAGATAGGCGCACCGGCTTTCCGGCAGTTTGTGGAAACCAATAAGCAGGACTTTGTACTGTTTAAGCTGCAAACGTCCATGCAGGAAATGGGCAATGACAGCAACCGCAAAAGCCAGCTGGTAAATGAAATTGCGGAAACCATTTCCAAAATTGATAAGGTAGAGGATTTCACCCGCCAGCAGGACTACATCCGCCAGTGCAGCCAGCTCCTGAAGATAGATGAGCAGGGCATGATCACGCTGGTGAATAAATTCATCCGCGAGCGCCTGCAAAAGCGGGAGCAGCAGCTGGCTAAGAATGCCCCTCCGGAAGATGATCAGCTGAGCGATGAGGCCATTGCCGCCATGGAAGCGGCCGAAGGCAACTTTGACGTGCTCTTCCCTACGGATGAAAAACAGGAAAGAGAGCTGGTGAAAATATTACTCCGCTTTGGAGATATGCCTTTCAGCGAAGAAGAAAAGAACAGCGTAGCCGATTATGTATTTCATTTGCCGTACGATTTTGAATCGCTGGCAGACAGTGAGATCGTAAAGAAAATACTGCGGGAATATAAATCCAGGTATGATGAAGGCGCTACCCCGGATAAAAAATGGTTCCTGTACCATGAGGATACCGACATCTCCAAACAAACGGCCCTGATACTGGAAGATAAAGAGGCGGACCTGAGCATAAACTGGAAAGAACGATTTGAAATAGATACTGTTTGCGGGGATAACGCTTACCTGCGCGACACCATCAGCACCACCAACTATCTTATACTACGCAAGATCAAAAAGCTGATCCTGGAAAACCAGCAGGAGATGGAAAAGGCAGATACTTTTGATCTGCAGATGAAGTGTGTTGAAGTGCATCAGCATTTGAAACAGCTTGAAATGGAGCTAACACAAGGCATCGGGACGGTGATCTTTAGATAGACGTCTTCCCTCCTGCTTCGTTTCCTCAATTCTGTATACCTTCTTTCTCCGCTTTCGTTTTCTTGTCCCACACCTCAAACGTAAATGCATACGCATGCTTTTCATCTGCCGGATGCAGCCTGCTGCTTACCAGGTTCCATTCTTTGGGATCAAATTCCGGGAAGTGCGCATCGCCGGTAACGGTAGCATGAATGCGGGTAATGTACATGCGCTGCACCAGTAAGGGGATGGCCTGGCTGAAAATTTCTTCTCCCCCGGTAATAAACATTTCTGCTGCATCAAAAGTACCTGCAATCATCAGGGCTTCCTGTAAGGAGGTGGTAACAATAATGCCATCGCGCGGGTAATCCGGCTGGCGGGTAATTACAATATTCGGGCGGTTGGGTAAAGGCTTGCCTAATGATTCAAAGGTTTTACGGCCCATGATAATAGGCTTACCGGTAGTGGTTTCTTTGAAATATTTCATATCGGCCGGCAGGTGCCAGGGTAACTGGTTCTGCTGCCCTATAACGTTATTCTCTGATGCTGCAACAATGATGGAAACCATAGTTAGAATTACGAATTGTCAATTACGAATTGAGTACTACAAACTGAAAGCAGCTCAATGAATATTTAGTACCCTGCAAACTTTGAATTACGAATTGAGTAACCCGTAAATTTATTTATTACTACAAATTATCAATTACAATCAATTGCTTCCATCCATCCGTAATTAAATAATCCGTAATTAAAATCACACTGCTACCGGCGCTTTAATCCCTGCATGGTGCTGGTAGTTCAGCAGTTCAAAATCTTCAAAGGTAAAAGCAAAAATATCCTTCACGGCCGGGTTAATTTTCATGACCGGCAGCGGGTAGGGTGTGCGGCTTAATTGCAGCTTGGCCTGTTCAATATGATTGTTGTACAAATGCACATCGCCAAAGCTGTGAATAAATTCACCCGGCTCCAGGTCGCATACCTGCGCCATCATCAGGGTGAGCAATGCATAGGAAGCAATGTTAAAAGGTACGCCTAAGAACACATCTGCGCTACGCTGGTATAGCAGGCAGCTCAGCTTCCCATTGGCCACATAGAACTGGAACAGGCAGTGGCAGGGGCTCAGCGCCATTTGCGGCAGGTCGCCTACGTTCCAGGCATTTACAATAATGCGGCGGGAATCCGGGTTATTTTTGATCTGTTTTACGGCTTCGCTGATCTGGTCTATCACTTTACCGTCCCGGGTTTCCCAGCTACGCCATTGTTTGCCGTAAACGGGACCCAGGTCGCCGTTGGCATCTGCCCACTCGTCCCATATACTTACGCCGTGTTCCTTCAGGTAGGCAATATTGGTATCGCCCCGGAGGAACCAGAGTAACTCATAAATAATAGATTTCAGGTGTAATTTCTTGGTAGTGACCAGCGGAAAACCATCCTGCAGGTTAAAACGCAGCTGGTAGCCAAAACAGCTGCTGGTACCCGTGCCGGTACGGTCTGTTTTTGTAGCCCCATGATCCAGTATATGCTGTAATAAATGAAGGTACTGATCCATGGGGCAAATTAACAAAATTGTTACTAATGCTCCCTTAGATATTTATCCCCACAACCTTCATAACACAGGCGGCTGGCCAGTACAAGGGTATTTTCATAAATGCTGATGAAGAAAACAGCGGTATCCGATTGCTGTCCTTTTTTATAGATCCGCAGGGTAGTATCTACATCCGTAGCGCGCAGCTCAAAATGATCGTAGGTACTGTTACCGGTGTTGGTATATCCACCGTCGGCATTGAAAGTTAAATAGGTGATAGTTTCAACGGGTTCCCATACCAGCTGACCGGCATTACCGGTGCCGTAATAAGAAGCATATGATTTCCAACGGCCTGTCAGGTAATTGAGTTGTTTAGGTAAAGAGGCGCCATCTGTTATAGGATCATTATCCTTTTTGCAGGCAGTAATACAAATGAGTAAGAATACAGGTAGCAGCAGGTATTTCATGGGTGAGATTTGATTGTAGAACGTGGCATCTCACCCGGAAGTTACAAGGACGTAAAGCGAAAAATATAACGCAAATAAACTAAACAAAAAATACACTTATCCCGTGGAATTTTCGTAATCTGCTAAACAACAACCAAAGTCGTAGCGTCTGCAAGAAGGAAACCAGCGAGCAAGATAAGTTCCATGTATACGAAAGCTTTGAATAGCCTCGAATCTTTATCTAAATCTAACGCCTATATTAAAAA
>JGI24740J21852_10000348_pt1 | contig 19749 bp, 20 predicted proteins | sample KBSCornC6_FD_21852 | JGI IMG/M metagenome (IMG submission 21852) | reverse complement strand
CGGCAGGGTTTTGACCGATCACACAGTTGGGGTTTGTGCGATGCAGCGCCGGAAAATAGTAACGATACAATCTGGCGAGAATACGCAAGCGTCACGCAACGCAGCAATACGTACGACTACATAAGGCCCACTCCTAGCCTTCCCTAGCCCTGGACACCCATGACAGCACTTGATTACCAGACCGCGTTCCAGCTTGCCCCGGTCGGCATGGTGATGTCACGTGAGCGCGTGATGGTCGACGTCAACGACGAGGCAGCGCGCATCTTTGGTCACGCACGCACGACCATGATTGGCCAGTCGTTCGAACTGCTCTATCCCACGCATGACGAATACGAACGCACCGGCGCACGCATCGTGCCCATCATGGGCGCGCGCGGCAGCTATTCGGATGAGCGCATCATGAAGCGCGCCAACGGCGAGCTGTTCTGGTGCCACGTGACGGGCCGCGCGCTCGATCGCACCAAGCCGCTGGGTGAAGGCATCTGGACGTTTGAAGACCTTTCCGCGCACCGGCCAGTCACGGCGGCGCTCACACCGCGCGAGCGAGACATCGCAGCGCAGCTGGTGGAAGGCAAGACCAGCAAGCAGATCGGCAAGCAGCTGGAAATCAGCCCGCGCACGGTAGAAATCTATCGCGCGCGGTTGATGAAGAAGTACGCCGCCAACACCTCGCTTGAGCTTGTGCAGCGGCTGATGGGGCATTGAGCCCAACGGCAAGGTCTAGGCGTTACACCATCCCGTCATCGGCGTTGATGATGGCGCCGTTGATGAAATCCGATTGGTCCGACGCCAGCAGCAGGATCAACCCATCCAGATCTTCCGGCTTGCCGACGCGCTTGCGCGGTAGCATCTGCACGAGCTTCTGGCCGGCTTCGGTTTCCCAGTGATGGTGATTGATCTCGGTATCGATATAGCCCGGGCAGATGGCGTTCGTGTTGATGCCCAAACGCCCCCACTCCAGCGCCATGGCCTTGGTCATATGCACCACAGCCGCCTTGCTCATGCAATACACGCCGATCTGCGACAGCACCTTCAGCCCCGCCACCGAAGCGATATTGATGATGCGCGATTGCGGCAGCGGCGAACCGTTCTTCTCCGCGCCCTTGGCCCGCGCAATCATGCGCTTGGCGGTTTCCTGCGCAACGAAAAAGGCGCCACGCGTGTTGGTATCGAAGATGAAATCGAAGTCATCGGGCGTGACGTCCACCATGCGCTGCGTGGTCGAAACGCCCGAGTTGTTGACCAGGATATCGATCGTGCCGGCTTCCGTTTCAGCATGGGCGATGGCAGAGCGGATGCTGTCCGGGTCCGTTACGTCCAGCCGCACGACGTGAGCGCTGCCGCCCTTCGATTCGATGTCGGCGCGCAATTCCTTCAAGCGCTCGACACGGCGCGAGGCCAGCACGACCTTGGCGCCGGCCGCCGCGAGCGTATGCGCGAACCGCGCGCCCAGGCCGCTGGAAGCGCCCGTGATCAGCGCGACCTTGCCTTCCAGATTGATCGACAAGCCCATGATGCGTGTTCCCCGTATGTTGGTTTGACAGGCACCGGATCGCTAGTGAGCGGCCCGGGCACGTGATTTCGGCGCAGCTTAGCAAAAAATCGAACGATCGTTCAGAAAATTCTCTTGCCGCATCCGGGCGCCTCCCGGACAATGCGGAAAATTCTAATGCAGCAATCCGCCATACCAATAAGCAAACGCCCCTAACTGTCCCCAAAGCAGCGACGAGACATCTATGAACCAGCAGCAACTCCTCGAACAGTACGGTCCCCGAGAGTCCATGGAGTACGACGTCGTGATCGTCGGCGGCGGCCCTGCCGGCCTGGCGACTGCGATACGGATCAAGCAACGCGCCGCCGAGACCGGCAAGGATGTCTCGGTGGTGGTTCTGGAAAAAGGCTCTGAACCCGGCGCACACATCCTCTCTGGCGCGGTAATGGACCCGCGCGCCATCACCGAGTTGTTGCCCAACTGGAAGGCCGACGGCGCCCCGCTCAACCAGGCGGTGACTGGCGACGACGTGCTCTTCCTGAGCGAAACCGGCTCGAAGCGTACACCCGACTGGCTGGTGCCGCGCAACTTCCACAACCACGGCTGCTACGTCATCTCGCTGTCGAACGTGGTCAAGTGGATGGCCACGCAGGCTGAAGCGCTGGGCGTGGAAATCTTCCCGGGCTTTGCCGCGGCTGAAGTGCTCTATGACAACAAGGGCGCCGTGCGCGGTGTTGCCACCGGCAACATGGGCATCGGCAAGGACGGCGAGCCGACCGAGAACTTCCAGCTCGGCATGGAGCTGCTGGGCAAGTACACGATCTTCGCCGAAGGCGCGCGTGGCCACCTGGGCCGCCAGCTGCTGGAGAAATTCAAGCTCAACGCCGGCAAAGATCCGCAGACCTTCGCCATCGGTATCAAGGAACTCTGGGAAATCGATCCGGCCAAGGCCAAGCCCGGCCTGGTGGTGCATACCGCCGGCTGGCCGATGGAAGACGACACCTTCGGCGGCGGCTTCCTGTATCACCTGGAAGACAACAAGGTCACGCTCGGCTTTGTGATCGGCCTGGACTACAAGAACCCGTGGATGAGCCCGTTCGAAGAGATGCAGCGCTGGAAGGCCCACCCGGCCATCCGCGCGCACATCGAAGGCGGCAAGCGCATTGGCTACGGCGCCCGCGCAATCAACAACGGTACGCCGCAAGCGCTGCCCAAGACGGTGTTCCCGGGCGGCGCGCTGGTCGGCTGCGACGCCGGCTACCTGAACGCTGCCCGCATCAAGGGCAGCCACGCGGCCATCAAGAGCGGCATGATGTGCGGCGAAGCGGTGTTCGACGCGGTGACGGCTGGCCGCTCGGCTGATGAACTCTCCGCCTACCCAGCCGCCTTCGAAGAGAGCTGGCTGAAGGAAGAACTGGACCAGTCGCGCAACTTCAAGCTGTGGTTCAAGAAGAGCCCGACGCTGGGCAAGATCATGACCGGCGTCGAGCAGTGGCTGCTGCCGAAGATCGGCATCAGCAACCCGCCTTGGACGTTGCATGGCACCAAGTCGGATAACCAATCGCTCAAGCCGGCCGCGGAGTGCGAGAAGATTGCGTATCCGAAGCCGGACGGCAAGATCACGTTTGACCGTCTCTCGTCGGTGTTCATCTCGAACACCAACCACGAAGAGAATCAGCCGGCCCACCTGACGCTGAAAGACCCGACCGTTCCAACGCGCATCAACCTGACGCAGTTTGCGGGCCCCGAGCAGCGCTACTGCCCGGCCGGCGTGTACGAGTTCGTCAAGAACGACGAAGGCACGGAGCGCCTGCAGATCAACGCGCAGAACTGCGTGCACTGCAAGACCTGCGATATCAAGGACCCGACGCAGAACATCGTGTGGGTGACGCCGGAAGGCGGTGGCGGCCCGAACTACGTCGGCATGTAAGCTGGCGAGCGCTCAACAAAAAAGACGGCTTCAAGCCGTCTTTTTTGTTGTCTGCGCGAATCGACTCAGGACGCCTTCGCTGCGATCGCCGGCGTCTCCACCGACACATCGCCGCATTGCGCGCGATGGCGCAGGGCGTGGTCGATCAACACCAGCGCCAGCAACGCTTCGGCAATCGGCGTAGCCCGAATGCCCACGCATGGGTCATGGCGGCCGAACGTTTCCACGACCGCCGGATCGCCCACCTTATCAATCGAACGACGCGGCGTGCGAATGCTCGATGTCGGCTTGATCGCCAGCGACACCGAAATGTCCTGCCCCGTCGAAATCCCACCCAGAATGCCGCCGGCGTTGTTGCCGACAAAGCCCTCCGGCGTCAGTTCATCACCATGCTCGGAACCTCGCTGGGCTACAGCGTGGAAGCCAGCGCCAATCTCAACGCCCTTGACCGCGTTCAAACCCATCATGGCGTGGGCGATGTCGGCGTCCAGACGATCGAACAGCGGCTCGCCCCAGCCGACCGGCACGCCGGTGGCGACCACTTCAATGCGTGCACCGACGGAATCGCCGTCCTTGCGCAGTGCATCCATGTAGGTTTCCAGCTCGGGGATGACCTCGGCATTCGGCGCGAAGAACGGGTTGTTCGGCACCTCGTTCCAGTCGATGAACGGGATCTGGATATCGCCCAGCTGCGACATGAAGCCGTGGATTTCCACGCCAAACTTTTCGCGCAACCACTTCTTGGCGACGGCGCCTGCGGCTACCGTCGGCGCCGTCAACCGTGCCGACGAGCGGCCACCCCCGCGCGGGTCGCGGATGCCGTACTTGTGCCAGTAGGTGTAATCAGCGTGCCCGGGACGGAAGGTCTCGACGATGTTGCTGTAGTCCTTGCTGCGCTGGTCGGTGTTGCGGATCAGCAGGCAGATGGGGGTGCCGGTCGTCTTGCCCTCGTATACGCCGGAGAGAATCTCGACCAGGTCCTCTTCCTTGCGCTGCGTGACATGGCGCGAGGTGCCGGGCTTGCGGCGATCCAGGTCGGGCTGGATGTCTTCTGCGGAAAGTGCCATGCCTGGCGGGCAGCCGTCGATGACGGCGCCGATGGCGGGGCCATGCGACTCGCCGAAGGTGGTAACGGAAAACAGCAGGCCCAGGGTATTGCCAGACATGATCGTGCTCGCGAAAGCGCCGCCATGGCGGAGGCGGCGCGAAACATCAGGAAACTGCTATTGTAAATCCGATCAACCAATTGGCCGATCAGCCGCCCAATTAGCCACCGATACCAAGCAACTCGACTTCAAAGTTCAGCGTGGAATTGGGCGGAATCGTGCCGGGCACGCCACGCTCGCCGTAAGCCGTCGCCGCCGGGCAGGTCAGCTTGGCCTTGCCACCGACTTGCATCTTCTGCACGCCTTCGGTCCAACACGGAATCACGCGGTTCAGCGGGAACGAAATCGGCTGGCCGCGCTTGTACGAGCTATCGAACTCTTTGCCGTCAGTCAGCGTGCCGCGGTAGTGCACCTTGACCGTGTCGCTCGCTTTGGGCGACGGGCCGGTGCCCTTGATCAGCGTCTGGACAATGACGCCCGAGGGCAAGGTTTCGCTCGACGGGGCTGCAGCTTGCGCAGCAACGGCAGCCAGGGCAAACGACGAAGCACACAGCAGCAGAGAAAGGCGTTTCATAAGCGGATGCCAAAAAAGTTGAGGAGCCGGCAGTGTATCGAATTGCGCGGCGGTTAATGGTGATTAGAGGCGCTCGCCACGCAATGCCAGCACCGCAGCCTGCAAGCCTTCGGGCGATACGGCATGTGCGGGCACTGGCGTACCAATGCACAGCTCAAGCCTGTTCAGGAAGCCACGCCGGAACGGCCGCGTCATCGCTGCGCCGCCATGGCGCGAGAAGAAGCTACCCCACAGCCCGCGCAGCGCCATCGGCACCACCGGCACCGGGGTGCGCTCGACGATGCGGCGCACGCCCTCCTTGAAGGGGTTCATTTCCCCCGTCGCGGTGATCTTGCCCTCAGGGAAGATGCAGACCACCTCGCCCTCCGTCAGCGCGGCGGCAATGCTGTCGTAAGCGCGCTTGAGCATCTCCGGATCTTCGTGCATGGGCGCAATCGGAATTGCCTTGACCGTGCGGAAGAACCACGACAGCACCGGCACTTTGAAGATGCGGTGGTCCATCACGAAGCGCACCGGGCGACGCACGAACGCGCCCACCACCACTGCGTCGACAAAGCTCACGTGATTGCAGACCAGCAGGCAGGGGCCCTCATCCGGGATCTGCTCGGCGCCCTCCACCTTCACGCGGTAGACGGTATGGATCAGCAGCCACATCACGAAGCGGATCAGGAACTCCGGCACGAGCGTGTAGATGTAGATCGCCACCACGGCGTTAAGGATGCCGGTCACGAGGAACAACTGCGGGATCGTGAACCCGGCGCGCGTGAGCACCATCGCCAGCACCGCCGAGGCGATCATGAACAGCGCATTGAGGATGTTGTTGGCGGCGATGATGCGCGCGCGGTGCGTCGGCTCACAACGGCTCTGGATCAGCGCGTACAGCGGCACGCTATAGAACCCGCCGAACATGGCCAGCAGGAACAGATCGGCCAGCACACGCCAGTGGCGATGGTTCTGCAGGAAACCCGAAATGCCCGTCAGCACATCGTGCGCGACCAGTGCCTCGGCATGCGAGGCGAAATACAGATCCACCGCAAACACCGTCATGCCGATCGAGCCAAACGGCACGAGGCCAATTTCCACCGTGCGGCCCGAAAGCTTTTCACACAGCATCGACCCGAGCCCGATGCCGATGGAAAACACTGCCAGCAGCAGCGTCACCACGTTTTGATCGCCGGCGAGCACGTTGCGCGCAAAGGCAAAGAATGACGTCAGGAACGTCGCGCCAACGAACCACAGCCACGAGATGCCCATCAGGCTCAGAAATACCGCGCGCTGGTTGCTGGCCAGCTTCAGGTTGCGCCACGTCTCGGAGATGGGGTTCCAGTTGATGCGCAAGTCCGGTTGCGAGGCCGGCGACACCGGCACGCCACGCGCCGTCAGCCAGCCGCTCACCGCGATGATGATGCAGGCGATGCCCGTGAGCGTTGGCCCGATGAGATCACCATTGCGCGTGAAGTTGGCCAACTCGCCGCCACCGATGGTACCGACGAGGATGGCGACAAACGTGCCCATCTCCACCAACCCGTTGCCGCCAACCAGCTCGGACGATTGCAGATGCTGCGGCAGATAGGCGTACTTGACCGGCCCAAACAGCGTCGAATGCACGCCCATCAGGAACGTGCAGAGGTACAGCAGCTCAACGTGGCGCAGCGCAAAGCCCGCGCAGCCGATGACCATGATGGCGATTTCCAGCGTCTTGACCAGGCGGATCAGCCGAGCCTTGTCCATGCGATCGGCGATCTGGCCGCTTGTGGCCGATAGCAGCACGAATGGCGCAATGAAGATGGCTGAGATGAGGAACGCTGCCGAGGCGGGGTCCGCATTGCCGAACAGCGCGGCGTGGTACGTCACCAGCGAGGAAAACGCGACCTTGAAAACGTTGTCGTTCATCGCCCCGAGGAACTGGGTCCAGAAGAACGGGGCAAAACGACGTTGCTTCAGCAGGGAAAACTGGCTCGATTGGCTCATCGGCAGAGGATTGAGGGTTCAACAAAAAACCCGCTCGCTGCGGCGGGCGGGTTTCAGGAATATGGCGAACAACTAGGCGGATCAGTCAGTCTTCGCTGGCTGTTCTTCTTCCGCCGGCCAATCGCGGATATAGGCCTTGAGCATCTTGTTCTCGAAGCCCTGGGCCTCGACCACAGCCTTGGCCACGTCGTAGAAAGAAATCACGCCCATCAGCGTGCGGTTGTCGAGCACAGGCAGATAGCGGACGTGGTGCTCCAGCATCATGCGGCGGACCTCGTCAACGTCCGTTGCCGGCGTACAGGTAACGGGATGGTCGTCCATCACCTTGCGAATGGTGGTTCCGTCGCCAACGGAACCATGATTCTTGGCAAGAACCACGATGATCTCCCGGAAGGTCAGCATGCCGACCAGTTGACCATGCTCCATGACCACCAACGAGCCGATGTCTTTGTCGGCCATCGTCAGCACAGCTGCCTGGAGCTTGGTTTCCGGGGACACGGTGTAGAGCGTGTTGCCCTTCACTTGAAGAATATCGCTGACTTTCATAGTGCGTCTCCCAGGGTATCGGGGTGCCGGTCTGCCGGGGGGCGACCGTGCGCGGGTTGTGGTTATGGTTGTGTCTCGATCCTAGCCCAAACCGGATCGCTTCGACAAGCATGCGGCGCAGAAAAAACCTGTCAAAAACCGCGCCCGCTCGGCGTTTGCCCGAGATGCACTGCAACAGGGAGCAGTGCTAGCATGCCCCGTCCAAACCTGCTCCCGCGCCCTGTCTGGGCGCTTGAATCCATGTCCAAAGCCCGCTTTGATACGCTGGCCCTGCATGCCGGTGCCGCGCCTGACCCCACCACGGGGGCGCGCGCCACGCCCATCCACCTGACCACGTCGTTCGTGTTCCGCGACAGCGAACACGCGGCGTCACTGTTCAACATGGAACGCGCGGGCCACGTGTACTCGCGTATTTCCAACCCGACCGTCGCGGTGTTCGAAGAACGCATGGCCGCGCTGGAAAACGGCGTCGGGGCCATCGCCACGGCGTCCGGCCAGGCAGCGCTGCACCTGGCCATCGTCACGCTCATGGGTGCGGGCTCGCATATCGTGGCCTCGTCGGCGCTGTATGGTGGCTCGCACAACCTGCTGCACTACACGCTGCGCCGTTTCGGCATTGAGACCACCTTCGTCAAGCCCGGCGACATTGATGGCTGGCGCGCCGCCATCCGCCCGAACACGCGGTTGCTGTTTGGCGAGACGCTCGGCAACCCGGGGCTGGATGTGCTCGACATCCCGACCGTGGCATCGATTGCGCATGACGCGGGCGTGCCTCTGCTGGTCGATTCAACCTTCACGACGCCGTGGCTGCTGCAGCCGTTTGCGCATGGTGCGGACCTCGCCTACCACTCCGCCACCAAGTTCCTCGGTGGCCACGGCACGACCATCGGCGGCGTGCTGGTTGATGGTGGCACGTTCGACTACGTGGCCGCCGGCAAGCACCCCGAACTGACTGAGCCGTACGCGGGCTTCCACGACATGGTCTTTGCCGAGGAAAGCACCGTGGCGCCCTTCCTGCTGCGTGCGCGCCGTGAAGGCTTGCGCGACTTCGGCGCGTGCATGAATCCGATGGCGGCATGGCAACTGCTGCAAGGCATCGAAACGCTGCCGCTACGCATGGCGCGGCACGTAGACAACGCCCGCCGCATTGTCAGCTTCCTGGCGAGCCATCCGATGGTGGCATCGGTCGCCTACCCCGAGCTGGAATCGCACCCGGATCACGCCCTTGCCAAGCGCCTGCTGCCACGCGGCTGTGGTGCCGTTTTTAGCTTCGACCTCAAGGGCGATCGACGTGCTGGCCAGCAGTTCATCGAATCGCTCGGTTTGTTCTCGCACCTGGCCAATGTGGGCGATGCGCGGTCGCTGGTCATTCACCCGGCGTCCACCACGCACTTCCGCATGGACGCCGCCGCACTGGCCGCAGCCGGCATCAGCGAGGGCACGATCCGCCTGTCGATCGGCCTGGAAGACGCCGACGACCTGATCGACGATCTCAAACGCGGCCTGAAAGCCGCCGAACGCGCAATGTCGGCAGCACCGGGCAAGACCGCCACCAACACAACGGGAGCCCGCTGATGGAATGGACCGTACAAGGCCAGCAGGCCTACGCCTACACGGGCGGCAAGCCGTTCAACGCCGAATTGCCGTGCGTTGTGTTCGTGCACGGCGCGCAGAACGATCATTCGGTGTGGGGGCTGCAGACGCGCTGGTTTGCGCACCACGGTTTCAGCGTGCTGGCAGTGGATCTGCCCGGGCACGGCCGCAGCGCTGGCGCTCCGCTGCAGAGCGTGGAAGCCATGGCCGACTGGGTCATGGCGCTCGCGCAGGCCGCCGGCGTGATGCAACCGGTGATGGTGGTCGGCCACAGCATGGGCTCCCTGATTGCGCTGGAGTGCGCTGCACGCTACGCCGATCGCGTGCGCCGCATCGCGCTGGTGGCGACCGCCTGGCCGATGAAAGTGTCGGATGCGCTGCTCGATGCGGCACTCAATAACACCGCGGGCGCAATCGACATGGTGAATACCTGGTCGCATTCCAGCCTGGCCAACAAGCCGTCTTCCCCCGGCCCGGGCTTCTGGATGCACGGCGGCAGCCAGCGCTTGATGGAACGTGTCGCGCGCGGCACCGAAGCACCGGTCTTCCATACGGACTTCGCAGCCTGCAACGCCTATGCGCGCGGCGCGGAAGCCATGGCCGCCGTGAAGTGTCCGTCACTCGTGATCGTGGGCGAAAAAGACCAGATGACGCCCGCAAAAGCCGGCCGGCAGGTCGCGGCAGGATTGGCAGGCAGCCGCGTCGTCGGGCTGCCCGGCGGACACGCCATCATGGGAGAATGCCCCGACGGCACGCTCGACGCGCTGATCGCCTTTGCACGTGAACGCGAGCCGGTCGCCGCGTAGCCGCCCCACTCCGCAACAGGAGACGCATCATGGCCACCACTGAGTCCCGCCACTTCGGCAGCTTCGCCGAGTTCTACCCGTTCTACCTGGGCGAGCACCAGGACCGCACTTGCCGGCGCCTGCATTTTGTCGGCTCGACAATAGCGTTGGCATGCCTGATCTTGCTGGTCTTTACGGGCAACCTGTGGTGGCTGCTGGGCGCGGCGGTGAGTGGCTATGCCTTTGCATGGGTCGGCCACTTCGGCTTTGAGAAGAACCGGCCTGCGACCTTCCGGCACCCGTTCTACAGTCTGATGGGCGACTGGGTGATGTACCGCGACATCTGGGTCGGAAAGATTCCGTTCTGAGCCGTCAGGCAGTGACCTCGGCAGATGCCGGTGCGGTAGCGGCTTGCGCGGCTGAGGCCACACCGCGCTCGCCGGAAGCAAAGACGGCTTCCAGCGTGGCGTCGAGCGCTGGATTGTGCAATCGATCCACCAGCCCATGCGTGTCGCCCAAATGGCGCGCCAGGGCGGTACGCGGCAAGCGCGGCAGATTCAGCACCAGCTTTTCGTAGAGCGGCCGCAGCGTGGTCACGTGGGCATCGCACAGCAGCGCCCAGTGCGTTTCACCGCGATCCTGCTGCAGCTTGCCCACCAGGTGCAGCGCCTTCAGTTTGGTCAGCAGATCGGCGAGGTAGTCCGCTTCAAGCTGCAGGCGTCGGCCGATTTCCTGCTCGGCCACCGTGCGCGGAGCCTGTTCGCGCGCGCGGTACAGCAGCAGCAGAATGCCCAGCGCATCAAAAAACTCACTGCCCGGAAACGTGCGCCGCTGCCAGTAACCCTGGCGGATGATCGGCAGCGTCGATGCAATCGTAGCCCCCAGGAGGGTGACCAGCCAGCTCACATAGATCCACGTCAGGAAGATCGGCAACGTGGCGAACGCGCCGTAGACGGCCGTGTATGTGGGAATGTGCGCAACGTACGAGCCAAAGACCCGCTTGGCGATTTCAAATGCGCCGGCAGCAATGAGCCCCGCCACGAAGGCGTCGCGCCGATCCACATTGGTGTTCGGCACAAACACGTAGAGCATCGCAAACGCAATCGCCGACAGCAGAATCGGCACCACACCCACGATCACGCCCAGGCCAAACGGCAGCTTGTGCACATAGCCCGCCGAAATCGACACCAGATACGAACTGACCGACAGGCTCGCGCCAATCAGCACCGGTCCAAAACTCACCAGCGCCCAGAACACCAGCACCCGCTGCGCCAGCGGGCGCCGATGACGCACGCGCCAGATGGCGTTGAGCGCGTTCTCTACCGTCAGCATCGTCATGACGGACGTAACCACCAAGCCGATCAAACCCGCTGCCGTGAGCCCCTTGGCGTTGGTCGAAAACTGGTTGAGATACGTCAGGATCGGCCGGCTGATACTGCCGGGCACGAGGTTGCTGAACATGTAGCCTTCGATGTCCGCGCGAAAGCTCTTGAACATCGGGAACGCCGTGAACAGCGCAAACGCCACCGTCAGGATCGGCACCAGCGAGAGCACCGTCGTAAACGTCAGGCTGCTGGCCACCTGCGGCAGACGATCTTCCCCCGCGCGGCGCAGCGCGTAACGCGCCAGTGCACGCACCTTGGTTGCATTCCATTGACGAAGCACTCGGGGGGGAAAAAGCATGAAGAATGAGGCGGCGCAAGGCCAACGAGGGGATCGGGGGGCGCAACTATAATACCGCGACGCTCTCAACGCTTTGTTATGAAAGATATTCTGGTCCTGTACTACAGCCGCCACGGCAGCACGCGCGCGCTGGCCGAAGCCATCGCGCATGGCATTGAAACCGTGGACGGCGCACAGGCGCGCGTGCGCACAGTGCCAGCGGTCTCCACGGTGTGCGAAGCCACGCAGCCCGACGTGCCCGACAGCGGCCCGCCCTATGTGGAAGTGCGCGACCTGGAAGAATGTGTGGGCCTGGCTTTGGGCTCGCCCACGCGCTTCGGCAATATGGCCGCCCCGCTCAAGTACTTTCTGGATGGCACCACGCCGCAATGGCTGGCTGGCGCACTGGCCGGCAAACCGGCGTGCGTATTCACGTCCACCGGCAGCATGCACGGCGGGCAGGAAACCACCCTGCTCTCGATGATGCTGCCGCTGTTGCACCATGGCATGGTGATCCTCGGCCTGCCGTATCAGCAGAGCGAGCTCCTTTCCACCGAGGCCGGCGGCACGCCCTACGGGCCCTCGCACGTCGCGCACCGTGGCGATACCGCTCCGCTCACCGCGCACGAACGCACGCTTGCCACCGCCATGGGCCGACGGCTTGCGCAGACTGCTCTCAAGCTCGCCGCATGACCGCCGCATGACAGACACCCACGACGCCATCGCCGAATCCCGGGCACTGTTTCTGCTGAGCGCAGCGAGCCTTGTCGCGCTAATCCTCCTGTGTGCGGCGTGGGAGCTGTGGCTCGCGCCCGTGCGCCCAGGCGGCTCGTGGCTGGCGCTCAAGGCGCTGCTGCTAGCGTGGCCGTTGCCCGGCGTGCTGCGCAAGAACCGTTACACCATGCAGTGGGCGTCGATGTTCATTCTGCTGTTCTTTACCGAAGGCATCGTGCGGGCAACGTCCGATGCTGGGCTGTCGCGCTCGCTCGCGTGGGGCGAGGTGATGCTCAGCGTGGTCTTCTTCTTTGCGACCATCTTCTATCTGCGCCCATTCAAGCGTGCTGCCAAGGCACGTGCCCGCCAGCACACCTGATCCGCCATGACCGACGATGCCTTCCTGCAAGCCTGCGTTGATGCCGTTGGCGCTGCGCACGCTCTGACAGCCCCCGAAGACCAAGCGCCCTATCTGACCGACTGGCGCAAGCGTTATTCGGGCCGTGCACGCGCGGTGCTGCGCCCCGCCAACGCAGGGGAAGTGAGTGCGCTGGTGCAGCTGTGCAACGCGCACGGCGTGCCGATCGTTCCGCAAGGCGGCAATACGGGGCTGTGTGGCGGCGCCACGCCCGATATGGAGGGCAGCGCGGTCGTCATCTCTCTGCAGCGCATGCAGCGCGTACGCGCGGTCGACGCGATCAACAACACCATCACCGTGGATGCTGGCTGCATCCTGGCCAACGTGCAGCAGGCTGCTGCGGATGCTGATCGGCTCTTCCCGCTCAGCTTGGCGGCGGAAGGCAGTTGCACCATCGGCGGCAACCTGGCGACCAACGCGGGCGGCACCGCCGTCCTGCGCTACGGCAACGCGCGCGAGTTGTGCCTGGGTATCGAAGCCGTGCTGCCCAACGGCGAACTGTGGAACGGCCTGCGCGGCCTGCGCAAAGACAACACCGGCTACGACCTGCGCGACTTGTTGATCGGCGCGGAAGGCACGCTGGGCATCATCACCGGCGCCATGCTGAAGCTGTTTCCGCAGCCGCGCGCCCAGGTAACGGCGCTGGCGGCACTGCAATCCCCGCGTCAAGCGCTGGCATTTCTCTCTCTGGCGCAAGGTCATGCCGGGACGCTGCTGACAGGCTTCGAGCTGATGTCGGCGTTTTGCCTCGACCTCGTGCGCAAGCACTACCCGCAGTTGCGCGTGCCGTTCACGCAGGCCTATCCGCAATACGTGCTGCTGGAACTGTCTGACCTGGAAAGCGAAGAACACGCCCGCGCGCTGTTCGAATCGCTCATGGAAGACGCGCTCGCACGCGGCGTAATCGATGACGCAGCCGTGGCGGAATCGGTGGCGCAGTCACGCGACTTCTGGAACCTACGCGAGCACATCCCCTTGGCCCAGGCCGACGAAGGCAAGAACATCAAGCACGACATTGCCGTGCCGATCTCGCGCATTGCCGACTTCATCGACGTGACAGACCGCGCGCTGGCGGCGGCGTACCCGAGCATCCGCATGGTCACGTTCGGGCACCTCGGTGACGGCAATCTACACTACAACGTGTCGCCGCCGGAAGGGCATGCGCACGACGATTTTCTCGCCAACCAGGACGGCATCAACCGCATCGTGTACGACAGCGTGCATGCGCACGGCGGCTCGATCTCTGCCGAGCATGGCATCGGCCAGCTCAAGCGAGAAGACAACGCGCGCTACAAGAGCGCCGTGGAACTGGCCACCATGCGCGCGATCAAGCAGGCGCTGGACCCGCGCGGGCTGATGAATCCTGGGAAGGTGTTGTAGTAACGCTGGGTTTCAGCCGAAGAGCTTCAGCGTGTAGTTGGCCACCGCAAAGAGAATTGTCGCCCCCAGCAACCACAGCAGCATGCGCGGCACGCCGGTGGGCGGCAAGCGATGATCGGCTGCATTGGAACGATCGCCGATGCGCCCACTCTGGGCGTTACGGACGTAGGTGCCTCGAGACGCCCCCGTTGGGCGTCGTGCGTGACGCGTGCTCATTGATGTTTCCTCCCTGCCCCATGGCTGTCGCCTCGCCTGGCCCCCTGTTGCCGGCGAAACACAGCAGCACGGGCCGCCCAAAAAGGCTGCCCAAACAAGACTCCCCTGATTTCCCGTCTGGTCGGAACCGAAAAGGCATCCGTCACGCGCATTGGCGTGCGTAGGCACGGTGTTCCACGTCGTTGCGTGGAATTTCGAATAAAAACTGTTGTTGTATGTGGCACTACCCGACGCCACGAAATGTATCAAAAATCCCCCCATTTGGGGGGTACGTATTTTAGGTATCACCATTTGGATGATGCGCAGGAACGACGCTTGCGGGGTGGATCAGGGCAAACCCCGACTCTTCGCACTGATACCCACGGAGCTGCCATGTATTCCGTCCTGCCAGATCTGCCCTGGTCCGCGCATATCACGCCGCCGATGCCGTCAGAGGCGCCCCCTCACCCACCGCCAGAAATGCCGCCTCCGGATGAGCCGGCGCATGATCCCGTCCACGACCCTGAACCGCAGACGCCCCCCATCGAACTGCCGCCCGGCGAGGTGCCGCCCGAAATCCCGCCTCAGCACTAGCAAACCGGGGCATGCCCATCTGTTAGAATCGCGGCCTCCCAGGTATCCGGAGGCCGCGCGCCAGTGGTTTGCCTGGGCAGCCTCGCATCTGCCCATAGCTCAGTTGGATAGAGCATCGGCCTTCTAAGCCGACGGTCGGGGGTTCGAATCCCTCTGGGCAGGCCAAAATCCCTCGAAAAATCAAAAACGCACCGCCATCAGCCACATCCAACGATCGACGGATGTAAGTTGGCTGCAGTCACGTTTCACGGTGACTACGGTGTGACCGGCGCTGACGCTGGCGCCCAATCAGCACGCCATCGGTGCACGGCGCTTCAACTCGGCGTGGCATGCCCTCCCGCCCCCCTCCCTTGCCCAGTACGCAACACACGTCGCTCCACTGGCGACAGTCTGTTGCCAAAAAAAAAGAGCCTTAAGCGGCGCACAGATCCGCCGATAAGAAAAGGTTGTGGTGGATACCTTGTCGCACCAAAGCGTCGCCGCTCACGCGTGGCCTTGAAGCCCGGGGACCGCGCTGCGGCGGCTTGAGGTGTGCGCCACGGTTATTCCCGCAGGTTCGCAGCAGTCGCGGGCGCAGGCGAGTCCATTCGGTTTGGGTTCTGTTGCCGAATGCGCTCGCGTGTCTGGCTTCCCCATTCTTGTCACCTGTCCCGATTTCATGCTCAGCCCGCTCGCTCTGATAGGTATCGTGATGGTGTCCTGCTTGATGAGCGTCGCCATCCTTGGGTCGCTGCTTCGGACAGCCGTGCCGGGCATAGGCCGCTGGTGCGTGGCCCACGCGTTGTTGGCCACGGCATCGGCATGGGTGCTGATCGCCGGCGCTCAGCCGGGGCAGTTCGTCACGCTGGGCGCCGCGCTGGTTACGCTCACGGCTGTCCTGTTGCTCATACAGGGCATGCGTCAGTTTTTCGGCAAGGGTCCGGCGCGGCATGAGGAAACTGCGGCGTTCGTCATCGCGGGCGTTGCGCTCGTGTATTTCACGTTTGTATCGCCGAACATCGGGATGAAGACCGGGGTCGTCTCCATTTTTTTCGGCTATGCGCGGATTGCCGTTGGAACATTGGCGCTGCGGCACGCGCCGCATGATGGCGCACGTTACCCCTATCGGTTCGTCGCCGCAGCCGCCTACCTGGGCGCGTTATTCCATGTCACGCGGGCTATCGCCATTGCGTTTGGTATGCCGCAAACGGGTTTTCTCCAGCCATCGACGTGGAACGTGCTCTTTCTTGGGCTGGCGATCGTCACCTTCCCGTGCATGTCGACGGGCATGGTGATGCTTGCGCACGATCAGCTTGCCCGAAGGATGGAGCAGCTCGCCAATATTGACGAGCTGACGGGCGTCCTGATGCGGCGAGCGTTCATGGCAAAGGCGAATGCCCTGCTTCACGAAGCCGTGGCACATGGGAGGCCATTGTCGATTGCCGTTCTGGACATCGACAAGTTCAAAGCCGTCAACGACGCCTTCGGCCATGCGATCGGCGATCGCATCCTCAAGCATGTCGCATCGGTGGTATCCACGCGGCTGGGGTCCGGCGACCTCTTCGGGCGGCTCGGTGGTGAGGAGTTTGCGATTGTGTTCGTGGATGAGCAAAAGACGGCTGCGGCGACGGTAATGGATGAACTCCGGCTCGCGGTCGAGCGATCGCCCAAAGAAGGCGTGTGTTGCACTTTCAGCGCGGGCGTCGAATGCGTAATGCCCGAAGACACATTGGCAGCCGTCTTGGCACGGGCCGACGCTGCGCTCTATATCGCGAAGGCCAAAGGGCGCAACCAGGTCATCATGGCTTCACAGGCCAACGAATGCGAAATCGAAACGCAATAAGCCCGGCCCCAGCAGCACCAGTCTGCTGATTTGCGGTGGCAGAGCGCGGGGAAAGTTTCAAATCAGGTCCGCCCGCCAAGCCAAGCACACCGAAGAACCGCATGGGTGATGAGGGCGCTCTTCGAACGGCTTGTCGGCGCGCAGGCACGTGCCTATGCGCTGCGCCCTACACCACTGGCAACTCCGTCGTCGACAACACCTCCTTGAGCACCATGAACGTCCGGATCTGCCGCACGCCGGGCAGGTACAGCAACTGTTCCGCATGCAGGCGGTTATAGCTCTCGCTGTCCTTGGTGCGAACGAGCATGAAGTAATCAAACTCGCCCGTGACAACGTGGCACTCCAGGCAACCTGAGACCTTCTGCACCGCCTTCTCGAACGCCGCGAAAGATTCCGGCGTGGAGCGGTCCAGCACGACGCCGATCATCACGAGCGAGCCCAGGTCCATCGCGCGGGGGTTGAGCAAGGCCACAATCCCTTTGATCAAGCCCAGTTCCTTGAGCCGCTCCACGCGTCGCAAGCATGCTGGCGGGCTGAGGTTCACCTTGGCCGCCAGCGCGACGTTTGAAATCGAAGCATCACGCTGGAGCGCCTTCAGGATGGCCCGATCGGTGCGATCCAAGGCGTGGCGTGCAGAAGCTGCCGCACTGTCAGATGCCGCCTGCAATTTCATTTCGTTCTTTCTCATTTTCAAGAAATAACCGCATCCAGATTCGATGGTTTGATTTTCCATATTGCGGATACGCGACTATCTTTGCAACCGCATTTTGCGGCGTTCTGCGTACCATTGGTTTCCAACATCCCGCCATTTGCGGCATTGAAGGAGCCCCTCATGAACCTGCAGAAATTCCCCCGCTATCCCCTCACGTTCGGGCCGTCGCCGATCCAGCCATTGAAACGGCTGAGCGCGCACCTGGGCGGCAAAGTCGCGCTGTATGCCAAACGGGAGGACTGCAACAGCGGCCTGGCCTTCGGCGGCAACAAGACGCGCAAGCTGGAATACCTGATTCCGGAAGCGCTTGAGGGCGGGTACGACACGCTGGTGTCGATTGGCGGCATCCAGTCGAACCAGACGCGCCAGGTGGCGGCCGTAGCAGCACACCTCGGGCTCAAATGCGTGCTGGTGCAGGAGAACTGGGTGAACTACTCCGATGCCGTGTACGACCGCGTCGGCAACATCGAGATGTCGCGCATCCTGGGCGCCGATGTGCGCCTCGACGCCGCGGGCTTCGACATCGGCATCCGCCCGAGCTGGGAACAGGCCATGGAGGACGTGCGCAAGCGCGGCGGCAAGCCGTTCCCGATTCCGGCCGGTTGCTCGGAACATCCGCTGGGCGGGCTGGGCTTTGTAGGCTTTGCCGAAGAGGTACGTCAGCAGGAAGCGGAGCTCGGCTTCAAGTTCGACTACATCGTGGTGTGCTCGGTCACGGGCAGCACGCAAGCCGGCATGGTCGTTGGCTTTGCGGCGGATGGCCGGGCCGACAAGGTGATCGGCATCGATGCCTCCGCCAAGCCCGAGCAGACACGCGCGCAGATCCTGCGCATTGCGCGACACACCGCCGAGCTGGTCGGCCTCGGCCGCAATATCACCGAACAGGATGTGGTGCTTGACACGCGCTACGGTGGCCCCGAATACGGCTTGCCCAACGCGGGCACGCTGGAAGCCATCCGCCTATGCGCACGCCAGGAAGGCATGCTGACCGACCCCGTGTACGAGGGGAAATCCATGCACGGCATGATCGACATGGTGCGCAACGGTGAATTTCCTGAAGGCTCGCGCGTGCTGTACGCGCACTTGGGCGGCGTGCCGGCCTTGAACGCGTACAGCTTCATCTTCCGCAATGGGTGAAGCGTCAAGCCGATCTGCGGTGCGCGCTGCCGTCTCTGAGCGCGCCCGCTGAGCCCGTTAGCGCGCCTTGCTCCGCCCACTCTTGCGGGCACTGGCGCCACGCGTTGTCTCTCGGGAGGGCGGCGCGCTGTCCGCGCTCATCTGCTCGAGCCACGACAGCGCATCGACATACGACAGAAACTGCCGCAGATACGCCGGCGACAGCTCACGCATCGACAACAACGCGCGGTGCACGAGGCTGCTCGAATTGAGCGGCCCGGCATTCGACGGCACCTCAAGCTCCAGCGATTGACGCAACTGCGTTTCGGCGCTGAGCTTTGCCCAGATGTTCCGGAAGTCATCGAGCATGCTCACTTCCGGAGACGTGCTCGCCGCGCGGATCTGCTTGATGTCGCTCAGCAACGCAGCCAATGGGCTGCGCGCGGGCTGGCATGAAGGCGCGGCGCTCTCAGCCGAACTGGCCGCTGAAGTACGGCTAGCGTAATCGGCCAGCAATTGGTGCACCCGCGTATTCAGTGTGTCTTGCACAGCGCCGGTCTGAGCGGCCGCCCGCCGGTGCAGCGCCTCGATCAAGCGAAAGCGAATCGGGTCTGCGCGATCGGCACCGCTGGCGCGCAGGGCGTCAATCGCGGTGGCGAGCGTTGCTTCAGTTGGCTTCACGGCGCCCACCGTTGGAAGCCGACGAGCGCGGCACGGGCGCGATTTCCACGCGCCGGTTCTTGGCGCGGCCCGCGTCGTCTGCGTTGGAACTCACCGGCTGCTCCGAGCCGAACGCCGCGGCAAATACGCTGGATGCAGGAATGCCCTCGTCGATGAGCGCGCGCGTCACCGTCAGCGCACGCTTGGCCGACAGCTCCCAGTTATCCGCAAACTGGCGATTGCCGGATTGCACTTGCTGGTCATCGGTAAAGCCGCTCACCATCAGGATCTCATCGCGCGACTTCAGGTATGCAGACAGCGGGCCGGCCAAGCTCTTGAGCAGCGTGCGCCCTTCCGGCTGCAGTTGGTCGGAGTTGAGCGCAAACAGCACGCTGCCGTTGATACCGATACGCCCGTTGACGAGCGTCACCCGCCCAGCCGCCAGCGGGCCCGCCAATGCCTGTTCAAGGGTCTTGCGA
>JGI24740J21852_10000347_pt1 | contig 19765 bp, 23 predicted proteins | sample KBSCornC6_FD_21852 | JGI IMG/M metagenome (IMG submission 21852) | reverse complement strand
AGCAGCCGGGTACCGGCGGCGAGAAGATGCATATCGACGAGGAGCATGGACTCCCGTCGAAGACTCGGTGGCGGGTGATCGACCGCGCCGGTAACCGCGCCGCTTGGGTGGAACTTCAGCCGTTGACCGGCCGTACCCATCAGCTGCGCGCGCACATGGCTGCGATCGGCCATCCGATCGTCGGCGATGCGAAATATGGTGGAGCGGAGGCGTTTCTGACGGGCGGGATCAGCCGCAAGCTTCACCTGCACGCCCGCCGGATCCGCATCGACGCTCCGGACGGAGGCAAGATCGACGTCACTGCCGAGCTGCCGCCGCACTTTGCNGAGACGCTGGCNACGCTCGGCTTCGATGGGGCTTCTGCAGATCGCGAGATCGTTCAGCATCGTCCGCAGAGACGCGCGNCCAAGTCAAAGCCACCGACAAGGCGCGGCGAGCGCCGATCGCGCGGATNGCAAGGTGGGGCGAGGNNGCGGTGATGGAGCAGGANAATGATNACGTCGTGGCGAAGCGCCGGCTGGCGATCTACTCGCTGGTGCGGCTCGGCGGGCTCGCGATCTTCTTCCTCGGGATCGCGATCATGTACACCAAGCTCGTTCGGCCCGGCGGCTGGCCGCAGCTCGGCGCGATCGTCGCAATTCTGGGGGTCGTCGATTCCCTACTCGCGCCGCGGCTGCTCAAGCGAGCCTGGGACAAGCAAGATCAGAATAATCCGTGAAGCGCTTTTGGAAGGACGTCACGGTCGAGCGCGAAGGCGACGGTTGGGCGATCCGCCTCGACAGTCGCCCGGTGAAAACGCCGGCTCGCGCGCCCCTCGTCGTCCCCACAGAGGCGCTTGCCGAAGCGATTGCCGACGAGTGGCGCAATGTCGGCGAGACGATCGACCCGCGCGCCATGCCCCTGACGGGCGTTGCCAATGCCGCGATCGACCGCGTCGGACCCGAGCATGAGGCATTTGCCAATGGAATCGCCAATTACGCCGAAGCCGATCTCGCCTGCTATCGCGCCGAGGCTCCGCGCGCGCTGGCGGCTCGGCAGGAGGAGAGCTGGGACGAGCTGCTCGCCTGGGCGCGGCGCCGCTACGACGTCGATTTCGTCATCACCTGCGGGCTGATGCATGTCGAGCAGCCGCCCGCGACGGTCGAACGCTTGAGCCACGCGGTCACAGAGCTCGATGCGTTCCACCTTGCCGGGCTGTCGCCCTTGGTGACGGTGGGCGGCTCGCTTCTCGCCGCGCTTGCCGTGCTCGAAAAGGCGATCACGCCCGAGCAGGCCTGGGACGCGGTCAGCATCGACGACAAGTGGCAGCTGGAGCAATGGGGCGCGGACGCGGACGCCGAAAGAGCCTTGGAGAACCGCCGGCGCGACTTCCTTGCGGCGGCGCGCTTCCTTCAATTGCTTGACTAGTGAGCCGGCCCGATCAGGTCGCGCACGAAGGTGACGAGGCCGATCCGGCGGGTGCGCTTCAGCCGCTCCGCCGCGACGATTGAGCGGACCTGCGCGACGCACTGGTCCATGTCGCGGTTGACCAGCACATACTCATATTCGGGCCAATGGCTGATCTCGGCGGCGGCGCGCGCCATGCGATCGGCGATCACCTGGTCGCTGTCGGTTCCGCGATTCTGCAAGCGCCGCTCGAGTTCCTGCATCGACGGTGGGAGGATGAAGATGGAGACGAGATCCTCGCCCATCGCCGCCTGCAGCTGCTGGGTGCCCTGCCAGTCGATGTCGAACAGGATGTCGCGGCCCTGCCGAAGCGCCTGCTTCACCGGCGCCTTGGGCGTGCCGTAGCGGAAACCGAACACCGGCGCCCATTCGACGAACTCGCCGTCGTCGATCATCGCGTCAAAGCCGTCCTCGTCGACGAAGTGATAGTCGACATCGTCGACCTCGCCCGGGCGCTTCGGCCGAGTCGTCGCCGAAATCGACATCGTCACTTCGTCGTCCGCGTCCAGCAACATTCGCGCGATAGTCGATTTCCCGGCTCCCGACGGCGAGGAAAGGACGATCAGGAGGCCGCGGCGCTGACGGGTCGGTTGGTCCATGGCCGCTCTTGCTTCGGGTGAGCCGTGGCCGTCAAGCGACGGGATGCTGCGATGCACAAAAAAGCTCTTGAAATGGTGCGCTGCAATGCATATTGTGCAGTGCAACAAATTCGGAGGAATTGAATAATGGCAGACGAAACCAAGGTTGAAGCCCAGGCAGCTGCGGAAGCCGCGGCCGAAGCTCCCGCCAAGGTCGCAGAAGCGGTCGCCGAGACGGTCGAGACGATCGCCAAGGAGAGCGCGAAGACTGCCAAGCGCACTCGCACTGCCGCAGCTCGCCCCGTGAAGCGCGAGGCCGCTGTTCAGAAGACGGCCGCCAAGGCTGCGACCCGCCGTACTGCTCGCAAGACCCGCACCGCGCGCAAGAGCCGCGCCGCGGCCCAGGAAAGGATTGAAACCGTGACCAAGACTGTTTTCAACGGCTTTGACGCGATCCCCGCGTTCGCGCCGTTCCAGACCATTCTCGAGGAAGCGACCGGACGCAGCCAGGAGCTGGTGAAGCGTAGCCAGAAGGTTGCCGAGGAGCTCGCCGATCTCGCCCGCGCCAATGTCGAGGCGGTTGTCGAGGCCGGCCGCGTCGCCACCGAGGGTGCGCGCTCGATTGGCCAGGACGTCGTTGCCAAGCAGCGCGACAGCTTCGAGCAGGCCGCTGACGCGATCCGTTCGCTCGCGGAGGCCAAGAGCCCGACCGAATATCTGCAGCTTCAGGGCGACTTCGCCCGCGCTTCGTTCGACCGTGCGGTCGCCGAGAGCTCCAAGCTGACCGAGTCGCTTGTGAAGCTGGCCGGCGAGGCGTTCCAGCCGCTTTCGAACCGCGCATCGGCCAACGCCGAGCGCTTCAATACCCTCGTTGCCTGACCCTCTCCCCTCCTAAAGTCAGGGCAACGATTGTCGGCGGTCGCTCCAGTAACGGGGCGGCCGCCATTTTTTTACCGACCTGCTGCTAATTGCCGCCTTGCCGCGTTTTCGCGGACTGCCATATTTTAGGGCTGATGATTTCGCATGCGATCATGATGGCGAACGGCGCCGATGATGACGGGCTCGACGAGATCGAGACCGGCGTCGCGACGCGCACCCGGCCGAAAACCAAGAAGCCGTCGAACTACAAGGTCCTGATGCTCAATGACGATTATACTCCAATGGAGTTTGTTGTTCTCGTGCTGCAGCGTTTCTTTTCGATGGGCATCGAGGACGCCACGCGCGTGATGCTCCAGGTCCATCAGCAGGGCGTCGCCGTGTGCGGCATCTTCACCTACGAGGTCGCCGAGACCAAGGTGACGCAGGTCATCGACTTCGCCCGCGAGAATCAGCACCCCCTGCAATGCACGCTCGAAAAGGCGTGAGCGATTTCGCTTACTTGCCGACGAACATGAATCCTGCGGCCGCTGCAAGGCACAGAAAGGCGCCGAAGTAGCGCCAGCCGATGGGCTCCTTCAGCACGAACGCCGCGAAGACGGCGAATACCCCAAGCGTGATCACCTCCTGGATGATCTTGAGCTGACCGCCGCTAAAGCCTTGCGCGTAGCCGATGCGGTTGGCCGGGACCGCAAAACTGTATTCGATCAGCGCGATGCTCCAGCCGATCAGGATAGCCGCGAGCGTCGGCATGTGTGGGAATTTGAGGTTCCCGTACCAGGCGACCGTCATGAAAATGTTCGAAATGAGCAGCAGGGCGATGGTGAGCATGACCGCGCTCTACTGGCCGTCACTTGAAAGGGAAGGGTGGTAAGCTAAAGCCGCACGCGTGGACAGCATCTGGATCAAGGGCGGGAAAACGCTCAAAGGCGAGATCCCCATCAGCGGGGCGAAGAACGCCGCGCTGACCTTAATGCCCTGCGCGCTTCTGACCGAAGAGAAGCTGACGCTCACCAACCTGCCGCGGCTCGCCGACGTCGACACCTTCAGCCACCTGCTCAACCAGCTCGGCGTTTCGACCCACGTCGCGGGGGTGAAAAAGGGCGAGATCGGACGGCGGATGACGCTTCAGGCCGACGAGATCGTCTCGACGACCGCGCCCTACGACATGGTTCGAAAAATGCGCGCCTCGGTGCTGGTGCTGGGGCCGATGCTGGCGCGCTGTGGCGAGGCGACGGTGTCGCTGCCCGGCGGGTGCGCGATCGGCGACCGCCCGATCGACCTCCATCTGAGGGCGCTCGAATGCATGGGCGCGGAGATCGAGCTTGCGGCGGGCTACGTGAAGGCGAGCGCGCCCAAGGGACGCCTGCCGGGTGGCGACTTCAGCTTTCCCGTCGTGTCCGTCGGCGCGACCGAGAATGCGGTGATGGCCGCGGTGCTGGCGAAGGGCAAAACCCAGCTGTTCAACGCCGCGCGCGAGCCGGAGATCGTCGATCTTTGCAATCTGCTCGTCGCGATGGGTGCGAAGATCCGCGGGATCGGCTCGTCCCACCTGATCATCGACGGCGTCGAAGCTCTGCACGGCTGCACCTACGAGGTGATGCCCGATCGCATCGAAGCGGGCAGCTACGCCTGCGCGGCGGCGATCACCGGCGGCTCGATCGACCTCATCGGCGCGCGGCCCGACGACATGCAGGCGACTCTGCACGCGCTCGCTCAGGCGGGCCTGATGATCGAGTTCCACAACCGCGGGATCAAGGTCAGTGCCGACGGCGGCCTGAAGCCGCTCGCGCTGTCCACTTCGCCTTTTCCGGGTTTTGCGACCGACATGCAGGCGCAGTTCATGGCGATGCTTTGCCTGGCCCAGGGCGACAGCTTTCTCGAGGAGACGATCTTCGAGAACCGCTACATGCACGTGCCCGAACTGCGGCGCATGGGCGCCGACGTCGACATCCATGGCCGCTCGGCGATCGTCCGCGGCGTCGACAGAATAGCGGGGGCGAGCGTGATGGCGACCGACCTCAGGGCATCGATGAGCCTCGTGCTTGCCGGGCTTGCCGCGGAAGGCGAGACCGAGGTCCTGCGCGTTTATCACCTCGACCGCGGGTACGAGCGGCTGGAGGAGAAGCTCAGCGCCGTCGGCGCCACGATCGAGCGGCGGAGCGCCGGCTAAAGCTTCTTGAAGAAGCGGATGCTGGTCCGTTCGTAGCCCATGTGGCGGTAGAACGCGTGCGCAGCGGCGCGACGGTCGTTGCTCGTCACTTCGATGAGCTGACAGCCCGCGTCTCGGCACCATTGTTCGACCGCCTCGACCAGCATCCGGCCGATATCCTTCCCGCGCGCCTCGCTGGCGACGACGAGGACCGGGATTCGGCCCACGGGGGCGGGGCGGTGGACCGTCACCATCAAATGCCGCCCGATCAGTCCGACGACCTTCTTGTCGAGCGTGGCCACCAGCGGGAGCTCGCCGGCTTTCTTGAGCTTGCGGAGATTCGTGTTCACCGACTTCTCGTCGATCTTGTGCTCGAGCTGGTCGATCAGTTCTACGATGCGCGCCGCGTCCGACGGCTTCGCCTCGCGCAGCTGGGGCTTGGCAGGCGGCTTGGGTGTTCGCTTCGGCTCGGGCGCGGCTTGCTTCCCGGCTATCTTCGGTTCGGCTTCGCGCTCGGAATCATTCGCCGCGGCGCGCGATATCCTGGTCGGCTTTCGCTTCCTCGGAAGCACCGCGACATCGAGCGATGCGCCCCAGTCCTTCGCGCCGAGGTTGCGCAGATAGTCTTGGACGTCCTCCGGCTTTCCCGTCGGGCCCTTGGCATCCATGCCGAAGATCGGATTTCCGGACTTGTCCGTCAGCCCGACCTTGCCAAAGCGCCGTTTGTTGGGAGTTCGGACCCGCGAGCGCACCAGCTTGAGCCCGCGATTGCGGGCGGCTTCGGCAAGCTCGTCGATTTCCTCACTCACAGGCTGTCAATCACGTGCAGCAGCAGTCCGACCAATCCGCCGACCAGGGTGCCGTTGATCCGAATATATTGCAGGTCGCGCCCGACCGCGGCCTCGAGCCTGCCGGTCACTGTGCGCGCGTCCCAGCCGCGGATCGTCTCCGAGACCAATTTGACGATCTGCGTCCCGTAGCTCGCCGACATCCCGACCACCGCGCGGCGCGCGAACTGGTTGATCGCGCCGCGGATTCGGGCGTCCTTCTCGAGTGTGCCGCCCATCGACTTCAGGACCTCACCGAGCTTGCCGGCCATCACCGCATCCGGGTTGCGCGCGGCGCGAATGACCGCCTCCCGGCCCTTCTGCCACAAGGTGTCGAGCCACAGGCTGACGGATTTGTTGTCGAGCAGCTGCTCCTTGATTGCTTCCACCCGTTCTCGCGTTTCGGGCTTCGTCTGAAGGTCGTTCGCCAGCTGCGCGAGCGCTTCCTCGACCTTGATTCGGACTGGATGCGCGGGGTCCGTGCCCATTTCCGCAGTCAGCTTCCTCAGCCCGTCAATGATCGCGTCGGCGAGCTTGGCATCGAGGCCGGCGAGCTTCAGCACCCAATTGGCCTTTTTGTGCACCATCTCCCGGATCAGCTGTTCGTTGGCGTCGAGCGCGCGAGCAGTCCACCGAATCGCCGCTTCGAGCATGGGCACATGGCGGTCCTCGTTGATCGCCGAGGCCAAGGCGTGGCCAAGCAGCGGGGAGATCTCCGACCGGCGCAAGCGTGAGGAGACAGCGCTCTTGACGATGCCGCCGAGGCGCTCGTCATCGAGGCTCTCGAACATGTCGGCGATCAGCCGCGACGCCCCGGCGCGGATTCGCGATTGCTCGTCCTTGCTCGGACTTTGGAGGAAGCGGCCGGCCGCACCGGCAACATCGATGTTGCGCATCCGCCTCGCGACCACTGACGGGATCAGGAAATTCTCCTGGATGAAGCGGGCGAGTGCTTCGCCGATCCGGTCCTTGTTCCTGGGGATTATAGCGGTGTGCGGGATCGGCAGTCCGAGCGGATGACGGAACAGCGCCGTGACCGCGAACCAGTCGGCAAGCCCGCCGACCATGGCTGCTTCGGCGAAGGACTTGAGGTAGCCGACCCACGGATAGGTTGGCTCGAGCGCCCGAGTGATCGCAAAGACACCGGCCATCACGACGAGCAGCCCCGTGGCGACGACCTTCATTCCCTGCGCTCCCGGCTGGGCCGGGTTGAAGCGGGACAGAGCGCCGTTGGCCATCACCCTCATGCCCGCTCAATAGCCGAGCCGGCGGTCGGGTTCACCAGAGGCGGTTTACTCCGCGGGGACGGGATGGCCTGCCTGATGCGCGTCGCTTCCGATCACCCGGTGGAACAGCCGCCCGATCCGCGATTCGATCGAGATCGCAATCGAGAAATAGGCCGGCACCAGGAGCAGGGTCAGCAACGTCGAGAAGAGCAGCCCGCCGATGACCGTCACGCCCATCGGGGCGCGCCAGCTGGCGTCGCCGGTGAGCGACAGGGCGATGGGAAGCATCCCAGCGACCATGGCGACGGTCGTCATCACGATCGGCTGCGCACGCTTGTGCCCCGCTTCGTGGATCGCCTCGTTCTTCGACATTCCGTGGTTCATCATCTCGACTGCGAAATCGACCAGAAGGATCGAGTTCTTGGCAACGATCCCGAACAACATCAGCATGCCAATGAACACCGGCAGCGAAAGGGGCTGACCGGCGATGTGAAGCCCAATCGCCGCGCCGAGGGGACAGAGCCACAGTGATCCCATGTTCACGAATGGCGCGAGGAACCTCCGGTAGAGCAAGACCAGCACGGCGAAGACCAGGCCGACGCCGGAAAGCAGCGCGATGATGAAATAGAAGACCATTTCGGCCTGCCACTTCTGCGCACCGAGGTTCAGCTTATGAACTCCCTGCGGCAGGGTCTTCACGGCCGGGAGCTCGTTAATCTTCGGCCACACGTCGCCGGTGGTGAATCCCGGCGCGAGGTCGGCGCCGACTTGCGTTCGCCGCTCCTGGTTGGTGCGCTGAACCGTCGTCGGGCCCGCGCCGAAACCGATCTTCGCGACCGCCTTCAGCGGCACGGATCCGCCGTTGGACGTCGGGACCGGCAGATTCTCGAGGGTCGCGAGATCGCGCCGGTCATTCTCGGACAGCGAGACCTGGATCGGAACCTGCCGGTCGGACAGCGAGAATTTCGCGCTGTTCTGCTCGATATCGCCGAGGGTGGCGATACGGATCGTCTGGCTCAGCGCCGACGTCGTCACACCGAGGTCGGCGGCAAGGTCGAACCGCGGCGTGATCGTGATCTCGGGAGCCGGCGTGTCGCCCATCACGCGTGGCGCGCGGAGGCCGGGCAGGGTCCCCATCTCGTCCGCGATCTTCTGCGCCGCCGCGTTGAGTTTCACGGGGTCCTCGCCGCCGAGGTACAGCATGACGTCGCGCCCGCCGCCGGGCCCGCCGCCGTTCTGGCTCTGGAAGCTCACACGCGCATCGGGAATCTTCGCGAGCGTCGGCGCCAGCTCGCGCTCGAATTCGGTGCTCTTCTTCTTCCTGTCCTTCTTGAGGACGATGTTGAGGTGGCCCGACCCCACATAAATGCGCTCGAACACGTGCTCGACGTCGGGGTCCTGGCCGACGATTGCGGCCGCGCGGTCCGCAACGGCCTCGGTTTGTTCGAGAGTCGCGCCCGGAGGCATGGAAATGTTCACGGACGAGAAGTCGAGGTTCAACGGCGGCTGGAAGCTCATCGGCAGTGTGAACAGGAATACGGCCGTCAGAACCAGCGCTCCGAACCCGGCGCCGACCATGTACATGCGATGGTCGAACCGGAACGACTTCAATTTACCCCACAGCCCGGGGTTGCGATCCGCATAATCGTGCGCCTTGCGCGTATCGAGCGACCATTTGAGCAGATCGAGATACCTGTCCATTGTGCGTCCGGCGGCGTGCGGCTGGATGCCCTTGCTGTGGAGGAAGTAGGCGGAGATGAGGGGAGTGATCATTCGCGCGACGAGGAGGCTCATCAGCACGGCGATCACGACGGTGAAGCCGAACGCCTTGAAGAACTGTCCCGAAATACCCGGCATGAGTGCGACCGGCAGGAACACCGCGACAATCGACATCGTCGTCGCCAGCACGGCGAGGCCGATCTCGTCCGCAGCATCGAGCGAGGCCTGATAGGCCGATTTGCCCATGCGCATGTGCCTGACGATGTTCTCGATTTCGACGATTGCATCGTCGACCAGCACGCCCGCGACCAGGCTCAACGCCAGAAGCGACAGGCCGTTCAGGTTGATGTCCAGCAAACTCATGAACCAGAAGGCGGGAATCGCCGAGAGTGGGATCGCCAGCGCCGAGATCATCGTCGCGCGGATGTCGCGGAGGAACAGGAACACCACGAAGACCGCGAGAATCGCGCCTTCGATCAGGCCTTCCATTGCGGAGCTGTACTGAGACTTCGTGTACTGGACCTGGTTCTGGATCTCGGAGAAATGGATTCTCGGATCCTCTTTCTCGATCTTGTGAAGCTCCTTCCACACGTCGTTGTAGACGCTGACGTCCGACGAGCCCTTCGCCCGCTGGACGTTGAAGCTGATCACCTGACGTCCGCCGAGCTTCGCGAGCGTGCGCTGCTCGGAATAGGAATCCTTGACTGTTGCGATATCGCCGAGCCGCACCTGCCGGCCTCCGGGCAGCGATATTTGCGTTTGTGAAAGCTCAAACGCGGTCGGCGCATTTCCGATTACCCGGACACCCTGCTCGGAGCCGGCGATCTCGGCGCGACCGCCCGCCGCGTTCATGTTCGTCGCGCGAAGCTGCTGATTGACTTCGGCAGCGGTGATTCCCTGTGCCTGAAGCGCCGTGGGATCGAGGATGACACGAATTTCGCGGTCGACTCCGCCTTCGCGAGAAACTGCCGCGACACCCGAAATGCCCCGCAGGCGCTTGCCGATGTCGTTGTCGACGTACCAGCTCAATTGCTCGAGGCTCATGTCGGTGGTTTCAGCCGCGACGAAGACGATCGGGTCGCCGGCGATGTCGACCCGCTCGACCTGGGGCTCGAGGATTCCTTCGGGAAGATCGGCTCGCGCCTGGGCGACGGCGTTGCGGACGTCATTGACCGCCCGGTCGGTCGGAGTTCCGATCTGGAACTGGATGAAAGTGTTGCTGTAGCCTTCCTGGACGCTGCTATCGATCTCGTCGACGCCGTTCACTCCGCGAACCGCCGCCTCGATCTTCTGAGTGACCTGCTTTTCCATTTCCGACGGAGCGGCACCCGGCTGGCTGACGCCGACCGTCACTCCGGGGAAATCGATGTCGGGATTGTCGGTGATCGTCATCCGGCCGAACGAGATCAGGCCCGCGAGGAGCAGCGCCACGAACAGGACGATCGGCGGCACCGGGTTGCGGATGCACCACGACGAGATGTTGCGGAAATTCATGCGCTTACAACTCTCTTACGGCGTCAGCGTGCCGCATCGCGCCTGGGATTCACCTTCTGGCCGGGGTTGAGGAACGGCCCGGCCGAAAGCACCACCGCCTCGTTTCCGCTGAGACCACTCGCGATCGTCACGCCCTGGTCGCTGACGGTGCCGATCTGGATGTTGCGGCGCTCCACCTCGTTCTTGCCGTTGATGATGTAGACATAATTGCCTTTGTCATCGCTGAGGACGGCGCTCTGCGGAAGCAGCGGCGCGGTGGTCGATCCGGCCGTGATCTTCGCCTCGGCGAAGCCGCCGGGCTTGATCGCGGGAGTGTAGGGGATCGAGATCCGCACCTGGCCGAGCCGCGACTGCGGATCGATGACCGGCGCCACCTGCCATACGCTGCCGGCGATGCTGGTCGTTGAACCGACAGGCGTGACCTGCGCCGGCATTCCGACATGGACGAAGGCAAGGTCCTGCTGCGCAAGCTGCGCCTTCATTTCCATCTCTCCGCCCTCGGCGAGGCGGAAAAGGGCACCGGAGCCGGGGCTGACGATCTGACCGAGCTCGACGTTGCGCGCGAGCACTAGTCCTGCTGTCGGGGCAACAACGTTGAGCTGACCGATCTGCGCGCGTGTTGCGCCGAGCTGCGCCTGAGCAACGCGCACTTGCGCGTTCGCCGCGTCGCGAGCCGCCTTCTTGGCGTCGATCTCGGCCTTCGAAATGAAGCCGCGGCCCTGGAGCGCGATGGCGCGGTCGTAGTCGGACTGCGCGAGCGCTGCATTGGCCTTCGCCGCTTCGATCTGCGCGGCCTGTTGCGCGGCCTGCTGGGCCTGGACGGAGCGGTCGATAACCGCGAGCACCTGGCCGGCGCGCACCCAGCTTCCAGCGTCCACGAGCACGCGAACGACACGGCCGCCGGAGCCGGCGATTCCGACCGGCTGGTCGCGCTTGGCGCCGAGCGGGCCGCTGGCGGTGACCACGCGGCCGACGTCGCTCCGGCCCGGGACGACGACTGTCACCGTCGGAATCTGGCCCGCGGCTGCGTTCTGCGCAGGCTTGGGCGAACCGCCGCGGCTCATCACCACGAGCAGGATCACCACGATGAGGGCGATCGCAATGCCCGCCGCAATCACCAGCTGGCGCCGCCGACGCGACCGATCGACCACGACGAGCGTGTCCGACGAATGGATAGACGTTTCCCTGTTCATGATGTCCATGCCCGTTTCACAAAGTTTGCGTCGCCCGAGGGCACTGTATTATCGTAATAACTCACCTGACGCAACAGGACGACAGGTCATTCGCGGCCGCCACCGCTTTTCGATAAACGGTGGCACCACGCCCGCGAGCGCGCGTTGGCATAGCCGTAATGAAGGCCGCTTGAACGGCTATGGCAGAAGAGGGACCGGAAAGCGATGGAACAATACGGGATCATTGGCTGGATTGTGATCGGTGGAATCGCGGGGTTGATCGCCAAGCTGCTGATGCCGGGCAAGGACCCGGGCGGCTGCATCATCACCATTCTTCTCGGCATAGCGGGAGCACTGGTCGCGGGCTGGCTTGGCCATGCAATCGGCTGGTACAAGACCGGCGAAGGCGCGGGCTTCATCGCCGCCATCGTCGGGGCGATCATCCTGCTCGTCATTTATCGTCTGATCGCCGGCCGTCGGACCTAGCGGCGTTCGATTTCCACCTGTCGTTCAGCAAACAGCCATGGCGCGCGACCAAGCGTTGCCGGGTCATCAACTGTATTGGGAACGACAGATGATTAGGCCTTTTCTTGGTGCGCTGCTGCTTGCCGCTGCGGCACTTCCTTCGACGGCGGGAGCTCAGCAAACTTCGATCACTCAGACGATCGCCGGAACGCGGTTGGACATCAACGCATCAGGCGAAGTCACCCGGGTGCCGGACGTGGCGGTGATCTCTGCCGGCGTCGTATCGCGATCCCCTACGGCGACCGGAGCGCTCCAGGATAGCGCGACACGGATGAGCAAGGTGGTTGCCGCGCTCAAGAGCGCTGGCGTCGAGGACCGCGACATCCAGACGAGCAACGTCAGCCTCAATCCCGAGTACCGCTACCCGCAGGACCAGTCGCCGCAGCTGGTGGGCTACACGGCGTCGAACAGCGTCACCGTCCGTTTTCGTGACATCCGGAATTCGGGCAAGATTCTCGACGCGCTGGTTCGGCAGGGAGCGAACCAGATCAGCGGACCCAACCTTGTGGTCGACAAGCCGGAAGCCGCGCTCGACGAAGCGCGCCAGAAGGCGATCGCGACCGGGCGAGCCCGCGCTGACCTTTATGCCCGCTCGCTGGGCATGCGCGTCGTGCGCGTCGTCTCCGTCAGCGAGAGCGAGAGCTATCCCGTGCCGCCGCCGGTGCCGATGTACGCCCGCGCCGAAATGGCGAGCGCGCCGGCAACCAAGATCGAGCCTGGCGAGCAGAAGCTGCGGGTCAATCTCGCGATGGTATTCGAGCTTCAGTGAGAATTTCCCCTCTCGTTTAGGGGAGGGGCAGCTTGGCGAAGCCAAGCGGGGTGGGGGAATCGCTCTTCGCCCCACCCCTTCGCCGCTTCGCGGCTTTTCCCCTCCTTAAAGGAGAGGGGAGGATTCCTATCGGACCGCGCCGCGCCGGATGAGGTTCACGATCGCAAGCAGGATCACCGCTCCGACCAGCGAATAGAGGAAGGATTCGATCGTAATTCCGTGATTGATGTCGACGTGGAAAAGCAGGCCAGCGATCACCGCACCAACGATTCCGACGACGATGTTGAGAATGATGCCCTGCTGGGCGTCGGTCCTCATGATCAGGCTTGCAAGCCAGCCGCAGACGCCGCCGACGATCAGCCAGACGATAATACCCATCAGCTTTCCCTCCTGTTGTGGGCCGCCGAATCCAATGCGGCGGCCGGTGCGGCACGACAGACGCGCGACGCGCGCCTGTTGTTCCGCGATTCAGGAGGATCTGTCCAGAATCAGCGCCGGAAAATGGCGGCTGAGCTTGACGAATGCAGAAGCGTAACGAGCGCTCAGTAGCGCTGTTGGCGCTCGTATTGATCGCGGTACTGCTTGATCCGGGTGACGCGCAGGCCCGGCATGCCGCTGCGGTCAACCGCGCGCTGCCAGCTGGTGAATTCCTCGAGGCTCAATGTGTAGCGCTTGCAGGCTTCATCAACCGAAAGCAGACCGCCGGCGACGGCAGCGACGACTTCCGCCTTGCGGCGCACGACCCAGCGGGTGGTGTTGGCAGGCGGCAACGAGTCGAGCGTCAGCGGCTCGCCGAGCGGGCCGATGACTTGGGCCGGACGAATCTTCTGGTTCTCGAGCATACTTCCGTCACACCTGCTTAATCATTGCAACTGGCCGTTCTTTAATTCCGGGCCGTTGAAAACTTTCTGAAACGCGCTGGTTAACACGCCGGTCAGTCCGGCTTACCGCCCTTTAACCCTCTCCCACCTTCAGCGAACGTTCCGCCGAGCAGCTTCACCGCCTCGCGCCATCCCTCTCCGCCGGAGAGGTAACAGGCGATCGCATCCTCTCTCGAGCGTTCATCGCACTCGCCGGCATTGCCGAGCAGCGCGAGCAGCTCGTTGAGGCTGAGCGGCTCTTGAACACGGCCACGGAAGTCTCCTTCGTGACGTGCCAAAACTGCCCCCTCGACTGCCTCTCCTTCAGCCGGTCTAGTCGCGAGGAGTGAAATTCGGGTAAAGAGGCCGGCAAGAGACCCTCCAATGCGGATCGATTTTCAGCTTGGCCGTCCCGCCGACGGTGCCCGGATCGTCGTTGCCATGTCCGGCGGCGTCGACAGCTCGGTGACGGCCGCACTCGCCGCGACGACCGGCGCGGAAGTCATCGGCGTCACGCTGCAGCTCTACGACCATGGGGAGGCGGTGCGGCGCTCGGGCGCCTGCTGCGCCGGGCAGGATATCTATGATGCGAAGCAGGTCGCCGACCGCCTCGGAATTGCCCATTACGTGCTCGATTACGAAAGCCGGTTCCGCGACGGGGTGATCGACCGCTTCGTCGAGGAATATGCGCGTGGGCGCACCCCCGTCCCGTGCGTCAGCTGCAATCAGGGCGTGAAGTTCGTCGACCTTCTTTCCTTCGCACGCGAGTTGGGAGCCGATTGCCTCGCGACGGGTCATTATGTGCAGCGCGTCCAAAACGCGGATCGTCCTGAACTGCACAAGGGCGCCGATGCGCGGCGGGACCAGAGCTATTTCCTTTACGGGACGACGCGGGAGCAACTCGACTTCCTCCGGTTTCCGCTGGGCGGCCTGCCGAAGGACGAGGTTCGGCGGATCGCCGCCGAGGTCGGCCTGGAAGTCGCGGCCAAGCCCGACAGCCAGGACATCTGCTTCGTTCCCGACGGCGATTATGCCGGGCTGGTGAAGCGCCTTCGCCCCGAGACCGAGCAGCCCGGCGAGATCGTCGATCTCGATGGCCATGTGCTCGGCCGTCATCGCGGCGTCGTGCATTTCACCGTCGGCCAGCGGCGCGGGATCGAGGTCGGCGGCCAGAAGGAGCCGCTCTACGTCGTCCGGATCGAGCCCAAGTACGCGCGGATCGTTGTCGGTCCCCGGCGCGCGCTCGCGGTCGAGGCGATGCGCGTGGCCGAGTGGAACTGGATCGGCGAGGACCAGCGCGAGGTCAGCGTCAAGGTGCGCTCGCTCGCGCCGCCCGTCCCGGCCGTCCGCGATGGCGAATGGATCCGCTTCGGCTCGCCCGAATATGGGGTAGCGCCAGGCCAGGCGGCGGTGCTGTACGACGGTTCGCGCATGCTTGGCGGCGGATGGATTGCCGAAACAGTCACTGCGCGCGAGAGCGGCTTCGATGCCGCCGCCGCTTAGCGCCGGAATCCTCCTTTTCCGCGAGCCGGCAGGCGAGACCGAGGTCCTGCTGATTAAGCCCGGCGGTCCCTACTGGCGAAACAAGGACGCCGGCGCGTGGATGATCCCCAAGGGCGCCGTCGAACCCGGCGAAGCGCCCGCGGAGGCGGCGCTCCGCGAATTCGCCGAGGAAACCGGGACCGAACTGAAAACCGTCCCGTTCCCGCTCGCCGTGATCCGCCAGGCTGGCGGGAAGTTCGTGGAAGCGTTCGCGGCCGAAGGCGACCTCGATGCTGCCGCGATCCGCTCCAATGATTTCGAGCTCGAATGGCCACCACGAAGCGGCCGGATGGAGCGCTTCCCCGAGGTCGTCGAGGCCCGTTGGATGTCTCTTGCCGAAGCGCGCAGGATGATGCTGAAAAGCCAATTGCCGTTGATCGACGCGCTCGAAGCGAAGCTGAAGGGGAACCCATGATTGGATTGCTTGCCTTGCTCGCTGCGCAGGCGGCCGCGGCGCCGCCGGCAAAGACGTGGCCCACGCACGAGCAGGACATCATCCTCAAGGATTTTCGTTTCGGCGACGGTGAGGCCCTGCCCAGCCTCAGGATGCACGTGACGACGCTCGGGTCTCCGCACCGCAATGCCGCCAATGAGATCGACAATGCGGTGATGGTCCTTCACGGCACCGGCGGCGATGGGCACCAGTTCCTGCGCCCTCAATTCGCCGACGAGCTCTACGGGCCCGGCCAGCCGCTCGACATGCGCAAATACTGGGTCATTCTTCCGGACAACATTGGCCATGGCAAATCCTCGAAGCCGTCGGACGGGCTTCGGATGAAGTTCCCGAAATATGACTATGACGACATGGTCGAGGCTCAATACCGGATGCTGACCGAGGGTCTCGGCATCCGGCACATGCGCCTCATCATGGGCACCTCGATGGGGTGCATGCACAGCTTTGTCTGGGGCGAGAGCCATCCCACTTTCATGAGCGCGCTGATGCCGCTCGCCTGCGAGCCGATCGAGATTGCGGGCTTGAACCGCGGTTGGCGGCAGCTGGTGATCGACGGCATTGAAAAGGACCCCGCCTGGAACGGCGGTAATTATGTGAAGGAACCGGAGCAGGGGCTGCGAACCGCGGCGTCGATTCTCGTGATCGCCGGCGGCGCTCCGCTATATTTGCAGAAAACCTATCCGACTCGAGACGCTGCTGCGGCTGCGGCAGAAAAGGGCGTGGTGAATGAGCTGTCCGAAATGGACGCGAACGACACCATCTATCAGTTCGATTCCTCGCGGAACTACAATCCCTGGCCCAGGCTCGAGGAGATCACAGCGCCGCTGACATGGATCAACTCGGCCGACGATTTCATCAACCCGCGCAACCTTGCCGTACCGCAGAAGGCGGTGAAGCGGATGAGGAACGTTCGCTTTCGGCTCATCCCCGAAAGCAGCGAGACGCATGGGCACGGGACGCACACCTGGGCGAAGTTCTGGAAGGCTGACCTCTCCGCGCTTCTGGCGCGTTCAGAGCCAGGTCGCCGCTAGTAGCGGCATTGATCCGGGTGCGACCGGCAAAGTTCGCCAAGGCGCTTCAGTTCCGGCTCGAGTTCGACGGTGCGGCGGTAGTCTTCGACGACCATCTGCCGCGCCTCTTGCGCGGTCGCTCCGACATTGGGTGCGGCACCGGCGAGTACGCGTTCCTCGGCCTGGCAGCGTCCGGCAAGCGCAGCCTCGAACTGCTCTGGCGACAGGCGAGCGACATGCGCAGAGCGCGACTGGGCGAACAGGCACTGCACGAAAGCAAGGTTGGCCGCATCGGCATCGGCGGATGCGCCAGCGGCAGAAATGAGCAGCGCAAGGATCACGCGGCGCTTTTTCACCAATGGCCCTAAAGCCGCGTTAAAGCTGGAATTGGCCGGCGATCACCGTGTGGCAGTGCCCTCCGAGCACCGCGCGGTCGCCCTCGAGCCGGCAGTGCAGAATGCCGCCCCGCGCGCTCGCCTGGAGCGCTATGAAATCGTTCCGGCGCAGCCGCTCGGCCCAGTACGGCGCGAGCGCCGCGTGCGCTGAGCCGGTCACCGGGTCCTCGTCGATCCCGAGGTAGGGCACGAAGACCCGGCTCACGACGTCCTCAGAAATCCCGCGCGCAGTGGCGACCGGCATTCGGTGGATCTTGGCCAACGCCTTGAAGTCGGGCCTGACGGCCCGGACGGCTGCTTCGTCGGCGACCTCGATGATTGCAGCGTCGTTGTAGCCGTCGGCAAGCCAGACGGGGCTCTCCGCAAGCCCCAGGGCCGCGCATAGCTCCGGTTCCCGAACTTCGCTCAAGTNCGCCGCGCGCATGTCGAGCTCGAGCANGTCGTCGCGTCGGCTGACGATCAGCANGCCCGACTTTGTGGCGAAGCGGACCTGTNGACCGGTCATCAGGATATGGCCCGCGGCAATCGTCGCGTGNCCGCACAACTCGACCTCTGCCGCCGGCGTGAACCAGCGAAGGTCGAAATCCGCCTCGCCATCTTCCCTCGGCACGGTGAAGGCTGTTTCGCTGAGGTTATTTTCCGCGGCGATCGCCTGCATCAGCGGGTCATCCAGCCAGCGCTCGAGCGGCATCACCGCGGCCGGGTTGCCGGTCAGCGGCCTCTCGGCGAACGCGTCGACCTGGAAGAACGGGATGCTCGTCAACTCGCGCGCTCCGTGATTTCCTGGGGCAGCAGTGTCTCCCGGTCGGTCTGCCCCTCGGGATCGATGTGGATCAGGATCTCGGTGCCGGGGAAGCGCTGCTGCAGCTCTTCCTCGACTGCATCGAGCCGGTCGTGGGCCTCTTGCACGGTCCAGTTAGCCGGCACCCAGACGTGAAACTGGGCGAAAAAGTGAGTCCCGCTGGTGCGGGTCCTGAGGTCGTGGAGACCCGCCAACTCAGGATATTCCTTTGCCGCGGCAAGAAAACGCTCGCGAAGCTCGTCCGGCCACTCGCGGTCCATCAGCTGGTCGAGGGCATGGCTCGACGCGGACCACGCACCCCACAGCAGCCACAGGGCGATGAGGACGCCGAACACTGCGTCCGCCCCGGTCCAGCCCGCGTACTGATCCAGTCCAAGGGCGACGATCACGGATCCGTTGAGAAGGAGGTCCGACGAATAGTGCAGCCGGTCGGTCCCGATCGCGAGCGAGCCCGTCCGCCTGACGACATGCCGCTGGTAAGTAATCAGTGCGGCGGTCAGCACCATTGCGATGATCGACACGCCAATGCCGAGCTCCGCGTCCGCCGTTTCTGCACCGCTCAGCAGGCGCTGGGTCGCTCGGAAGCCGATGAAAATCGCCGAAAGCGAAATGAGGATGACCTGCACGAGCGATGCCAGCGCCTCAGCCTTGCCATGGCCGAAGCGATGCTCGGTATCCGCGGGCTGCGCCGCGATCCGCACCCCGAGCAGCACGACCAGGCTCGCGACCAGGTCCAGACCGCTGTCGGCGAGCGATCCGAGCATTGCCATGGACGAGGTCTGCAGCGCGGCGTAGCTCTTCAGAACGATCAGGGTCACGGCCATGGCGATGCTCGCCAGGGCTGCCCTTGCGGTGAGCTTGGCGCGCTCCTCCGGCGAGACGTGCGCGGACGTCATGGGTAGAGCAGCCCTTCGGACCAACCTTCGGCACCCCGGACAAACAGGCGCCGCTCGTGCAGCCGGTGGGGACGGTCGGTCCAGAACTCGATCCGTTGGGGGATGACGCGATAGCCGCCCCAATACGGGGGCCGCGGCACTTCCTGGCCATCGTAACGGCGTTTCATCTCCTCGAACCGCTGCTCGAAGGTGGCGCGGCTGTCGAGCGGTCGTGATTGGTCCGAAGCCCAGGCGCCGAGCTGGGAATCGCGCGCGCGGCTGGCGAAATAAGCATCCGCCTCTTCATCCGAGACACGTTCGACGGATCCTTCGATGCGGACTTGTCGCCGAAGACTTTTCCAGTGGAAGAGAAGAGCCGCGTTCGGATTTTCCTTGAGCTGGCGCCCCTTCTCGCTCTCTTCATTGGTGTAAAAGACAAATCCTTCCGGCCCGTGCTCCTTTAGCAGCACCATTCTCACCGAAGGCTCACGCAGGAGATCCGCAGTCGCAAGCGCCATCGCCTCGGGATCGTTGGGCTCGCTCGCCTTCGCCTCGGCGAACCACTCGTCGAACAAGGCAAAGGGATCGCTCATCGCCGCGCGCCTTAGGCTTGGCCGCCGCGAAACGGCAACCCATCTGGTCAGTTAGGGAAGCTTACGGCATGGGAGGACAATGGCGCTCGATCTCTACCAACGCTTGGGGCTGAAGCGCGGGGCGAGCGAGGCTGAGATCAAGAAGGCCTATCGCAGCCTCGCCAAGCAGCTCCATCCCGACCGCAACAAGGACAATCCCGACGCTGCCAAGCGCTTCGGTGAAGTGACCGCTGCCTATGACCTCCTGTCCGACAAGGACAAGCGCGCCAAATACGACCGCGGCGAGATCGACGAGGAGGGTAATCCCAAAATGCCGTTCGGCGCCGGCTTCGGCGGCTATTCCGCGGGCGCCGGAGGGCCGCAGCCGGGCGCGGCCGGCTTCGAGAATTTCAATTTCGGGGGCGCTGAGGCGGGCGATCTCAGCGACCTGTTCGAAGGGCTGTTTGGCGC
>JGI24740J21852_10000346_pt1 | contig 19772 bp, 15 predicted proteins | sample KBSCornC6_FD_21852 | JGI IMG/M metagenome (IMG submission 21852) | reverse complement strand
CCCCCGCATCTGCCGCTGACGTGTGCCGCAAGCCCGAAATCAGCAGCGTCGTATAGCCGACGCTACCTGCCGCCGCCTGCATGAACAACAGCACCCAATCGCGGCGCGCCAGCACCGGCCAGCGTGTGCGCGTGACCCGCATGGCGATGAGGAACAACGGCAGCGCCATCGCAAAGCGCAACGCCGTGGCCGAAAAGGGCGGCAGACCCGCCGCGATGATCTTGCTGGCGGTGACGGTGCTGCCGACCAGAATCATCGCCAGGGCCAGGTAAAGGCAGCCTTCCAATCGTTTCGACATGGGGTCTTCCGCGAGTGAGAAAGCCCGCAGGATGGCTGCCCGCGACGTGTGCGTCTTGAACGAAATTGCAGCGGAAGGTTTTGGCGCTAGCGGGCGGCCGCTACCATGCCGGGCGACACGCCGTACTTGCGCACGAACTGCCGCGTCATGTGGCTTTGGTCGGCAAAACCGCAGGCGGCGGCCGCTTCCGCCAACGGCAGGCCCTGCGCGATCAGCCGGCGTGCCAGAGCAATGCGCCGCTGCAATTGGTAGGCGTGGGGTGTGAGGCCTGTCGCACGTGCAAAACCGCGCAGCACTTGGAATCGGCTCAGGCCGGTGTCGTGCGCCAGATCGAGTAGGGAGACCGCCGCGGCCGGGTCATCGTCAATGCGTGCGCGGGCGAGGCGGATCGCGTCGGGTGCCTCATCAATGCGATGCGCCGGGGCATGCAGCACGTCCGCGAGCACGGAGAGCAGCAATTGTTCGCGCAGCAACGCGTCATGCTCAGCGGCGGAGGCGGGTGATACGGTCATCTGCGTGAACAGCAGACGCACACGCCGCGCCAGGTTGGCACCTTGTGCGACGGGGCGGTCGAATTCAGCCTGGCCGTTGCGGCGGACGTCATGCGCCAGGTCGATGATGACTTCCGGGTCGAAGTACAGCATGCGCCAAGCGCGGCCGGCGTCGCCGATGGGCGTGCCGTCGTGTACCTCGCCGGGGTTGACGGTGATGACGTCACCGGCGCCGGCTTCCACCATGCCGCGTCCGCTCAACGATTTCTGCGCACCCCGATCAACAATGCCGATACCGAACTGCTCGTGCGTGTGGCGCGGGAACGTATGCCGGCTGTCAGCGGCGACGGCCTCCACGCCGGGAACGGCGCAGCGGAGCATCGAAAACGCAGGGCGGGCCGGCGTGCTGGGCGACATGTCTTTCCGTGGTGGAGGACTAAGGCTGGCAGCATAACGCGCTTGACCCACGCCCGGGCGCGTGCGCGTTACGCCATATCGGAATGCCGTGAAAACGTGTTCTTCGCATTTCGCTCATTTTCTGACGGGGCCGGGTTGTTATGCTCAAGGCATCCCGCCAGAGGCCGCCCGGTAAGATGATGCCAGTCCGGTGCCCGGCCAACCGTTCATCCATGCGCCCGTCTTTCGGCATTACCTCCAAGCTGTTCGTTGCGCTGTTTACGCTGAGCATTGTCGTGGCGCTCGCCATGGGCGCGGCGGTGCGATGGCGTTTCGACACCAACTTCCTCGATTACGTGAACGCGCGCGAGGCCGAGCGCCTCGCTGCCGTGGCCCAGGGCGTGGAAGCCGCCTACGGCCAACACGGCAATTGGGATTTCCTGCGCAACGATCCGGCCGCGTGGTTCCGCCTGTTGCGCCATGAGGGCGCACGCGCCCGGGCCAATGGCATGGGCGGCGATCGCTTTGATGGGCCCGGCGCCGGCCACCACTTCGAGCCGCTGCCGCCCGGCATGGGGCCTGACGTGTCGGCCGGCCCGCCTTCCGGTAAGCCGCCTGGTCCACCGCCCGCTGGCAGCCTGTCACCGCATCCGCCGGGCGATGGGCCGCCGATGCCGCATTCGCCCATCTGGCTGCTGGACGCCCAGCGCAACGCCATCATCGGCGACGGGCCGCCGCTGGGGCCGAACGCGCAGTGGCACGCGCTGCACCACAACGGCGAGACTATCGGCTGGCTGGCCATGCCGCCGCGCATGCGCGTGCCGGAGGGGGCCGACCAGGCATTCCAAGTGCAGCAGTTGCGCGCGACGTGGATCATCGCGGGGTTCTCCGTGCTGCTGGCCGCGCTGGTGGCCGTGCTGCTTGCGCGCGGGTTGCTGGCGCCCATGCGCCGCATGACGGATGCCGCGCGCCGCATGGCCGACGGCGACTACGCCACGCGGGTCGACGTCCATTCGCGCGACGAGCTTGGCGAGCTGGCGGCCGACTTCAACCACCTCGCTGCCTCGCTGGAGGCCAACCAGAAGATGCGCCGCCAGCTCACCGCCGACATTTCGCATGAGTTGCGCACACCGCTGGCCGTGCTGCGGGGCGAACTGGAAGCGCTGGAAGATGGTGTGCGCCCGTTGACCGCCACGTCGCTCGCCTCGTTGCAGGCCGAGGTGTCGACGCTCAGCAAGCTCATCGACGACTTGTACGAGCTGTCGCTGGCGGACGTGGGCGCGCTGGCCTTCCACATGGAGCCGCTGGACCTGGCCGACACCGTCTGCAGCGCCGTGCAGGGCTTCACGCCGCGCCTGATGGAGAAGGGCATCGCACTGCAGCTCGACTTGCCGAGCGGTTCATCGCACGCCGCACAGGTGCGCGGAGACCCGCAACGCCTGCGCCAGGTCATACAGAACCTGCTGGAGAACACCCTGCGCTACACCGATGCCGGGGGCACCCTGCGCGTCCAGGTTCACGCAGAGGGCAACTGGCAGCAGGTCGACGTGCAGGACAGTGCGCCCGGTGTGCCGGAGGCCATGCTGCCGCGCATTTTCGATCGGCTCTTTCGCGTGGATGCATCACGCAGCCGTGCGCAGGGTGGGGCGGGGCTCGGCCTGAGCCTGTGCCAGACCATCATTACCGCGCATGGCGGCACCATTGAAGCCAAACCTTCACCGTTGGGCGGGCTGTGGATCGCGATTCGTCTACCCAGCCTGCCCGTTCTTGATTCGCCTGATCCGCTGGACCCCCTTGCCGACCATGATTCTCATCGTTGAAGACGAACCGAAGCTCGCTGCGCTGATGACCGACTATCTGCGCGCCGCCCACTACGAAACCGAATGGCTGGCCGAAGGCACGCACGCGGTGCAGCGCATCCGCGAGGCCATGCCCGAACTCGTGGTGCTCGACCTGATGCTGCCCGGCAAGGACGGCCTGGAAATCTGCCGCGAGGTGCGGGCCTTCAGCGAGGTGCCCATCGTCATGGTGACGGCGCGCGTGGAAGAGATCGATCGCCTGCTCGGCCTGGAACTCGGCGCAGACGACTACATCTGCAAGCCATTCAGCCCGCGCGAACTGGTGGCGCGCATCAAGACCATTCTGCGCCGCGCCCAGCGCGCCGGTGGTGTGCCGGAGAGCGCGTTGGTGATTGACGGCGCGGCGTATTCCGCCACGCTGCGCGGCCAGCGCATGGATCTGACGCCGGTGGAGTTTCGCCTGCTGGCTGCGCTGGCAGCGGCGCCCGGCCGCATTCTGTCGCGCGCGACGCTGCTGGAACAGATCTACGACGACCACCGTGTTGTGACCGATCGCACGGTCGATACCCACGTCAAGAATCTGCGCCGCAAGATGGAGCTGATCAGCCCGGGCACCGACATGATCCATTCTGTGTACGGCGTCGGTTACCGGCTCGACGCCTGACGCTCGGGGTTCGGGGTACCCAAGGGCTTGCGGCTGCCTGGGCAGACTTCAGAAAAACTCCACGGTTCGCCCACCTTTGGTGCGCCTTCGCTGGCTACAGTGATTGCATGGCTGCTCTCTGCAGCCGACGCTTTCACAGGAGCCCAACCATGATCGTTGCTACCCCTCGCCGCCTGGCTGCCATTGCCGCCGGGCTGTTGCTTTCCTGCGCCGCGCTTGCGCAGACGGCCGCACCAGACGCTGCTCCACTGGCACCACTGCCACATCCCGGAATGATGGGCCCGGGCATGATGGGCCGTGGCCCCGGTCCAGGTCCCGGCATGGGGGCCCCTGGCCCGCATCGTGGCGGTGCCCCCTTCCTGCGTGGGCTGAACCTGACCGAAGAGCAGCGCGACAAAATCTTCGCCATTGAATACGCGCAGATGCCCGAGGCGCGCGAACAGCGCAAGGCCATCGAGCACGCGCATCGCGATCTGCACAAGATGGTGGTGTCGGGCCAGTATGACGAGGCGCGCGCCCGTGCGCTGACCGAAACCCTCGGCCGTGCCGTCGCCCGCGAGGCGCAATTGCGCGCGCAGGCGGGCACGAAGATCCTGCAGGTGCTCACGCCCGAACAGCGCAAGCAGGTGAGTGAGCGCGAAGCTGCGCGCGTGGCGGAACTTGAGCGCGGCGAGGGCGCGCCGGAACCCGTGCCGATGTAACCGGCAACGCCGCTATCGGTACACCACCACCGGAATGCTCGCGTAGGTCAGCACCTTGCGCGTTTCATTGCCGATCAGTAACCGGCCCATCAGGCTGCGGTGCCCGTGCGATGCCATGAAGATGACGTCGCACGCGTGCCGCTTGGCCGCATCCAGAATGCCCAGGTAGGGTTCGGGAAACTGCGTCACGTCGCTGTCGAACTGGATGCCTTCTTCCTGCGCGCGTTGGGCAATGCGCTCGATGCACTGCTTGGCATGCCCCTGCACCTGCTCCATGTAATGCGCGTGCGGACACTCGCCCACGCCGGCCGAATAGGCCATGTTGGGAAACTCTTCGATGCAGTTGTACGCGGTCAGTTTGCAGCCCGTGGCACGCGCCAGCTTGAGTGCGCCTTCAATGGACTTGCGGCACTGCTCGGAGCCGTCGGTCGGCAGCAGGATATGGGTGAACATGGTGCTCTCCATGGGGGACCCATGTCCAAATTACTGCGCCGCACAGAGCGCTTCCATCGTGGAAAACGCTAGGGCGTACGCGGCTTTTCAGCCGATGCTGAATACGATCGTTCGTTTTCTTGCTGCAGCATGCAACCAGCTCAGGCGCCTTGCCACGCCCGCCGGTAGAACGACGGCGATGCACCGAGTTGCACTGCAAAACGCCGGCTGAAATGGCTGGCGCTGGCAAAGCCGCAGCGCTCGGCAATGGTCGCCAGCGGCAGGGACGTGTTGCGCAGCAGATCTTGCGCGCGGGCCAGTCGCTGCTGCATGACCCATTCGTGCGGCGCCACGCCGAATGACGCGCGAAACATCCGCGCAAAGTGAAACTCCGACAGGTTCGCTTCGGCAGCCAATTCACCGAGGGAGAGCGGCAGATGCAGCTCCGCATCGATGCGCGCGGCAATGCGCCGGCACACGTGCGGCGCCAGTCCGCCGCGTACGGGCAGGGCGCGGGTGCGGCCCTGCGTCTGCACGAGATACGACAGCGTGTCGTTGGCCAGCGCGTTGGCGCGCATGCGGTCGTCGAGGTCGCTCCAGTCGAGCTGGGCGATGCGCGTGCAGGCCTGGGCGAGGTGTACATCTTCAATGAAGGTGCGGTCGTGCAGCGTGAACAGGCGCGGCTCGGCATCGAGCAGACGCACCGCATGCCCCGCCAGCGCATCGGGCGCGAAATACAGGTGAACGAATCGCATTGGTTGTTCGATCACCCACGCAGACTGATGCTCCGCCGGCAGCATGCACACGCGCCCCGGGGCACCGAATAGGTGCGGCAGATCTTCTCGGTGCGTGGTGTAGCCGCCCTGCAGATAGACCGACAGCGTGTGGTGCCCGGGTTGGGTGTAGCGCGCCTCGTCGTGCTCGTTGCGCCAGATGGCGGCGGTGACACCATCGCCCAGATTGGCGACGCGCTCCAGCGACGCCCGTGACCCGCGCGCGAGCGTGCCGAAGACGCTGGCGTCTGCGGTTACACGCGGATCAGGCGAAGAAGGGTTGGGAGCGGGGCGCACCCAGTGATGTTACCAACGACGGCCACGCAATGCGCGCAGACGTTTCCCCATCAGCCCGTACACAGCTGGCGTGCGACCGCGCCGGCCAGGCCCACGCCTTCCACCGGTTGCCAGGCGGCGTCGTTACCAAACTGTTTTTCGACGACGGTCAGCGCGCCCTGGTACAGCGTGGAGCGCGAGACGGAGAACTGCCGCGTACGGCAATCGATGGTGTAGAGAAAGTCCGCCATGTCGCCACGGAAGGCGCCAAACATCCGTTGCAATGAACGCTTGCCCGCACGGTTGGACGCCTCCACGCGCACCCATGCACTGATCGGGCCGCTGGGCATGCGCTGCACGCTGTCGGCGTTGAGCGATGCGTAGCTGTCGGGTTGATCCGGCAGCGCGACCCAGCGTTCGGCGCCGCTGGTCGGTATGGCTGCGCTGGCGAGCACACCGGCGATCAGGCTGGCGATCACGCGGCGCATGGTGGGCATCATCGCGCCTTGGTGGTGGGGGTCGGGCTGGTGTTGCCGCTGCCCGGCACCGGAATGGCTATCGAATCCGAATGGCTGCAGGCCATGGTTACGCCGGCTTTGTCGACGTCGACCAGGACTGCGCCGGGCTTGTCGCTGTTGGTGGGCGTGCCGGCCAAGCTGCCCGACAGGCGACGCATGATGTTTTGGCACGTCGGGCCCGGGCCCTTGGGTGCCTTGGCTGGCGTGGAGGGGGCTGCGTCACGGCTGGCTGCTGCAGTGACTGGGCTCGGCGCAGTCGTCGTGGCCGCAGCGTGCACGCGTGGCAAGGCTGCCAGCGCGGCCAGCACGGCCACCGCAATCAGCAAACGCGCAGCACGCCGGGCAGACGACGTGCACAACGAACGGGAGGGGGGAGACAAAGATGGCATGGCGGTCCGGACATGGGCATCCAAATGCGCCTGCGGGTTCACCCTGGAGCAGGCGCGCTTATCGGACAGTAACGGCACCTTCCTCTCAAACTTGACGTGGCAATCTGCCTCATTGGTCACGCGGCGTGATTTGCGCTGCCTAAACGATATACGCCGCGTCAACATAATGCGTGCGCGCGGAACATTCACGCCCGCATGCCGACCAACCAATATGCCGGGGTGATTTACTCGGTGGCTGAAGCACGAAGGCCTGTCCTGAGAAATGGGCATCACAAAGGGGCATCACCAAGGTTCTCAACCAGGCCACCAGAGCAGCCGAAGACGCAGGCGGGATCAGCAGCAAAGGGGTATGTGAAGTGCCAGCAGAAAAAACGGCGACGGAAATTAAATAGGGATGGAATACCCTGTCTTTTCCGCCCTTTGTTTTTTCATGCCGGACACTATGATTCAAAACGTGGAAGCGATACCGGTGCAGCACTGTGCCGGAGCATCGTGGGTCGGTTCTCCTCTCTGGAACAGATCGACACGGTCCAGAGATTTCAGCCCGCGCCTCGTCAACTGAGCGCGGGCTTTTCTTTGTCGGCATAGCGGCTCTAAGGGCACTCTTCAGTTTTTCGCCATCGCGCCGTTGTGCATAGGGTCGAAGCGTGCAGTCTCGCTTTCTGTTGCCGTCGCTGACCAAGCAAGCGTATCCCCGATGACTCGTTTCCACCCGGCCGATGCCGGAGCCTCTCCTGTTGACGCCGCGTCGCCGCTCGCACCCGAGTCGCGCCCCGCGGTGGCGGCAGCTATGGTGACGGACGCAGCCGCGGCGGAATCCACCGGCACGGACTTCGTGGCACTGGCCAAGCTGTCATCCGACGCTGTGCTGCTGACCGTGGAGGGGCGGGTGGTGCGTGCCAACCCCGCCGCCGCGCGCTTGATGAATGCGCAGGACCCAGCACAGCTGGTCGGCGTGCAGCTCGCTGGTCTGATCCACCCGGACGATGTTCCGCAAGCGCTGCCACGCGTGGCGCGGATGGTGAGCAGTGGCCAGCCTGCCGAGCCTGTCGAACACCGTCTGGTCCGCGCCGACTACACCCATGTGCTGGTCGAAACGGTTGCCGCCGCGTGCGAGCATGAAGGCCACCCCGCCGTCATGCTGGTGCTGCGTGAAGCCGGCTCCCACCATGCACTCGAACGCCACGCCGTGCAGGCGCGTGCCGAGGCGCTGCACGCGCGCCGTTTGCTTGCCTCGGAGAACGCCGTGCTCGCGCAACTTGCCTCCAATGCGACGCTCTCAACGGTGTTGCGCCACCTGTGCCTGTACGTCGAGCAGGTCTATCCGAATGCCATGTCGGCGGTGCTGCTGCTCGACACGGAAAGCCGGCCCGACCACCCACGCCTGCGTGTGGCCGCCGCACCTACGCTGCCCGCCAGCTATGTCGCCACGCTGGAAAACGCCCCGATCGGCCCCGACTCGGGCGTGTGTGGCTGTGCCATGTTTTTGGGCGACACCGTGGTCATTGACGACGTTGCCGGGGACCCGCGCTGGCAGCACGAGCGCACTGCGGCACTGGCGGCCGGCTTTGGCGCGGCATGGGCGTTGCCCATCCGATCGTCACGCGGTGACAAGCTCGGCGTGCTCGCCCTGTTTTACCGCGAGCGCTGCGTGCCGGCGGATGAAGAGCAGCATTTCCTGGACGACGTCACCCATCTGGCGGGCGTCGCCATCCAAAAAGACGCCGTTGAGCGCGGCCTGGCTGAAAGTGAAGACCGCTACCGCCTGGCCATTTCGAACCTGCACGAAGGGGTCGTGATCCAGTCGGCGCAGGGCGTGGTGCTGGCGGCCAATGCCAGCGCTGAGCGCATCCTGCGCTTGCGCCCGGGGCAGCTGGTGGGGCGCGATCGGCTGGAAGCCATTCAGCGCGTGGTGGACGAAGACGGCAAGGAAATCCCCCTGAGCATGATGCCGTCGGGCTTTGTGCTGCGTACGGGTGAGCCGATTCTCGGCCGCGTGTATGGCCTGTTGCTCAAGACGGGCGAGCTGGTGTGGGTGCGGCAGAACATTATTCCCCTTCGCTCGACCGGTCGCCATGGCGAGGCTGTGCCGAGCAGCGTGATGCTGTCGTTTGCCGACATCACCGATATCAAACGTGCCGAGCAGCGGCTGCGCCATCTGGCCGCACATGATCCGCTGACGGGGCTGACCAACCGCAGCTTCTTCACCGCGCATCTGGACAGCGCCATCGAGCGCGCGCGTGACGAGAGCCGCGAGCTGGCGCTGTTCTTCCTCGATCTGGATCGCTTCAAGAGCGTGAACGACACCGCCGGCCACGCCTGCGGCGACACGCTGCTGCAAAGCGCCGCCGCGCGCCTGGCCGACAGCATCGGCCCCGGTGACGTGATTGCCCGCCTGGGTGGCGACGAGTTCGTCATCCTCGTCGAGCAGCGCGTGGAAGGCAAACGTATCGCCTTGCTGGCCGAGCGCTTGCTGCAGGCCATGCGCGAGCCGTTCGATACCGTCAACGGGCGCTATTACCTGGGCGTATCGGTGGGCGTGGCGCTGTATCCGCACGATGGGATTTCCGGCTCCGACTTGCTGCGCTCAGCCGATGCCGCCATGTACCGCGCCAAGCAGAACGGCCGCAACCGCGCGCAGTTCTACACGGCCGAGCTGAACGCCCGCCTGCAGCGCCGCTACATGCTCGAAAACGCGTTGCGTGATGCGCGCGACAACAACGAACTGCAACTCGTCTATCAGCCCAAGTACGACCTCGCCAGCCACCGCATCGTCGGCGCCGAGGCGCTGCTGCGCTGGAACAGCGCCAAGCTGGGGGCGATCTCGCCAGTCGAGTTCATTCCGGTGGCAGAAGAGACCGGGCTGATCGTGCCGATTGGCGAGTGGGTATTGCGCCGCGCCTGCGAACAGGCGGTGGTGTGGCATGAGGCGCTTGGCTACGACTTCCGCATGGCGGTCAACCTGTCGGCGCGCCAGTTCCAGGCCGGCGATGTGGTCCCCATGATCGAGCAGACGCTGGCCGACACCGGCCTACCGCCTACCGCGCTGGAAGTGGAAATTACCGAAAGCCTGCTGATGGGCGGGGCCGATGAGGTGCGCCCGATGTTCGACGCGCTCACCGCGCAGGGCATCCGTATTTCCATCGATGATTTCGGCACGGGGTATTCGTCGCTGTCGTATCTGCAGCGCTTCCCGATCAGCAACGTCAAGATCGACCGCTCCTTCATCACCGGCATTCCGGGCGACCCCGACTCGGTGGCGCTGACCGAGGCCATCGTCGCCATGGCGCGCGCCCTGGGCATGACCGTGACCGCAGAGGGCGTGGAGGATGCCGATCAGGTGGAATTCCTGGCCAAAGCGGGCTGCCAGGAAATCCAGGGCTACTACATCGGCAAGCCAGTCACAGCGGAAGGCTTTGACCGGCTGCTGCGCGCGCACCTCTCCGTGGTGGACGCCGGCGTGCGGGCCGCGCTGGGCTAAGAGCCGCTAACCACTCGCGGCGGCATTTTTGCCATTCGTCGCAAACCGCTCCCGCGTGCGGGAGCCGGCCCCTAAGCTGGTGGCATTCCAAATTCCCATGCGGAGACCGCCATGCCCCAATCCCTTGCCTCCATCGTGTCGCACACGCCCACCTGGGTGTTCGTGGTGTTTGCCGCGCTGATCGCCATTGGTGTGCGTCAGATGCAGCCGCGTACCGTGTCGCGCCGTCGCCTGATCGTGCTGCCGATGGTGGTGGCTGGGTACTCGCTCTACGGTGTGGCGATGGCAAGCCATGGCAGCGCGCTGGCGCTCACGATGTGGCTGGTGGCCGGCCTAGTGGCGTTTTTGCTGACGTACATGTCGCCGCCCAGCGGCGCTGTGTCGGAAACGGCGGACACCGTGCGCGTGTCGGGTAGCTGGGTACCGATGGTGGTGATCCTGGGCCTGTTCAGCGCCCGCTATGCCTACAACGTGATGCTGGCGATCCATCCGGAAGTCATGCACTCCAATAGCTTCATGGCGCTCTTCAGCGCGCTGTTCGGATTCCTGGGCGGGCTGTTGCTGTCGCGCTCGGTGCTGCTGCATGTGCGCACGCCCCGCTTGATCGCCGTGTGATTTGGCGCCCGCATGGGCGCCGCACGGATCAGCGCGCATTGATCAGCGTTAACATCCGCATGTTGCAATCTCCCTCCAATACGAGACGACATGCTGGAACTCGACGGCACCATCTGGCTGCGCGCCGGTGACAACAACTGGGGCGGACATGGCCGCATCGCGCTGCTGTCCGCCATCGGGCAGACGGGCTCCATTACCGCCGCCGCAAAGGCGGTGGGCCTGTCCTACAAGGCCGCGTGGGACGCCATCGACACGATGAACAACCTGGCCGGCGAACCACTGGTCGTACGCACGACGGGTGGAAAGGGCGGCGGCGGCAGTGTGCTCACACCGCGTGCCGAGCGCTTGATCGAGAGCTTTCGCGTGCTCGAAGCTGAGCACCGCCGCTTTGTCGAACGCCTGGATGCCGCTGCCGAGACTGCCAGCGAAGACGCCAATCTGCTCCGCCGCCTGATGTTGCGCACCAGCGCACGCAACGCGTTGTTCGGCACGGTCGAGGCCGTTGCATCCGGCGCCGTCAACGACGTGGTGACGTTGCGCTTGGCCGGCGGCCAGGCGGTGGTGGCCACCATTACGCAGGAAAGCACGCATGCGCTCGGGCTGGCGCCGGGTGTGCAGGCCGTTGCGCTCATCAAGGCACCGGCCGTGATGCTGCTGCGTGGGGCCGGGGAATGGCGCCTTTCCGCAGAAAACCAATTGCCGTGCGTGGTGACGGAGGTGCGCGAAGGCGCGGTGCAGTCGGAAGTTCGGCTGCGCTTGCTGGATGCGGAGTCCGCATCGGCCGAGACCGTGCTGGTGGCGATGCTTTCGCGCTCGGCGGTGGAAGTGCTGGAACTGGCCGAAGGCGTGGAGGCCCTGGCGGTGTTCGAGGCATCGAGCGTCGTGCTGGGCCTTGTCTGAGCCCCATGACGACACCCAAGACCCTGCTCATCGTCTACCACTCCATGACGGGCGGCACGCGCCAGATGGCGGAAGCCGCGCAGGCCGGTGCCATGGTGGACGGCAGCGTGACTGTGCGCCTGCTGCACGCTGCCCAGGCTGGCCCCGATGACGTGCTGGCCGCAGACGGCTATCTCTTCTGCACGCCCGAAAACCTCGCGGCCATCAGCGGGCAGCTCAAGGACTTTTTCGACCGCTGCTATTACCCCGCGTTGGATCGCATCAACGGCCGCCCGTATGCGAGCCTGATTTGCGCGGGCAGCGATGGCGAGAACGCCGTGCGACAGATCGAACGCATTGCCACCGGCTGGCGGCTCAAGCGCGTGGCCGAGCCCATCATCGTGTGCACGCATGCGCAGACGCCGGAGGCCATCCTGGCCCCCAAGCAGATCGGTGCCGATGCGCTGGAACGCTGCCGGGGACTTGGTGAGGCGATGGCAACCGGGCTCGCGCTGGGTGTGTTCTAGTCCCAGGGGCGCTTAGCGGTTCACCACCGCCGTCAGATGCGGGTATGGCGACAACGGCGGCGCATCGGGTGCGCGCACCGCATCGGCCACCACCCGTCCATCACGCAGCTCGAAGACGTGGTCACCAAAGATTTCGACATCCGCCGGGTCGTGCGTGATCATCAGCATCGGCACGTTCAGCCGCTGCTGCAGGGCCGACAACTCCGAACGCATGCGCGTGCGCAGCGCCGGGTCCAGCGCGGCAAAGGGCTCGTCGAGCAGCAGCATGGAGGGCTCGGCAATCAGTGCGCGGGCCAGGGCCACGCGCTGGCGTTGTCCGCCTGAAATCTGTGTCGGGTAGTTGGCCGCCACGGCACCCAGTTCGAACATGTCGATCCACTGCTGCACGCGTGGGTCGTGCATCCGATGAATGCGGCGCGGCGGGTTGAACCACCCGCGCTTGAGCCCGAACGCAATGTTCTGCGCAACGCTCAGGTGGTTGAACAACGCGTAATCCTGAAACAGATAACCGACGCGGCGCTCTTGTGCGCTGAGGTTGATGCCTTCCGTATGGTCAAACAGCGTGCGGCCATTGAGGGCGATGCGGCCGCGCTGGGGCGTCATCAAGCCTGCGATGGCGCGCAGCGTGAGGCTTTTGCCCGCGCCGGACGGGCCATACAGCACCACGCGCCGGCTTTCGGAGCGCAGGGCAACGTCCAACGAGAACACGCGCGCCGCGCTGGCGAGCGTCTTCTGCACAACAAGATCGATCATCACAGTAGGATTGGCGCTCATGCCAGTTGCTCCTGCAGGCTCGGTGCGCGGCCTTGCAGCAGGCGGCTGGCCACCACCAGCACCACGATGCAGGTGAGCGAGGTGATCAGCACCAGCGTATTGGCGGTGGCATCGTCGCCGGCCTGCACGGCTTCGTAGATGGCGACGGAGAGTGTTTGTGTGCGGCCGGGCAGGTTGCCGGCAATCATGAGCGTTGCTCCGAACTCGCCCAACGCACGCGCAAACGCCAGCAACACGCCGGCGGCGATGCCGCGCGCAGCCAGCGGCAGCGTCACGCGGAAGAACACCGCCGCTTCGGGCAGGCCCAGCACGCGTGCCGCATTCTCCAACTGGTGGTCCACGCCTTCGAACGCGGCGCGCGCGGACTTCATCACCAGCGGAAACGCCACTACGGTCGACGCGATCACCGCTCCCTGCCACGTAAACACGAGTTGGATCCCCAGACCGTCCAGCCACCCGCCGATGGGTCCGCGCCGGCCCAGCAGCACCAGCAGGTAGTAGCCGAGCACCGTCGGCGGCAGCACCAGCGGTAGCGTGAGCACGGAATCGATGACATCGCGCACGCGGCTACGCATGCGTGCCAGCGCGTAGGCGGCGCCCACGCCCAGGACGAGGTTGAGCGCCGTTGCCCAGCCGGCCACCTTGAGGGAGAGCAGCAGGGGCGTCCAGATGGAAGCAGACATGCGAGTGCGTTGCCAGAGGGGGCCATCGCCCAGCCGGATGACCGTTGGGTCGTTGGGCGCGGGCGACGGAATGGGTGAACTCATCGCAATATAGGGTTGGTGATAACGCTCGGTCAATCCTGACAGGATGATGGCCGGCATACGGCAAGGGGCATGGAAACGCCGTCGCATGACAACTGTCGGGAGGGGTTTATGCTGCATTGCGACATAAGCCACGTCGATAGTAGGGCACTAAAAAGTTTTGTTGGACAACGTTGCCGCCGACTTGCAACAATGCGCCAAAACGTAAGCCGGACGTCGCTTTTCACGATCCGCGCCCGCGGTGTACAGGGTCACCGCACAGCAACAGTCATCCCCCGGGGGGGAACAGCCTCGGCTATGTCCGGTATGTAACCGGCGGCCGAGCGGGTGTTTCCACCATGACCGGAGGACGGCAATGGCCGCCGCACATCGCTCAGATGGTTTGCAGGCAGTACGTTTCCCCCGCGCCGAAGACCTGGCGCTGCTGATGGACATGCGCACCACGCTCCACGGTGCGCCGCAGCCCGATGTTCCACCCCATGCGAACACGGCCGTCCCGCTGGAGCTGGACGCCTTGCCGGCGTCGGAAGGCATGGCACCGCTGCCCGGGCACGCCGACCCGCTGACCACCCGTTCCATCCCGGACGATGCAGCCAACGGTGATCGCTTTTTCGTGCCGCTGCCACCGGGCACCGAGATCCTCCCCGTCGACGAGCATGCGCTGACCTTCGAGCCCGGCCCGCTGCCCCCAGGGCGACTGCGCCTTGCCGCAGAGTTGCAGGCTGCAGGCAGCGTGGCCGAGCGCGCCCGGATCGTGTCTGGGTTGATGGGGCTGATGGGTTTCTCGTCGCTGGCGTATGCGGTGACTGAGCAGCACGAAGCCGCACCGCCCACCGTGGCCATGCTGAGGAACTACGTCAGCCCACGCTTCGTGCAGCGGTATTGCGACGATCGCCTGTTTGCGGTCGACCCGCGCCTGCCCGCGGTGTTTGCGACGGGCATGCCGCTCGTATGGGATTTGGCGTCGCTGGCGCGCAGTCAGCCGCGCATGGAGCCGGCGTTGCGCACTTTCCTGCAGATGATGGACGAGCATGGCCTGCGCAGCGGCGTGATGTTCAGCCTGGGCGCAGGCAAGGGCATGAGCACCGCGGTGGTCAGTTTCAGTTCGCCACATGCGGGGCGCGAGTGGATCAGTGACAGCGTGCTCGGTCAGTCCATCCTCTTTGGAATGGCGCTGCATCAGATCTGGCGCGCGCCGCTGCAAACGTTCGCGCGCAACGCGCACGTGTGCCACGAAGAGCCCATGCTGTCGGCCATGCAGCGCCGCGTGCTGACGTGCCTGGCCGCCGGCATGAGCGACAAGGAAATCGCCATCAAGCTGCAGACCACGGCGCACAACGTGGATTACCACCTGCGCCTGATCCGTCGCCGTTACGGTGCCACCAACCGCGCGCAACTGGCCTACATTGCCGGCCGCCTCAACTTGATCTGAGTGAAGGGGCAAGCGAAGCTGCCGTGCGGCACTGAGAGCGGGTGAGGCGCAGCGCATACACCCAGATCAGGGTCGTGCAGCAGGATCGTGAACAGGTTCCAAGGAAAGACCGCTACTGGATCGCGTAGTCCCCGGCATGGAGCCCGCCGGTTTCGCGCGCTTTTCTACGAATTTTCCGGATAGGCGTGCTTGGCAAGCGCGGCAATCATGGGCGAGCGCTCGTAGTCTGCCCAGGAGAACCGTAATGCTCAGAGCCATCGACGGCGGTGGTGGCATCCCGACGCCACCACCTCAGCCCATCCAACCGCCGCCGGCGCCCAGTGCACGCGATGTGTCTGATGCCGAGACGGCGCTGAAGAATGCGCTCCAGGGCAAGGCCCCCGACGATACGGCGGCGCTGAAGGCTGCCATTGAGAAAGTCCAGCAGACGCAGCCCGGGGTCAGCCGAGAGGCGCTTGCGCGGGCCGCCATCCTGCTGCAGGCCGCGCACAACGGCCCGGCGCATACCACGGCGCAACAACCCAAGGTCGACGCGCTGGAGCAGGCCGCCAGCCAGGTCGGTCTCACGCACGTGTTCGACAACACCACGTTGGACACTGCCACGCACGCGCTGTCCGACAAACCGCTGGCCACCGACCAGGCCCCGCCCACGCAAGCCGTGACGCTGCAAGACGCACGAGCCGCCATTCAGGCGGGGCTCGACGGCGGCATGACCGAGGCCGAGGCCGTCAACGCAGCGCGTGCCCAGCTTGGCGGCAGCGAGCAAAACGAGACGGTCCTGAGCGAAGCCGCCCTGACCATCGCGGCCGAAAAAGCCGTGGCAGACGGCAAGGTGCCGGCCGATGCCGACCCCATCCAGGTTGCCGCCAAGCAGGACGTCTGGCTCAACAATTTCTCCAAACCCGCCATCGACGACGCGGTGAAGGCGCTGCACGTTGAGCTCAAGCCGGCCGCCAACCTGGACGACACCGTCAAGGCCACCCAGACCGCCTTCGAGACCTGGCAGAAAGACAAGGCCGCCAATGCCGACGCGACTACGCTGGCGCGTGACAAGCAGGCCTACCACTCCGCGCTTTCCGATGAACTGAACGCCGCTGCCGGCCAGCCCGACAGCCAATGGCGTGCCGATCCGCTGCAGACCGAGCGGCGCCTGCTGGCCGAGCGCCTGGTCGCGCAACGCAACAGCGCCGCAAGCGGTACGCCAGGCGCGCAAGGTGCACCTACCGCTGCCACCGTGCTGAACGACCTGCACGCCGCGCAGATCGTCGACGCCGCTCAGGCCGCGCGCGCGTCGGGCGGCGCCGATGGCAACCTCAAGGCAGCACAGGCGCTCACCCAGCAGTTGCGCGGCGTGGCCAACACCGACCCGCTCTATGCGAGCGTCATGGACGACGCACGTACGCAAGACATCCAGGCCAGCGCGCTGCAGGACATCACCCACGCCAGCGGCAAGAACCCACACGACACGCTGGTGGCCGAAGGCAACGCGCTATCGCGCTACAAGGACACGGTGCTGTACAAGGGCCTCGTGCAATCGGTGCTGAACGCCGGCATCACGCACGACAACATCACCAAGGTGGGCACGCCAGGTGAGCTGCGCGACATCGCGGCGCTGCTCGAAGACGTGCAGCGCGCCTCGCCAGAGCTGGCGCAGGCGCTCTACACGCAAAACCTGCAGGGCAAGATCGACAGCAAGATCAAGGCGGGCGACCCCGAGGTCTACGCGCCCTCCATGCAAACGCTGGACAAGCGCGACGACTACTACGGCCCCATTAGCCGCATCGTCAACGCATTGGGTGGCCCGAAGAGCGACGGCGCGGCTCATGTCATGGGCAGCCTGAAGGCCTTCCTCTATAACGCGCAGGCCGACCAGGACCGCTACAAGGAAAACGGCTACACGCCACCCAGCACACCGTTCGACACGCTGGGCCTGGCCAAGGCTAACAATGCATCGATGGCGCCGTACCAGACCATCATCGATGAAGACCCGAACGGCGCGCTGTCGAAAACGCTGCAGAAGCACACCGGCCTGAAGCCATCACCGCTTACGGTGCAGGTCGGGCCGGACGATGCGGCCCACCTATCCAAGGCCCAGGCGGCGCTGAACAAGGCACTGGGCGGCGGCACGGCCGATGCGGCTGGCCTGCAGAAGGCGCTCGATGCCGCGCGCAACGACAAGGACAACGCCGACATCAGCAACTCGACATGGGCCCAGGCAGCGGTGCTGGCACGTGCGCAGGCGGTGACCGTGGCGCGGCAACAGGACAACACCGGCGACAAGACAGGAGACAAGGCCGGGCAGCCCCCCAGCGACCCCATCGACCAGGCCACCAAGGACGTCGACGGCGCCCAGCTGTTTACCGAACAGGACCTGCAGGACGGCGTGAACGCCCTGCGCAAGGGCACCTTGGCGGCAACGCCGGATGCCAAAACGCCCGACACGCAGCGCGACGGCGCCCAGCCCGACACCACCGCCCATCTGGGTCAGCTGGTGGCCAGCGGCATGACACTGCCCGAGGCCATTGCCGCCACGCGAGCCTGGCTTGGCGGCAACGAACAAAACGAGGCGATGCTGACGCAATCCGCACTGACGGTGGCGGCGCAGCAACATCTGGAGGACTACTACCAGGACCCGACCCAGGACCCCGTCGATGCCGGAGCCAAGGACCTCGCCAAGCTGAACGTGCTGGACCCGGACGTGCTGCGCGTGACGGCCGGGATCATGAAGCAGGACATCCAGCCCGACCAGAAGGCACTGGACAGCGCCGTCACGCAGGCCCGTACCGACTACGCGGCGTGGCAAGACGCCAAGGCCAAATCGGACAAGGCGCCCGACAACGCGGACCTCAAAGCCGCTGCCGCACGCGCCCTGCAGGCGTATCACAACGACCTTGACCAGGCGCTGAACGTCGCCGCCGGCCACAAGCCCGACGATGGCGATTGGCAGCTCAACCCCAACAACGTCGATACCCTGTGGAAAGCGCAGAACGCTGTCACCATGGCTGGCATTGCGCCCGAGATGGACGCAGCGCGCGGCACCGGCAAGGACTCCCCCGAGTTCAAGCAGTTGCTGACGAGCTTCCAGCAATGGCAGATGGGGCTTGGCGCGCAACAGGTGCTGCACATTGCCGCGCATGCCCTGCAAACCAACGGCGGCCCGGGCAAGGGCGACGCGGCGGCGGCCAAACGGCTCACGGGCCTGCTTGCCGGCATGCAGTCCGGTGACCCGCTGTTCGACCAGGTCATGGGCGACGCGAGCATCTCCGGCCTGCAGCAGCGCGCGCTGCAATCCATCCTCGACCATGCACCCATGATGTGCATCGCCGCCAACAACGGCAGCGATTCGCCGCAGGGCCGGCTCACCGCCATGGGTACGGCGCTCGATGCCTACAAGGGCACGATCTTCTACGCGCAACTGCTGGACGACACGATCCAGGCACCGCAGACCCAGTCGCTGTTTCAGCAGAGCGGCGCCCAGGTATTCGGCAAGGACAAGGGTGACCAGGCCAACGCCGCGGCCGATCAGATGAACGGCGTCGCGCCGGACCTGGCCGCTGCGCTGTACCACAGCCAGNTCCANGGCAAGCTGGACGTGACTGACCTGAAAGCCATGTCGCGCATCTACGCGGCCGCGGGCGGCGCACGCAACCAGGACATGACCGACCTGCGCAAGCAGATCGAGGGCCTGATGCTCAAGCCCCTCGACAACGGCGGCCTGGGCACCGAATCGGTGGATTCGCGGCTGAACACGACGTACTTCGTTGGCGGCGATGGCATGGCCGTGGTCACCGGGCAGGATTTCGGGTTGAAAGATGTGAAGGACGACAACGTCCCGATGCAGCTCACGCAGGACATCCTCGGCGACAACATCGGCGACGACGTCAGCAAGGAGATCCGGCGCGAGACCGGCTTCAAAGATTCCCCCAAGCCGCCGACGCCGGCCAACGCCGACCCGAACGCGAGCCCGCCGCTGAAGAACGACCTGCACTGGTCACCCGACACCGCAGGCGTGAGCTCGGGCACCACCGCTGGTGTCACGGCCAGCGGCAACACCGTCGGGCTCCCTTGGCAGGACGGCATGCACACCGTCACCAGCCAGGCCCAGGTGTACAACGCCGTCGGTCAGGCATATGGGCTGGACCCGACATACACGGCACGCTCACTGGACGAGCAGCAAGCCATGGCCGACGGCCAGTTCGCTGAATACAGCGGCAACGAAGTCGTCTACGACCACAAGGGCCACAAGACCACACTGGCCCAGGTGGCCAGCCAGCTCATGCACGGTGAAGGCGTGAACACGCCAAGCGGCGCCACGCCCGTGGCACTCACCTCGCTGTCGATGCAATGGTGGGACAACCGCGAGGGCAAGGGCGACGCCAAGCGCCTGGCCATCATGGAGGGCATCGGCACCGACGGGCGCTATATCGACGTGGGGCCGGCCGATACCACCGTGCGCAACGGCTATGGCGACTGGCAATCGCACAGCGGGCTGGATCGCGGCCTGCTGATCGCCCAGCCGCACTGGGTGGTCGATGCCAACGGCAATCTGATGACCGACGACGG
>JGI24740J21852_10000342_pt1 | contig 19833 bp, 22 predicted proteins | sample KBSCornC6_FD_21852 | JGI IMG/M metagenome (IMG submission 21852) | reverse complement strand
CGTCGTCTGCTCCAGGTGCGCCTTCAAGAAGGTATCGACGGCCCGAGCGCGTAACGCCGACGCGAGCCTCTATATGGAGTTCGACTACGAGTGAACTGACGCGACCCGTCCCACGGTCTGGGCGAATGCCAACAAGATGTAGCTCCCCCGCGTCAGTCCTCATGACTCGCCAGTTGGCGAGTGTCACTTCGGGGACCTCGTCCACCGGTCTTGATGGCCAAATCGACACGAGACCTCCCGTAAGCGTCAGGCCTCGCTAGGTTGACGGTGCCGCTGACACTCGTGATGCAGCCGAGCGAGCTTGTCCGCAAGTTCTTCTTGGGCGCGGCGCTCACCGAGTCCCAGCCGAGGGTTGGGGCAGACCAGATTCTTTTCGAAGAACTCTGGCCATCGGTCGTTATCGTCATCAAGTGCAAGCCACGACTCGACGTGTTTACCCGCGAAGTACCGCATCACTTGGTCGAAGCGGCTGAGCTCACACCACTCGTACACGTCCGTGCAGTATTCATAGGTCGTACCAACTACCCGGCGCTGCAGCTCCGGTGGCAAACGTCGCAGAGCCTCGTCCTGGCCAAACACTTTCACCCAGGAAGTCGACAGGACAAGCTGCAGGTCAGGGTACGGCGCGAGGAGGTCTACAAGTAGGCCAGCATGTTCGAACAGCTCGCTGCCCTCGGTAAGGAGGACGGGAGCACCGTCAATGCGGCGCACGTTATCGGGATGCAAACAGCCGTCAAAATCCAAGAAGAGAACGGCGCCCATTTGTGGTGTCACGTCTTTTGAAAAGGCGCACGAAACCCCGCAAGCTCGGGAGGTGCGTCAGGTCTACGTAGCTGGAAGGGCCGGCAAGACTAGCTGGCTTGGATTGATTGTAGATACAAAACGTGGCGACGTAAACGGTGGAGACACAAAGCGGTTTGTTGCGAGCGGAGAACATCCCGCAAGCTTGCGACCGCCATGGTCACCGAGAACGAAAGCGTCCTTTTTCAAATCGCCCGCCGCGTCCGCCAGCTTCGTGAGGACAGCGGCCTATCGCAGGACGCCTTCGCACGACTTGTTCCGTGCCACCGGAGCCAAGTCAGTCAAGTAGAGCGTGGCGTCAATAATCTGTCGCTCGACACCATCGAACGGTTCGCCATCGCCTTGGGGGTGGACGCTGTGTCCCTTCTTCAGGAGGGGGCCGCCATCGCCCGCAACCCCCGTGACTCCAGTCAGCTACGCGAGCGCGTAGCGAGAAATGTTCTCCTGCTCAGGACAGCAAGGGGGCTGGCACAGGATGCGCTATCTGAGAGCGCCGGGTTGTCCCGCAACTACGTATCGACTCTTGAGGTGCGAAAGAAGAACGTTTCCTTGGCTCACCTGGAAGCACTCGCTGTGGTCTTGGACGTTCCGCTGAACACGCTTTTCAAGCCCGAAGAGCTAGCGCGCTAACGCTCTCACAAAAAAATTCGAAGGCCCTCTCGCTAAGTGGAGTACCCCACCTTCGACGGGGGACCTCGTGACGCCTCCGCCCTAAAGGTTTACCTCTGCATGTCGATATCGAGCACATATACATGCACCTGTGCGCTATTGCGGCGCCCTAATGCAGCGAATTTCATGTGATTTTACGAAGAATGCGGAACGACGAACTCACGAGAATTGACGACCTAACAGATGAAGAGTTTGCAGCGATTGCGACTGCAACGCTTCTTCACCCACCTGTTCCAAGTGGACATCTTTATTTGTATCGCGCCGAAGTTGCGAATTACGTTCTGCGATACCGGGGACAACGTAACTCGATAACACATCGACTTATAAATCTTGCTTGCACTGATGTATCTTATATTGCGCGTGCATGCAATATATGGTGGCAATCTCTAAAGCGACGCTTTTGTAAAAACCTCCTGGAACTTCCCGAAAAGGCGCGAGCGGCCAACAAGGCAACAATATTATTCTTCGGATTGCTCCTCATTGCCACCGTAATCGTCTTCGTCCACATCGTTTATAACATTGGTATCCCCAAGCATTCCGCACAGGGAAAGGAAGTCGGAAAACTTCTTGAGACCTTCGGAAACGTGGCTTTGGCACTCGGCGCCATTTGGACATCCTCGGGCGTCATCCTTTCCAACCGAGAGATGGTGAAATTCTCGAGAAGAGATGAAAAAACCTCTGAAGAGGAAGCACTCAAAATACTCACGACCGGGGCGGCAGCCGCGTCAAAAAGAGCCTGGGATGGCGTAGGACTTCTTCTTTTTGGGGTTGCACTAATCCTTTTGAAAGTATGGGGAGTAAAAGATTAGTGAGCCATCATATGCCTAAAATAGCAGATTACCCACATGGCATTGGCAATTCCAAGCACATAGAATTGCCAATTCCCGTTTTTATAGGGCGTCGACTCTGAATCCTTGGGTGACCGACCCGATTCGCCATCTTCCTTTTTTTGTTCATTTCTACACATTCAACATCCCCACTTATTAATTTCTACGATTTTTAACATTCAAATCGCGTGACTTTATGTGTAGAGGATAGTTTTAAACGAGACACAGAAACCTTGATTCTTGGAGCAAAGCGGGGACCCGGAGGTGTTGAGGCATCCCAAAAGGCATGATTTGCTCGTTACCCGCGCCACGGCTTCCTATCGGGGCTACCATGTATCAAGATATCAAGGCGCTACAGCCCCCAGCCAATCTCTCGAATCACGAACCCCGTTGCGTGCAAAGCAAGCTCGGCGTCCGCGTTTGACACCGCACGCAAGCCGTACCGCTCTTGCTCGTTCGCCTTCCCCCGAGGATGCAGAAGGTTCACCGTCTCAAGCGATGCACGAACGAGCCGGTGCCCCCTTTCGCCGAAGTGATTCTTGATTGCTGATATTGCCCCTCCGAGGTCTCCGTGCAGCGACTTCGCATCCCCCGTTAACTGATACAGCCAGCGCGCACTGAGAACCGCACAGAGGTTGCGGCACTGGTCAACAATGGACGTCGGCGAGTCCCGATATGCCACGTTCATGACCCGCTCGTAGGCCTCCGTGACGGCTTGCTGTCCATCCTCAGGGACTTGAGCCAAATCGAGGGTAGGCAAAACGCCATATGCCGACTCCGCCCGAAGTGTTACCAGCACGTCTTCGTTGACTGTTTGCTCAGTCTGCAGAATCCGCCAAAGTGAGTACGCACCAGCGTGGCCAATTGCGAGCTGTAGCCCCTCTCCTCGTTCCTGGCGTGAAACGAGCTCGGTGCAATGAATGAAGACGGTCATCTCCTTACGCAATCGACCGTCAACACTGCTTCGAGCCAAGTCCGACGGTAAAAAGGGATGCGCGTCGACGTAGACCGACTCCCGATTGCCTCCGCTGAAGTGCTGAAACACACGACCCCGACGAACTCGGGACACCGGGTCGAACGAGTCTTCCCGGAAAATCCAGCGAAATGAGTCTGTGCCCGTCATCCCACGAGGCAACCTCTCAAGGTCTGCTGAGGATTCGATGAGCGCACATTGCGAGACGATAGGCGTCGGCACCGTGAGGTAGCCGGGATGGTCGCGCCCCTCGTAGATTAGGCCGTTCTGATGTTCGATTCCCAAGCGAGACATGGCGTTCGGTGCAGTATGTGGACACCTCACTATATCGTTTGAGCACAATGCTCCGGGGGGGCACCTCCGCCGACTGCCCGTCTAAACCGCACGCCTGGTACAGACTTTTTTGTCCAGGTACAAACTTTTTTGTCTAAGTACAGACTTTTTTGTCCACGTACAGACTTTTTTGTCTCTCGTTACAAGCACCGCGTTTCTTCAATCCGGCACGACGGCCGTCACTTCGATCTCAACCTTGGCCCGGTCTTCAACGAGCGCCGACACCTCCACCGCCGTCATCGCAATGCTGAAGCTGCCGATCAGCTCGCGGAACGCCTTGCCGATTTCCGAGTACGCGGCCACGTAGGCCTTCTTGTCCGTCACGTACCACGTCATGCGCACGATGTGCTCGGGCTTGGCATCGCCGGCGGCCAACACATCGACGATGTTCTGCAGCGCCTGCCGCACCTGACCGGCAAGGTCATCGGTGTGGAACACGCCCTGCGCGTCCCAGCCGATCATGCCGGCCACGAACACCATGCGCCCGCGCGCGGACACACCGTTAGCGTAGCCTTTCGGACGCGGCCAGCCAGGAGGGAGGAGGACTTCCATTTGCGATTCCTTCTGTTTCTACTGTTGTTGTTGGATGCTCGCCTCGATGGCCTGCCGCACATCCGGCGGCACCGCAATCGCGCGATGCGTATTGAGATCGGTAAACACCAGCACCTGCTGTGAGCGCACGCGCTGTTCATCGCCGGCCCAGCAATCCAGGCCGAGTGTCATGGAGGCATTGCCGAGCCGCTCCACCTTGAGCTTGAACTGCACGTCGTCGCCCATGCGGCTGATGGCGCTGAACTCGCAGTGCAGCTTGACGATGGGCAAGCCGATGCGGCGCGGGCCCAGCATCTGCGCATACGAAATGCCAAGGCCATCGGTAAACCAGTCTTCGACCAGGCCGTTGAACAGCACGAGGTATTGCGGAAAGTAGACGATGCCGGCCGGGTCACAATGCCCAAAGCGGATGCGCGCGGCGCGCTCGAAGTGGTAGCTGTTCATGGTTTGCTGTGATCACGCAAGCGATAGCGGAGCAGCTTACCGACTTCACTGCGCGGCAGGCTCGCGCAGAACTCGATCGCACGCGGGTACTTGTACGGCGCCACCGTCTGCTTCACAAAATCCTGCAGCGTCTTGACCATCTCCGGCCCTGCCGTGTGGCCCGGGTGCAGCACCACGAAGGCCTTGACGATCTGGCCGCGCTCTTCATCGGGCTCGCCGATCACGCCGCATTCGGCCACGGCCGGATGCTGCATCAGCGCGTCTTCCACCTCGGGCGCGGCAATGTTGTAGCCCGACGAGATGATCATGTCGTCGGTACGCGAGTGGTAGTGGAAGTAGCCTTCCTCGTCCATCACGTAGGCGTCGCCGGTGAGGTTCCAGCCGTTGCGCACGTACGCGCGCTGGCGGTCATCGGCAAGGTAGCGGCAGCCGGTCGGGCCTTGTACAGCGAGGCGACCGACAGTGCCCGGCGGCACGGGGTTACCCGCGTCGTCCACGACGCGCGCAACGTAGCCGGGAACAGCCTTTCCGGTAGCGCCGGGCCGCACATCGCCATCGGCAGCGGAGATGAAGATGTGCAGCATCTCCGTCGCGCCAATGCCGTCAATCAGCTCGATGCCGGTAGCGTTCTTCCATAGCGTGCGCGTCGCCACGGGCAGCGCTTCCCCCGCCGACACACAGCGCCGCAGCGGCGTGGCGCGCAGCTCGTCCCCACGCGCGGCGATGTTGCGGTACGTGGTGGGCGCCGTGAACAGCACCGTCGCGCCAAAGTTGCGAACGCCATCCACCAGATCATTCGGCGAGGCCTTCTCCAGCAGCACCGTCGAGGCCCCCACGCTCATCGGAAACAGCAGCAGGCCACCGAGCCCGAACGTGAACGCCATCGGCGGGCTGCCGATGAAGATGTCGTCAGCGCGCGGCTGCAGCACGTGCGGCGGCCAGCAGGCGCAAATCGCCATGATGTCGCGGTGGAAATGCATCGTCGCCTTCGGCACGCCGGTGGTGCCGGACGTGAAAGCGAGCAGGCAGGTGTCATCCGCCGCCGTATCGACGTTGGTGAAGGTGGCCAGCTGGCGCGACATGGCGGCCTCCAACCCTTCCGGCGTGTCATCGTAGAAGTTCTGCACCTGTACCGGCTTGGCGGCTTGCGCCACCGCGTCCTTCAATTCATCGATCAGGCGTGCATCGCACAGCGCGAAGCCGATCTCGCCCTTGTCCAGAATCTGCCCCAGCTCCTTAGCGCGCAGCAGCGGCATGGTCGTCACGGCAATCGCGCCCACCTTCATCACCGCAAACCAGCACGCCGCCAGCATCGGGCTGTTGGGCGAGCGCAGCAGCACGCGGTTGCCCGGCACCACGCCCATGTCATTCACCAGCACGTTGGCGATGCGGTTGGCGTGCTCTTGCAAGTCGGCATAGGTCCAGCGGATGCCGCCGGGCGCCTGGATGCAGAGGCGGTCGCCCTCACCCGCCGCAACGCGTTTGTCGAGCAGTTCGGTTGCGCAGTTGAGCTGCGCAGGAAACTGCAATGCGGGCAGATCGAAGCGATACACCGGTTGCAGCTCCGCCGGCGGCAAGCGGTCGCGGGCGAAGGTGTCGATATGGGCGCTGGGCATGGCGAGCTCTCCGTCTCTGGAACGTATCAGTGCGCTGCGGGCTTGGCGGTGCGCAAGAGTTCGCGCGCGATGATGAGTTGCTGCACTTCGGTCGCACCTTCGTAGATGCGCAGCGCGCGGATCTCGCGATACAGGCGCTCGACCGGCTGCTCGCTCACCACGCCAAGGCCGCCCCACATCTGCACGGCGGCGTCGATCACCTGCTGCGCGTTCTCCGTGGCGGTCATCTTGGCCATGGCGGCTTCGCGGGTGACGTTGCGGCCCTGGTCGCGCTGCCACGCAGCGCGGTAGGTGAGCAGCGCGGCGCTGTCGATGGCCGTGGCCATCTGCGCGAGCTTGGCTTGCGTGAGCTGGAAGTCGGCCAGCACGCCGTTGAACATCTTGCGGGTGGTGGCGCGTGTCAGGGCTTCGTCCAATGCCCGGCGCGCAAAGCCCAGCGCGGCGGCCGCCACCGACGTGCGGAACACATCCAGCGTGCGCATCGCCACCTTGAAGCCCTCACCCGCCGCGCCCACGCGCTGGCTGGCCGGAATGCGGCAATTGGTGAAGCGCAGACGCGCGAGCGGGTGCGGCGCGATCACGTCGATGCGCTCGGCAATCTCAAAGCCCGACGTGCCCGCCTCAACAATGAACGCACTGATACCGCGCGAACCCGGTGCTTCCCCCGTGCGGGCGAACACGACGTAGAAGTCCGCGATGCCGCCGTTGGAAATCCACGTCTTCTCGCCGTCGAGCACGTAGTCGGTGCCATCCTCACGTGCAGCGCAGGCCATGGCGGCCACGTCGGAACCGGCTTCAGGTTCGGACAGCGCGAAGGCGGAGATCGCCTCCCCACGCGCCACCTTCGTCAGATAACGCTCGCGCTGCTCCGGCGTGCCGTGCAGCGAGATCGCACCGGAGCCCAACCCCTGCATCGCAAAGGCAAAGTCGGCCAGCCCGGAATGGCGCGCCAGGGTTTCGCGGATCAGGCAGATGGCGCGCGTGTCGATGGTCTCGCCCGCGCCACCGTGGGCCGTGCCGCCCACTGCGTGACGCAACCAGCCGGCTTGGCCGAGTTGCTTCACCAATGCACGGCATTCGGCGTCGACATCGGGGCCGTGGTCGTGCGGGATGTGCTTCGTCGCCCAGGCGTCCAACTCGGTCGCAAGCTGGCGGTGCTTGTCGTCAAAGAAGGGCCACTGCAGATAGTCCATGTCGCTCATGTCAGTTCCCCTCGAACACCGGTTTTTGCTTGGCGACAAACGCGTGGTATGCACGCGAGAAGTCTTCGGTCAACATGCAGATGGCCTGCGCTTGTGCCTCAGCCTCCAGCGCCTGCTCGATCGTCATCGTCCATTCCTGATGCAGCATCGTCTTGGTGATGCCGTTGGCGAAGGTCGGGCCGGCAGCCAAATCAGCAGCCAGCGCCTGCGCTTGCGCCAGCACCTCGGCGGGTTCGCACAGGCGGTTGAAGAAGCCCCAGCGCTCGCCCTCTTCGCCGTTCATCGAACGGCCGGTATAGAGCAACTCGCTTGCGCGGCCCTGGCCGATGATGCGCGGCAGGATCGCGCATGCGCCCATGTCGCAACCCGCCAGGCCGACGCGGTTGAAGAGGAAAGCGGTCTTGCTGCGCGCCGTGCCCAGGCGCAGGTCGGACGCCATCGCCAGAATGGCGCCCGCGCCCGCACACACGCCGTCGATAGCGGCGACGATGGGTTGCGGACACGCGCGCATCGTCTTCACCAGCTCGCCCGTCATGCGCGTGAACATCAGCAGCTCGGGCGCCTTCAGTTGCACCAGCGGGCCGATGATCTCGTGCACGTCGCCGCCGGAGCAGAAGTTGTCACCGGCACCCACCAGCACGATGGCCTTGACGTCGTCCGCCCACTTGAGCTGGTGGAATAGATCACGCAGCTCGGCGTACGAATCAAACGTGAGCGGGTTCTTGCGCTCGGGCCGGTTGAGCGTGATGGTGGCGACGCCGCCCTCCACGCTCCACAGAAAGTGCGTCGCTTTGTAGCCCGCGAGCGGGCGGCGGTTGCCGGCCAAGAGAGCCGGATCGATGCGGTCAGTCATGGTTTGGTCGTGTTCGTTTGAGGTTGATCGTCGCGGGCGTCGAGTTCGGCTTCACGCTGTGCGAGGTGCACGCGCAGGTGGCCGAGCTGCGCATACAGCGCGTCTTTGTTGGCAACGCCCAGGCCGTCGAACATCTCGATCAGCCAGCGTTCGTGTTCAGCAGCCATCTCGGCAAAGTGGCGGCGGCCCGCGTCAGTCAGCAGCACGCGAAAGGACCGGCGATCATCCGGATCGGACTCGCGTTTGACAAGCCCTTCCTTCTCCAGCTGATCGGTCAGCCCGGTGACGTTGCCGCCCGTCACCATCAGGTAGCGCGACAGCACGTTCATGCGCAGGCCATCGGGGTGGCGGTCAAGCTGTGCCAGATAGTCGAAGCGCGGCAGATTGGTGTTGAAGCGCGTGCGCAGGCGCTGGCGGATCTGCTGTTCGATCTGCGTGCTGCACGCGAGCAGGCGCAGCCAGATCTTGACGTCCATGTGGTCATCCACATGCGCGCGGGCTTCCAGGCCGATGCGCTCGTCGCCCAGGGCTTGCGCGACGGCGTGGTAGCCGGAGGCGCGGGTGGCGAGTGCAGTCTTGCGGCGGGTGCGTTCGGTGCTCACATGACCTCCCCGCCGGACACCGAGATGGCCTGCCCGGTGATCGACGATGCACCGTCGGAGCACAGCCACACCACGGCGTTGGCCACTTCATCCGGTGTGACGAGCCGGCCTTGCGGGTTGCCCTTCACCAGCTCGGCGCGCGCTTCCTCTGCGCTGCGGCCAGTGCGGGCGACGATGCGGTCGATACTCTCGCGCACGATGTCGGTTTCGGTGTAGCCGGGGCACACCGCATTGACGGTAACGCCGCGCGCCGCCAGCTCCAGCGCCAGCGAACGCGTCAGGCCGATCACGCCATGCTTGGCGGCCACATACGCCGACACATACGCATAACCGCGCTGCCCCGCCGTGCTGGCGATGTTGACGATGCGGCCACGGCCACTGGCCTGTATATCCGCCAGCGCAGCCTGCGTGCACAGGAAGGTGCCCGTCAGGTTCACGGCCAGCATGCGCTGCCACTGGTCGAGTGTCGTCTTGGCAAACGATGCGCTCTCCGCCTGCCCCGCGTTATTGACGAGGATGGAGATCGCGCCGAGCCCCGCGCGTGCGGATTCGAAGGCCGCCGACACACTCGCTGCGTCCGTCACATCGCACGTGACGACCTGCGCGCGGGCGCTGTCGGGCAACGTCTTGGCCGTCGCCTCCAGCACGGCAGCGTTTCGACCCATCAGCGTGAGCGTGGCGCCTTGTGCGGCGAGCTGCGCAGCGATGGCCGCGCCAATCCCTCGGCCTGCACCGGTCACAACGGCATGGTGTCCTGCAAGCATCGTCACGTTAGACCCCCTGCATGCGGTTGGCCTGCTCCAGCGGCGAGAGCCCCGCCGCCTGTGCCGCCATCGCACGTTCACGTTCGAGATTGCGTTCCAACTGCAACTTGCCCGCGCGGTACTGCTTGGGCCACGACACATCGAGGTAGCCGATGCGCGCGGCTTCGTTCAGCGTCCACGCCGGGTTGGCCAGGTGCGGGCGCGCCACGGCGCACAGGTCGGCACGGCCGGCGGCGATGATACTGTTGACGTGGTCCGCCTCGGAAATCGCGCCCACGGCAATGGTGGCGATGCCGGCTTCGTTGCGCACGCGGTCGGCAAACGGCGTCTGGAACATGCGGCCGAACACCGGCTGCTCCTTCTTGCTGACCTGACCCGACGAGCAGTCGATCATGTCCGCGCCCGCCGCCTTGAAGATGCGCGCAATCGCCACCGCATCGTCCGGCGTGATGCCGCCTTCCACCCAGTCGTGCGCGGAAATGCGCACCGACATGGGCTTGTTCTTCGGCCACACCTCGCGCACTGCGTGGAAGACTTCCAGCGGAAAGCGCAGGCGGTTTTCCAACGAGCCGCCGTATTCGTCATTGCGCTGATTGGTGAGCGGCGAGATGAACGACGACAGCAGATAGCCGTGCGCGCAGTGCAGCTCCAGCCAGTCGAAGCCAGCCTCTGACGCCAGCCGCGCCGAGTGGACGAAGTCATCACGCACGCGGTCCATGTCTTCGCGCGTCATGGCGTGCGACCACTGGCTCACCCCGTCCAGATACTGCTGCGGCGACGCGGAGATGAGCGGCCAGTTCTGACCCTCCTCCAACGGCAAGTCGATGCCTTCCCACGCCACGCGCGTCGAGCCCTTGGCGCCCGCGTGACCCAATTGGATGCCCAGCTTCGCATCGCTGTTGCCGTGCACGAACTGCACGATGCGCGCCCAGCCGTCGCGCTGATCGGTGTTCCACAAACCCGGGCAGCCCGGGGTGATACGCGCGTCAGGCGACACGCAGGTCATTTCGGCCATCACCAGCCCGGCGCCGCCCATGGCGCGCGCGCCCAGGTGCACGAGGTGGTAGTCCGCTGGCTGGCCGTCTTCACACGAGTACTGCGCCATGGGCGACACCACCACGCGGTTCTTGAGCGTGACGCCGCGCACGGTAAAGGGCGTGAACATCGGCGGCACCGGGCCGCGCTCGGGCGCACGCGGTGCACCGGCCTGCTCGGCAATCCAGTCTTCAAACGATTCGAGATACCGCTTGTCGCGCTGGCGCAGGTTTTCGTGGCTGATGCGCTGGCTGCGGGTGAGCAGCGAATATGCGAACTGCGCGGTCGGCAGGTTGGCGTAGCGGGCGACGTTTTCAAACCACTCGGTCGAGTTGCGCGCGGCGTTCTGGATGCGCAGCACTTCTACGCTGCGCACGGCTTCATAGTGTTCCAGCGCGGCGCGAAGGTCGCCCGGGTGCTGGCCGATGCTGCGCGCGAGCTCAATCGAATCTTCCAGCGCCAGCTTGGTGCCCGAGCCGATCGAGAAGTGCGCCGTGTGCGCGGCATCGCCCATCAGCACGACGGGCGTGTTGTTCTCGTTGGTGTGCACCCAGTGCCCGCACACCACGCGCGGAAAGCGAATCCACTGCGCAGACCCACGCAGGTGCGTGGCGTTGGAGATCAGCTTGTTGCCGTCGAGGTATTTGGCGAACAGGCGCTCGCAGTAGGCGATGGCGTCTTCCTTCTCCATCGTCTCCAGCCCGGCCTTGCGCCACACCTCTTCCGGTGCCTCCACGATGAAGGTGGAAGTCTCGTCATCAAAGCGGTACGCATGCGCCTGAAACCAGCCGTGCTCGGTCTCTTCAAACGCAAAGGTGAAGGCCTCGAACAGCTTGTGCGTGCCCAGCCAGACAAAGCGGCAGCGGCGCGTGTCGATATCGGGTTGATACGTGGCGGCGTACTTGGTGCGGATGCGGCTGTTCAGGCCGTCGCTGGCGATGATGAGGTCGGCATCTGCGTACGCCGTGTCATCCTGCACATCGGTTTCAAAGACGAGCTTGACGCCCTCTTCCTCGCAGCGCGCCTGCAGGATGTTCAGCAAGCGCTTGCGCCCGATGCCGCAGAAGCCGTGGCCGCCCGAGCGCACCACCTGGCCGCGGATGTGGACTTCAATGTCGTCCCAATGGTTGAAGGCGTCGAGGATCTGCGCAGCGCTCTTAGCGTCGGCCCGCTGCAGGTTGCCCAGCGTCTGGTCTGAGAAGACCACACCCCAGCCGAAGGTGTCATACGGCCGGTTGCGCTCCACGACGGTGATGTCGTGTGACGGGTCCTGCAACTTCATCAGCAGGGCAAAGTACAGGCCAGCCGGCCCACCACCAATACAGACGATCTTCATGACGGCTCCGCGTTCTATGCGGTGTTACCTTAGTCATGAATAGTTTAGTTGTAAAGTAATTTCAGGGGAATGTCCTGACAGTGACGGCGCAGCGTCATGTGCGCCCTACGGCATATTGCTTTTAATACTGGCTTAAGCTTGGCTTCCTAAAGTGGAGCCGTCACACACCAGCCCGAAGGCACCGCCATGACCCCGCAAGAGATGCAAGCCCTGGACACGTTCCTGACCCAGCTCACGCAAGCGCGCGCCGGGGCGAAAGACCCGCAAGCAGAAGCGCGGATTACCGAGACCGTTGCCCGCCAGCCGGATGCGGCCTACCTGCTCGTGCAGCGCGCCATGCTGCTCGACCAGGCGCTGGCATCGGCCCTGGCGCAAATCAACACGCTGCAGAGCCAGTTGCAGGCAGCACAAGCCGGCCGCAGCACATCGTTCATGGATTCCGCCAACAACTGGGGCAGCCACGCCAACAGCACCGCGCCCAACCCTGCATACGCCCCGCAGCAAGCCGCCCCCGTGCAGATGCCGCCGCAACCCCAGCCGGCCCCGGCCCAACCCGTGCGCTCGGGCTTCTTTAGCGGCGGCCTGGGCAGCACGCTCGGCAGCGTCGCCACCACGGCAGCCGGCGTGGCCGGTGGCGCACTCCTGTTCCAGGGCATCGAGAACCTGTTCCACCACAACAGCAGCGGTGGCGGCTTCCTCGGCCAGCAGCCGGTGATGGGCGGCACCACGGAAACGGTGATCAACAACTACTACGACGGCGACAGCGGCAGTAACAACACGGCCTCGCGTGATGACAGCCTTGGGCTGATCGATGACAGCGACTTGGGCGGCAGCGACTATTCCGACGACGATTCGACGCTGATCTAGCCAAACCGAAGCCGTCTCCGGATACCCGCGTCCATCTTCGGCCCGGTGAGCCCTGGACCGAGAATGTCAAGTTGAAATAGGTCACACGCCGAGCTCAGAGCTCGGGACACCGAGAAAAAAGACTCACGCGCGGAGCTCCGAGCTCGGATCGCCGAGAAAAAAAACTCACGCGTCGAGCTCTGAGCTCGGGACACCGAGAAAAAAGACTCGCGCGTCGAGTTCTGAACTCGGGACACCGAGAAAAAACACTCACGCGTCGAGCCCTGAGCTCGGATCGCCGAGAAAAAACACTCACGCGTCGAGCCCTGAGCTCGGATCGCCGAGAAAAAACACTCACGCGTCGAGCTCTGAGCTCGGGGCACCGAGAAAAATGACTCACGTGTCGAGCTTTGAGCTCGGAGCACGGAGAAAAAATCTCCGAACACCAAGCTTCGGTCGCCAAGCTTCAAATGCCGATCTCCGCATAGGAATTTTCGGATTCTTCGGTCCAAAACCCCTTCTTTTCTTGCGGACGGATGCCACAACCGCCAATCTCACGCGGTTATGCCCCCCGGCATGACATTGCCAATCCATACACGAGAAATGCAATGCCACAGAATATGATTTCGCTTCAGCTTGCCGCGGCTGACCTGACCGCCATCGACGGCGCACTGAAAACCCTGGAAGACCGACTGACTGGTCTGATCGGACTATCGCCCGCCCAGCGCAGGAAGGCCGTGAAGATGGGTGGCAAATCCGAAGCATTCGCCCGCACGGCATTGGAAGTGCTGGGCAACAATCCCAACGTGCTTCCAGTCAACTTCGGCCTGCCCGAAGTCCGCCGCGATCTGGTGGCCTTCGATGCGCTGCGCCCAAGGTTAGACCGCTTGGAAAAGCTCTGCGAGCGGATGTCTGACTCGCAACTAGCATTGGGCAGCGACGTGATGAGCGCCGCGTTGGACGGATATGCCTTCCTCAAGCGTGCCGGCAAGGGCGAAGGGCTGGACATGGCCCGCAAGTCGCTGTCGGTGCGGTTTAGTCGGAATGGGGTGAGGAAGAAGGAAGGCGAGGCGGCAAGGGAGTGAGTTGATCAGTTGGTGTTGTGAATGAAGAAAGAAAGCCGCCTCCGAGCGGCTTCTTTTTTTCATGGCAATAATGGTCGACGGTTATTTCCAAAATCAACCTTTCGGTAACCGAAGAGGTTGATGCGTAATCACCCCGTACAGACTGAGCCCTGTATGTATGGCACGAAGCCTAGGAAACGTGTGATTTTCTGTTGATCGTGTTCAGGCAGATCCGTTGCTCATTAGACTCATGACCCGCCCATTACTACGCAAGCTACGCAAGGGGACCGATGAATGGCCGTATCAGCATGTACGTAGCATGAGTCATCAGATTTTTCTGCTTGATGAGGACCAGGCAGGTGCAGAACTTATATCCTCTGCCGTACGGACTGCAGGGATGCACATGCAGTGGGTCAGTTGTCCAGCGCGAGCACTGGCACTCCAGCCTGCTATGCATCCAGATGTTCTGTTGATTGGATGGACGGGCTCCACCGAACAGTTACTCGACCTGCTTCGGAGCTTCCGGGCAAATGCTGCTGCTCCGACCTTCCCCATCGTTGTACTGTCTATCCATCACGATGCGGCGACCAAGATCGCAGCATTGGATGCAGGGGCTGACGACTATCTGGTCAAACCTTGTCATACCGGTGAACTGGTGGCTCGCATTCGAGTTCTGCTGCGGAGAACGTCTCGATCGGACAAACATCTGTCCAAAATCGATGGCCTCGTGATTGACGCTCACAACCAGAATGTGATGGTCCAGACCGACAGCGAGCCCCGAGCGATTCCGCTTAGTCCACAGGAGTTTCGGTTACTCCATTTCTTGGTAGAGCATCCGCAGTGTGTGCACACGCGTGAGCAATTGCTTCGTCGTGTTTGGGGAGGGCACGTCGTTGTCGGAGTGCGTACGGTGGATGTGCATGTTCGTAAGCTGCGGATGGCGTTGGCTGGAACGTCAGCCGATGGTCTGATCCAGACCGTGCGCGGTAGGGGATATCGGCTCGTAATGGAGCCTTGATGCAATGAGCGGACGACTACCATCTTCTACGACCCTCAGAATGCGAGTGGTGAACGGATGTCGGACTCGCAACTAGCATTGGGCAGCGACGTGATGAGCGCCGCGTTGGACGGGTACGCCTTCCTCAAGCGTGCCGGCAAGGGCGAAGGGCTGGACATGGCCCGCAAATCGCTGTCGGTGCGGTTTAGTCGGAATGGGGTGAGGAAGAAGGAGGAGTCAACGACAGCGCAGTGAGTGATTGGCCGTTGTGGTCAAAAAGAAAAACCGCCCTCGGGCGGTTTTTCTTTTTGACCAGTCAGCTAGATGACTAGGTCGCAGATTCGATTACCGACAGCCAGCAGGAAATCAGATATGTCTGTCGCCTCGGCTTTCGTGATGGTTTGCTTTTGGTTAGTCACCGGATCGAGATCTGCCTCATGCACAATAGCGTTTCGGCGCGTAGCGATTAGTCTCTGCTTTCGCTTAGCATCCTCATCCGTCATTCCAAGGCCCTGCACGATCTGCTGCCACTTCTGGTTTTCATTCCAGATGTAACTCAACCCGTCCGCGACTTTTGCTGGATCCTGAAACGATAGCTTACTGAGCTTTTCGCGAACGATTTCCTCGAAGCGAACTGGAGGTGGAGGAACCGCGCCCACCGAAAGACCTGGTAAATGCTGAATGGGAACGACCTCGTTCAGGTATTTCCCAGTCGGCGACCGCTGGTTCTCGAATATCCTCACCATGCCAATACGAATCAAATCGTGCATCAGCTTGTCGAAAGCACTAACTGCATTAACGACTTGCGAGCGCAGCAAGTCGTCGAACTGTTCGGGGATCGCCACGATGTTGCTCAAGTGATCGTAGAGGACTCCAAGTTCAACGGCCTGCCGGATGTTTCTGTGAAAGACTCCCTTGGCATTGAGCATAGTCTTCAGCTCATGAGGCCCTTCAGCGTGTTTGCGACGGACGTGAACTGAGCATGAATCTGCCCACGCTTGTCGATCATGCCGTCCTGGACAACGCCCGTTGTGCCTAGCTCGTCGTCACGCAGAGCGAACACTGGTACGCCCGCCTCGTGAGAGAGCGGCAGCAAGGCACCAAAGTCCGGGATTTCCTGCAGGCAGAAGCCATCGTTGCGCAGCGCGTCGGGATAATCGTTGTCAGGCAGCGTAAGCCCTGCACTCCGGAGTGCGGGAAATAGACGATTCTGGGTGACAGCCTTAATCTCGGCAATGTTGTCGCGGTACGGTGCGGCTGCTCGGCCGTTGCGCACGTTGAAGCGCTGGACCATGGTGCCGGCGAACTTGGGTAGGCCGGGCCGTAGCGGATATGCCGAGTCATGGAACACCGTCTCATTGCCTGCCTTCCACGAGGCCCACCGCGGGAAGATGGATTCCAGCGTCTGTAGGGCCATAATGGAAAATGGGTCAGGGTTGGTCGGGAGCAGGATGAAATCGGAGTTCAAAAGAAGGTTCTGGTTTATCGCACTCAGGCCCGGGTTGAGATCGATGATTGTGTACTCAATCTGGTTCGACTCCTCGACTTGTCGGATTAGCTCGTGGAAGGCGCCGGGCAGATTTTGCAGCGTGGCAAGTGCGTTCGAGGTCTGCGCGAAAGTCAGTGATGCATCATATTCGGAAAGCGTGGCATGGCCGGCCAAGAGGTGCACGAGAGGCTGGCGGGCCGGAGTTCTGCAGACGACGGGCTGGATGGGAGCGGGCTTGCCTGTGAAGGCCGGTGCGACGCCGTCCTTGATGTTCTGAAGTCGCGTCGCGTCGTCCAAGTAGTACGCATCGAAGTCATCGCCCAGTATCAAGCTGGAGAGGTTGCATTGCGGGTCGGCATCTATCAGCAGGACCCGATGCCCCTGCTCGGCGAGCATCCAACCCACGTTGTAGACGGTGGTGGTTTTGCTGACACCACCCTTGTGATTGAACAAGACCAGTCGCTTTGCCATTTCTGAACTCCCAGTAGTAAATTTTTAGTCGCGAATATCGGAGCATGATAGGCGAATCATGCTCTGAACGGATTGACAAGGAGAGCCGGGGCTATCCATGGGCTGATGCCGAGCTTCGAGGCACGCTATATCTGCATGACCAACGCTATCCAGCAGTGCGAATGTACTGACGACAAACGCATCATCGTGGTTAGCGGCGTTCTATCGACTTGCAGTTAATACCAATTCGCGCCCCTCCCTACGGCTAGAGATTGCATCAGCGCAAATGATGCAATCGCCGCTGAGCGGTCAGCTATGCTAACGAATGAAGGGTCGCTTCAGTTTGCTAAGAGACATCTGATCCCACGTGATTCCTCAGAGAGCCAAACAAAAAGGGCCGGCACCCTCCGGCACCAGCCCTTCTTGCTTTGCAGAAAAACGCATTCAGCGCATCAATCAACCCGCCTGACGCACCGCAGCCGCCTGCTCCCCACGCTTGCCGAAGATGAGCTGCACCACCACCGCCACAACAACGTTGAAGGCCAGCGCCGTCAACCCCGTGTAGATGGCGAACTTGTCGCCGCCAATCACAAAGGTGTGCACGGGCTTGATGCCGTCAGAAAACGCCAGCCAGCTTCCGCCAACCATGCCCGCTGCCCAGCCGGCCAGCAGTGCCGGTGCGCTGAAGCGGTTGGACCACTTGAACAGCGCAAACACCACCGCCGGGAAGGTCTGCACGATCCACACGCCGCCCAGCAGTTGAAGGTCCAGCGCAAACTTGGTCGGCAGGAAGAGGATGAACACCAGCGCGCCCGCCTTGACGATCAGCGAGATCACCTTGGCGACCTTTTCCTGGCCGGCGGCGGTGATGTCCGGTGCCACATACGGCTTCCAGAAGTTGCGCGTGAACAGGTTGGCAGCGCCAATCGACATGACTGCCGCCGGCACCAGCGCACCAATGGCGATGGCCGAGAACGCGAAGCCCGTGAACCAGCTCGGGAACAGCGCGTTGAACAGCGCCGGCACCACGTCGTTGTTGTTGGTGACCTTCACGCCCGCCGCATAGGCCATGAAGCCCAGCAGCGCAATCAGGCCCAGCAGCACCGTATAGGCGGGCAGGAAGACGGCGTTCTTGCGGATGGTGTCTGCACTGCGCGCGGCAAAGATGCCGGTGAGCGTGTGCGGATACATGAACGCCGCCAGTGCCGAGCCGATGGCCAGCGTGGCGAACGGCAGGAACTGCGCAGACTTGAGCGTGAGGCCCGTGGCGCCACCCTTGAGGGCAAACGCGTCATGCGCCGTGGCAAACACCGCGCCGTAGCCGCCCAGCTTGGCCGGCACCAACACCACCGCCACCAGCACCACGATGTAGATCATGATGTCTTTGACGAAGGCGATGAGCGCCGGTGCGCGCAGGCCGGCGGAGTACGTGTACAGCGCCAGGATGACGAACGCAGCCGCCAGCGGCAGTTCGCCCGTCAGGCCCAGCGCTTTGATCACCACCTCCATGCCGATGAGCTGCAGCGCGATGTACGGCATCGTCGCCACCACGCCCGTGAGCGCCACCGCAAACTCCAGCGAGCGCGAACCATACCGGCCGTACACCGCATCCGCCGCGGTCACGTGGCCGTTGGCATGCGCCACCTTCCACAGCTTGGGCATGATCAGGAACACGATCGGGTACACCAGGATCGTGTACGGCAGCGCGAAGAAGCCGTACGCGCCCACCGCATACACGAGTGCCGGCACGGCAATCACGGTGTAGGCGGTATAGAAGTCGCCGCCGACCAGGAACCACGTGATCCAGGTGCCGAAGTTGCGGCCGCCCAGGCCCCATTCGTCAATGTGGGCGCCCTTGTCGGATTCGCCCCGCTGCCAGCGCGAGGCGATAAAGCCCAGCACCGTGACCAGCGCGAAGAAGAAGACGAAGACCGCCAGCGCAGTCCAGTTGATCTGTCCGTCCATCATTCTTCTCCTTTGCGCTGACCGTTCTTGAAGACGATCCAGATCAGCAGCGAGGTGATCGGCACCCACAGGAACTGGTACCAGTAGAAGAACGGAAAGCCGAAGAGCGTGGGCGTTTCCTGGTTGTAGAACGGCACCCACAGCAGGCCGATAAATGGCAGTGCGAGTAAGAACTTCATGGGTTGTCTCCTGATGTTCGGGGGACTTCAGTTGTTATTCGGATGTGTTTTGAACCGGTGAGGTGCCATGCAGGACAGGGCGCGCGGAGAGGCTCGCGGGGCGGTCTCCGTCTTGTCGTTGTGGGCGCACTCTGATCGCGCCCCCGCCGGAAGACCATCCGCACCTGTACGCACGCACCACACGTAGTCCTACTTAGCAAGCGTAGGCTTTTCGCGCCAAATAACCAATCGCTAAGCCGGGCGCGGGTTTCCTAGGGTTTTCACGAATTCCAGCGCACATTGCTGGCGGTGGATGCGTGAGGAAAATGCGCAAGCGGCTTAGGGCGGGGCTTGCCGGCAAGATGGGCGCGCAGCAGCGGGACAAAAAAATCCCCGGCAGTGCCGGGGGTATTCATGGAAACGTCGGGGTGGTGGGTGGTCTGACGCAGTGGCTCAGCCCCGTTCGGCACCATGCCACCACGCGACGGCGGCACACACCAGTTGCACCGCGCCGCCGCACAGCATGGCCGCCCGCAGGCCGGGCGCGCCGCTGCCACACACGGCATAGACGGCACCCAGAATGGCCACGCCCAAAGTGGCGCCGCTCATGCGTGCCACGTTAACAAGGGCTGATGCCGTGCCAGAACGCTCCGGCCCCACGGCGCCCACGGCCGCGCCCATGAGCGGCCCCGTGGCGAAACCCATGCCGAGCCCGGTCAGCGCCAGCCCGATGGCAGCCGGCACGATCGACGCCGCCACCGCAAACCCGCCCAGCACCAGCAACCCAAGCGCGATGATGCCCACACCCCCGGCCGTGGCCAGCCGCGTGCCAACCCGCCGGGCCACCACACCCGAGG
>JGI24740J21852_10000341_pt1 | contig 19863 bp, 15 predicted proteins | sample KBSCornC6_FD_21852 | JGI IMG/M metagenome (IMG submission 21852) | reverse complement strand
CGGGTCCAGCACGATGAAGTCGGCTTCTGCGCTGGGCACGAAGCTGCCGATGCGATCTTCCCAGCCCAGCGCCTCAGCGGCGCCGCGCGTGGCCAGGTAGAACATGCGTAGCGCGGTCAGGTGATAGCCGCCCATGCGCGCAACCTTGTGCGCGGTGCCCATCGTGCGCAGCATCGAGAACGAACTGCCGCCGCCCACGTCCGTGGCGAGCGTCAGCGCCAGGCGGTGCGCGTCGTTCTTGTGGAAGTTGTACAGGCCGCTGCCCAGGAACAGGTTGGACGTGGGGCAGTGCGCCACGGCCGCGCCGGATTCCGCCAGGCGTTGGCGATCGCCGTCGTCCAGCCAGATGGCGTGGCCGTAGAAGGCGCCTTTGCGCAGCAGGCCGTACTTGTCATACACGTCCAGGTAGCTGCGTGCGTTCGGGAACAGGTCGGCCACCCATTTCACTTCGTCGGGGTTTTCGGCGACGTGGGTCTGGATGAAGACGTCTTGGTACTGCTTGGCGAGTTCTGCGCAGGCTTGCAGTTGCGCTTCGCTCGAAGTGGGTGCAAAGCGCGGCGTGATGGCGTAGCCCAGGCGGTCCTTGCCGTGCCAGCGCGAGATCAGGTCGGCCGTGTCACGTGCGCCGGATTCGGCCGTGTCGCGCAGGTATTCCGGGCAGTTGCGATCCATCATCACCTTGCCGGTGATCAGGCGCATGCCGCGTTGCTGGGCCTGCGTGAATAGTGTTTCGGCCGAGCCGCGATGTACGGTGCTCCACACCATCGCGCTGGTCGTGCCGTTGCGCAGCAGTTCGTCGAGGAAGAACGAGGCGACGCCCGCGGCGTATTGCTCGCTCTCGAAGCGACGCTCTTCGGGGAAGGTGTATGTCTCCAGCCAGTGCAGCAGGCCCGGCGACGGCGAGGCAATCATGTCCGTCTGCGGGTAGTGGATGTGCGTGTCGATGAAGCCGGGCACGATCAGCTTGCCGCTGTAATCGTGCAGCTGCGTGCCGGTGGGCAGGTTCTCGCGCAGCGCAGCGTAGTCGCCCGCCTGCACCACCTTGCCGCCCATGACCACGAGCAGGCCATCTTCCCAATACTCATAGGCATCGCGCTCGCGATACTGCGGGTCGTGCAGGAAATGCAGCACGCGGCCGCGGTAGGCGTGAACGGTGTTGGAAGTCGGGGGCATTGTGGTCATTCGTTGTCTCGTGGGGGCTTAGTGTGTGGCGTTCCAGTGGACATCCACCGCGTTCAGCCACAGGGCTTTGTCCTGCTCGGGCAGGAACGACGCCTCGAAGCTGTTGCGAGCGAGCGTGTGGGCATCGGCGGCAGTCAGGTCGAGCGCGTTGAAGGTGGCGAGCCAGTTGGTGTTCATGTAGCCGCCAAAGTAGGCTGGGTCATCGGAGTGCAGGGTCACTGCGCAGCCGGAGTCCAGCAGTTGCTTGAGCGAGTGATCGCGCAAGTCGGGGTAGACCTTCAGTTTTTCGTTCGACAGCGGGCAGACCGTCAGGGCGATGCGCTCGGCGGCCAGGCGCTTGACGAGCGCCGCGTCGTCGATGGCGCGCACGCCGTGGTCGATCCGCTCCACCTTCAGGATGTCGAGCGCGTCGATCACGTATTGCGCTGGGCCTTCTTCACCGGCGTGGGCGACCAGGCGCAGGCCCAGTTCCTTGCAGCGGGCGAACACGCGCGCGAACTTCTCGGGCGGGTTGCCGCGCTCCGAAGAATCCAACCCCACACCGATGATGCGGTTGGCCGGGTCCTGGATGTAGGGCAGGGCGGCTTCGAGCGTGGCGAACGCGTCTTCCTCGCTCAGATGGCGCAGGAAGCAGAGGATCAGGCGGCTGGAGAAACCATGCTCGCGCTCCGCATCATCCAGTGCGCGGACGATGCCGTGGATCACCACATGCATCGGCACGTTGCGTGCGGTGTGCGTTTGCGGGTCAAAGAAGATCTCGGCGTGGCGGACGTTGTCGGCCACGGCACGTGCCACGTACGCGGCAGTCATGTCGTAGAAATCCTGCTCGGTTAGCAGCACGCTGGCGCCGGCATAGTACAGGTCGAGAAACGATTGCAGATCGTCGAACGCGTAGGCCGCGCGCACTTCTTCAACGGACGCATACGGCAGCTTGACGCCGTTGCGCTCGGCCAGCGCGAACATCAGTTCGGGTTCGAGCGAGCCTTCGATGTGGATGTGCAGCTCAGCTTTCGGGCTGGTGGCGATGCGTTCTGCAAGGGCTGGCGAGATCGGCATGATTTAAGCGGACGCGGACGCGGACGTAGGGACACGGTATGGAACCGCCGCGCCGCTGCTCGCACTGGTGAGCGCATGCTCTCGCAGCTCTCGCACCTGCAGCAGTTGCGCGACGACGGAGACCGCAATGATATCCGGCGCTTTGTCGGCAATGCCAGCAATGCCAATTGGGCAGATCATTTCGGGCAAGCGTGCCGGGTCGACACCGTGCTCGACCATGCGGTGCTCGAAGCGCGCGCGCTTGGTCTTGGAACCGATCAGGCCGAAGTAGGCAAAGTCCGTGCGGCGCATGATGCGTTCGCACAGCGCGAGGTCCAACGCATGGTTGTGCGTCATGACCAGGAAGTAGCTGCCGGCGGGCGCGTGGTCGATCACGGCTTCCGGCGTATCGGTGGATTCGATGACGACGTTCGGCGGCACCTCGGTGGGGAACGGGAACATCGCATCGCGCTCGTCCACCCACGTCACGCGGCAGGGCAGATGCGCCAGCGCACGCACGATGGCGTGGCCGACGTGGCCCGCGCCACACAGCACGATCGACATATCGGGCGGCAATACCGTTTGCGTGAAGCCGTTGGCGTCGAACTGCACGCCGGCTGCCGCCGCGTCGCCGATGCTCGCTTCGACCGGCACAGCCGCATCTGCGGAGACGAAGCGGCGCAGGCTTCGACGTTGGCGCATGGCGTCATCGGCTTGGGCGATCCACTCCGCATCACGCGCGTCGAGTCGTTCCAGCGACAGGCGCACCACACCGCCGCAGCATTGACCGAGCGCAGGGCCCAGCGGAATGCGCACGAACTGGCGGCGTGCTTCACCGCTGGCTTCGGGCGCACCCATCATCGCCTGGGCGATTTCCATCGCGCGCCATTCGAGATGGCCGCCGCCGATGGTGCCGAAGAAGCCATCACCGCACACCAACATCAGCGTGCCCGGCTCGCGCGGGGCGGAGCCCTGCACGTCCGTTACCGTGACCAGCACGCACGGCTGCCCCGCTTGCACAGTGGCAAGCACATCGGCGAAGCGGAAGGGGCGCAGTTGCGTGTGGTCCATGACGTCGTCTCCGGACTTAGGCAGACAGTGGGGCACTGCGGATGGCGTCCACCGCCTTGAGGATTTCCTCGCTGGTGGCGGGTGCGTTCAACGGCGGATTGGTGCGGCCATCGCCCACGGCGGCCACCGCGTCGCGGATGGCGAAGAACACCGAAAACGGCAGCAGCAGCGGCGGCTCACCCAGCGCCTTGGAGCGGTGGATGCTGTCTTCCACGTTGGCGTTGTTGAACAGGCGCACGCGGAAGTCTGGCGGGCAATCATTGACCGTCGGGATCTTGTAGGTGGACGGCGCATGCGTCATTAGCTTGCCGTTCTTGTTCCACCAGAGTTCTTCCGTGGTCAGCCAGCCCATGCCTTGGATGAAGGCGCCTTCCACTTGGCCGATGTCGATGGCTGGGTTGATCGAGCGACCGGCGTCGTGCAGCACGTCGGCGCGCAGCAGGCGCCATTCGCCGGTGAGCGTGTCCACCACCACTTCCGACACTGCTGCGCCATAGGCGTAGTAGTAGAACGGGCGACCCTTGAGTTTGGCCTGATCCCAGTGCAGCTTCGGCGTGGCGTAGAAACCGTCGGACCACAACTGCACGCGCGCGACGTAGGCCAGGCGGATCAGCTCATCGAACGGCACACGGCGTGCGCCGATTTCCAACTGGTCACCAACGATCGATACCGTTTCGACGGGCACCTCGTAGTGCTCGGCGGCAAACGCGATCAGGCGTGCGCGGATCTGGCGTGCAGCGTCCTGCGCGGCTTTGCCGTTCAGGTCGCTGCCGGTCGATGCGGCCGTGGCGGACGTGTTGGCCACCTTGCTCGTGTCCGTGGCCGTGACGCGAATGCGCGTGAACGCCACGCCCAGCTCGTGCGCCACCACCTGCGCGACCTTCGTGTTCAGGCCCTGGCCCATTTCAGTGCCGCCGTGGTTCACGAGGATCGAGCCGTCGTTGTACACGTGCACAAGCGCGCCGGCCTGGTTGAAGTGCTTGACGTTGAACGAGATGCCGAACTTCACGGGCGTCAGCGCCAGGCCGCGCTTGAGCACGGGGCTTGTCGCGTTGAATGCGCGGATGGCTTCGCGGCGGGCGCGGTAATCGGACGACGCTTCCAGCTCATCGAGCAGCTCGTGGATGACGTTGTCTTCCACGGTCTGGCCGTACGGCGTGATGTTGTTCTTGTCCTTGCCGTACAGGTTGGCGCGGCGCACGTCGAGCGCATCCTTGCCGATCGAGCGCGCGATGTTGTCCATGATGTACTCGATGGCAAACGCGCCCTGCGGGCCGCCGAAGCCGCGGAAGGCGGTGTTCGACTGCGTGTTCGTGCGCGCGCAGAAGCCGTCGATCTCCACTTCGGGCAGCCAGTAGGCGTTGTCGAAGTGGCAGATGGCACGCGTCATCACCGGGCCGGACAAGTCCGCCGAGAACCCGGCGCGCGAGGTCATGTCGACTTTTACGCCCTGGATGCGCCCGTCGTCGTCATAGCCGGCTTCGTAGGCGAAGCGGAAGTCATGCCGCTTGCCGGTGATCATCATGTCGTCGTCGCGATCCGGACGCAGCTTGACCGGGCAGGCGAGCTTCCACGCCGCCAGCGATGCACAGCAGGCAAACAGGCCCGACTGCGATTCCTTGCCGCCAAAGCCACCGCCCATGCGGCGGCACTCCACCAACACCTGGTTGGCGTGCCAGCCCAGCATGTGCGACACCATGTGCTGCATCTCGGTCGGGTGCTGGGTCGAGCACCACACGTGCATGCCGTTGTCTTCCTTCGGCACCGCGTACGAGATCTGGCCTTCGAGGTAGAACTGCTCCTGGCCGCCCAGCGACATCTGACCGGCTTCCGAATGCGGCGCGGCAGCGATGCGCTCAGCCGGTTCGCCGCGTTTCAGGTGCATCGGCGGCAACACGGATTTGCCGGCAGCGCGCGCTTCTTCCGGCGTCAGCAGCGGGGGCAGGACTTCGTAGTCGATATTGCCCAGGCGCGCGGCACGACGCGCTGCATCATGCGACGTAGCCACCACGATGAACACCGGCTGGCCGATGAAGTGCACCGTGTCGGTCGCCAGGATCGGATCGTCGTGGATGATCGGGCCACAATCGTTAGTGCCCGGAATGTCAGCCGACGTGAACACGGCCACCACGCCCGGCGCGGCCTTCACACGATCCAGGTCCATGTTGACGATGCGCGCGTGGGCTTGCGTGCTCATGCCGAGCGCCGCGTGCAGCGTGCCGGCCAGTTCGGGAATGTCGTCGGTGTACGTGGCAGAGCCTGCGACGTGCAGATGCGCGGACTCATGCGGGCGCGAAATCCCCACCACAGCACCGCGCTGGTCAGGCAGTGTCGCTGGAATATCGGCTTCTGCGAGCAGGAAGGCGTCAGTTTGCTTGTTCATGTTCTCAGGCCGCAGTGAGGGTATTCAGTTCGACCGCACGCACATTGATCTGTTCGAGGGTGAGCGGCGCGTCAGTGCGGGTTTCTAGCCAGAAGCGGTACACCGTGTTGGCGGCCGAGATGCGGCGATAGTTGTCGGTGGCGCGCATGTCCGTCAGTGGCGTGTAGTCGCGCGACATGGCTGCCATGGCAGCACGCACGGTCGCTTCGTTCCACGGCTGGCCGGTGATGGCGGCTTCGGTTTCGGTCGCGCGCTTGGACGTGGCTGCCATGCCGCCGTAGGCGATGCGCGCGCTGCGCACAATGTCGCCGTCCAGCTCAATGGCGAGTGCCGCACACACGGCGGAGATGTCTTCGTCAAAGCGCTTGGACAGCTTGTACGTGCGGAAGCGCAGCGCAGCGCGCCCTTCGCGCGCCGGAATGCGCAGGCCGGCCACGAACTCGCCTTCTTCCATCGCGTTCTTCTGGTAGGCGAGGTAGAGGTCTTCGAGCGGCAGCTCGCGGCGGACTTCGCCACGCTGCAGCACGACGCGCGTGCCGATGGCGATGAGCGCCGGCGCCGAATCACCGATCGGCGAGCCGTTGGCGATGTTGCCGCCCAGCGTGCCGGCATTGCGGATCGGCAGCGAGGCGAAGCGCTTCCACAGTTCGGTCAGCTCGGGGTAGTCCGGGGCGAGGAATTCGTAGGCTTGTTCCAGCGAAACCGCAGCGCCGATTTTGATCCAGCCGTCGCGCTTTTCCAGTGCGTACAGGTCCGCCACCTGGCCGATGTAGAGGATGTCGCCCAGCTCGCGGAACTGCTTGGTGACCCACAGGCCCACGTCCGTGCTGCCGGCGAGGATGCGGATGTCTGGGTGCGCAGCCTTGATCGCGGCGAATGCCGAGGCGGTGCGCGGTGCGTAGAAGCGCGATGCATTCTCGGTGCCGGTGGGCGCGTAGGTGAAGGTGTCTTTGCGCTGCAGCTTGCGCAGCGTTTCGGCCAGTTGCGTGCGATCGATGCCGGCCGGCGAGGGCAGCTCGAACATGCGTTCGCCCGCGTCGATGATGGGGCGGTAGCCGGTGCAGCGGCACAGGTTGCCGGTGAGCGAATCGCAGATGGTCTGGCGCGAGGGGATCGGGGCCTCGCTGCCGGTGTTCTCGTACAGGGCGTAGAGCGACATCACGAAACCCGGTGTGCAGAAGCCGCACTGCGAGCCGTGGCACTCGACCATCGCTTGTTGCACCGGGTGTAGCGTGCCGTCCTTGCTGCGCACATCTTCCACGGTAAAGAGCGCCTTGCCGTCCAGCGTCGGCAGGAACTGGATACAGGCGTTGACGGCTTTCAGGCCGACGGAGCCGTCTTCCTGAAGCTCGCCGAGCACGACGGTACATGCACCGCAATCGCCCTCGGCGCACCCTTCCTTGGTGCCTGTACAGTGCGCGTCTTCACGCAGGTATTGCAGCACCGTCCGGGTGATCGGGGCGTCCGTAACGGTGCGCACCTGGCCGCGATGGAAGAAGCGGATGGGCTGAGTCTCCATGGGGGTTTCCATGCCTGTTTGTGTGTCGTTGTGTCCGTATTGGAACCATAGCACTGGGCTAGGAATGCAATATTTGGCCCAGGTGATAACCCGCATCGGAAAGCCAAAATCCGGGGTATACCCGCCGGTAGCGGTCTGGCGGCGCGATGTACAGGTGACATACACTGACATGACCCCACGGCAGCCTGACTCCGCCCAAAGATGCACGGCAAAGATCACCTCGATACCTACCTCCTGCGCGTTCTCTACACGCTGCTCACCGAGCAAAGCGTGACACGCACGGCGGTCAAGCTCGGCCAATCGCAGCCGGCCATCAGCAACACGCTCAAGCGCCTGCGCGAGATCACGGGCGACGCCATCCTCGTGCGTGGCAAGAACGGCATGGTGCCGACGGAGCGCGGTCACGAACTGCTGTCGCTGGCGCAGCAGAGCCTGGAGGCGATGGAGCGCATCGCCCGACCGTCGCAGGAGTTCGATCCAGCCAATACCACGCGCACCTTCCACCTGGGCGCGCCGGATTATCTGGATGCGTTCTTCCTGCCGAACATCGTCGAACGGCTGCGCAAGCACGCGCCGCAAGCCAAGCTGGTCGTGCATCCGCTCAATGCCGGCGTCGACTATCTGGCCGCGCTGGAGCAGGGCGGCATGGACTTGGTGATCGGCAACTGGCTCTCGCCGCCGGAGCATCTGCACATCTCCCCGCTGTTCGACGATGAGGTGGTCTGCATGCTCGGCGCGCAGCACCCGCTGGCGCGCAAGGGCATCTCACTCAAGCACTATGTGGAGATGCCGCATCTGGCGCCCGCGCCGTACGCCGTCATGCAGCGCAGCATGATCGATCAGGCACTTGCTGAGCAGGGGCTGAAACGCCAGATCCAGGTGTCGCTGCCGTACTTCGGGCTGGTGCCGTATGTGCTGATGCGCACGGATCTGGTGTTCACCACGGGCCGTCAGTTCGCCGCGCATTGCGCGCAGTACCTACCGATCCGCATCCTGCCCGCGCCTGTGGCATTTCCGAAAATGCGCTTCTACCAACTCTGGCACGAGCGCAGCCACGCGGCACCCGATGTGATGTGGCTGCGCCGCATGATCGGCGAAGTGGCCGCCGAGTTGCCGCAGCATCCGCAATTGGAAACGGCAGCTTGAGCTGCCGTTCTGTCACGCGCGTCCGCGGAAGCTTACTTTCCGCTTGCGACGGTCTTGCCGTAATCGGGGAAGAACACCTGTTCCCCGTTCACCTTGAAATCGGCAATCGCCTGTTGGCCGGCGGGTGAGGTGATCCACTCGATCAGTTTGGTCGCATCCGTGTAGTTGGTCGTCGGATATTTCTTCGGATTGACGGCGATGATGCCGTACGGATTGAACATGCGCGTGTCGCCGGCCAGCACAATATCGAGCCCGGTCTTGGCACGGTAGGCGCCGTAGGTGGCGCGGTCGGACAGTGTGTAGGCGTTCATCTGTGCGGCCATGTTCAGCACTTCGCCCATCCCCAGGCCGGCGCTCACATACCAGGGCTTGCCTTTCGGGTCGATGTTGGCGGCTTTCCAGTAGGCCTTTTCCATGACGTCGGTGCCAGAGTTGTCACCGCGCGAGATGAACTTGGCCCCCGTGCTGGCAATGCGCGCCATGCCCTGGATGACGTCTTTCTGACCACGCAGGCGAGCGGGGTCTTCCGTAGGCCCGACGAGGATGAAGTCGTTGTACATCACGTCGCGCCGGTCGATGCCGCCGCCGGAAGCGACGAAGGCGTCCTCCAATTGCCGCGCGTGCACGAGCACCACATCCACATCCCCCGATTCCCCCAGCTTCACCGCTTTGCCGGTGCCAACGGCAATCACTTGCACATGGACGCCGGTCGCGGCTTCAAATTTGGGCAGCAGCACTTTCAACAAGCCTGAGTTTTCGGTGCTGGTGGTCGTGGCCATGCGGAGATCGCCAGCATATGCAGTCGTACTAAATGCGAGTGCCGCGAACGTGGGGGTAAACCACCGAAACGCCTTGAGCAATCCGGACATGTTGTGTGGTCAATATGAGGGCCGTGGACGCTTTATGTCGGATGCTGCATGATGGCGGCAGCCGCGGGGGCAGTCGGCGGCCACGATTCACCCGCCCCGGAGAGACGACGGGATTGTTCTCCGGGAGCCGGACCGAAGTAAATAGGAAACCATAAACATAATGACATTCCAGTTCGAGGTATTTCCGGTGGTCGGGCCGGATGACAACCCGCGTGCTAATGGCAAGGTCTTCCAGTTGCTGCGGGCGGTGCGCGAGACGGGGTCGTTGCATCGGGCGGCCAAACAGGTGGGGTTGTCGTACCGGCACGCCTGGGGGGTGATGCGCGCGTGGGAGGAGATGCTGGGGCGCTCGCTGCTCGATATGGAGCGCGGCCGTGGCGCGTCGCTCACGCTGTTTGGCGAGCGCATGCTGCGCGCCGAAATGCGCCTGCGTGAGCAGCTTGACCCAGCCGTGCGTCAGGCCATGAACCAGTTTCTGTCGGAACTGGAAGACGCCTCGCAATCGCAGACGCGCATCCGCTTTTCCGGCAGTCATGACCCGGCGGTGGAAGTGCTGGCGCAGTCGTTTGCCCACGAAAGCCACGGCGCGCAGCTCGATACGGTGTTCTGCGGCGCGGTCGAAGGCCTGATCTGTCTGCAGGAAAAGCAATGCGAGGTGGCAGGTTTCTATGTGGCGCCGCAGCAGGGTGCGGGGTCGATCGCGCACCAGACCTTGCGCAAGTGGTTACGCCCGACGGCCGTGCGCCTGATCGCACTGGCTGACCGCGAGCAGGGTTTGATGATGTCGCCGGAATGGGCCGGGCGCGTGCAGTCGCTGGCCGATCTGGCGCGCACGCAAGCGCGCTTTATCAACCGGCAGCGCAGTTCGGGTACACGGCTGCTGTTTGATCAGTTGCTGGTGGCGACGGGGTTGTACCCAGACCAGATCAATGGGTACGACGAGCAGGAATTCTCCAGCGACAAGATTGCCGTGGCCGTGCAGGAAGGCCGCGCGGACATCGGCTTCGGCCTGCGCCCAGGGGCCGAGGCCCATGGCCTGCACTTCGTCCCGCTGACGCGCGAAACGTACTACCTGGCGGTGCGCCGCAATGACGCGCTCAGTCCCTGGGTGCGCGAGCTGATGGAGCGCATCGGCGAGGCCGGTTTCCGTACGGGCCTGAGTCATCTGGCGGGCTATCGCGCCCCCGAGCAGGTGGCGCTGCTCACCGCAGACCAGGCGCTGCCCTGGCATGCCGAGGAGGCGCCCGCGCTCGCGCGCTGAAGTCATGCGAACATGGCGGGGTCTGCCTAATTGACGTCGAAGCGCTCTGCGCCCCGTCCGTGTTCTGCCCATGTCACGTTTTTCCGTCTGGACCCAAGCCCTGCGCATGTTGCGCCGCGACTGGCGCGCGGGTGAGCTGAACCTGCTGCTCATTGCGCTGGTGTTGGCGGTGGCCGCGCTGGCGTCCGTCAGCTTCCTGGCCGATCGCATGCATGCCGGCCTGGAGCGCGACGCGCGACAGTTGATCGGTGCCGATGTGCTCGTGGTGTCGGATCAGCCGCTGCCTGCGGATATCGAAGCGCATGCGCGCGCCAGCGGCCTGCAGGTCACGCACACTGCGGCGTTTCCCAGCATGGCGACCACGTTGACGAACGGATCTTCCGGTGAGCCCGCGTCGCAACTGGCGGCGGTCAAGGCTGTTGCGCCGGGCTACCCGCTGCGTGGTGCCGTCAAGGTGAGCGACGGGCGTGATGCGATTGGCGCTGCCATCCACGCCATTCCTGCACCCGGCACGGTGTGGGTCGACGCGCCGCTGCTTGAAGCGCTGGGCGTGCGTGTGGGCGACGCCATCCGCCTGGGCACGCGCACATTCAAGATCGCCCACGTCATCACGCAGGAACTGGACCGTGGTGCGGGCTTTATGAACTTCGCGCCGCGCGTGATGCTGCCGATGGCCGATCTGGCCTCCACCGGCCTCGTCACCTATGGCAGCCGCATCACGTATCGCCTGCTGGTGGCGGGGCCGGATGCGGCGGCGAATGCCTTCCACGCCTGGGCGGAGAACGAACTGAAGACGCGTCAGCTGCGTGGCGTGCGCATCGAATCCTTGCAGAACGGCCAGCCGCAGATGCGCGAAACGCTGGACCGTGCCGAGCGTTTCCTTTCGCTCGTTGCGCTGCTCGCCGCGATGATTGCGGCAGTCGCCATCACCATGGCCGCGCGCCGCTATACGGCGCGGCACACCGATGCGGTGGCGGTCATCAAGTGCCTGGGGCTTAAGCAGGGCCAGATTCTCTGGACGTTTGCGTTGGAGTTCCTGCTGATCGGCGTGCTGGGCTCCGCGGTGGGGGTCGCGCTGGGCTATGGCGCACACTGGCTGCTGCTGGCGTCGCTGGGCGATCTGGTGACGGTAACGCTGCCGATGCCGTCCATTTGGCCGGCGGTCGTTGGCGTCACGGCCGGGCTGGTGCTGCTGGTGGGGTTTGCCGTGCCGCCGCTGCTGACGCTGGTGCGTGTGGCGCCGTTGCGCGTGCTGCGCCGTGATGTGGCCGAGCGCGCTGTCGCGTCGTGGGTCGGCTATGCGCTAGGGGCCGCAGCGTTCTTTGCGCTGCTTGTGGTGTCCGCGCGGGATGTGAAGCTCGGTGCGCTGACGGCGGCCGGGTTTGCCGGCGCCATCGTCGTGTTCGCGTTGCTGGCGGCAGGCGGGTTGCGTGCGCTGGCGGTGTCGCTGGGGCGTGGTCGGGCGCTTGGCGTGGGCTGGCGTTTTGCGCTGGCGGTGCTGGAGCGCCGGCGCAGCGTGAGCGTGCTGCAAACCGTGGCGCTGGCCGTTGGCCTGATGGCGCTGCTGTTGCTGGCTATGACGCGCAATGACCTGATCCGCTCGTGGCACAACGCCACGCCGGCTAACGCGCCTAATCGTTTCATCATCAATATCCAGCCCGACCAGATGGAAGCGGTATCGCAAGCACTGGCGCAGGCAGGTGTAGCCGAGCCGAAGCTGTACCCGATGGTGCGCGGCCGGCTAACCCAGTTGAATGGCCAGACCATCGACCGTCAGACCTATGCCGAATCGCGCGCCCGCAACCTGGTCGAGCGCGAATTCAACCTCTCTTACGCAACTGCGCAGCCGCCGGAAAACCGCATCGTCGCGGGCCAATGGTTCAGCGGGCAGAAGCCCGAGGCATCGGTGGAAGAGGGCATCGCCAAGACGCTGAACCTGCACCTGGGCGATGTGCTGCGTTTCGATGTCGGCGGGCAGACTGTGGATGCGCCCATCACGTCGCTGCGCAAGCTTGACTGGAGCTCGATGCGCGTGAACTTCTTCGTGATTCTGCCGCCCGTGGCGTTGCACGATATGCCGCAGACGTATGTGACGGCATTTCGCATTCCTGCCGGTCGGGCTGATCTGCCGGCCAAGCTCGTACGCGAATTTCCGAACCTGACGGTAGTGGATACCGAACTGATCCTGCGACAGGTGCAGGGTGTGCTCGACCAAGTGACAGCAGCGGTGGAGTTCCTGTTCGTGTTCACGTTGGCGGCGGGCGTGCTGGTGCTGTATGCAGCCCTGTCCGGCTCGCGTGACGAGCGCTTGCGCGATGCCGGCGTGCTGCGTGCACTGGGCGCGGGCTCCGGCGTGGTGCGCCAGACGCAGTACGCCGAGGTGTTGATCGTTGGCGGCCTGGCCGGGCTGATGGCGGGCGTGGGCGCCATCGCCATCGGCTGGGTGCTGTCGGCGTATGTGTTCGATTTTCCGTATCGTTTCAACCCGGCGATCTTGCCGGTGGGCATCGTGGGCGGCATGCTGTGCGCCTTTGTTGGCGGCTGGCTTGGCCTGCGTGACGTGCTGCGCCGCCCAGCCATGGCAACGCTGCGCGATGCTTGATCGTCTCTTGATGTGAATGACGCTGTATGACTGATGAAACTACCGGCCAGGAAACCCTGGCCTTCGACCTGATCGGCGGAGAGGCGCGCGTGCGCGAGCTCGTCGATCGCTTCTACGACCTGATGGACCTCGAGCCCGAGTTTGCCGTGCTGCGCGCGCTGCATCCGCCAAGCCTCGATGGCTCGCGTGACAAACTCTTCTGGTTCTTGTGCGGCTGGCTCGGTGGCCCGAACCATTTCATCGAACGCTTTGGCCATCCGCGTTTGCGCGCGCGCCATTTGCCGTTTGAGATCGGCACGCAGGAACGCGATCAATGGATGCGGTGCATGGCGCTGGCCATGCAAGACCTCGGCCTGGACGAAGCGTTGCAGATGCGCCTGATGCAAGCCTTCTGGCAGACCGCCGACTGGATGCGCAATGTGCCGCGCTAAAGCGCACACATCACAAAAAGAAAGCTGAGGAGACCCCGATGATCGGTTTGCCCACCGCAGACGACGTGCTCGCGTTCTGGTTTGGCAATGCGCCGCTGGTCGACGCGCGGCCGGAGTGGTTCACCAAGTCCGACGCGTTTGATGCGGAGATCCGCGCGCGCTTCCTGCCGCTGTGGGAAGCGCTTGCCACGGGCAACGCGGATACGTGGATGGACACGCCGCAGGAGGCCATCGCGCGCATCGTGGTGCTCGATCAGTTCTCGCGCAATATGTTTCGCGACACCGCGCGCGCCTTCGCCAGTGATGCCGCAGCGTTGCATACCGCGCAGATCGTCGTGGCAGCCGGCTGGGACGCCAAACTGCCGACGCGCCATCATCGCGTGTTCTGCTATCTGCCGTTCGAGCACAGCGAGGCGTTGGCCATGCAGGACGAGTCGATTCGTCTCTACACGCGCCTGCGTGATCAGGACGGCGATGCCGATTCGCTCATTTGGGCGGAGAAGCACCGCGAGATCATCGCGCGCTTTGGGCGCTTCCCCCATCGCAATGCTGCGCTCGGGCGCGTGTCCACGCCGGAAGAGGTGACGTTTCTTGCGCAGCCGGGCTCGTCGTTCTAGCGGGTGGCTCAGTGGCCGAGCACTGAATACATGAGCGTGCCGGAAAACATCAGCAGCACCAGCGAGGCGCCACGCAGCAGCACGGGCGTGTGGGGTGCCCACGTCCGCCGTGCCGTCAGCAGTACGCCCAGGTAGGACCAGCCAATCGCAATCGGCACGAGCACGGTCAGGAATACGCCGATCGTCCACCCAAAGTAGCTGGCGGACCGGAACGCTTCCAGCGGAAACAGCGTGCTCGCAAACAACAGCGCTTTCGGGTTCATCACCGTGGTGAGGAACATGTCGCGCAGGCTTACGGGGCTGGCGGTGACGTGCTGCAGCGCGCCGCTCTGTCGCCAGATCTTGGCGGCCAGAAAGAGGATGTAGACCGAGCTCACCAGCTTGACAGCCATCGGTAGCCAAGGCTGCTTGGCCGACACTGCGCTGAGAAAGAATCCCCAGAGCGAAATGCCGACCACGTAGCCGAGCGCTTCTGCCGCAATGAGCGGGCTGGTCCGGCGCACGCCGACCTTGAGGCCGGACGACAGCAGCAGCGTATTGGTCGGCCCCGGCACGATCAGCACCAGCGACACATACAGCGCCATCTTGAGCAACGTGTCTTGCATAGCGGCCTTAGGTGCGCTCACGGCGCTCTGACCACTTGTCGACCGTTTCGCGCGGCGCGTTTGCCAGCATGTCGATCAGCTCGGCCGGGTCTTGGCTCACGTGCAGCAAGTCGGCGTGATGGCGCTTGAGGAAGCCCTCTTGCACCGCATGGTCGATGAAGGCCAGCAGCTTGTCGTAGAAGCCCGCCACGTTCAGCAGGCCGATCGGCTTGTTGTGGTAGCCGAGCTGCAGCCACGTGAAGGTTTCGAACAGCTCTTCATACGTGCCCACGCCGCCGGGCATGGCGATGAAGGCATCCGCGCGGTCGGCCATCATCTGCTTGCGCTGGTGCATGCTGTCGACGATGTGCAGCTCGGTCAGCTCTTTATGGCCGACCTCCTTGCGCACCAGCGACTTAGGGATGATGCCGACGACCGGGTTGCCGCCATGCAGCACCGCATCGGCCACGATGCCCATCAAGCCGACGTTGCCGCCACCGTAGACCAGCGAGAGGCCGCGTTTGACCATTTCTTCGCCCAGCGCGATGGCGTTGGCCTTGTATTCCGGACGCACGCCGGGGCTGGAACCGCAATAGACGCAGATCGATTTCATTTGACAGGGTTGGTTTCCGGCGGCAAATCGCTGCTGCGGCTGACGGCCAGCAGATCAAAGGCCCGCCGCGGCTTGCCGCGCAGATACGGCGCGAGGATGGACAGGATGTGATAGCTCGCCCCGTGCAGGTGGTCGCGGATCGCGTTCGGGTCGTTGTACTGGCGCGGGTGCTGCACAAACTGGAACGACAGCCAGTAGGTGCCGACCACCACCATGTTGGTGCAGATGACATCCACCTGTTCGGGCGTGGCTTCCATTTCGCCGTCTTCAATGAACTGGTGGCAGATGTCCATCGCAAAGTGGCGCTTCTGCTCGACGATGCGCTTGAAGTTCAGCTCCAGCATCCGGTTGCGCGCGAGCAGATCGTTGATGTCGCGGTACAGGAATCGGTAGTTCCAGATGAACTCCGACATGTACTGCAGATAGCCCCAGGTTTCGTCCAGCGTGGCCTTGTGATCATCCGGCAGCTTCAGGCGACGGCTCATCTCCTGCTCGAACTGCACGAAGATCGAGTTGATGATGTCGTCTTTGTTGCGGAAGTGGTAGTACAGGTTGCCCGGGCTGATTTCCAGCTCTTCGGCGATCGTCGTCGTGGTGACGTTGGGCTCGCCCAGCTCGTTGAACAGGCGCAGCGACACCTCAAGGATGCGATCGCGCGTGCGGCGTGGGCCGGTGGAATGCTGCTTGGTTTCCATTGAACTGCCAAGGCCGGTGGCCCTGTCTCCGTGGCGTTGTGTGCCCGGATTATAAAAGATCGTGCCCACGCAACGAGCCTAAGTGTGACGCAGCAGACCTTGCCAAACGTTGGCGGGGACCTTCTCGCCGATCTTCTTTATCGCAATAGCGACGCCACCCACGGCCAAGCGATCGCTACCCACGTTCCGCCGCACAGCAGCAGGGCCAGCATGACCGCCGCGCTGCCGAAATCCTTGGCGCGCTTTGACAACCCATGCTGCTCCAGCGAGATGCGATCGACCGCCGCCTCCACGCTGGAATTGAGCAGCTCAACAATCAGCACCAGCACCAGCGTGCCGATCATCAGGATCCGCTCCACCGTGGTCGCGGGGATGATGAACGCGCAGGGCAGCAGGATGGCGCACAGCGTCAGCTCCTGGCGGAACGCGCTTTCTTCATCAATGGCGAAACGGATGCCGCTGATGGAGTTCTTGAGCGCAAACCACGCCCGCGTGACGCCGCGATTGCCTTTGTGCGGGTTGTCGGCGGGCGAATACGTGGTCGCGGATGGGGGTGCCGGCGGATGCTCCGGCGGGGTAGTGGGGTTCATGCAGGGTCAACCACCTGCGGCGGTGGACGGTTGAACAGTCTTGGAATCGCTGGATTGTACGACCGGCATCGGGCGCAGGTGGGCGAGAAATTGTTCCGAAGCCGCGCGCCACGAGAACTTCTCGGCGTGCGCGCGCGCCGTGGTCCGGTCGATGCGCAGCGCTTCCAGGCAGGCTTCGCGCAGGTCTTCGCGCAGCGCGCCGGCTGGCGAATCGCCCAGCACGTCGATCGGGCCCGTCACCGGATATGCGGCGACTGGCAGGCCGCTAGCCAGCGCTTCAAGCAGCACGAGACCAAACGTATCGGTGCGGCTAGGGAAGACGAACACATCCGCCGACGCATACACCTTGGCCAGTTCCGGCTGCTTCAGCACGCCCAGATAGTTGGCGTTCGGATACTTCGCTTTCAGGCCGGCCAGCGCCGGGCCTTCGCCGACGACCCATTTGGAACCGGGCAGATCGAGTTCCAGGAAGGCTTCGACGTTCTTCTCCACGGCGACGCGACCGACGTACAGGAAGATCGGGTGCGCCGTATTCAAGACGTTGCTGCGCTGGGCGGTGAAAATGTCGAGATCGACGCCGCGCGTCCACAGCACGCCATTGGTGATGCCGTAGTCGGCGAGGTCTTTCAGCACCACCGGCGTCGGGGCCATCACGGCCTGGGCAGGGTTATGGAACCAGCGCAGGAAGCGATACGTCCACGCCAGCGGAATGCCAAAGCGCGCCTGCACGTACTCCGGAAAGCGCGTGTGATACGCCGTCGTATAGGGCAGCTTGTGGCGTAGCGCATACGCGCGCGCAGCCAGCCCGAGCGGGCCCTCTGTGGCGATATGCAGCGCCTGCGGGGCAAATTTCTCGATGCGCTCGCGCACGCGCTTGGCCGGCAGGATCGACAGGCGGATTTCCGGATACGTCGGGCACGGCACCGTCTTGAATTCGAGCGGCGTGATCATGTCGACGATGTGGCCCATGGCCTCAAGCTCGCGGCGCGTTTGGGTCAGGGTGCGGACGACGCCGTTGACTTGCGGTTCCCACGCATCGGTGACGATCATGACTTTCACGGGCTCTCCTTGCGGTGTGGCGGATGTCGATTGAGTGGCGGCGGGCTGGGGCTGCGTGAGGTCGATGTTGGTGTTGGTCATGTGGGCTTGGGTTTCCATCAGGCAGCGGCCTAGGTGTTTGCTAGGGCACGGCGTGCGCGGCGGGAAGTGCGCGGCGCATCCAGCAGATGCGTCCAATAAACGATCTGCAGTTCGCCTTCCATCGTTTCGACCAGCGCGGAGAGGCTCTCCACCCAGTCGCCGTCGTTGCAGTAAAGCTGGCCGTCGATCTCGCGGATCTCGGCCTTGTGGATGTGCCCGCAGACCACGCCGTCGCAGCCGCGTCGGCGCGCCTCGTCGGTCATCACGCGTTCGAACGAGTTGATGAAGTTGACCGCGTTCTTGACCTGGTGCTTGAGGTATTGCGACAGCGACCAGTACGGAAATCCCAGCCGCACGCGGATGCGGTTGAAGTGCCGGTTCATCGCCAGGATGAAGGTGTAGAGCGTGTCGCCCACGTAGGCCAGCCAGCGCGCGTGCTGCATCACACCGTCAAACAGATCGCCGTGCACGACCCACAGGCGCTTGCCCGTGGCGGTGACATGCACCGCGTCTTCCGCGACTTCGATGTCGCCGAAATTCAGCCCGTGGAACTGGCGTGCCATCTCGTCATGGTTGCCGGGGATGAACACCACACGCGTGCCCTTGCGCGCGCGGCGCAGCACCTTCTGCACCACGTCGTTGTGGGCCTGCGGCCAGTACCAGCCCTTACGCAGTTGCCAGCCGTCGACGATGTCGCCAACGAGGTACAGCGTGTCCGATTCGTGGTGCTTGAGGAAATCGAGCAGGTATTCGGCCTGGCAACCGGGCGTGCCGAGGTGGATGTCCGACAGCCAGATCGTGCGGTAGCGGTGGATTTTCTCGGCGGGCGGGTCGGTGTCCTTGTCTGCCAGTTGGTCCGGCACCAAGGCGGTGGCGGGTGCGGCAGCAGGCGTCTCATGCTCTCGCACATCGCCGCGACCAGCCGGTAAGGCTGAGCCCAGCGCGCCGGCGGCAGCAAGTCCGGCAGCCATTTGCATCAGGGGCGGTGAGGCGTTCCAGTCGGAACCCGAGAGGGGAGCGGCGCGAAAGCGTTGCGCAAGGCGGCGGAGAAAACCTGAGCGAGTAGGCAAGACCATGTCGGCAACGGTGGCTGCGTTGGACGGATTTCGCCATCGCTGCGTGAACAAGCCATGTCAGAAACATGACCGTCACATGACGTGGTTGCTGCAGGACGAGAAGGCCTGCGGCCAAGAACTAAGCCGGGCGCGCGTTTTAAGCGGATGCGGTCGGCTGGAGGCCGTCGATGCGGGCGAGTTCGGCCAGCACGGCATCGCGCACGCGGGCGTCGCATAGCAACGACACATGGCCGATCGCGGCAAAGGCAATATGCCGCGCGCCCTCCAGCCACGAGGCGCCGGCCGGCCCGACGATGGAGTCGTGCCACGAAAAAATCGACGTGATGCGTTCGCGCACCGCAGGCGTTTCAGAGGCCGCAAGCTGGCGCAACCATGGGCTTGCCCACGCCATCTGGCGGACGTTGTGACCGCGCCCCGAGCGCGCCATCGCCGTACCGCGATGTGGCGTTCCCAACGTGATGACGTGCGCGACTTGGCAGCCGTCCGGTGCTTGCCGCAGTAGCGCACGCGCGGCGAGCCCACCCATGCTGTGACAGAGCAGGACTGGCGCGCAGCCGTGCGCGCGGGTCATACGTGCAACCGCACCCGCGATGTCGCGCGCGTAACCGTCAATGTCGCCCAGCAGCGGCATCAGGTCGATGGCATCGATCGGGTGGCCGGCGGCCGCGAGGTGCTTCTGCAGCGGCAACCACACCGCGCGATTGCATCCATAGCCATGGATCATCAGCACCGGCACACGCTTGCCGCCGTTGGCTGGCATATCGAACGCAGCTTGCGCCCGAAACGGCTGCAGCACGTTGAACATCCACGCCACCGATGCGCATTCGCGCAACCAGCAGGCAATGAAGCCCGCTGCGCTAATCCGGAATTCGTGCGGCACGGGCATGCGGTCCCATGCAGGGTCATCTGGGATAGCCGTACCGAGCGTGGTTCGCGTTACGACGAAGGCCCAGCCCACGGAGATGAGATAGCCAAGCACCAGCGCCACCGCAGCAACGGCGGCCGCCCCCGCCCATCCCAAACCGCCCCAGCGATACGCCGCCCACCCC
>JGI24740J21852_10000338_pt1 | contig 19904 bp, 17 predicted proteins | sample KBSCornC6_FD_21852 | JGI IMG/M metagenome (IMG submission 21852) | reverse complement strand
CACGCCGTTCACTGCCCAGCCGAAGAAGAAGATGATCGCCAGTGTCGCCGGTGATACCGGACCGTATAAGACGCCAAGCGGCAGAAGCGCGGCGTTAAACGACAAGACAATAATGGTGAGGCGCCGGCCGATCACGTCGGAAACGGCTGAGACTACGAAGCTGCCGATGGTTGCAGAAAGACCCAGAGTGGCCATCAGCCAACTCGCCTCCTCGGGCGAGTACCCGATATTCTGCACAAGAAACAAGGGCATGAAGGAGAGGCTGCAAACCACATAGGACACCAGCAATATACTGATCAGCGCGCAAAGCCGGATATTGCGAACTGCCAACGCCTTGCGCAGGCTCGGTCTGGCGGAAGGCGCAGTGCCGGTTACACGAGCGACCGGTTCTCGCAGGAACATCCACAGCATGAGACCACTTACGAGACCGGGCGCTGCGGCGAGGAAAAAAGCCGATCTCCAACCAAAGGTCACGGCCATCCAGGTGAGCGCCAGCGGAGCCACGAAGGAACCTAATAAGTTGGAGCCCATATTCTGGGCAACGCCCATGGCCACTCCCCGCCGTTCCTCATCGACCTCGGCTACGATGACAGCGTGGCTTACGGGCATGACACCCCCTTCCGCGATGCCCATAAGCACGCGCGTTGCCAGCAGCAGTAGGAAGCTGTGCGCGAGGCCGGAAACGAAGGAGCAAACACAAAACAAGAGGGTCGCGGCAACGAGGACAGGCTTCTTCCGGCCCAGCCGGTCGGATAGACGGCCCACCCCGAAGCCAGCCAGCGCCCAGGTGAGTGAAAGACCAGATGAGAGCATACCGATCTGAATATCATTCAGCGCCAGCTCGCGGCGGAAGAACGGCGCGAGGAAACCGGCAGAGGTGCGGTCGAAGAAGACAACGCCGAAGTTGATGCTGAGCATCAACACCATCCAGAATTGATAGGGCATCGCTGGAAACTTGCTGTTCATCCAAGCAGCCTTCCCGCTAATTGGCCAATCGCCCTTCAGACAAAGGAATATAGTGCGACCTCCTCATTCGGACCGACGCCATTCCCGAGGAGAAAGCCCATGCCTCCTGCGGAAGCAGCGACCAAAATAGTTGCTGTCGGAGAAACCGGCTGAGAAGGCGATGTTGGTGATCGACTTGTCGAGATCTGAACGCAGCATTTCCTCTGCCCGGTCCAGCCGCCTCGAGTTGATATAGCCACTGGGAGTGGTGCCCATCGCGGCAAAGATATTCTGTACCGTACGAATAGAGACGCCGATTTCGCGCGCGAGTTCGGTCGGACCGAAACTCATGTCAGCCAAATTGATCTGCACCACTCGCCGGGCTCGATCCGAAAGAGAGCGGCAACTCTCCTTGTGACTGCCCTCGCCAGAGGTTGCGAGGCCGATCAGGTCCATCGTGAATTCGCCCAGGTTCTCGCGCTGTCCGTCAGGCGCCGATTGGACCCCCGCGAACTGCCATAATGTCATGAAGAAGTTATGCAGCAACTGGGCCCCTAGCGTGTCGCGCGAATAGCACCGGGCGATACGATCATCGAGCGAACCTATGCGGTTCTCGAGAATTGATCGCGGCATCTCGACGATGAGAAATTCGTGCGAGGCCAGCTCGAGACGGTAAGGTGAGCCATCGGTAAGGAGCACGAAATCGCCGCTCCTCATCTCCTGCGTGACGCCGCGATGATGAAAACGGCTGGTACCTTGGTGCTGCATGTGCAGCGAGATATTCTCCCGAACAGATCGCGTGCGCTCTCGCACCACGACCGCTGAACTAGAGTGCGGACGCAGCAGGGTGAGTTCGCCCAGCTTCCACCGCGTCATCTCAGCGGAGAAGGTATCATTCCGGCAATCGACTGTCGTGACTGGTGATGTTTCGGCCGTAAGGTGGTTCCAGTACTCAAGCCGGCATTTCGGCGTAATGTTCTTGGTTGAAAAGAATTCCAGAACATTCATCTCCGATCCTCCCCTATTTGCCCGAGAGTGCTTCGCCCTCAGTGTCCAACGATATCGACCACGCAGACCGCCCCTCCCACATCGACGTCGTCGCCTGCCGCTATGCAATGCGACAGCATCACGCCCGCGGCAGTAGCCTCGATTTCCTGATTCACCTTTTCAGTCTCGATCTCATAAATCGCCTCACCGATTGCGAAGGCCTCTCCGGGAGCCTTGCAGAAGCGGACGACCGTTGCCGATTCCATCGTCATGCCAATCTTGGGAAGTTTTACCGTCACCTTCATCGCTCAGCCCTGTCCCACGAGTTCGAGTACCGCCTGCGTGATGCGCCCCTCATCCGGAAGCAAATGCGCCTCTGCGTTAGCCGCATAGGGCATGGCGACATTGCCAGGTGTGACCCGGCGGATCGGTCCCTTCAGAAATGGGAAACCTCGCTCAGCCACAACAGCCGCGATCTGACTGGCCGCTCCGCAGCATTCCCTGGCTTCATCGACGATCACAAGCCGTCCGGTCTTGCCGACCGATGCAAGCAAACGGGCCTCGTCTAACGGCACAAGCGTACGCGGATCGATAACGTCCACCGCGATGCCGCGTTCGGCAAGTTTGCGTGCTGTGGCCAGAGCCGGTTTGACCATCCGTCCTATAGCGACGACGGTAGCCTGATCACCTTCGGTGAGAAGCGCGGCTTCGCCGATCGGCAGCAGATACTCCTCATCCGGCACCATGCCCATGTCTCCGCCGCGACCGCTGGGTTCAAGGAAGAAGCAGGGATTATCGTCGCGGATGGCTGATTTCAGCAAACCCTTTGCATCGGCAGAGTTGGTCGGCACCAGAACCTTGATCCCGCCCATGTTCATCAGTACCGGATATGCCGAATCGGAATGTTGTGCGGCATTACACGCTCCGCCCCCGAAGCTCGCAATGACCGTGATCGGCAGCTTGATCTGACCACCTGTCATAAGCCTGAGCTTGGCCATCTGATTTCCGATGGCGTCCATCCCGGTGTAGATGAAGTTCGAGAACATCAGGTGCAGCACCGGGCGGTAACCTGCAGCCGCGAGCCCGACGGCCATCCCGGTGAGAGTGGCCTCGCTGATCGGCGTGTTTCTCACCCGGTCGGGACCGAAGCGCTCGTGCAACCCGCGCATATCGCCGATTATGGCGAGTTCCACATCTTCGCCATAGACGATCACCTTGGGATCCCGCTCCATCTCCTCGAACAGGGCATCGTTGACAGCCTGGATCAAACGTCTTCTTGGCATCGATCGATCCGTTCCTTCAGGTAAACATGAGCTGCGCTGGGAGATCGACGTCGGCTGGCGTGCCGGCTTCTGCGAAGGCCGCAGCATCGTCGACCAGTTCGGCCACCTCTGTGTCGATCTTGCTCAACACAGATTCATCTCCCGCGCCCCTTGCGATGATCTGGCTGCGCGTAACGATCAGCGGGCATTTCTCCTTCCACGCATCGATCTCTTCCTGCTCACGATAACGCTGCCCCTGAAGGAACAGGGCCTCAGCTTCGAGGTGGCCCTGAATCCTGTAAGTGTGCGCCTCGACGAAGCTTGGCCCCTCACCCTGGCGGGCCCGTTCGATAGCGTCACCGGCGGCGCGCCACACGGCCGACACGTCATTCCCATCAACTTCAGTAGCCGGAATAGCAGCCGCCCGGGCACGATCACCGAGTTTGCCGGCAGTGATCTGCGATGAAGGCGTAAATTCGGAATAGCGGTTGTTTTCGCACAGGAACAGCATTGGCAACCGCCAGACCGAAGCGATATTCATGCATTCCATCACGACCCCCTGGTGCGCGGCGCCATCGCCGAAGAAACACACCGCCACCTTGCCATCACCATCGAGCTGCGCGGCGAGGGCCGCCCCGGTAGCAATGGCCAGCCCGGCTCCCACAATGCCATTGGCCCCGAGGATGCCGCGGGCCACATCAGCCACGTGCATAGACCCTCCCATGCCGTGACAGATGCCTTCGCGTTTGCCCCAGACCTCAGCCATCATCGCGCGCGGATCTCCTCCCTTGGCCAGGAAATGGCCATGCCCACGGTGGGTAGAGGTTATGTAATCGCGGTCGGTCAGGTGGGCGCAGACACCCGCGGCAACGGCTTCCTGGCCAATGTAGAGATGGACGCCGCCTGGCAGCTTGCCCGCAGCATTGTCGTCACGCAGGCGTTCCTCTATCCCCCGGATGAGGGCCATCTGGCGATACAGGTTCAAAAGCTCTTCATCGGTAGGAGCATGGTTGGCTGTCATTTCAGGCACTCGCTCCATTCTGGTCTTCGTCTATCGCGCCTGACCTCAGCCAGCCGTAGCGCACCCGTTCCGTCGGCATCTCTGCACAGGGCGCAACCAGCCGGACAGAAGCGCAATTTCGGAGTTGCACCGACATCCGGAGGCTAGAATCCAGAGCGCAGCGCAACGCCGCCATCCAGCAAAAGCTCCGCGCCGGTCATGAAAGACGATGCGTCCGACGCCAGGTACAGGGCTAACGCCTTCATCTGTTCTGGATTGCCCATCGCGCCCAGCGGGACTGACTTGTCCCAGACTGCGCGAACGGCGGGGTCGGAAAGGATCCCACCGCCAATGTTGCTTACGACGGATCCGGGTGCAATCGCATTGACCCGGATGCGATAGGCAGCGAGTTCGAGTGCGACCTGGCGTACCAGGTGCGCAAGTCCTGCCTTGGCGGCGAGGTAAGACGCGTTCACGATGGGTACGGTTATGGTCGATGCATTGGACGTCGTGACGACGATCGAGCCCGGCTTGTCCGCCGCTTTTATCGCCCNTGCCGCCTCGCGTATGGTGTANAAGGCCCCGNTCAGGTTTACGCGGATGGTTTCGTCCCAGAACTTCAGGTCGAACCGGTCAATCTGCCCTTCTGGNATACGTTCACCGGTACCAGACAAGAAGCCGGGCCCCACGCCGATGCCGGCATTGACAAAAACCGCGTCCGGCCCGCCCCACTCTGCTACGTGATCATCTATCACGCGCACTACCTGTTCATGGTTGCCGACATCGACCGTTGCACCGCGCACGATCCAACCTTTGTCGCGCAACGTGGCTACGGTTTTATCGACTAGTTCCGGATTGATCGAAGCGACCGTTACCTTCGCGCCAGCTTCGGCAAGCGTTTCCGCAAATGCCAGCCCCAAACCAGATGTGGCGCCGGTCACGATCGCCGAGCGCCCGGCGATATCAAACTGTTTCAACGTCTCTTGCATCGTTGGCCTCATGCAATTTCCATGGGGTAGCCCGCCGCATCGGCAGGGGGCTCGAACTGCGAAAAAAACGCCCGGGTAGTTGCGACAGTCCGGCATGCCACATCGTCAAGGCTGCAGCGGCGCAATTGCTCACTCAAAATTTCAATCCCCCAGGGGCCGGAAAACCCGTGCCGGGCAAGGACCGAGACGATCCCCGCCAGATCAAATTCCCCTTCGCCGACCAGCAGCCGATGGTTGCGCACGGCATCGTCCGGATCCTCCGGATCGGCCAGCAGCCCGTCGTTAAGTTCCGCGGCGATCAAATCGCCGGGGCGCAGCGCTGCCGCCAGATCGGCCAAAGCGGTGTGGGTTCTGGTTAGGTGCCAGGAATCGAGAAGGATTCCGCCGTTGACCTCCCCTGCGCCCCGCACCAGGGCCAGGCTGAGTTCCACAGAAGGGAAGTTCGAAAAGCCTGACGGAAGCATCTCGAACATCACGTTGAGTCCGCTTGGCCGCACTTCGCGGCACAGGTGCGAAAAGCGTTCCGAGGCCTGTTCCAGCCTCACCGTCCTATTCATGAAATCCGAGGCCTTGATGTGTTGACCACCCAGGACATCTGCAGTGCGCAGGATCAGTTCCAGTGCGGCATCGGCCGGGAGGCGCCGCTCACCGTCGTAGCACCAGTCGTTCAGCCATTCATATTCCACGACCGTGATCCCGGTGTCGTCCAGTATCCGGCGCATGTCGTGCAACGAATAGGTGCGCAGAACATTAGCGATGTCGGGATAGTAGAGCCCGATCGTCGTTATCCCTGCGCGGGCCGCAGCCTGCATCCGGTCGCGAAAATCGAATGGACAGAAATCATGGTCGGTTCCCGGGGCGGCACCGCTCGCCAATGTGAAATGAGTCGGATAGAAGTTGACCATGTCTTCCCGCTCCGAGGTTCAACTGTTCTTCGCTGCGCGTCCGGATATTATTGCAAGTCCGGCACTTCACCGAGCAACGCCGGATCCCAGTGCTCATCGGCCTTACCATCCTTTATCCGCCACATGTCGAACCAGGTCGTGGCATATTCGCCACCGGGCACCTTGGGATCGGCAACCATGCGCCGGTAGGTGACGACCACGAGATCTGCCTCCGCTATTACCGCGACGATCCCCATTCGGACCTGCTTCGGCATCGGCTTCGGTTGGGTCTTCAGCACCTGAGTAAAGAAGTTGACTACAGCTGTCCGACCACTAGCCGCATTGGGATTATGCTGAAGGTAGCGACTTGAAAGATATCGATCTGCCAGTTCCCAGTGCCCGGCGGCGAGGAGATCACGGATGATATGATAGACCACGCGCTTATTCGCATTCAACTTCGGGTTGGGGCTGGTGAACAACGGCTCGGCGGTTGTCGCTATAGAAAACTTCTCTCGCGCCTGAGCCGAGTGCACCTCTGCCGATTGTGCCTCTGCCGATCCCGTCGCCAGGGCAACCAGACCAGCAGCCGTCAGTGGCAGCAGCTTCAGCAAACGCATCGAAAATCCCCTTCAACAGCAATCGATGGAGCCGCCGGCCCTCAGGCCAGAGGCGCCGAATTTCAGAAGCGATATTTCACTGATACGTCCCAGGTCCGCGGCTTTCCAACATAGCCCTGCGCCGCGTCGTAGCCGCCATTTCCAACGTTATCGTCCCACTTGTTTGTATAGTAGAACTTGTCGAACAGGTTTTGGACGCTGGCTGAGATCTCCCATGACGCCGCGTCGGGCTTGAATGAAAGCCGGGCATTCACCAGCGTGCGCGCGGGAACGCGCCCGTTCTGGATTGCCGTTGGCGATGCATTGCCTTGATCGACCGGATCGACTTCGAATCTGGACTGGTAATTGACATCAAGTCGCGGCGTCAGCTTACCTGCCAAATTCGGCTTTCCGCCGAACACAGGAATGTCATACTGGATGCCTGCGGAATATTTGATCTTGGAAAGATAGGGAATTGTATTTCCGATCGGAATGCCCGTTGCTGCATTGACCGAGGTGTATTTGACATCGATCACGCTGGCAGTGGCATCAATTGACAACCGATCGGTCGGATGAGCCGAGGCTTCGAGTTCCACGCCCCAAAGCTTGGAATCGCCTGCATTGGTGGTTTGCTGGCATGGTAGCCCGGGGGGTAGACCAGGCGGCGTGAGATTGTCGCACGCATTCACGATCAACTGCATGTCTTTGAACTTGCTGTAGAATACGGTAGTGTTGAAGCGCAGGGTGCGGTCGAACAGATCGGACTTCAGCCCAGCTTCGTAGGTGATCACTGATTCCGGCTTGTAAGGGACGGCCTGAAAGGTGAAGTACGGCCTTGGGTTGGAGCCGCCGTCCTTGAAGCCGGTTGCGACCTGGGCATAGACCAGAACTTCGGGGCTAAAGCGGTAATCCAGAGCCAAGCGCCAATCTAGCCGTTTGGCCGAGAAGCGCGAAACCGTGCCATCCAAAGGAGGAAAGGCAGAGTTGATCAGGTACTGGCACACCGTTGGCGAGCCGCAGTTATCCACGACAAGCCGATGGTAAGTGACTGATTTCTTGTCTGAAGAGTAACGCAACCCGCCGGTAAGGTTGATCCGGGGGGTAAGGTGGAAAACGCCATGCGCGAAGGCAGAGATCGAGTCGGCGTGAAAGGGATCGTTACTCCGGAAATTGGCGAGGTAGAAAATCGTGCCTCCAGCCTCAAATACCGCACCGCGCGGACCGCCCGCGCCCTGGATGTCAATGTGGTTCGGTACCAAGTCACGGCTACGATAGTAGAACCCGCCAATAGTGAAATCCGCGAAATCTCCTACCTTGCCCGACAATCGCAGTTCCTGCGTGTACTGGCTATGGCGCATCTCGGTATCTTGGTTGCCCGGAGTATAGGGCGCCAGGCCGGTGGACTGACCGGCATGGGCATAGGTATGTCGGTAGGCGGAAATCGAGGTCAGGCTGAGATTCTGCTCGATATCAACCACCAACTTGTTTGCCACACCCCACTGATCGGCATTGTTCCCAAGGAATGCCTGGTACTGATAGGGCGTCCCGATATAGCCGATGTTGGTGGCGTAGCTGGTGTAGCTACGGGGGGTGGTGATGAAGTTGTTGCCCCCGGCCCAAGCGCCCTGGAACAGCAGTTGCGCCGGATCGAGGCCGTGGTGATCTGACGTGTTATCTACGGTGATTGTATCCTCGATCCCCGTGGCCGGTACGATCCGCAAGGTAGCACGGACGGCGGCGAGATCCTGGCCGCCGGCCGTGCCCAGTACGCAGCCGTGATTCACGCTGGCCGGGTCGACGATCGGCACGCTGGAGTTCGGGTTGACGCATGCATAGTCGAGCCGTTTGATGTAGCCGCGCTCGTGCCGGTAGACCCCGCTCACCCGCAACATTATGCGATCATCAACCAACGGAATGTTCAGTGCTCCACGCAACTGCGAGCGGTTGTAGGCGCCGTAGCTGGCCTCGATCGCACCCTCCGGCGTATTGCTTGGCTCCTTGGAATACAGCTTCACCGAGCCGCCTTCCGAATTCTTGCCGGACAGTGTACCTTGAGGGCCACGTAGAATCTCGACGCGATCGAGATCCATCAGTTCGAAGATCGAGCCGTTAAGGATGCCGTAGTAGACGTCGTCGACATAGACGCCCACGCCCGGCTCCACGCCACCTACCGAATCCGACTGACCCATGCCTCGCAGAGTCAGTACCGGTATGGCAGGACCGCCGCCGTTCGAACCCGGGGCGATCGACAGGCTTGGAGTGCTGTTGGCGATATCGCTGATCGTGACCTGGTGCTTGGCCTCCATAATTGCGGAATTGACGGCACTGATTGCCAGAGGCGTGTCCTGAAGTCGCTGTTTCTGGAACTGAGCCGTGACGACGATTTCAGGGACATTGCTGGAGTTTTCCGTCCCTTGACCAGCCTTGACGCTTTCCGTGGTTTGTGCCGCGGCCTGGCCGGCGAGAGCCAGTGCCAATGGCGAAACTATGGCAGCAAATCGTACATGCCTCGACGCCAGGCGCCTGGATACATTGTTGACAGCAGATTCCATTTCGACACCCCTCCATTCACCCAAGTCATCCACAAGGCGCCGGCCGGCTTATTGGTCCGGACCCGGTAAACCGGGCCAAGACAACCATTATGCTCGACACCATGGGACCATCATCTGGACGGTGCTCCCGTTCGAGTAGGCGAAATCCAACTCTCACGGGCGCCCTGATCCTGTTATTCTTGACGTAACTAACCGCGGGAAATGCTGTAATCTCGGACTAGAACGAAACCTCTCGCAGTCAGGCGAACAGACGCGAGAGCTATGGAAAGCTTAGGCGGCCGTAGGCGTTAGCGATGATAACAAAGCACTAATCGGTGTAGTCGGACGACCGATCAGCTGTTCCAGTGTCCGGCTGTCATCCTGGAGCCAGCCCTGCCCAGCGAGAGTATCGGTTTCAGCCAAGGAGCGGGCGAACGGCTCGGGCATGCCAGTGGATATCAGCATCTCAGCATACTGGGCTTCAGGCACGTTGACGAAGGCAATCTCGCGGCCTGAAGCATCGGAGATCATCATGGCCAGTTCCTCCATCGAGAAGCTGGTGCTACCCGCCAGCTCGTAAACCGACGCGGCCTCGGGATCTGCCTTGGTCAGCACAGCAACTGCTCCGGCGGCGAAATCGGCGCGTGTGGCGGCCGAAAAACGGGCCTGATTTGCACAGGTCATCAGGGCGCCATGCTGGATCGCCGGGGTGAGCCCCATCATAAAGTTCTCGCAGTACCAGCCGTTGCGAAGGAAAGCATGGGCGATGCCCGACTGTTGGATCAATGCTTCGGTAGCGCGATGTTCGGAGGCCAGACCAATGGGCGTTTCTGTTGCGCGCAATATGCTGGTATAGGCGATGAACGCCACCCCAGCGGTGCATGCCGCATCGATAACGGCCTGGTGCTGGGTTACGCGTTTACCGACCTCGCTACTGGAGATGAGCAGTAAGCGGTCGGTACCCGCCAAGGCGCTGGCGAGGCTTGCAGGATTGTCATAATCGAACGCGCGCACCTCGGCGCCAAGCGCCGCCAGATCGGCCCCTTTAGCCGGATCACGCATGCCCGCGATTACGTTGAAACCCCTGTCGGCGAGAAGTTGGACAACAATTCGGCCGAGCTGTCCGCTTGCTCCGGTAACGAAAAAGTTGGAAATTGCATCCAAGGCGCTATCCTCCCGCAAACAACACGGGCGAGGCATATCGAGAAAGCTATCTGCCCGACAGTAGGGAGTTTTTTGTTACCATGTCCGGTGTTGAACGAGTGGCGAAGAAGCCGAGGATTCCTGATTACTGGTCACGCTGGAAAGCAGGAGGTTTATCGACAGAACGTTGTCCGATCCGACAAATCCTCGATCGTCTGTTTGGCAAGTGGCCAGTGCTGGTCCTAATTCTGCTCAACGGCCGCCCCCACCGCTTCGGTGAACTCGCGCGCACGCTACCTGGTATTTCACGGCGAGTACTGTCNCAAACGCTCAGACTGCTGGAGGAAGATCGCCTGATCGAACGGCGAACGCTGGATACCCGGCCTGCTGGCGTGGAATATTCGCTGAGCGATCTTGGCCGATCGTTCGTTCCCACGCTGGTTCCGATCTTCGAATGGGCAACCGCGCTTGAATCGGAATATCTTGACCGGATGAAATTGCCGGCTGGTCAAGATATGACCCAATAGGCCGACCATTTGGGCGCATCCAACTTGTGTGGAGCCCCACAAATAAAAGCCTGCGCGTCCGTGCGAAAGCTATGCGCAGCGGTCCGAGACAAGGCCTGGCCAGATAGACGATCTGGTTGGGCCACGACAATTTTCCGCCGTGGCCAAGTTATGGCTCACTGGGGAAGTTGACGGATGGATGACCTAAAGGATCGGGTGGCGATCGTTACGGGCGCGGCTGGCGGGATTGGCGGAGCCGTAGCGCGGCACCTTGCGGAACGCGGCGCTCGCGTGGTTGCAACTGACATTGCCGAGGCGCCGGGGAAACAGCTGGCCGGAAGTATCGGCGCCACTTTCCTTCGCCATGATGTGACCGATCCAGCGTCATGGGACGAAGTGCTGAAGGCGGCGCGGGCGCTGGGCGTGCCTACAATCCTCGTGAATTCTGCCGGGATTGAGGGCGATATCGAGCAGGGCGGGCTCGCTACCAGGCTAGCCGACTGGCGCCAGGTTCTGGCGGTCAATCTTGATGGCACGTTCCTGGGCTGCCAAGCGGTCATGCCGGCCATGCTGGAAGCGGGCAGCGGCGCGATCGTAAATGTTTCGTCGGCGGTGTCGTCGATGGCAACACCAAGCGGCCTTGCCTATGGCGCCAGCAAGGCTGGCGTCGAACAGCTGACGCGGTCGCTCGCCGTGATCGGCGCCCGCGATGCTGGGCGCGTGCGCTGCAATTCTGTCCACCCGGGCGTAATAAAGACGCGGATGACCGACCACATCATCTGCAGCTTCGCCGCCGCACAGGGTGTGAGCACCACAGAAGCGGAAGCCGCAGTATGCAGTACTATTCCCTTTAAAGCGCGCGGAGTGCCCGAAGAAGTGGCCTCCCTGATCGGCTATCTGGTGAGCGATGCCGCCAGCTACATCACGGGATCCGCATTCAAAATTGACGCTGGATGGACCATAGTCAGCGCCGGCTAGTACTACAGTTGCATTTCTAGACGAGTTTTGCGGTGATAGAAGGCCGCGATGGCCTGATGAGCTTGGCGCCACCTCGACCAGGCCCAGATGAAGAATGGGTGAGACCGCGCGACAAGGACGAGTTTCGCGAAGAACCGACGGATTTCCGGCGTAATCATTGAACGTCAGCCTGGCTACCGCTTGAGACGCCCGGCCCATTACGGCCTCTAGGCCACACGGACGATTGCGGCATGGCGCGGAGCGCGCATCGTGGCAGCTGCTCGACGGCAGCAACTCGATCGCGTTCGGCCGCTATCTCGACCGGGTGGAGCGGCGGCCGGAAGGTTGGCGGATCGCCTTCCGCTATGCAACGATCGACGGCTGCTGCAACATTCCAGGTGCTCCGATCCCGTTCCAGTGGGCGCCGGATCGCTTCGCCAACGGGGTACCCAGCCAGACGCGCGAGGATCCGTCCTATCGCCGTCCGTTCGTGAACCTGCGCGAACGCTTCGTGCCGCCGGACGGCATCGATTACGACACGGTCCGCGACCTCGCGACCTATTCCCGAGGTCCGCACCCGGCGGGCTGAAGGCAGTCCGGATCTTCGTCGGGGGCCGAGCGATCCGCCTCCGCTATTCGTGCGGGCGAACTCATCCGGATGCAGGTGAAGGCACGGTGGGACGAGGCGACTGCATTGGGATCGGCGCCCTCGACCATTTCCTCCAGCTCGTCCGATTTGCCGGCGGTCTCCGGCAGGAAGCAGCCGGCAAAGGAAGACACATCAAGGTCCACTGCGTCAGATATCGGGGCGGCCGGCAGGCCACTTGTTGTAGGCCCACATGTCGTCGGTGGCCCAGGTCATTTCCACATAGTGGCCGAGTTGAGCGCGGAAATCGACGTAGCTGAACACGAAGCCGGGGACCTCCCCGCTCATCAGCAGGGGCAGGTCAGTGGCAGCCACGGCGGTCTCTAGCTCTTCACGCGAGGAGCGGCGCACCGCAATGTGGTGGAACCGCGGCGCCCAGTCCGAAATGTCTGCGGCCAGCGCATCGCTATAGAGTTCGCGTGTATCGTCGTTGAGCGGCTGGATCAGTTCGATCTGGACCCCGCTGGACCAACCAAGGGTCAGTCGGGCCTTGTAGGCCTTGCCCCCGCGCGGGGTGGTGACCGTAACGTCCGCCGGGTCAAAAATTACCCAGTCGTCGATGCCGAGCGTGGCGGACACGCTGTCCTTCGCGCGGTCCAAATCGTGAGTGACGTACCCGTTCTGGTAATAGCCCTTCAGAAACATCCCTCCGTTCCCTTCAAATGGATCTGGGCGCGACCATGGCGCACGATCGCTTATTCATGCAGGCCGCCGCTGACGATCGGCGCTGCGCCCGCGAGCGCGGTCCAGCCTTCGGCCTCGAGCCGGGCCAGCGGGAGGCGCCAGACAGCAAGTTCGGGCGGGGCGCCGTCGGGCCGGATGAGCCGCAGGCTCCAGCCGCCGTGGACATGGCCGAAGAGATCGACCCAGTTGCAATCGAGACCTGGATCGCGGTGGGAAATCACGGCGCGGACCAGTCCTTCGGCCTCATACCGAACGCGGTATTTCTGCAGGTAGCCCTGCCCGTCCTCGTAGTTGTCGAAGTTTTCCTGCCACATATTGCACAGCTGCAGGATCCAATAGTCGCATGCCCCCGGCGTGAACTCGACGACCAGCGCCTCGTCCTCACCGCATTCCCAGGTACCGAAGCCGTGGTGGCGATCGGCCACGCCGCCGTTGGCGAGATAGAAGGCGAGATCGAAGAACACGCGGTTGGTGCTGCGGCGGCGGTAATCCAGCCACCAGCGCTTGACCAGTTCGGCATAGCCGAACACGATCTGTCCCGCACGGGCAAGCCCGCCGCTGAGCTCGCTGGCAAGGAGGGGGCGCGGCTTGCCGCCATCGAGACGTTCGATCCGCATGGTCGGCGCGATCGACTCTTCACGCAGGTGATAGAGCGTGCGGACAAGGACGCCCTTGGTGGAATCCTTGATCGGCAGCCAGTTCCTTGCTTCGGCCGGGCGTTCACGACTGCAGACGATGGTGAAATCGCCGTTGTCCTCGAAATGCATTGCATCACTGCCGAGGAAGGCGGTGGCGTTCATCACCGCGGGATCGAACTCGGCAAGCCCCGCCGCGCCGGAAGGCGCCCAGTCCCGCGCGCCATGGTCCTCGGGGAATCCGCCTTCCCACGCGACCATCACGATGTAGGGCACGGTGCCGCGATTTCCGGTGATGCGGTAATCGTGCACACCATCGAAAAACTCGGCGATCAGGTGGTCCTGATCCGGCGACTGGAAATTGATGGCGTGGCGCCACGGCACCTCAATCAGGCGGGGGCGTTCGGGCTCGGAATTCTCGACGTAGCGGTGAAGGCCGTGGCGGGTGAGGCGAGTGAGGAAGCGGTACCATTCGACGCGGTCGAGCTCGGTCACTTCGCTTCCCAGCTGNTCGACGACATCGCCGGCGGCCTGGAGCACGGCGAGAAAATCNCGCCANGCCGCGCCGCCGAGCAGCCGTTCACCCGCCATTTCCCTGATCCTCNGGTCCATNTGCGCCTCTCCAGCCGCGGGNATGGGGTGCGGCGAGGAGCATTGCTAATACTGCGACGGGGGAGTCGAATAGTCCAATCGGACGGTCCAATTTTGCGGCGTGCGCCTACTGATCNGTCGTGGGAGTATGCTGCGCGGAAGCAGGCCGGAAAGGCGAANTGGATGTCCTACAGCACCGAGGCCAGCCTGACCCTTTCAGGCGGGACGGCGGAAATCCGCAACTATCATTGGCGCGAGCCGCTGGACGAGGCGTTCTGCGATGATATACCGGTGTTCAGCCTGTCGCTCTCACCGGTGCCGCAGGGATCGCAGGCGCGCTTCCCCCAGTTCCGCNGCCATAGCACCTTTCGCCCGNTCGGNCGGCTGCTGTTCAGGCCCGCCGGCGCGCCGATGCAGTGNGTGAACGCGGGCGGCACGCAACGCCTGCTGATGTATTNGCCGGAGCGCCGACTNCAAGGGATCGACAACGCCGAGCCNTCGCTTGCACTGCGCAGCCCGGCCGTGGCCGCGATGATGCACAAGCTNGCGGCAGAGCTGGCTCTTCCCGGNTTTGCCCGCGAGGCGATGGCNGAAGCGCTNATGACNATGATNGCGGTCGAGTTCATACGTGGGNCCGGNCCGGANGGNGCGTCCANGNGGGCGCAGGGCGGGTTGGCGCCGTGGCAACTCAAGCGGATCGAGGACGCAGTCAACGGCTTCGAGGCCGCTGCGCCGACGGTATCCGGGCTGGCCGAGATGGTGGGCGTTTCCCCCCGGCACCTGCTCCGCGCCTTTCGCGCCAGCCGCGGCATGTCGGTCGCTGCGTTTATCGCAAGAGCGCGCATGCAGCGGGCGTGCGCCTTGATCGACGAGGGGGCGATATCGCTCCAACAGGTGGCGAACCGGTGCGGGTTCGAAACGGCCGGCGGCTTTTCCACCGCCTTCGCGCGTGAGGTGGGCTGCACCCCGCAGGCCTACCGCACGCTGGACCGCATTTCGCGTCCGACATGGCCGCGGATGACCGATCCGACGAACTGACGGGCCTTCGCCGGCTGGTCGATTTGGATAAGTAGCCGGGAAATCGAACCAACTGGGAGAAATTGCCGTGGAATTACCATCGGTCTGTACGTTCGACTATTCGGGCCGCACCGTCCTGGTCACCGGCGGCACCGCCGGCATCGGCCTGGCCATCGCCCAAGCCTATCGCGCGGCCGGCGCAGGCGTCTATATCACCGGGCGCAAGGACAGCCTTGGCGAATATGGCCCCGAGCTTGCCGGCTTCGGATACTTCCGCATGCGCGCCAACGACGCGCAGGACATCGCGGCCATCGCCGCAGGATTGCCGGTGCTGGACGTGCTGGTGAACAATGCGGGTGAATCGCACCCGGGCGGCTTCGACGCGCGCTTCGAGCCCGACGTGTTCGAGCTGACGGTGGGCGTGATCCTGTTCGGCCCCTATCGCCTGACCCATGCGCTGCATGGCGCGCTGAAGCAGAGCACGATACGCGCAGGGGCGAGCGTGGTGAACATGGCCAGCCTTTCCTCCTTCTTCGGGATGGACGCGGTGCCCGGCTATGGTGCCGCGAAGGCGGCGATCGTGCAGCTGACCAAGACACTGGCGATAGCGTGGCAGCCGGACAACATCCGCGTCAACGCGATCGCACCTGGCAATGTCCGCACCCGCATCTTCGACAGGGTGGCGGACATGCCCGAGGTGACCGACCCCCTCCTTTCACGCACCCCGATGAAGCGCTTTGGCGAGCCGGAGGAAATGGCCGGGCCAGTGCTGTTCCTGACCAGCCCGGAAGCCAGCTTCGTGACCGGCCAGACCATTCCGGTCTGTGGAGGCTATTCCATTTTCTGACACTGGACCCGGATTTCAAAAGGAAGTTAGATGCGTATCGAAGACCTCGCCAATCCGGTCCAGACGCCTGCCGCGCAAGGGGCCATCGACGCATCAGCCGGCGTCGTATCGGAAATGACGGTTGAATCCGTGCTGGCCGAGGCCCGCGCCGCCACCGGGCTGGACGACTTCGGCGAGATGGATTTCGTAGGCCGCCTGGAGCTGATGCTGCGCAGCGCCGACGAGGACGCGATGAATGGTATGGGCCGCATGCTGTTCCGCAACGATATGGTCCGCTATGCATCCAATCGCCTGCGGGTCGAAGATCTGGTCCGGCGGCATCCCAAAATTCTCGAGATCGAGATCGATCGCCCGATCATCATCCTCGGCATGCCGCGCACGGGGACGACGCACCTCGTCAACATGATCGCGACCGACAGGCGGCTGCGCTCGATGCCGTATTGGGAATCGTTGCATCCGGTTCCCGATCCCACCAGGCCGGACACGCGCCTTGCCGAGGCGGAAGCGGGCTGGGCGGGGCTCGACGCGATCCTGCCGATGCAGAAAAACGTGCATGAGCTCAGTCCGCAACACATCCATGAGGAGATCGAACTGCAAATGCTCGATTTCTCGTCTTACATGATCGAGTGGACATCGCGGCCCTACCGCTGGCGCGACTGGTACCTGAACAATGACCAGACCTCCAGCTATCTCTACCTGCGCAAGGTGATCCAGGTGCTGACCTTCCTGAAGGGTCCCAACCGCTGGGTCCTCAAGTCCCCGGGCCACCTGGAGCAGATGGGCCCGCTGATGACTGCCTTCCCGGATGCGACCGTGGTGATGACCCACCGCGACCCGGCCGCGGTGATCGCTTCGTGCCTGACGATGAACACCTACATCGATCGCCTGCGCCGCCTGAAGGTCAACCCGGCCGAGGTCGCCAACTACTGGGTCGACCGGATCGATCACCTGCTGCGCTGCTGCGTGCGGGATCGCGACAGCCTGCCGGCGGACCGGTCGATCGATGTTCGCTTCCGCGAATACATGGCAGACCAAATGGGCACCGCCGAACGTATTTATAAAATGGCCGGGCTGGAGATGACCGACGAGGCGCGCCGTTCCATGCAAGCCTACCTCGACAGCCATTCCCGCGATCGACACGGTCAGCTCGAGTACGATCTCAAGGGCGATTTCGGCCTCGATCCGGACGACCTTCGCAAGCGTTTCGCCTTCTACATGGAGCGGTTCGGTATCACCGCCGACCTCAAGTGAAAGACTGACAGGATGAGCGAAGTCCTTGCTGGAAGAGTCGCCCTCGTGACCGGCGCAGGCCGAGGCATCGGGCGCGGCATCGCTGTGGAGTTCGCGCGCGATGGCGCAAAGGTGGTTGTCGCCTCGAGGTCGCCCGGACCTATTGCCGCAACCATCCGCGAAATCGAAGCCTTCGGCGGGACTGCAATTCCCGTCCAGTGCGACATTGCCGACAAGCAATCCATCCTGGATACTGTCGCCAGGAGCGTCGACGCCTGTGGCGGTCACGCGTGCCGAAGCCCTGTGCGCAGTTGACGAGGATATCCATGCTGTTGATCAACTCAAACACCGCTCCATCCTTCAAAAATCAGCAGAATCGGACCAGCCTTGCGATAGATCAAAGTGATCGTCCGAGTGGACGAGCGCGGGCCTGGCTTAGCTGCCTGATTCGCCGGCAGCAGCACGCGCGGCACGGCGACCGGAAAAGACGCAATCGGCCAGAGACAGGCCACTCACATAGTTGTTCGACGGTATCCCGATGGCCGACCGTCCCGCGGCATAGAGCCCCCTGACTGGTTGTCCGGTAGCGTCGAGAACGTGGCCAGTGTCTTCGTCTACCCTGAGGCCGCCCGTGGTCAGCGAGGTGATCGGGCTGACCGGGAGCGAATGGGTCAGGTTGATGGCATAATAAGGCCCGCTGCCGAAAGGCTGGCAGCATGCCGCGCTCTTGCCCATCGGATCGGGCGCGCCGGCAGCCTGAGCCCGGTTGTACGCTTCCACCGCCTCGACCATCGGGCCGGCGGGGACGCCGATCGCGGCGGCAAGCTCGGCAACCGTGGCTGCCGTCTTCGCGCCCTTTTGCGCCTGTTTCACCGGGAACTTTTGGAACGCGAAGAGATCGCCGCCCTTCACTTCATCGAGCGCCTTGTTCCAGATGTCTTGATCGACGATCAGCCAGGCCCGTCCGTCGGACACCTCGTATATGGCGCGGGAGAGGTGCGCCCCGTACTGCTCCTCGTTGGTGATGCGTTCGCCTGAGGCGCCGATGATCAGGCCCTTGGTCCAGTCATACGGCGGATTGATGAAACGCCAGGCAGAGATGCGGTCCAGATAGCCGGCAACCCCACCGACGGAAGCGCCGAGGCGGATGGCCGCACCATCGTCGCCGAAGCTGCCGATCGGCAGCGACGCCAGATAGGGCGTGGCGTAGCGCTTCATCATCTCCGTATTGCGGATGAAGCCGCCGGCCGCCAGAACCACGCCTGCCTTGGCGCGGTAATACCGGGGCTTGGCGCTGCCTTCCGCGCGGCGAAAGATCGCGGCGAAGGGCTTGTGCAGCCCCATGACCTGAAGCGTCAGCTTGTTCGCCATGCGCTCGGCCCAGCGGTGCACGCCGGCCGGTGCACCGGAAAGCACCATGGCCTCCACCCCGACGACCGTCTCACCCTCGACCACGAGGCTTGATACCCGCGCCTGGCGCACGACGGTGATCCGCGGGTTGCGGGCAACCGCCTGCTTGATCGCAGCCATCAGATACCATCCCATGTCGGCGCCTTCGGAAAAGCCGCCGTGAGGCTTGGTGCCTTCAACCGGCATCGAGCCCGGAACTTTTGCCGGGTTCTTGGTGCGGTGACCGCGCTCGGCCGGGGGATGCTTGCCGATGTAGGCCGGAACGGTGCCGTTGTCGGAATAATAGAGGTAGTATTGATCGGTAGGATGCGAGGTCTTCTTCGGGGCCTTTGGGCCGCTGAAGTTCACGCCGTACTTTTCGAGGAAGCTGAGCGTGTCGATGCTGTCTTGGGCGAACTTTTCGACCGTGCGGTCCGAAACGAGGCCACCCACTTCAAGCTTGAGATAGTCGGCCATGGCCTCGGGCGAATCTTCAACGCCGCAGGCCTTCTGTACGTGGGTCCCCCCGCCGGCATAGACGATGCCGCCGCTCATCTGGCTGGCTCCGCCGCCCTGGAAGCGATCGAGCAGGACCACGCGCATTCCGCGCTCGGCGGCCTCGAGGGCGGCGCTGGCGCCGGCAAGGCCAAACCCGACGACAATCAGGTCGTACTCTTCCTCCCAGGCCCGAACCGAACCGGCCGTGATGGGCTGGCCGATCCGGCTCGATTGCGGATCGCGTAAGCCGGCCAATTCCTTGCCCACGAAGTTCGGATTCTGCGTATTCATAACCATTGAATATCCCCCCAGGCTCCCCTTGGCGGGCGCCGCAAGCCATAGTTTCCAACAGACGCAGATGGTAGGCATGCGAGGCCAACGGAGTCTCGTCCGAGTGGACGTACCCGACGTCAAGCCCGCGCCGCAATGCCGCTTCGCTCTCCGTGCAGTCCGCCGAGGATGGCCTACAGGCGACGGCGGGAGGCATATGGTGGTGGAAACCCTTGAAGTGAACGAGGCCGCCTGACCTGCAGCATGCGCGCCTGCTTCGACGACCAGTCCATCAGC
>JGI24740J21852_10000337_pt1 | contig 19914 bp, 13 predicted proteins | sample KBSCornC6_FD_21852 | JGI IMG/M metagenome (IMG submission 21852) | reverse complement strand
CGACCAGTGGCTCGCCAAACACCCTCACCTGCCCGGAAGACGGTTGCAACAACCCCGCCGCTAGATTCAACAAAGTGGATTTGCCGCAGCCGGTCGGGCCGACCACCGAGACGAACTCGCCGGCCTGCACATCCAGCGTCGTGTTCTGCACGGCGGTGTAACGCTGGCCGGGGTTGTCGGGTGAGAGGAAGGTGCAGGTGATCTGATCGAACGAAAGCGCGGGATGGGGCATGGGGAATCGTCCAAAGCAATGCGCCCGGTGGGGACCGGGCGCATCGTGAAACTCCGAAAGGCTTACTTGTACTTGGCGTTGGCCTTCTGCACGAAGGTGTTGGTGAAGGTCTGGTCCAGCTTGATCGGCTTGCCCTTCACCTCGGCGTCAAATTCCGCGATCGTGTGCAGCGCCGTGGCCGGGCCGTCGGCTGGCATCGTGCCATCCGGCGAGATGGCCTCGCGCACCTTGTCCCACGCGGCCAGGTACAGCGCGCGGTCACCCAGCAGATAGGCTTCCGGCACGGTTTTCACGATGTCCGAGGGGCCCGCCTTCTGCAACCACTTGAGCGCACGCACCATGGCGTTGGTCATCGCCTGCGTGGTGTTCGGGTTCTTCTGGATGAACGCGGTGGAGGCATACAGACAGCCAGCCGGCATGTTGCCGCCGAACACCGCCTTGGTATCGGCCAGCGTGCGGGTGTCAGAAATCACGCGCACTTCGTTCTTCTGCGTGAGCATCGACATCACCGGGTCCAGGTTGGCCAGCGCATCGATCTGGCCTGCGCGCACGGCGGCAATCGCACCGCTGCTCGGGCCGACGCCGATGATCGACACCTCGTTCGGCTTGATGCCGGCGCGCGCCAGCACGTAGTTGACCATGATGTTGGTCGACGAACCCGGCGCGGTCACGCCGATCTTCTTGCCTTTCAGATCGGCGATCGACTTGTAGTTGGGCATCGTCTTGTTGTTGACGGCCAGCACGATCTGCGGGGCGCGGCCTTGCAGCACGAACTCCTGATACATCTGGCCCTTGGCCTGCAGTACCAGCGTGTGCTCGTACGCGCCGCTCACCACGTCAGCGCTGCCACCCACCACGGCCTGCAACGCCTTGGCACCGCCGGCAAAGTCGACGATCTCAACATCTAGGCCTTCGTCCTTGAAGTAGCCCAGGCGTTCGGCAATCGTCAGCGGCAGGTAGTAGAACAACGCCTTGCCGCCCACGGCGATGGTGACCTTGCTCTTTTCAGGTTTGCCCTGCGCCAGAACGGCCGGGCTCGCAGCCAGCAGGCTCGCCGCGCACAGGGCAGCGCCCATCCATTTTGCCCAGCGGCCGATGCGTCCTGTCCCCATGCTCGTCTCCTGAAATGCGTTGTTCTGCGGCGGTGATTGCCTCGGCGGCGATATTACCGCAACGGTTTGCAACACAACATGCGGGATGGTCCTAGCTACTGAGTGCTCAGCGCTCAGCCCTTGGCCTCGGCGACGATGCCTTGCGACACCAGCGCGTCGATCTGCGCGTCGGTCAGACCATGGCCGCGCAGCACGTCGCGCGTGTGCTGGCCCAGGCGCGGCGCGCTCGCCTGCACGGCGCCTGGCGTGGCCGACAGCTTGGGCACCACGCCCGGCATCTCGACATCGATGCCCGACTGCGCCCGCACGGTTTCGATGACGCCGCGCGCGCGGTAGTGTGGGTCGGCGGCAATATCGGCGATGGTGTAGATCGGGCCGCTGGGCACTTCGGCCTCCTGCAACGCGACCAAGACATCGGCGATGGGCAGCGTGCCCGTCCAGGCGTTGATGGCAGCATCGATTTCCTCCGCGCGGGCGGCGCGGCCATCGTTGCGTGCGAGGCTTGGATCGTCGGCCAGATCCTGCCGCCCCATCTTCAGCATCAGGCGGCGAAAGATGTTGTCGCCGTTGGCGGCGATCAACACATACTCGCCGCCCGCACAGCGATACGCGTTGGACGGCGCGATGCCCGGCAACGCCCCGCCCGCCGGCTGGCGGATCGCACCAAACACCGAGTACTCCGGCAACAGGCTTTCCGTCAGATTGAACACCGATTCATACAGCGCGACGTCGATCACCTGCCCCTTGCCGCCACGCGCATCGCGTTCGTACAAGGCCAGCAGCACGCCCAGCGCGCCGTGCAGGCCGGCAATCGTATCGCCCAGCGACAGGCCCGCACGTGCGGGCGGACGCCCTGGCTCGCCGGTCAAGTAGCGCAGGCCGGCCATGGCCTCGGCAATCGCCGCAAAGCCGGGCTCGTCGCGCTTGGGGCCGGTCTGGCCGTAGCCCGACACGCGCAGCATGATCAGCTTCGGGTTGATGGCGGAGAGCGCCGCGTACGACAGCCCCCACTTCTCCATCGTGCCGGGGCGGAAATTTTCAATCAGCACATCGGCCTCGGCGGCCAGCTTGCGCACGACGTCCTGCCCTTCCGGCACGCGCAAATCCACGCAGACCGACTGCTTGTTGCGCGACTGCGCCTCCCACCAGACGGACGTGCCCTCATGCAGCATCCGCCATTTGCGCAGCGGATCGCCCTGCCCCGGCGGTTCGATCTTGATGACTTGCGCGCCAAAGTCGGCGAGTGTCTTGGCGGCAAACGGGCCCGCAATCAGTTGCCCGAGTTCGAGCACGCGGATGTTCTGCAAAACCTGTGTCGACATGGTGGTACGAAGCACGTTGAGTTCAGAGCGCGGCAGGATTGCCGAGCAGATGGGCCATCAAGAGGCGCGCGGAGCTGGTCAGCGCATCGGGGTCGCGCACGCCGACGAGCAGGCGGCGATGCGCCCATTCGTCATGCAGCGGCACCAGCGCGAGGCCAGCGCCCGGCAGGCTCGACACATGTCCTTGCGCCGCAATGCGCGGCAGCACGCCCACGCCCAGACCGGAAGCAACCATGCGGCAAACGGCCTCGAAGCTGCGCACCTGGATGCGCAAACGCAGCGGCTTGCCCAGGCGCTGACTTTCCTCGAGGAGTTGCGCGGCCAGCGACGTGCCTGGCGGCAGGCTGACGAAATCGAAGTCCACCGCATCAGCAAAGCTGACCTGCTTGCGCCCGGCCAGCGGATGGCCACGCGGCGTGACGAGGGCGAGATCGTCCTCGCGGTAATCGAACGATTGCAGCCCCTCGCACGGCGTGCCGGCCGCGAAGATGCCGAGGTCCGCCCGGTTCTCGCGCAGCGCGGCGACGATATCGCCGCTGTCCTGCTCTTCCAAGGCGATGCGGATGGCCGGATTGGCGAGCATGAAGGCGGCCAGGTCATCGGCCAGAAACTGCGTAATCGACGAGGTGTTGGCCCACACGCGCACCAGCCCGCGCGTGCCGGCGGCAAAGTCCGACAGCGCACCAGCCATGCGTTCCACGTCCTGCAGGATGCCGACCGCGTGGCGAAAGCACGCCTGCCCCGCCTCGGTCAGTTCCACGCCGGCGGCATGCCGATACAGCAGCGGCGCACCCACGGCGGCTTCCAGGTCGGAAATCCGCTTGCTGGCCGCAGCCACAGCCAAGTTCGACTGCCGCGCGCCGGCCGAGATGCTGCCCAGCCGGGCCACCGCCACAAACAGGCCGAGGGTGACAAGATCGAAGCGGGCGAGGTTCATCGTGGACGCAGAAGGTGGGAAATACACAACATCGATGCGGCATCGAGGCACGTTCCGTGCGTGTTTCATCCGGCCGTCACCCGCCCACGGTTACCATGGCGGACTTTTGGCCGTCCCCGATCCAAGAAAAGGATTCTAACGGCCTTCGCCCCCCTTGCTGCCGCTTGTCGTCATGATGCTGCCGTTCCGCCTCCGAGTGCCTCGCCTGACCGCCCTGTCGCCTGTCTTTGCCCTGATGCTGTGCGCCGGGCACGCCTTGGCGGAGGACAACGCATCAAGCTGGGCGAGCAACGATCCGGACCGCTTTGCCGTGCACGGCCAGGCCACCTACGTGTGGCAGCACGACTTGTCGTTTCACTCGCCTTACAGCGGCCAGAACAGCCTGTTGGAGCGATCCACGACCAGCTATTCGGTCACCACCACGCTCGACTTGGGCATGCGCCTGTGGCAAGGCGCGGAAGTGCATATCAACCCGGAAGTCGCCTTCGGCAAGGCCTTCTCGGAATTGCACGGCCTCGGCGGCTTCACCAACGGTGAGTTGGCCAAGACCGCCGGCCCTGACCCCACCGTCTACCGCGCACGCGCTTTCTTCCGTCAGACGGTCGGCCTAGGTGGCCCGAGCGGCGATAGGGAAGACCAGGAAGCCGAGATGAATCGGTTTGCCGGCCCGGTCGACAAGCGCCGCCTGGTCTTCACGGCCGGCAACTTCTCCGTGCTCGACGTATTCGACAGCGTGACCTACGCGCACGACCCGCGCACGCAGTTCCTGAACTGGTCATTCCTCACGCACGGCGCATTCGACTACGCCGCCGATGCGCGTGGCTACACCTGGGGCGCCGCGCTGGAGTATTACGACGGCGACTGGGCCTATCGCCTCGGCCGCTTCATCCAGCCGATTGAATCGAACGGCCTGGCGCTGGATACCCGCGTCGGGCGCCATTACGGAGACGTCTTCGAAGTCGAGCACAGCCATACGCTGGCAGGCCAGCCCGGTAAGCTGCGCGTCATGCTCTTCCGCAACAAGGCCAACATGGCGCGCTATGACGATGCCCTGGCACTCGGCCAATCCACCGGAAGCGCGCCGGACATCAACCTCGTGCGGCGCGAGAACACCAAGACCGGCATCGGCATTGGCGGCGAACAGCAGCTCTATGACGACATCGGCGTCTTTGCGCGCGCGTCGTGGGCAGATGGCAAGACGGAAACGTACGCCTTTACGGAAATCGACCGCGCTGTGTCATTCGGCGCCGTGATCAAGGGCAGCAAGTGGGGCCGCTCCGAAGACACCGTCGGGCTGGCGGCAGCCATCAATATGCTGTCGCCAGATCACCGTCGCTATCTGCAGCAAGGTGGCATGGGCGTCTTTCTGGGAGATGGCAAGCTGAACTACGCACCCGAGCAGATCGTCGAGGCGTTCTACAGCTTCCAGGCGGCCAAGCATCTGTGGATCAGTGCCGATGCGCAGTGGATTCGCAACCCCGGCTACAACGCGGATCGTGGCCCCGCCGTGTTCTTCGGTACGCGCCTGCATACCGAATTCTGACGAGCTAGCGCCAGCACCGGCGCCGGCTCAGAGCTGGCGCCGATCCAGCACCGCGCGGGCGATGGTGCCCGCATCCACATACTCCAGCTCACCACCCACCGGCACGCCGCGCGCCAGACGCGTCGCCTTGATGCCGCGCGCCTTGAGCATCTCGCCGATGTAGTGGGCCGTTGCCTCACCTTCGCTGGTGAAGTTGGTGGCGAGGATGACCTCGGCGCACGGCCCGCCCAGCGCCGGGTCGGTCGCGCGGGCCAGCAGGCGTTCGAGATGAATCTCTTTCGGGCCGATGTTGTCCAGCGGCGAGAGCCGCCCCATCAGCACAAAGTACTGGCCGCGATAGGTCAGCGTCTGCTCGATCATCATCTGATCGGCCGGTGTTTCCACCACGCACAGCACGGACGCATCGCGACGCGGATCCAAACAGGTTTCGCAGACGTCCTGCTCGGTGAAGGTGTTGCAGCGGCTGCAGTGCTGGATGGACTCGGTGGCCTCGCCCAGCGCCTGCGCTAGGCGCGCCGCGCCGTCGCGATCATGCTGCAGCAGGTGATACGCCATACGCTGCGCAGATTTCGGGCCGACGCCCGGCAGCACGCGCAGGGCCTCGACCAACATTTGCAGCGCCGATGGCGTGCCAGGACTGTTGCGCATCAGGGGTGCTCCGCCACCGCGGTGTAGTGCAGCACTTCCGGCATCGGATCATAGAAGTGATGCAGCAGCGCGCGCCAGCGCTGGTATTCCGCCGATTGCCGAAAACCCACGGTGTGGTCTTCCAGCGTCTGCCACTGCACCAGCAGCAGGTAGTCACTGGGCTTTTCCACGCAGCGCGACAGCGTCAACGAAATAAAGCCCCGCATCGCGCCGATGATGTGGCGAGCCTCGTTAAAGGCGGCCTCAAACGCGGCCTCCTCACCTGGCTTGACGTGCAGCAGCGCGGATTCCAGCACCATGGCGCGATCCTGAATTTAGAACGGCAGCTTGAAGCCCGGCGGCAGCATGCCCGCCATGCCGCCCAGGCCCGACGTCAGCGAGCCCATCTTCTCTTGCGTGGTGGCCTCGGCCTTGCGCACGGCATCGTTGAACGCAGCGGCAACGAGGTCTTCCAGCAGTTCCTTGTCTTCGCCTTCGGCCACGAGGCTCGGGTCGATCGACACGCGCTTCACGTCATTCTTGCAGGTCATCACCACCTTCACGAGGCCGGCGCCGGACACGCCTTCCACCTCGATCTGCGCGAGCTGTTCCTGCGCCTTCTTCATGTTTTCCTGCATCTGCTGGGCTTGCTTCATCAGCCCGGCGATCTGGCCTTTCATCATGGTCGTTGCTCCTTGGAATGGGTTATACAAAGCGCGCCGCTCGGTTGGGTGCGCCGGTGTTCAGTGTTCAGACGTGGAAAAGGTTCAGTGCGCGTGCGGTTGAATCGAACCGGGGACGACCTGCGCGGCAAAGTCCCGCACCAGCGCCTGGACAAACGGGTTGGCGGCGATGGCGTCTTCGGCATTGCGCTGGCGCTGTGCCCGCAGCTCGGCGTCCACGGCAGCGGCGGTGGCGCGTGCCGCACCGATATCGCAGGCTACGCGCACGGGCGTACCGAAGTGCTCGGTCAGCGCGGCTTCCAACCGTTCGACAACGCCGGCTTCAGTCAACGCCGGCAGCGGCACACGCAGGCGCAGCGTCACGCCCTCGACAGCCACCAGCTCACTTTGGTGCGCAAGCTGCTGGGCCAGGCCGCGCATCGGCAAACGCGCAGCCAGCGTGGGCCAATCACCGTCGAACGTGGTGAGACTGCTGGCGCTCAAGTCAGGTGGCGTCGCCGCAGCGACAGGCTCGGGCGCGGCAGTCTTGGCCGGCGCGGGCACCGCAACCGGTGCTTCGATCTGCGCAGGACGCGCTACGGGCTCCGATGTGCCAGGACGCGTACTCGAAGCGGAATCCCAGCTGGCAAACGCGGCATCCATCTCTTCAAACGAAGGTGACGCAAATTCGCCGGGCATTTCGTCCCAGGGCGGCGGGCCATCATCGGCGGGCGTGGCAGCCACGGTCGGCTGTTCACGGCGCGGCGGCGAGGAGGCCGGCGCGGCAACCGGATTCTCGCGATTCACAGGATTCGGGCGCGGCCCCGCAGCGGGAGCGGCTGGACGTGCGACGGGTGCAGGCGCAGCCATCGGTGCCGCTGCTGGCGCCGAAGCACCGCCACGGCCACGGCTTGACGCCTGACGCGCAGCCGCCAAGGCCTCCATGGCCGGCGAGCGACGCACCGGCGCGGCCGGTGTGGCAGCAGGCGCCTCGGCAACCGCGGCCACTGGCGCAGGTGCCGGCGGGCTTGCCTGGTAGGTTGCGCGCGGCGTCTCCACCACCGGTTCCTGGCGCACCGCCACCGGCGCTGCCTGGGCAACCGGCGCCGCCATCGGCGCAGTCGCCGTCACCGCCGAGCGTGTCGATGCAGCCGGCGCCGCTGCCAGCGGCATCGCTCGCTTGCCACCACCGCCCGAAGGCGGTGTCGTATCCCCACCCGACTGCCCGGGCTGGAACGCCAGCATGCGCAGCAGCGTCATCGTGAAGCCGGCGTACTCGTCCGGTGCAAGCGCCAGTTCATTGCGGCCCAGATTGGCGAATTGATAGAACAGTTGCACCGATTGCGCATCGAAACGCTCCGCCAGGCGGCGCACATCGTCGGCCTCGGGCCAATCGTCCTGCACGGCAGCGGGCACGACCTGCGCCAGCGCAATCTTCTGCAGCAGCGATGCGAGATCCTGCAGCGCGCCCGAAAAGCTCAGGCTGCGCCCGGCCATCTCATCGGCAATCTCGACGAGCCCTGCGCCGTTCTCGTCGGCCAGCGCATCGAGCAGGCGCACCAGGTAACTCTGATCAATCGCGCCAAGCATGCCGCGCACGGCGGCTTCGCTCACCTCGCCCGCGCTGTAGGCGATGGCCTGATCGGTCAGCGACAGCGCGTCGCGCATCGAACCCTGTGCCGCCGCCGCCAGCAAGCGCAGCGCATTCGGCTCATGGGCGATACCTTCTTCGCCGAGGATGCGATCGAGGTGGGACACGATGTGCCCCGGCGGCATCTGCTTGAGATTGAACTGCAGGCAGCGCGACAGCACCGTCACCGGAATCTTTTGCGGATCGGTGGTCGCGAGGATGAACTTGACATGCTCGGGCGGCTCTTCCAGCGTCTTCAACATCGCATTGAAGGCGTGGTTGGTCAGCATATGCACTTCGTCGATCATGTAGACCTTGAAGCGGCCGACCGTCGGTGCATAGACCGCACGATCGAGCAGCTGTGCCATCTCATCGACACCGCGGTTGGAGGCGGCATCCATCTCGATGTAATCGACAAAGCGCCCGGCGTCGATCTCGGTGCAGGCGCGGCATACGCCACAGGGCTGCGCGGTGATACCGCCCTGCCCGTCCGCGCCCACGCAATTGAGCGATTTGGCAAGGATGCGTGACAGCGTGGTCTTACCGACACCGCGCGTGCCCGTGAACAGGTAAGCGTGGTGTAGGCGCTGCTGTTCGAGCGCATGCGTGAGCGCTTTCACCACGTGTTCCTGACCGACCAACGTGGTGAAATCGCGGGGGCGCCACTTGCGGGCGAGCACTTGATAACTCATGCGGCGGATTGTAGCAAAGCGGTGTGGATTTCCGACGTGCATTCCGAGGGGCCAAACCTCGCACACGCCGAGCGAATTGCAAGGATATTCAGGTGGGGATGCGCGAGTCGGTTACAATGGCGGTCGGACGGGCCTCCTCGCATGGTGGCGCGGTCAACCTGGTCAGGTCGGGAACGAAGCAGCCACAGCCGTTTCCTGCCAGTGCCGAGGGTCAGGCTCGTCCCCCTTCTCTTTTCCCTCCGCATCCCCCTTCCCTTTTTGTGCTTGTTTCGCCCGCGTCAGAACAGCGCGCCTTGGCTGTCGTCGTGTGATGGCTGTGTCGGCTTGGGCAACGCTTCCAGATCGATCCATTCACCTTGTGCAGTTGCTACGCCGGCGCGAACGGTACGACCGGGATACATTGGCGTGACTGCGGCGATGTAGCCGCGCAACTGCTCTGCGTAAGCGGTGCGCTCAACGGGCAGCAGACGCAGCTTGTAGTCCACCACGAGGACTTCGTTGCCCCGCTCGATCAGGCGATCGATACGCAGCAGCGCGCCATCAGGGCTAAACAGTTCGACTTCGTTGTGAGCCGCATCGAAATGCGCGGGGTCAAATACGTGCGCCAGGGCATCGGCTGCGAGAATGCGGCGCACCGCTTCCGCGGCTCGGCTGGCCTCGGTTTGCGTGGTGCCGGTCGCCCCGAACCAACGTGTGATGGTGTCGGCGTCCGGCGCTTGTTCTGGCAAACCATGGCGCGTCAGGCGTTCCAGCACGGCATGCAGCAGTTCGCCCTGGGCGACAGCACCTTGATCAAACACGATATCGGCGCCTTCGGCTTGGGCACCGGCGCCACCGACGCGCACCGTCACCGTGAGCGGCGCGCGGAAGTCGTGATACGACACAGTTTCGCGCTCGGCGGCCCTGCCCTCTGGGGCCACCGCGTCGTCAAGCATCGGCGCTGGGGAGGCGACTCCGGCTGTCGCCAACAGCGTGTACCAGCTGGCGGTGCCGTCCACGTCGGGCACATCACCCTCATCGACCGATTGCGCTGCCGTCGCGTCGCGCTTGTTGGCAACGCCGGAGACGATCAACGCCTGACGGGCGCGCGTCATCGCCACATAGAGCAGGTTCCAGTTTTCACGCTCGGCAAGCGCGTTTTCCTGCGCGAACAGCGGATCGCGCGCGCGGCCCCGCTCGGCGGTCTTGCCGAATGCGGAGAAGTGCGTGGGCGCCTCAGCGCCGGGGGGCCAGTCGATCAGGATGCCTGCGCTATCAGCGCGGGTGTCGCTGTGATGGGTGTCGAGCAGCACCACAAACGGCGCCTCGAGCCCCTTCGACGCGTGTACGGTCAGGATTTGTACGGCATCCAGGCCTTCGCTGGCGACTTCGGCGTCGATGGCGTCTGGCGCTTCTGCATCGGCTTGCGTGCCTTCGTCGGGGCTTTCGTCCTCGTCACCCTGACGGATGGCGCGCAGCTCGGCCATGAACTTGGGCAGGCTTGGGTAGCGGCCGCCATCTAGGTCGAGCGCGAGTTTGAGGAATGCATCGAGGTTGGCGAGTACCTGGTCGCGATTGGCCGCTGGCGCACGTTCTGCGTAGCGGCGCTTGAGCTCGCCGGTGTAGACGATGTGATCGAGCAGATCGTGCACGGGCAACGTGGGCGCGACGGCCAACCAGCGCGCGAGCATGCGATGGGCATAGCGCAATGCCGGAGCGGCATCTGCTTGATTCGACAGTGCGATCAGGCGTTCCCACCACGTCGGCGCGAACGTACTGTCGCCAGCCTGCGCGATGGCGATCAGATCGTCATCCGTGACGGCAAACATCGGGCTGCGCAACACATGCGCGAGCGAAAGATCCGCCTGCGGCGTCATCAGGAAATCGAGCAGCGCGCACAGGTCTAGCGCTTCGAGCGTGGCGAGCAAGCCGCCCCGGCGTGGGCTGATGTAGGGCACACCGGCGTCACGCAGAGCGCGCTCGTAGTCGGCAAGGTAGCGCTTGCGGCGAACGAGCAGCTGGAAATCGCTCCAGCGCGCGGGGCGTTCCATGCCGCCTTCGCGAATGCGTTCGCTGGAGTGCAATGCGCGCAGGCAAGCGGCGACCTGTCGTCCCTCATCGTAGCGCTGCGAATCGCCAGTCTCTTCGCGCGGCTCGGTGAGCGTGTCGCGCGGGGCAGTTCCATCCACCTCCGCAGCCTCGGGCACAGGCACCAGCGGCAACAGCAGCGCTTGCCCGATGGGCGCATCCACGGCGGTGCTTTGCTCGGCGTAGATCGGGTAATCACCGCGCACGCGCGCTTGCAGAAACACGGCATTGACCCATTCCAGCACGGCCGGCGCGTTGCGGCGCGTGCGGTTGGTGCGCAGCACGGTGGCGCCAAACTCGGCAACGAGCATGTCGCGCGCGGCGTCGAACAAGCGCGCATCCGCACGGCGAAAGCGATAGATGGACTGCTTGGGATCGCCCACCAGAAACACGCTCGGCTGCGTGCCGGTGCCTGCATAGCCGGCCAGCCAGCCTTGCAGGATGCGCCACTGCATCGGGTTCGTATCCTGAAATTCGTCGAGCAGCAGATGCTTGTAGCGCGCGTCGAGCCGCACCTGCAGGTAGGCCGCCGTGTCCTCTTGCTGCATCAGGCGGGCGGCTTCCCATTCGAGATCGGTGAAGTCCATGGCGCGCGCCTGGCGCTTGTAGGCTTGGTAGCGGTCGATCAGCGCATCGCCCAGCGCAAACAATGCAGCGTTAACGGCACGCACGTGAGCTTCCTGCCGGCGCGCCTGAATGGTGGTCAGCGCTTCGCACAGCATGGCGTGCAGGGTCACCAGCGTTTGCGCGTGGTCATCGCCAATGACCTTGATGAGTGCCTTGGTTGGCTTGCAGGCGCGCGCCTTGCCCGCCTGCGTGTGGAAGGCGGCAAACAACGCATCAAATGCCTGCGCGCGTGCCGATTCGTCCGACAGATCGATCCCGCGCGCGGCCGTCACCGCAGATTCGATCGCCACCGCGCGCTTGCCTTCAGCCGCGCCGCCCTGCCCCAGCCAGCCTGATACGCGCAGCATGTCGGTCTGCAACGCCGCATCCTGCAATGCTTCAATCAATGGATCGATCGTCGCGTCGTCGCCAAGCAGTGTGTCGAGTGCATCCAACGGGCGGTCGCCCGCCTGCGTCTTGTAGGCCCACCAGTCACTGCGCTGGTGAAACATCGCATCGAGCAATCGACCGGCCTGGAAGTCGCCGACCAAGTCAGCCAGGGTTTCGTATGCCGCGCGCAACTCGGCATGATCCTCCGACAGCAGACCGCGCCAGAACGGCGCCCACGCCTCACGCCGCAGCCGACCGGCATCCTCACGCAACGAGGCGCCCTGCTGTACGCCCGACGACAACGGCGCCCCGCGCAGCAATGAGCCAAACCAACCGTGGAAAGTATCGATCGCCATGCGTTGCGGCGACTCCAACACACGCGCGTACAACCCGCGCGCTGCCTCGACCAGCGCTGGCGCATCACGCTCATCCACCGTGCGCGCGATCAGTTCGCGCACGACGCCGTCATCGTCTGCGCTCGCCAGTTGCGCGAGGATGTCCAGCAAGCGCTGCCGCATCTCTTCGGCCGCCTTGCGCGTGAACGTGATAGCGAGAATGTCGCCCGGCGCGGCGCCCACCAACAGCAAGCGCAGCATGCGCGTAACGAGCAGCCACGTCTTGCCGCTGCCCGCGCACGCCTCCACCACGACAGAACGCAGCGGATCGCACGCGGCGCGCGAAAAATCCTCGGGCGAGACAGCGGCGCCGTCGCGTTCGTAAGCGTGGTCGCTCATGCCTGGCCCTCCGGGTCACGCGGGGCGCCGTTGGTCCAATACCCCTTGCGGCAAAGGCCGCGCGCCGCGCAGTAGCGACACGCCGATTCATCACCAAAAGCCGGCAGCGGCGCACCCGCCGCCAAGGCCGTCATGTCTTTCTGCATTTGCTCGATCAACCAGTCGACAACCTGCGTGAAATCCGGCAGTTCAACATCGCGTTTGTCACCGCGCGCCTCGCCATCGAGCGAGACCCAACCACCCCGATCCGCGCGCGCATCGAGCACGCCATAGAACGGCAACTGGCAATCCTCGAACGGCGTTTTGGCGCGACGCACCAGCACCATGGGCGATTGCGTCTTGTAGTCCAGCACCGCCACACCGCGTTCTGCGTGTACATCAATGCGATCGATGCGGCCCCGCAAGCGCAGCGGGCGTTCATTCGGCAGGGTAATGGACGTGTCCACTTCCACCTCCCCGGCGTCGAAGTGCCACCCGTCGGCTTCGCGCGCGGCCTGCCATGCCAAGTACGACGGCATCACGCCCAGCCAGCGGCGATAGAACCGCAGCGCGTTGCCATCCTCGGCCAGCAACCGGCCGAACAGCTCATCGGTGATGGTCTGCAGCAGCGCCCGGCGATCCGCTGCGTCGTGCATCGGCGTCTCCAGCAACTGCCGGTGAAAGCGATGCAGGATCGCGTGCAGGATCTCGCCGATATCGCGCTTTTCCAGCTCGTCGGACACTTCTTCCAACTCGCCCAGCCGCAGCATGCGACCGACAAAGAACTGATACGGGCAGCGGCGCAGGCTGTTGTAAGCAGCAGCGCTGAGCGTGCCGGGCACCAGCGTGGGCGCTACGGGCGCGGGCATGTCGGTCGGCTGGCTGGTCGTCTGCAGGCTTGGCAACATGACGGGGGTATCGATGCGCATGCCGCCAACGGCCAGCCGGCGCTGCAAGCGCTCGAGCCAACCGGACAGACGATTGGGCTCGCCGCGCCCTCCATGGCGTTGCCAACTCAGCACGACCTCCGGCTGATTGAGCAGCACTTCGGCCAGGTCGCGTGCCTGCTGGGCGAAACGCTGTGCGCGGTCGGGCAACCCCAGTTCGCGGCGCACGTCGTTGGAGAAAAAGAGCCACTCCGGCTGCGCGGAGGGCAACTGCGCGTCATCACAACCCACCACCACCACGCCATCAAAGCGCCGCATGCGCGCGCCGTTCAGCGGCAGGATGACGACGCGCCGGTCCGCCGGCGGTGCAGGCTCGCTGAAGACAGCCGACTCCAGCAACATCGATAGCAACGCGCGCCATTCGACCAACGAGAAACGCGCTCCAGCATCCGCGCTGCCATGCACGGAGGTGCGCAAGCGGTCGATCCAATCCAGCAATTGGCGGCCAGCATCGTCGTTCTGCAGCCCGGTGCGCATGTGCAACCGATCGAGCGTGCCGGACAGTAAGGTCATCCAGGCGTCGAGCGTGGCATTGCCCGCGCGGCGCCACAGCGCTGCTTCATCGGCCAGCACGCCCAGCCGATCGGCCAAGCGACTGACTTGCGGCTCGCCATCCGCATCGTCGGCCGGGCGATCCACCACCAGGCGCCGCAAACGTCCCCACCCACCGGTGACGTTGTGCCGGCGCACACGGCGCTCCAGCTCCGTGACCCACGCGGGCGCGGGGGTGCCAGCACCGGTGCCAGTGTCAGCATCGCGCAGGCAAAACGGGCTCTTGATGAGGTCGAGCAGCGCGGCAGTATCGCCGTCGCCCTGCACGACATCCACCCAGCGCATCAACGCAGCAGCGGCGCGCGTGGTGGAGAGTTTCCAGCCGGTCTCATCACGCACCGGCACGTTCACGCGTGCAAGCAGCGCCCGCACCCGCCGCGCAACGATGCGATCCTGCGCCACCAGTGCCAACGAACGACGCCCAGCGTTCAGCCAATCGACCAGCGTATGGGCGGCAAACGCGGCTTCGTCCTCAAAACGCGCCGCACCAGCGATGCGCAGGACCGGCGCGGAAATCTGGCGATCGGCGTCATCGTCCGCGGCCTGTGCGGGTGTCGCACATTCGGGCCACGCGTGGAGCAGCAGGTTGCGGAAATCCGCATGCGTCGCCGTCTCCGCAGACGATGCCTGCGCCGCATTCCAGTCGTAGCCAATGCTCAGCACCGGTACGCGCTCGGCGGCGCGCTGCAGAAAATCCAGATCGACGGCTTCGGGATCTGTCGGACTCATCCACACAATCGGCCCGCGCAACGCGTCGAGCAAACGCCGCATCGCACGTAATCGCACCGGAATCGGGTCTGCCGCACTCGAGAGCAAGCGCCAGAACGTGAGCACGATGCGCGACTCGGTACCCAAAAAAAGCTCCGACAACTGTGCATACGTGCGCTCGAGCGCCTCGGCAAGCGCACCTTCCAGTTGATCCTGCCGGCCTTCAGCATCGCTATCCGCCGCATCGAGCGTCAGCCACCGCTGAGACAACTCATCGGACACGGTCACCAGCACCTGCGCCACGCCCCAGAGCGCCGCATCGTCTTGCGCACCGAGTGCTTCGCGCAGCCACGCTTGCGTCTTGAGCGCCTGCTGCACGGCCAGCAATCGCGACAGCGCGGTGCGTGCGGCGGGCAATCCGGGCTCGGGCGGCAAATCCAGCAGCCAGTGACCCAACGTCACAATACGCGGCAGCAAACGCGGTGTGCCGGCAGCCTGCGCGCTGGCATGCAGCGCACTACGCACGCCGGGGATTTGCGCGGCGGTCGGCACAACAACGGTGGCAGCGCCAGAAGATTGCGGATGCGCGTCGAGAAAGCGCCACGCCGCATCGGCGGCACGTGAGAGGAATGCTGGGCCGGGCGCGAAAGCGAGCGTCTGCATGCAGCGGAGAACAGGTGACGACAAACTGCAGCTATCGCTATCGGCCTGATAGCGACAATCAACAGTTGAAAAAGGGGGCGCCGGTACTATATCAGCAGCACCCGCACCGACAGTGGCCCCAATACACGCCGGTTCGCGTAATCGTGTAATGTATGGGTTTGGCGCACGTCGCCAGCTTTTACGAAATAACAGAGGTTCCCGCCATGAGCGACCAGATCAAGTATGTGAGCGACGCGTCCTTCGAGGCCGACGTGCTCAAGTCCGACAAACCCGTGCTCGTCGATTTCTGGGCCGAATGGTGCGGTCCCTGCAAGATGATCGCCCCGATCCTGGACGAAGTCTCCAAGGACTACGGCGAGAAAGTGCAGATCGCCAAGATCAACGTGGATGAAAACCAGGGTGTGCCGGCCAAGTTCGGCATTCGCGGCATCCCGACGCTGATCCTGTTCAAGAACGGTGCCGTGGCAGCGCAGAAGGTTGGCGCACTGTCCAAGTCGCAGCTGACGGCATTCCTGGACAGCCACCTGTAAGCCGTATTTGGGGGTAGCGCGCGATCCGTCGCGCTGCCTACACAGACGCTGGCGCACTTCCGCCTGGAAGCCCGCCAGCGTTGTGCTAAGATTGCAGCCAATCTGTTTCTCCGAGCGTTCGCTCGACCTTTCCCCCCTCCCCCGTTTCTCGTTTCGCCGCCCGTTCGGGCCCTTCCCATTCTTTCGTCTATGCATCTGACAGAACTGAAATCCTTGCACGTGTCCCAATTGCTGGAAATGGCGGGACAGCTGGAGATCGACAACGCGCAGCGCATGCGCAAACAAGAGTTGATGTTTGCCATCCTGAAAAAGAAGGCGAAACAGGGGGAAACGATTTTCGGTGATGGCACCCTCGAAGTGCTGCCCGACGGCTTCGGTTTTCTGCGCTCGCCGGAAACCTCGTATCTGGCCAGCACCGACGACATCTACATCAGCCCGTCGCAGATCCGCCGCTTCAACCTGCACACCGGTGACACGATTGAAGGCGAAGTCCGCACGCCCAAGGACGGCGAGCGCTACTTCGCGCTGGTGAAGGTCGACAAGGTCAACACGCAGCCTCCTGAGGCGGTCAAGAACCGCATCATGTTCGAGAACCTGACGCCGCTGCACCCGAACAAGCCGCTCATCCTCGAACGCGACATCAAGGCCGAAGAGAACATCACCGGCCGCATCATCGACATGATTGCCCCGATCGGCCGCGGCCAGCGCGCGCTGCTGGTGGCATCGCCCAAATCGGGTAAGACCGTGATGCTGCAGCACATTGCGCATGCCATCGCGACCAACCACCCGGAAGCCGAGCTGTTCGTGCTGCTGATCGACGAACGCCCGGAAGAAGTGACCGAGATGCAGCGCACCGTGCGCGGCGAAGTGGTGGCATCGACGTTCGATGAACCCGCCGTGCGCCACGTGCAGGTGGCCGAAATGGTCATCGAAAAAGCCAAGCGCCTGGTTGAACTGAAGAAGGATGTGGTGATCGTGCTGGATTCGATCACGCGTCTGGCTCGCGCCTACAACACCGTGGTGCCGACCTCGGGCAAGGTGCTGACCGGTGGTGTCGACGCCAACGCGCTGCAGCGCCCGAAGCGTTTCTTCGGTGCGGCACGTAACCTGGAAGAAGGTGGTTCGCTCACCATCATCGGCACGGCGCTGATCGAAACCGGCAGCCGCATGGACGACGTGATCTACGAAGAGTTCAAGGGCACCGGCAACATGGAAGTGCACCTCGAGCGCCGTCTGGCCGAGAAGCGCGTCTACCCCGCCATCAACCTGAACAAGTCGGGCACGCGCCGCGAAGAACTGCTGATCAAGCCGGACATCCTGCAAAAGGTGTGGATCCTGCGCAAGTTCATCCACGACATGGATGAAGTCGAAGCGATGGAATTCCTGCTCGACAAACTCAAGTCGACCAAGAACAACGCCGAGTTCTTCGACATGATGAAACGGGGCGGCTAAGTCTCTTCAGACGGTCTAGCCACGTATCGAAAAGCGCACCCAATGTGGTGCGCTTTTTTATTGCTTCGGCAATGGCTTGATTTAGCAGCGGATTTTCTCGTCACCGCTGTGAAACTTGCTAGTTCATTTGCATTACGTGCGCCGCCCGCAAGCGTTTGCCGCCCTCGTCCTTAAACGTCATCGCAAAAGCCAACCCCGGCAACCATACTGCAAACCTGCCTGGGCTGAGCCGCCTGGGCAGCAGGGGAAAGACCACGAAAAACGAACGGGGGAAAACCATGCGCGAACCGTCGCTGGAATGTACAAGTGCGTGCCGAACCGTCGTGGTTGCGTCACGCGCGGGGATGGGGGAGATCGACGAAACGGTGCTGGGCGCAGACTGGCACGTACGGCGTGTCACGTCGGTGCGCGAGCTCGGCTGCGCGATCCGCGATGGCGTGCCCAAGGCCGGGCTGATCGACTTTGGCAGCGGGTTCTCCGCCCCCGAGCTGGACTTGCTGGAGCGCTGCATGCAGGTGCCGCACGTGGGATGGGTAGCCGCACTGCCGGCCAACTTGCTGAACCACGAACGCGTGCGCCAACTCGTGCGCGACTACTGCGTCGATTACGTACAGATGCCGCTGCGCACGGACGAAGCCGCCTACTCGCTGCGGCACGCCTGGGGCATGGCCGCGCTGGCGCAAGAGTCCACGCCGACACCCAAACCCAACAGCGCCCGCATGCTCGGCGAATGCCCGGCCATGCATAACCTGTTCCGCGCGATCCGTAAGGTCGCACAAAACAGCGCCCCGGCGTTCATTGCAGGCGAGTCCGGCACCGGCAAGGAGTTGACCGCACAGGCCATTCACGAGGCATCGGCGCGGGCCGGCGGGCCGTTCATCGCCATCAATTGCGGTGCGATTCCCCCGCACCTGATCCAGTCCGAATTGTTCGGCTATGAGAAAGGCGCGTTCACCGGCGCCCACCAGCGTCATATCGGCTGGGTAGAGCGCGCCAATGGCGGCACGCTGTTTCTGGATGAAATCGGCGACTTGCCGCTGGAGAGTCAGGTGAGCCTGCTGCGCTTCCTGCAACAAGGCACGATTACGCGGCTGGGCGGGCATCAGGCGATTCCGCTGGATATCCGCATCATCTCGGCCACACACGTGGACCTGGAAGCCGCGCAGCACCACGGTGGATTCCGCACCGACCTCTTCCACCGGCTCTGCGTGCTCACGCTTTCCGTGCCACCGCTGCGCGAGCGCGGCAGTGACATCGTTCTGCTGGCCGAGCACATCCTCGCCCAGCACGCCAATGAGGCCTCGCACCGCATCCGCGGCTTCACGCCCTGCGCACTGCACGCGATGATGCATTACCCCTGGCCCGGCAACGTGCGTGAGCTGATCAACCGCGTACGCCGCGCGCTGGTAATGACGGACAACCGCAAGATCTCCGCAGCCGATCTGCATCTGGAAGGCTATGCCTCGATCTCGGGCCAGACGTTGGAAGAAGCGCGCGAAGGCGCTGAATCCGACGCCATCCGCACCGCCATCGCACGCAATGGCTTTCATATGGGCATGACTGCGCGCGAGCTGGCGGTATCCCGCGTGACGCTATATCGGCTGATGCAAAAGCACGGCATCCGCGCTGAACACCCGCTGCATACAGCCTGACGCCGACATTCCTCCTCCCGTGCGGGGTACAGCTTGGCGCTGTGCCCCACCATTTCTTTGCCCAACCGCACTGGATACGACCGGTCAGCGGCCGAGGGGTGGCCCGGGTGCCGCACGTGCGGTCGGTGTCGTTTGCATATCGAACACCCCTCCTGCCTTCCGTTAGAAAAGAGTGCCCGCCGGGGGACGGAGCACAAAACCATGCGGCGCAGCCCTGCCGCCATGCCCTACGTTGCGCCAACGCCACATCAATGTGTACGGAGCGCGCAGCGAAGGTGTTGTCCGTGCGTCACCCGTATCCGGCGGGCAATTCTGCGTGGGTCATGCCCAAGCCCGGTGCCATGGGCGGTTGCACCCCCACTTCCGGGGGGGTTGCGCACATGCCCCTTGGCGGAGGATGGTGAAGCCACGCATGCGACGTACTCTGTTCGCCGGCCCAGAACACGGGCTGAGCGAAACCGATGGATGGATCGAATGCGCGGGTGGGATCAGGACCGATGGCGGTTCGCACCGGCAACGTATCGGTGAAAGCGCCACGAATGGCGAAATCGCTGCCTATTGCGAGCGCGGGCACCATGACTGCCATGGCCGCAAGGCTCGCAACCACTCCCGTCCAATCGACCGTCCGCCGCAACGACCAACGCCGAGCACAGCGCTGCGCAATGGTTGGCATGGCTCTCTCCTCCCCACGGGGCATAGAGCGACATCCATGCCATGATGATTAACGCCTTGTTTTTACGGGATATTCCGCGCCCGGAAGAGGGATCGCGCCAAGTTGGCACGCGTTTTTGTGTCGCGCCTGAAACAAGAGCCGCCACAAAACCACGCCATCGCGTCGACCCGCTTCGTAACGAGTGGATTACGCGCCCCGGCACAC